>Ga0306898_1000680_pt1 | contig 12446 bp, 24 predicted proteins | sample AntRauMFilla1564_FD_190424 | JGI IMG/M metagenome (GOLD analysis project Ga0306898, IMG submission 190424) | Saline lake microbial communities from Rauer Islands, Antarctica - Metagenome Filla 1 #564 (v2) (version 2) | ecosystem: Environmental > Aquatic > Non-marine Saline and Alkaline > Saline ...
ACATTGCCCTTCTGCGCCGCAAGGCTGACGCCTTTCAACACTTCCAGCGGCCCATAGGTGTGCGTTGACAAAGATATCTGCACATACCGGAAGAGGGCGGGCAATCTAGGAAGAACGCGGATAGGGGCGCTTTTTCAGGGGGTTGTGGGGCGTCGGGCGCTTGGCGCGGTGCGTGCGCGTTGTTTGCACGAAATGCGAAAAACGGCTTCGTGGCGGCCTATCGGGCGGTGATTGCGCGCTCTTAAATGCAGCGTTGAAGCCTTGTTTCAAAGGGGTTTTCAACAGATAGGGGCCGATGCGGACCTATTGGAACCTGCACGGTTCCATGCACCTTTCGGCTCCGCCATGCATGTTCGCAGTATCGCTCTGAAAATAAAGGGTTTTTGAATTCCCGACGCCGCGCTGCTGCCGTTGCGAACATGCATGGCTTTTTTACGGGTTACGCGGGCTCGAGGGCAAAGCTGGTGAGCGACCAGTTGCGCATGAGGCCGGGATCGCTGTCGCCCTTGAACTGGAGAGTGCAGTAGAACCGGAAGGCGAAAGTGACCCCGAATGCGTTGTCACTTTCGACCGTGCCATAGACTTGATATTCCCACGATCCTAAATGCCTTTCGCTACGGTCGAACATGGCGAAGTCGGCTGTCGCGGGCGCAAGCAAATCCTGTTTGGCACGGTCACGGCAATGGAACCGCGCGAGCCCGGAATGATCCTTGGCTTCGAGGTCGTTGAAATAGCCCGCGAAGGTTTCGGGGTTGTTGATCCGGTCCGCGTCACACCAACCCAGAACCTTCAAAGCGGTCAGGTCCTCTTTCTTGATCGGCGCATTATAGCCCAGACAGTTGCGTTACTGCTCCTTGTAGTCGAGAGCCTCGGGCGCGATGCCGGGCAGAACGCGATCCAGATAGGCACCGCGACCATCGGCGCTCATGCGTTTGTAGTCGGCCAAAGTGGTTCCAGCGTCTGCCAGCGCGGCTTCTTCGGCGCTGACCTTGGCCGACGGCGCGAGAAACCATGAAACACCGAAAATGATGACAGCCATAACGCTGCCGCCGAAGACGCCTGTTTTAAATTCCTCACTTGCCTTCGCGGCGTCGATCTTACCGGAAAGCCGCTGGAAAGGAACCTGAAAAACAGTGACCACGGCCATAATGACAAAAAGCCACGCGAGGTAAAAAGAAATCGTGCTGAAAATGGGGGCCATCGAAAACACCTAAGGATAGTGGTTACATTCACCCCCAATTATGCCCCGACCAGACGACTTGGCCAAGGACGTTTTGGCTGACGTGGTTCATCGCGTCACCGACGCGGTGTTCCGGGGCGTGCTTTGGGTTGTCGGAGCGCAGGATCAGGGCGGTGTCGGGGATCACCTCGATCCGTTTGATGCGCAGCGCGTCGCCGTCGCGGAATGCGTATATCTTGCCAGATCGGATATGCTTTTTTCGCAGGTCGATCATGACGAGATCACCATGGTGGATGGCGGGTTCCATGCTATCGCCGCGCACGGTGATCAGCAGGCTGTCGCCGGGGCTGATGCCTTGGCTTGCCAGCCAGCGTTTGGAGAATGCCAGGTGATCGACCGGGTCGCCTTCGGGGTTAATCATGCCGTCGCCCGCCGCCGCCGACACATCGAAGCGGCGGATCGTGTCGAATTCTGCCCCATTGATCAGGGTGGTCGGGGCCTGTGTCGCGCCGCGCGGCGGCCCAAAATAGAATTCTAACCCAAGAACCTCTCCGAGTTTCTCCAGCGTTTCAACGCTGTAACGTTTCCCGCCCGCCTTAGACGCCTTCATGTTCTTGATCAAAGAGTAGTGCCCAGCGGCCATTTTTGACGCTGCAGCCGCGCTTAAACCCTTATCTTCAAGGGCTTTTTCTATCTCTGAAAGAATCGGGTCCATGTGGCTCTTTAGCCTAGTTTAGCTAATCTCGCAACAATGGCTTAATTTAGCCTTGTCAAGCTGGCTAAACTTAGCCATTATATCCACATGACACCGAGCAGCCTGATCACACTCGCAGAGACGCTTGCCGCCCATCAGGGCGTGACGCATTTCGCGATATCCTATCGCGCCCTGAGGAAGGGCGACTTTTTCAAGAAGCTGATCGCGGGCGGCGATTGCCGCACCGCCACGGCACTACGGGTCGGGCGCTGGTTCGCCGAGAACTGGCCCGACGATCTGGACTGGCCCAGCGATATTCCCCGCCCCGAGGCGGCATCCAAATCCAAAACATCAAGGAGGGTCGCGTGATGGACGACGCGCAAGACGACAAACCGCTGCTGTTTCCCCGCCGCGCGTGGGACGAGTTTGACGGGGAGACGAAAGCGCGCCTGCGCGCGCTTGATGATGAGATGTCAGCGGCGCTTGTCGAGAAACGCCACCTCCGCCGCCTGGAACGCGCGCATGAGGTTCTGGAGATCGCCGAGTTGATCCGGGACCACGGCGTGCCTGTAGCTGGCGATCCTGCCCGCGATGACCTCGCGCAGCGCATTGCGCGCGTCCTCTTCGGATAGTTCCATGAGTGTGATCATCACAAATTCTTGCAGAAGCGCCAGCCTGTCCGTGAGCATGCGGTTATCGGCTTCGAGCTGGGCGACGCGCTCGGAAAGATCGTTCATTAGGTTCCTCCATCGGTTTGTTGGCACGTCCGACAGTAAGGAGCGCCCGGCGCGGGAGGAAGAAAAAACCACCCCGCGCCGGGACCGCGATCCGAAAGGCGGTGCCTGATGGCTGCCGCGCGCCCTGTCCTTGGCTATCCCAGCCGATCTGCCGCCTGCCGCGCGCTGCGTGCGCAGGGCCTGTCGCACTCCGAGATCTCGCGGCGTTTCGCAGAGGTCGGAGAAACCGTCACGACATACCAGGTCAGCTCGCTGCTACACTACGCGAATGCGGCGGCTGGCGCGCGACTGAAAGTCGGGCGTGCTGTGGTTGACGGCCTTGGCCCCGCAGCCAAGGCGCGCGGCATCTTGCCTGCGCAACTGGCCGAGCAGCTGCTGGCGACGATTGTCAGCGCCAATCTGATCGACGCCGTTCTGGATGATCAGGACGAAATTTCACCGGAAAAGGAGGTTTGACCATGGTGCATTCTTCGCGCCCGCCACGTGCGCGTGGCCGCTTGACGCGGGCCGTGCGCGGCCTGAACGACCATTGGGTCGGGGACGTGATCGGCGTCATCTGCCTTGCCCTGACCATCGCTCTGGGCGTGATTGCCGCCGGTGTGCTGTCATGAGCGCGGGGCCGACACTCGTCCCTGCCATGGGCGTCGAGGAACGGTTCGCACGGGTGCGTGAGACCCTTGCCACGCTGCGCCGCCCCGGCGTCTCCGGGATCGGTCTGCCCGTCCTGCGCATGCGGCTGGTCGAAGACCTGATCGAGTTGGAGGAACTGGGCGCGCTGGAGCATTGCGCCGAGATGCTGGCCATCACCTATGGGGGGCGGGCATGACACGCGATTACAGAGTGGCAAAGACACGCGGCGCGTTCGTGGTGATCAATTCGGATGGCGAGCGGGTCAGCCCGTTCTGGGCGAATGAGTTGTCCGCAGAGCGTGAGCGCAAGCGAATGCAGGACGCGCTTGATGCGCGCAAGCGTGCGGAGTTCCGTGCCTGCCTGTGCTGCGAAGCCGCGTTCTGGAGCGATGGCATTCACAACCGGCTGTGCGACGGGTGTCGCAGCCATGCGAACCGGCTTGGCCGGGATATGGCAGGGTAACGGGCATGGCAGAGAAAAAAGCCCCCCGCCTGATGCAGATCGACCGTGTTGCGGTCGCCGAGATTGAGATTTCGAACCGGCTGCGCCCGGTGTCGGAAGCTGGTGTCGAGAGCATCATGGCGTCCATTGAAGAGACCGGCGTGATGAAAGACGCGGTGCACCTGCGCCAGAAAAAGGGCGGCAAGCTCGTATTGATCGCGGGCGGGCACCGTCTGGAAGCCGCAAAGCGCCTTGGTTGGTCTGAGATCGAGGCCAAGGTCTGGGCCGATGTGACCGACGATTGGGCGCGGTTGATGGAGATCGACGACAATATCGCCGGTGCGGAATTGTCGCCCTTGGACACGGCGGTGTTCCTGGCCGCGCGCAAGCGGATTTATGAAAAGCTGCACCCGGAGACCCGCCATGCTGTCGGTTCTGCACTCGCGGCTAAACGGTGGGATGCGGCGGAACTCGGTTCCGTCGCATTCGCCACGGCCACTGCCGAAAAGTTCGGAATGACCGACCGGCAGGTGCGCAAGATCGTGGCCGCTGGCGGCTGCCTTGATCCGCGCGATATCATGATGCTGCGCCAAGCGCCCAAGGCTGTCACCCTGAAAGACTTGACCGAGATCGCCAAGATCAGCGAGACGGTCGAGCGCTATGACGTGGTTGCGGCGCTGTCCGAAGGCCGCGCGAAATCGGTGGCAGATGCACGCCGCCAGCGCAACGCGGCGAGCGGCGACACCCCGGTTGAAGACCCCGTTGAAACAGCCTTCAAAGGGCTCGATAAAGCATGGGCGCGCGCGCCGATGGCCGCGAAAAAGCGCTTCCTTTTGGAGCGCGCCAGCGAGGTCTGGGAGGCGCAGAACAAGGGTGCGGCGCTGAATAAGCATGCCGAGGCTGACCGCGACACGCCCGCGCCTGAGAGTGCTGCGCCCGCCTTCACGTCACGCCGGGGGGCCGCATGACCGAGCTTGCCCCCGATCAGGTCTGGTGGACCGCGCAAGAGCTTGCGGATGCGGGCCTGCCTGACATGGCCGGAACCCGGCAGAATGTCGAGGCGTGGGTCAAGCGCATCAACCTGCGCGCCCATCCCAGCTATGCGCGCAAGCGGGCCGGTCGCGGGGGCGGCTGGGAATACCATTGGAAGGCACTGCCTGCGCGGGCGCAGCGCGCGTTGCTGGCCAAGGCGCGAGCGGCCGCGCCTGCCGCGCCCGCCGTGGATCGCGACGCGGCATGGGGATGGTTCGAGGGGTTGCCCGAGGCCGCGCAGGACAAGGCTCGCGTCCGGTTGCGGATCATCCAGTCAGTAGACGCGCTGGAGGATCAGTTGGGGCGGCATATGGCCGTTCAGAGCGTGGCACGATCTGAGGGCGTGGGCGCGCGCAGCGTCTGGAACTGGCTGTCGATGATAGAGGGTGTGCGGCGCGATGATCGCTTGCCCTATCTGGCCCCGCGCCACCGCGCTACCAAGCGCGCCAATACCCGTGACGAGGTCGATCCCGAGTTCATGGACTGGCTGAAATCCGACTACCTGCGTTTGGCGCGCCCGAGTTTTGCGACCTGCTATCGCCGCGCCGTGCGGGTGGCGCAGGGCAAGGGCTGGAAGATCGCCCCTGAACACACTGCCCGGCGGCGCTACAAGGAAACAGTCACACGCCCGACCGAGGTTCTGGCGCGCTATGGTCTGGAACGGCTGAAACAGATGTTCCCGGCGCAGGTGCGCGACAAGACGGCATTGCGCGCGATGGAAGTGGTCAATGCCGACTATCACAAATTCGACGTCTTCGTGCGCTGGCCCGGCGAAGACAAGCCCGTGCGCCCGCAAATGGTGGCGTTTCAGGATATTCACTCTGGTCTGATCCTGTCGTGGCGTCTGGACCTGACTGCCAATTCCAGCGGCGTGATGCTGGCCGCAGGTGACATGATCGAAGATTGGGGCATCCCCGACCATGTGGTCTTGGATAACGGGCGCGAATTCGCGGCCAAGCTGGTCACGGGCGGCGCGCAGACGCGGTTCCGCTTCAAGGTGCGCGAGGATGACATACCGGGGCTGTTCGTCAGCCTGGGCTGTGAAATCCATTGGGCGACCCCCTATAGCGGCCAGTCCAAGCCCATCGAGCGCGCCTTTCGGGACATGTGCGACGCGATTGCGCGCGACCCACGCCTTGAAGGGGCCTGGACCGGAAACACGATTGACGCCAAGCCCGAAAACTACGGCAACCGCGCCGTGCCCTTGGACGAATTCCTGCGGATCGTTGAAGAGGGCATTCAGGAGCACAATCTGCGCGAGGGGCGCAGGTCCGAGGTCGCATGGGGGCGCAGCTTCCGCGCCGTGTTCGATGAAAGCTATGCGAGCGCGCCGATCCGCAAGGCGACCGAGGCGCAGCGCCGTCTGTGGCTGATGGGTGCAGAAGGTCTGCGAGGAAACGCCAAGACCGGCGAGTTGAAGTTCCAGGGCAACCAGTATTGGGCACCTTGGATGCACGAGATCGCGGGCACCCGCGTGGTTGCCCGGTTTGACCCCGCCGACTTGTGGGACGGGCTGCATGTCTACTCGGCGCAAAACGAATATCTGGGCCACGCACCCGCGCGTGAAAAAGGCGGCTTCCTGTCGATTGACGATGCGCGCCGCACGTCGCGGGAACGCGCTGCGTTCGTCAAGGCCGAGCGCGCCGCCATGGAGGCGCATCGCAAGTTGCGTGCCCGCGATCTGGGGGCCGATCTGGACGCGGCGGCGTTGCCCGCGCCCACACCTGCCGTCGAGGCCAAGGTGGTGCGCCCTGTTTTCGACAAGCGGGCGCGACCCGCGCCAGAGGCGGCGCTTGCGCCCGATCTGACAGAGGCGCATGCGGCGGTTGTGGCCGATCTGGAGGCGCGGCGCGCCAAGCCCGGCGTGACGGTCGAGAGCGACATGGACCGGTTCAAGCGCGCGCTGGAACTGGAGGCCAAACGCGAGGCCGGTGAGGCGCTTGCGCCAGAGCAAGAGCGCTTCCTGACAATGTATTCGCAGACGTCCGAATACCGGGCGCATCGGCAAATGTTGGAGGATTTCGGGGTGTCCTACCTCGGATGAAGAACCGCCGGGGCGTGGCTGCGCCACCGGCGGCATAGAGCGGTAGAATGGAGAAGACGATGACAGAAGAGAGGCAGATAGTAAACAACGTTGCGCCGTTGCGGAACGTAACAGCGTTGATTGCCCTGATAGATCGGTTGGAAAACCGAGCTTTCGGTTTGCCGGGAATGGCGTGTTTTTACGGGCACTCTGGCTACGGTAAGACAACAGCTGCGTGTCATGCCGAGAACGCCCGGCGAGCATACCAGGTGCAGGTCAAATCAACTTGGGCGCGGAAGAAATTCTGCGAAGCGACGCTTGCTGAAATGAGCCTGCGCCCAGAAAAGACAATCGGCGACATGGTTGATCAGATCGGTGAACACTTGGCCGTAACCGGCGCGACCCTGATCATTGATGAGGCGGATTTCCTTGTGGACCGCAACATGATCGAAATCGTGCGCGATATCCACGAAAGCAGCCAGTCCCCGGTGATTTTGATTGGTGAGGAGTTGTTGCCGCAAAAGCTGATGCGCTGGGAGCGCATTCACGGGCGCATGACTGACTGGGTCCGAGCTCAAGAGGCCACGCTGGATGACGTAAATCAGCTTTGTAAAAGCTATGGCAGCGGCATCGCGTTCGACAGCCAGATGCACGCGGCGATCCTTAAGCACAGCCAGCGGTCCATTCGGAGGATCAGCATCAATATTGCACGTATTGCGGAACACGCGCGCGTGCGCGGGCTGGAGACAATCACGTTGGAGGATTGGGATGCCCGGCAATTTTTCACCGGCGAAGCGCCAACACCACTGAAAGGTTTGGCATGAGCATGACGCATGACAACCGCGCGGCTCGTCACGCGCTGATCTGGACCGCCGCGTGTGAGCTGGGCGAGTTCACCTATGCCGATCTGGCCGCACGGGCCGAGGTGTCGCTGTCGACCGTGCAGAACGTGGTCAAGGCATGGTTGCGCCAAGAGCGCGCGGTCGAGTTGGACAAAGGGCCAAAGCGCGCTTTGCGGTTTCGGGTTGTGGCTGATGGGCAGGTCCCTGCCGAGTTGCGCGCCGATGGCCGCAAGCGCCGGGCCGAGACCGCGCAGGGCAATTGCTGGACGGCGATGCGCCGCCTGCGGTCGTTTACGCCCACCGATATCGCGGCCCATGCCAGCACCGACACCTGCGAGGTGCGTCGGGATTTTGCGCAAAGCTACTGTCAGATGCTGTCGCGCGCGGGCTATCTGCATGTGCTGAAAAAGGCGCTGCCGGGACGGCGCGAGGCGACCTATCGTCTGGCGCGCAATTCTGGCCCGTTGGCGCCGGTAGAGCGCCGCGTGCGCGCGGTCTATGACCCCAACGAAAGCCAGATCACGCATGTGGCGGGTGGCCTATGAGCGGCCCGGTCGATGTGGCCCGTGCGGCATGGGGTGACGCGCTGCCCGATTGGGTCGAGCGGATGGCGCTGCAATGCGCGGCCACCAGCCAGAACAAGGTCGCGGCACGGCTGGGCCGGTCTGCGGCCCTGATCAGCCAAGTGCTTCGCAACAAGTATCCGGGCGACCTGCACGCGGTCGAGGAACTGTTTCGCGGGCATTTCATGGCCGAGACGGTGCGCTGCCCAGAGCTGGGCGCGCTGCCCCTGCACGAGTGCCACGACTGGATGGCCAAGGCCCGGCATTTTCAATCCACCAACACCCTGCGGGTGCGCATGTATCGCGCCTGCAAGCGGTGCCCGCGTTTTACGAAAGGAGAGGCCGATGCCCAAGACGCCTAGAACCAACCCACCGTTCGACCAGTTGCTGGTCAATCGGTATGTCGCTGAGCTTATCCACCGCACACATAAAAACGAGAGGGTTAATGCCATTCTTGTGGTTGCCGCCCGGATCATTGCGGCTGCGCTGGACGATCAGGCCAAATTAGACAAGGTGCTCGCAGAATACCGCGCCGAGGCTATTGCCGCGCGTTCCAATATGCGCGCCGCCCTGCAGACCAAAGCAATCATCGAGAAAGCGCGCGGGGGTGGCCATGCCGATTGACCGCTGGACCATCCCCCAAATGACCGAGCGCGCCGCGCGCGGGCTGGGCAAGGTCGACCAGCTTGGCCCGCGCGGCGCGACCATGGTCAGCCGCGACGAGGTCGAGGCCATGGCGGGCATGCTGGCGCTGCTTGGCATGAGCCCTATCGAACCCGGCAAACCCACGCCCGAGGGCGATCTGTTCCCGCGCGCGCAGGCCCTGCAAATCACCCAATCGAAAGGACCGAAAGATGTCTGAATTCACCCCCATGCCGATCCCCGATGCCCTGATCGAGGCCAATGGCAAGATCTACATGCCCGACGCCAAGGGCAACCTTGTGCCGATCGAGATGATCGCACCCGCCGACCAGCTTGAAGACGAGACGGTGCGCAGGATCATCGGCTACGCCATGGCGTTGTCCGACCAGATCGCGCGCTTCAAGGCGCATACGTTCGAAGACCTTGGCGCGTTGGAAGCCCTTTTGCGGCAGGAATACGGGGTCACGAAGGGCGGTGCCAAGGGCAACAAGACCTTCATGAGCCATGACGGGCTGTTCAAGGTGCAGGTGCAGGTGGCCGATCATATCAACTTTGGCCCGCAATTGCAGATCGCCAAGGAACTGGTCGATGAGTGCCTGAACGAATGGGCGGCAGACGCGCGTGCCGAAATCCGCGCCATCGTGACCCGCGCGTTCAATACCGACAAAGCGGGCCAGATCAACCGCTCGGAGATTTTCATGCTGCTCCGGTTGGAGATTGAAGACGCCCGCTGGCAGGAAGCCATGCGCGCGATCCGCGATGCGATGCGGGTGGTCGGGTCGAAGGTCTATGTGCGCTGCCAGCACCGCCCGACGCCCGATGCGCGTTGGGAGACCGTGACCATCGATCTGGCGAAGGCGTGAGCGTCATGGAGCAACCTTCCGATGAAGACATGGTCGCCGTCAATGAGATGGCAAAGCAACTGATCATTATGGCCCAGAGCACTCCACAACTTGCTCTGGCCCTCATGTTTGCGTCCTCGAATGTTCAAGCTGCTGCGGCGGCGGCGTGTCCAAACACCCCGTCGAAGTCGCTTAAAAGCGCCTTACGATATTACGAAAAGAATACGCGGGCTGCGTTCCAACGCTTTGTTGCAAAAGGGCCAAACGGGGGCAAGTTTGATGCCTGATGGCACCGAAACCATCGAGATCACCCTGACCCCCGGCATCATGCTGCTGGTGGCAGAGATCGTCCGCCATGAACGGGGCGCGCCACTGCGCTGCCCCGAACAGGCCAAGCGCGTAGTGGCCGATGCGCTGTTGCGCCTGTCCAACCCAGAGAATGGAGAGCTTCATGCCTGAACAGATTGCCCTGATCGAGGCGGCGCTGATCGACGCATCCGACCGCAAGAGCCTGTCGATGGTGCACGATATTGGCGAAGGCGAAGTGCTTGGCCGTCCCGCGAAGTTTCGATTGACCGTGCAGGCGCATCAGATCGAAGTTTGGGTGGACCGCCGGGTTTACACGATCAGCCTGCGGGAGTTGCTGGAGCAAGCGCTCTTGGCCATCGAAGGCGACATGCGCGCCAAGGTGAAAGCCCGCGCGCTGGCCGTGCATGGCAGCCCGGCCGAGACGGACGCGACACGTGTGGCCCGCGCTCTGTTCGGCGGTGTGGAGGCAGGCCAGTGACCGCCCGCGCCCTGCAACGCAAGGTCCATATGGGCTGCCGCGCGCTGGGGCTGGATGCCGAGACCCGGCGCGCCCTGCAAGAGCAGGTGACAGGCAAGGCCAGCATGCGCGACATGTCCGAGGCCGATTTGAAGGCGGTTTTAACCGCCCTTGAAAACCAAGGTTACACGCCGCCGAAAAACCCCAACTGGAAGCCCCGCGCAGACCGGCCCGACCTGCGCTATATCCACGCGCTCTGGGGCAAACTGGGGCGCGCGGGGCATGTCACGCCCGGCAGGCGTGCGCTCAACGCCTTCATCTGCGCGCGGTTTGAGGCGGCATGGGGCGCGGTCCCGGTCGATGTGGACGCGCTGCGCGAGGCCGACCAGATCGCCGCCCTGCTGGAGGCGCTGAAAGCCATGTGTCGCCGCCACGGCCTGTCGGTGACCAAATGAAGCACCCCCGCACCCGCGTGACCGACCATGCTGTGCTGCGCTATCTGGAGCGCGTGCAGGGCATCGATGTCGAGCATGTGCGCCGCACCATCGGCCACCGGGTGGACCATGCCGTTGATCTGGGTGCCAGCGGTTTGACGCTGGACGGGATCAACTACAAGATCGAGGGCGGCGTCGTGGTCACGGTGCTGATCGCCAACCGCCCCGATATTCGCACCGGTCGTAAGCGTCGGGGGCGCGCACGGCCATGACACAACTGCCCGGCATCGCAGGCGATATAGAGCGCGTGATCGGGCTGGACCTGACCGTGCGCCTGTTGCAGCGGCGCGGCGGGTGCGAGTTGCATATCCCGCAGCGCGTGCCCGGATCGCTGCTGGCCCGGATCGTGGGCGAGGATGCCGCCGCCAAGTTGGCCGAGGCCATCGGCCCCGGCAAGATCGTGCTGCCCTGCGCGCATCTGCGCGGCCAAGGCGCGCGCCGCGAAGACGCCCGTGCCATGCTGCGCCGGGGCGCGTCTTTGCAAGAGGTCGCGCTTGCCTGCGACATGCACATGCGCACGGTGTCGCGCCTGCGCGCCGAGATTGAGGCAGAGGCCGGATCGCGGCAGCCAAAACTGCCCTTTGACAGGCCATAGGTCTGTCTGCCACAGTGCCCGCGCGGATGCTTGACACCCGCCCCCTGACATCTGTCGAGGCATAAGTCTCGCGCCTGATTTGCGAATGTGCCCCCAAGCAAACTGGGGGCTTTTTCATGCAAACGAGTGCGCAAGGCGTGGCATTTCTGGAACGTCACGAAGGGGTGGTTCTGAAAGCCTATCGCTGCCCGGCTGACGTTTGGACCATTGGTGCCGGGCTGACCGCGGCGTCCGGTGTGGTCAAGCCGCGCGCGGGGATGGTGATCAGCCGCGCCGAGGCGACGGGCCTGTTGCAAAAGGCGCTGCGCCAGAATTATGAGCCCGCCGTGAAGCGCACCATGCCGGGCGCGAAGCAGCACGAATTCGACGCAGGCGTCAGCTTTCATTTCAACACCGGCGCGATTGGCCGCGCGTCTTGGGTGCAGCATTGGATCGACCGGAATTGGGGTCGGGTCGAGCATAATTTGGCCGCTTGGAACAAGGGCGGCGGGCGCGTGCTGCCCGGCCTGACCCGACGCCGCGCTGAGGAATACGACCTTCTCGCGGATGGTGACTATGGCACTGGCCCTGCGCGGGTCGAGGGACCGGGTTTGGCCACGATGGTGGTCGAGCTGGACCGCGCCGAACTGGACGCCGCCCGCGCCGGGTTCAAGGCTTTGGGCTACGAGGTGATGGATGACCCGCGCGGTTTCGATCTGCTGGCGATCCGCGCTTTCCAGCGCGACCATGATCTGACCGTCGACGGCATCGTGGGCCGCGCCACGCTCTCGACCCTGCAGCGCATGCTGGACGCGCGTGCGAAAGCCAAGCAGCCCGCCGCCGCTGCCGCCTTGGGCGGGACCGAAAGCGCGGTGCAGGCCGGGGCAGAGATTGACCCGGCGCTGGCGTGGGTTGGCCCTGCCGTGCTGGCCGTCGCCGTCCTGTTCGCGCTGTGGCTGGCGTGGCGCTACCGCGATGCAATTGCC
>Ga0306898_1000682_pt1 | contig 12371 bp, 9 predicted proteins | sample AntRauMFilla1564_FD_190424 | JGI IMG/M metagenome (GOLD analysis project Ga0306898, IMG submission 190424) | Saline lake microbial communities from Rauer Islands, Antarctica - Metagenome Filla 1 #564 (v2) (version 2) | ecosystem: Environmental > Aquatic > Non-marine Saline and Alkaline > Saline ...
CCTGTACGGCGCCATCAGCATCAACGGCCGCGAGATTCGTATTTCGCGCACCGCCCGCATCCAGTTGTCAGCCACGGCCGCCCTCTACATTGCTATCCAGGGCGTGAGCATTTGGTTCGATCAGTACGCGACTGTCATTCAGCCCAGCCAGGGGTTCCTCGATATCGGAGCCGGCTTCACCGAGGTAAACGCAACCATTCCGAGCCGCGGTATTCTCGCCGGCATCGCCCTTCTCGTAGCGCTGCTGTTTGTGGTTACCGCGATTATTGGGCGCTGGCGTTTGCCCGTCGTCGGCACCGCCCTGCTTCTCATTAGTGCTCTGCTCATCGGTGGCGCTTACCCCTGGATCGTTCAGCGTTTTCAGGTGGAGCCGAACGCCCGTGAGTTCGAAGCGCCGTTCATCCAGCGCAATATTGACGCCACCCGCGAGGCGTTTAACGTGGCGAGCACCGAAGAAATCTCTTACGACGCAGTGACTGATGCCACTCCGGGAGCACTGCGTGAAGACGCTGAGACGACGGCGAACATCCGCATCATTGATCCCGCCCTCGTTACCGACGCGTTCGCCCAACTTGAACAGTTCCGTCAGTACTACCAGTTCCCTGAGTTTCTCGACGTGGGCCGTTACGAAATCGACGGCCAAACGCAAGACACGGTCATCTCCCTGCGGGAGCTCAACGCCGACGGCCAGACTTCGCAAAACTGGATCAACAACACGATTGTGTTTACCCACGGCTATGGGGTGGTCGCCGCTTATGGCAACCAGCGCACCAACGACGGTCGGCCGTCGTTTCTTGAGGGTGGCATTCCGGTTGCTGGTCTGCTGACCGATGAGTTGGGGCCCTACGAGCCCCGCGTGTATTTCGGTGAATTCTCACCGGAGTACTCCATCGTTGGGGCGCCTGAGGGCGCCGAGCCTCTCGAACTCGACTTTCCGTCGGAGGGTGACGAAGATCAGTCCGGCAACGCGACGTACACCTTCTCGGGTGAGGGTGGCCCGGCGCTTGACAACGTCTTTAAGCGCGTGCTCTACGCGATCAAGTTTCAGTCGGAGCAGATCTTCTTGTCTGAAGCAGTCACCGATGAATCACAGATTCTGTATGACCGTGATCCGCTCGAGCGGGTTCAGCGTGCGGCCCCGTACCTGACCCTTGATAGCGACCCATACCCGGCCATTGTTGACGGTCGCATTGTCTGGATCGTCGATGCTTATACGACCTCGGCGAGCTACCCCTACTCAACAACCGTCTCGCTGAGCGAAGCCATCGCCGACACATACACGCCTCCGCCCGCCTTTCCGGTTGACCAGATCAACTACATTCGCAATTCGGTGAAGGCCACCGTTGACGCTTACGACGGCTCGGTGACGCTGTACGCATGGGATACCGAAGATCCGATTTTGAAGACCTGGCAAAAAGTCTTCCCGAACACGATCCAATCGGCCGACGAGATGACTGAGCAGCTGCTGTCACACGTGCGATACCCGGCTGACCTGTTCAAGGTGCAGCGCAACATTCTCGGGGCGTACCACGTGACCGACCCGCGTTCGTTCTTTGCCACTGACAACGAGTGGCGCACTCCGAACGACCCGATCTCGGCAGCGGCAGCACCCACCCTGCAACCGCCCTACTACCTCACGATGAAGGTGCCAGGCGCTGACGCTCCCGGGTTCACGCTGTACTCCACATTCATTCCACGAACGGCCAGCGACAATGAGCGCAACGTGTTAACCGGGTACCTTGCGGCGAACGCCGACGCGGGTCCGAATTACGGCAAGCTCACGTTGCTCACCCTGCCTTCGCAGACCATTCCTGGCCCGGGTCAGGTACAGAACCAGTTCAGCTCTGACACTGAGGTGGCTAACCAGTTGGCGCTGCTCGAGCGGGGTGAAACGCAGGTGTTGCGCGGCAACCTGCTAACGGTTCCTGTGGGTGGTGGATTCTTGTACGTGCAGCCGGTGTACGTGCGATCGACCGGTGAAACCAGTTTCCCGCTGTTACGTAAAGTTCTTGTCTCGTTCGGTGATTCAATCGCCTTCGAAGACACGCTCGATGAAGCGCTCGATTCGCTCTTCGGCGGCGAGTCTGGGGCCGTGGCGGGTGACGTGGGGGATGGGCCAGTTGATCCGGTCGACCCGGTCGACCCGGTCGACCCAGTTGACCCTGTTTTCCCGTCAGATCCGGGAACCGGCTCTGGGGATTCGACCGAGCTCGGGCAGGCGTTGCAAGACGCCCGTCAGGCGCTTCTTGATCGCCAGGCCGCGTATGCAGCAAACGACCTCGTGGCTGCCGCCGAAGCCGACAAGCGGGTTCAAGCAGCGCTAGAGAGGGCGTTTGCGCTGAGCGACTAACGACACTGGGTTCGACCCTCCGTCAGGCACCTGCTACTCTTGGGGTACGCCGCGGGGTGGAGCAGTTCGGTAGCTCGCTGGGCTCATAACCCAGAGGTCGTAGGTTCAAATCCTGCCCCCGCAACCACGGTGTGTTTCGAATACGTGCAAGATTTTCGAGATGCAGTTCACACTTCGCTCTCCTTCGGGAGGGCGTTTTGTGGTTTATGACGGGTGCATCATTGACTTGTGAGTGAAATAGACGACGGTTATCCCGAACGATTCTTTGACCGCGGCGATTCTTTGCCAGACGCGATCTTCTACCGGCCGCCGAGGCTGGTCACCCACATCGACGACGCGGCAATCGGCGCGGTCGCCGCGCTCTATACAGAACTTGGCATCGATGGTTCATCGCCGGGCCAGCAGCGAGTACTTGACCTCATGTCGTCGTGGGTGTCGCATCTTCGAACCGCCCCGCACGAACTGGTCGTGCTGGGTCTGAACGCCTCAGAGCTTGACGCCAACGCGATGGCCACAGAGCGTGTCGTGCACGATCTGAATGCCAACCCGGTGCTGCCGTTCGCCGACGAGTCTTTCGACGCTGTGCTCTGCTGCGTCTCGATTGACTACCTCGTGCGACCCGTCGAGGTGCTTCAAGAGGCCGCGCGCGTGTTGCGGCCGGGAGGCCAGATCGTCATTACCTTCTCGAATCGATGCTTTCCGAGCAAAGCCATCCGCGGGTGGCTGCAGACAGATGATGAGGGGCGATGCGCCATCGTGCTCGACTATCTGCGCCGCACCGACGCCTTCGATGAGGCGCAGGCGAGCCTATTGACGCCTGCCGGTCGCAGCTACCGAGGCGATCCGTTGTACGCGGTGACCGCCCGACGGGCAGAGTAGCTGGCGTATCGCAGAGGATCCCGGGCAGGCGGCCGCTTCGTCGCAGATGGCAGAGATAGAGTGCTCCAGTGACTGCCCGTTTGATTCATGTGTCGCGACCCGTGCTGTGGGTGAACACCCTTGGGCCCACCGTCATCGGCGTGTGGCTGACCGGTGATCTGTGGCGGTGGGATGCCCTTGCCCTGTTGCTCTGGGCGACTCTGCCCTTCAACCTGCTGATTTACGGCGTGAACGACATTTTCGATCAAGAGACCGATGCCTTGAATCCACGCAAGGGGGGCGTCGGGGGCGCTCGCATTGTGAGTTCAGAAACGAGCGCGATCGTTAAGGCCATCATTGTCACCAACGTTCCGTTCGTGTTGTATTTCTTCATCACCGTGCCGCCGGCCGCAATAGCCTGGATCCTCGTCTACGGACTCATCTTCGTGTCTTATTCCGCACCGCCGCCGCGGTTCAAAGCTCGTCGCTTTCTTGATGCCCTCAGTAATGCCGCCTACGCTTTTCCGCTGGTGTTTGTGCCGCTTGCCCTGGGCGAGTCTCCGCTCTGGCCGGCCGCAGTGGGCCTGATGGCGTGGAGTGTGGCCAAACACACCTACGACGCCGTGCAAGACATCGACGAAGACCGTGCGGCGGGTATTCGCACCACTGCTGTCGCTCTCGGCGCGCGCGGTGCCGTCGTGTGGAGCGGCGTGTGGTGGGCGCTGTCAACCGTCGGCTTTGCTCTGGTCAACTGGCCAGTGGCCGTGGTGAATGCGCTCATAGCCGGGTGGCTCGTAGCGTCACTCTGGCGTGAACCGACTTCGGTGACGGCTCGTCGCCTGTACCGATATTCGATCGCGTTTCCGTACGTCGCGGGCTCCGTGGCCGGCTCGCAACTCGTCGCCGCCATTCTCTTGGGGGTCTTCTGATGACTCGATCTCGAACCGGAACTCAATCAACGACCACGCCGCAACGCATCGTCGTGGTGGGCGCCGGCATTGGCGGGCTCACCGCCGCCGCGTTGCTCGCCCGCGCCGGCCACCACGTCACGGTGCTGGAGGGTTCTGACTGGATCGGCGGCAAGAGCAGGCGCCTCATCATCGACGGCCAACGGGTTGACACCGGGCCGGCCCTGGTCACTTTTCCACCGGTCTGGCAGGAGTTGCTGTCACGCTATGACGCGGCAGGAGAAGGCCAGGCGGCAGGCCGCGACGCTGCCGACATCGCAGATGTCACCCTGCACAAGCTGCCCGAAGTGGGTCGATATTTTTATCGAGAGCACGACACCATGCTGCCGGTGGCCGAAGGGCACCCCTGGCATGCGGCCTGGGCTCGCTTCGAACACGAACACGGTGGCCTCGGCCCGCTCATGTCGAGCATGCTCACGGCGCACCCCGCATCTCTTTCATCGCTACCGGCCGTCGGCGGAGTCTTTCGCCGCTACGGCACTCGCCTGACGACTCGCGCTTTTCTTGACGGACTGAGCTGGATGCCCGAGGGCCTACGCGAGGTCATCGCCATTCACACGCTCAATGCGGGCGTCTCACCGCAGCAGACTCTTGCCCTGTACGCGAGCATGCCGGCGATCATGGCGAAAGACGGTGTCTGGGTGCCGCAGGGTGGCGTCAACGAGCTACCGCTGGCGCTGCACCGCCTAGCGGTAGAGGCTGGCGCGAAGGTGCACATGGCTGAGCCGGTGACATCCGTCTCGAAGGGTGTGGTGACGACCGCGCTTGGTCGGTATCAGGCTGACGTCGTCGTCAGCGGGGTCGACCGGGGTGTGCTCGACGGGCTGTTGAGCGCGGGCCCAGCGGGGGCTGCGAATTCCACACGGCCACGAAGGCCAGATTCGCTGTCGTGCTCGGGCGTTGCCATCTACGCCTCACTGAAGGGACTGCTACCCGAGGGTACGGCGACGCATTCTGTGATCATGCCGGATGATCCGGCGGCACTGCATCGCAGCCTTGACGCCGGTGAGGTGCCCGAGCAGACGATGACTTTTCTCAACTATTACCGCCCGAACGAGGTGTACCCGAACGAGCGGGCCACGGTGGCTGTGCTGCTCACCGCACCCGCCGATGGGGGTCACTACGACCTTGACACCCCGTGGGTGGCACGCGAAATAGCGCGAGTGAGCGCCGCTGTCGGGCTTGATCGCCCGATCAGCGAACTGTTTCGTGATCACGTGGTGCTCGACCCGCAGTACTTCTCAGGCTGGGGGTCGACCGGCGGGGCGCTGTACGGCGCCACGAATCCGCTCTGGCAAAGCGGCCCTTTTCACCAGCCCGGCTACACCAGCTGGTCACGGCAGTGGTTGTGGCGCGTGGGCGCCTCTGTGCATCCTGGCGGCGGCATTCCGGCGGTACTCGGCGGGGCGATGATCGCGATGGAGAAGCTCATCGCCCGCCTCGAGCGACGCCGGTAACCAGCCGGTCAGACAACCAGCTGGTCAGCGAGCTAGGTGGTCAGCGCCGGAATAATGGCGCCGGAGAACACCTGCCATGCCAGGGCGGTTTTGGCAACCAGGCTGAGCGTGATGTAGGTGCGCTCGCCGTGCAGGTAGCTCTTCCACTTGCCGATCTGCTTGTACTGCAGCCACTGGTTGATCGCGAAGGTGTTGAAGAAGATAAAAATCGAGATGATGATGCCGACGACGAAGCCTGGCACTTCACCCGGGGCCTCGCTGCCCGGTCGGATGAGGTAGATGACCACCACGATCCAAGGCACGATACCGACCATTGATCCGAAGATGAACGGCAGCAAGCCGCCTGATCCGGGCCGTTCGTACTTTTCTTGCAGCGCGCCGAAGAAGATCATGGCGGCGTTGGCGGTGAAGAGGCCGAAATATGCTCCGAAGTCGGTCACGCCGTTGATCGCCAAAATGAGCCAGATCATGATGGATGAACTCAGCGAGTATTCCGTCCACCTGAAAAAGTTGCGGCTCTGCAGCAGGCCGTTCTTGTAGCGCCCGTAAAACAGGGGGCTTGAGATCAGGAAGTGGAAGAAGGCACTCAACCCGAGGAAGGCGACGACTCCGATGCCGATGTTCACGTCGAACAGGGTGACGCGCTCGGGGGGAATGGGAAAGCCGGGAGGCCCCGCAAGGTAGTCAGCTGTGACGGCGAACAACACCTGCGTGCTCAGCATGGTCAGCACCACGGCGAAGCCGATGGCCTGCACGAGATGCAGGCTTCCGGCAACCACGTTGTAAACGCGCAGCCGGTCAATTTGCTTGTCGGGGGCGTAAATCGTTTTTGCCACGGTGCTCTCCTTCGGGTTTTAGGCCCAACGGTGATGTACTGATGAGTTGAGCACTGTCGAACCTAGCAGTGCTCTGGCGCGGAGGCGAGATTGTGTCAGTCGCGCGGTGGCTGAGCCCCGAGCCATTGCACAGCAGCGGCACCGGCGGTGACGCCCCGCTCAACGGCGCTACGCAGCGAGCCAGCTAACTGCCGCCCAGCCAGCCCTTGCCCAGCGAGCCCTTGCCCAGCCAGCCCCTGCTCAGCCAGTTCGGCGGCGACAGCGCCCGCAAAGGCGTCACCGGCTCCGGTCGTGTCGACCACGGTGACCCGTGGCGCGGGCAGGTGGCCGCTCTCGCTGGCACTGGCAAATACGGCGCCGTCGCCACCCAGCGTGATGATGATGCTGCGGCAGTGGTTCAACAGCGCGGCCGCCGCTGCGATCGCCCCGTCAACGGAGTCAACTTTCAGGCCTGTCAGATCGTGCGCCTCTGCCTCATTGACGATCAGCGGATCACACAGCGCGAGCAACTCAGCGGGCACATCTCGGCTGGGTGAAAGGTTGAGAACGGTGCGTCCACCGAGCTCGTTCACGGTTTCGGCGGCCGTGCGCACCGCGGGCAGCGGAACCTCCAACTGCGCAAGCAGCACCGTCTCACGACCACCAATCGCTCGAATCGCGGCCTCAACCTCATGCGCGTTGATTCGGGCGTTCGCTCCGGCAGCAACCACGATCGTGTTCTCGCCGTCGCGCGAAACCGTGATGAGGGCAATGCCGGTGGGCGCATCATCAACCACGACAACGCTTGAGACGTCGACGCCACCTGTGCCCAGAGCATCCAACATCGACCGCCCGTTGCCGTCGGCCCCGACCGCTCCCAAAAACACGGGCATCGCGCCTGCGCGTGCTGCAGCAAGGGCCTGATTGGCTCCCTTGCCCCCGGTGGCGATCACTAACTCGTCGCCAAGAAGCGTTTCACCGGGTAGCGGATGCCGCTCAACAAGCACGGTGTAATCAATGTTGGCCGAGCCGAGAACAATAAGCGAAGCGGTCATGGCTTCATCGTGTCAGAGCGAGCCCGCCGGCGGTCACGCCCGGCGCGCCACGCACCCGTCGACCACAGCGCCCACGCCACGAGAACCGGTTGAAACAGCAGCCGGATGCCCCGCGCAAGATCGGTTTCGAGACCGAAGCCGTCGCGCCCCTCAGTGAACTGAGCAATGTTGCCCGGAAAGATTGCGAGAAAGAACAGCGCTACCAGCCAGCCAACCGGCACGCGCCAGCGGCCCAACACGATGAGAGCTGCGCCGAGCGCTATCTCGACGCCGCCGGAGGCAAGGACGACAAAGTCGGGGTTCAGGGGTAGCCACGGTGGTACCTGTGCGAGAAATTCTTGGCGGCTCACGGTGAGGTGGCTGATACCGGCAGACAGTAGAAAGCCGCCGAGAAGCCAGCGGGCGATGCGCTGTGGCCAGCTCGACCCGGGGGCGCGGTGGCGAGAAGTCATGCTTGCAGTCTGTCGCGCCCAGCCCAGTCGTAGGCTGAGAATCGTGAACCCGTCGACCCAGAGCGCCAAAGACAGCGCCGAAGGCGACACTGACGCGGGCGACGTGGCAGGCGCTGGCGCTCACGTCGTTGCCGTCGCGCAGTTCGGCCCGGTCGCCGACCGCCATACCAACCTCGCCGCGATGCGCGCTCTCGCCATCAGCGCGGCGAGGGTCGGCGCGGGCCTGATCGTCTTTCCGGAATACTCGTCATACTTCACCCCGAAGATGGGTACTGATTGGCTCGCGGCTGCCGAGTCGCTGGACGGGCCGTTCGTCGAGGGCCTCGGCGAGCTTGCTAGCGAGACCGGCGCCGTCATCGTCGCAGGTTTCATCGAGGTCGGCACACGAGCTGATCGCTTTCGTAATACGGTCGTCGCCGTGGCACCCGGCGGGGGGTTGTTGAGCGTGACGCGCAAGTTGCACCTGTACGACGCGTTCGGTGCGACTGAGTCTGACTGGGCCGAGCCGGGTGCAATCGAGCCGCCACAGCTCTTTGATGCAGTCGGGCTGCGAGTCGGTATTCAGACCTGCTACGACCTCCGTTTTCCTGAAGTAACCCGCCGTCTCGTCGATGCCGGAGCCGAGCTGGTCCTGGTTCCGAGCGAGTGGGTGGCGGGGCCCGGCAAGGTGCACGCGTGGCGCACCCTGCTCGCCGCGCGAGCAATCGAAAACACCGTGTATGTCGCCGCCGCTGACCACGTGGGGCCCATCGGGGTAGGCCACAGCATGATCGTTGGACCCGATGGTGAGGTGCTGGCAGAGCTCGCGGGTGAGATTGCGGTCGCCGTTGCAACAGTCGACACGGGTCATGTTGCTCAGGTTCGGCGAGCGAACCCGGCCCTGCAGTTGCGGCGTTTTCGCGTTGAGCCGGCCTAGCTTCCCTGCACATTCGCGGGCCCCAGCGTGGCGTGAGTGACGGAATGCGCATACCATTGTCATTAGTGAATAGAATTTGCTTCACGCCAGCTATACAATTCTCCCCCTGATCGTGAGATCAGCCCTTCGTCGGTGAAAGTGATTCGTGCCTCTTCCTGCCTATGAGCGATGGAGTGCCACTCAGCCCCACACTGAGACGCACCCCGCCATCATCGCTCTCAACAGAAGCGGCCTGCACGCCTTTCTCTCTGAGAGCCACGACGACGGGGTCGCGGTACTTGACCTGTATGGAGTCATCGTGCAGACCAACCAAGCACTGCTGCGCAGAACCATGTATCAATCTGGCGAGCTCATCGGCCGACCCTTCGTCGATGCTCTCACCCCGCAACATCGACCTCGCATGGTCGCCGTCATCGACGACGTCGCTCAACATCACAGTGTGCGAGTGGAAGCGATCGGTGTGAAGCGTGATGGATCATCGTGCGGGCTTGACATCACCGCCATCCCGCTCGTCAATGATCAGCGTGACGTGGTCGGGTCAGTGGTGATCACTCGCAATGTCACTGAAAACCTCGCTCGTGACGTGGCGAACGAACGCAGCGAGCAACTACTGAGCTTGGCAGGGCGGGTAGCCGGTTTCTCGGGGTGGTCGCTTGGTCTTCAATCGGGCGAGATCACGTGGTCTGCTGCTGACGCTGACGCATCGCATCCGAGGCCAGCCACCAAGGGTGAGCTGATGTCGATCATTGAGCCGGCTGACGCCGCCCGGCTTGAACGCGCGATCGCCCGGGCGGCAATCGGTGATCGTATGGTGTCGACCACTGTGCGCATGAGTGCGGCTGCCGGGCACACGCGAGACGTTCGGTTGATTGCCGAGCAAGTGCGTGATGACCGCGGCGCCATTATCGCTTTGAGCGGGGCCGCACACGACGTCACTGAAGTGGTGGAACGCGAAGATGCAATGCGGCGAGCAGAACGCATGGATTCACTGGGCAGCTTTGCCAGTGGCATTGCTCACGACCTCAACAACGTTCTGGCTCCCATTTTGATGGGAAGCCAATTGATGCGCTTGGGCGCACTCGACGACCAGCAGCACGAAACCGTCTCTGTGATTGAAGCGGCGGCCCACCGTGGCGCCGACATGATCCGAGGCATCTTGTCGTTCTCGACCGGTGCAGCGATTCGGCGAGACGATATCAACGTGAGCGCTCTATTCGGCGAGCTCAGTGACCTGCTCACCGACACAATGCCGCCGGGAGTCGAATTGCGCACCGCGCCCGGCGAAGACGACCTGTTCGTCACCGGCGACTCGACGCAGCTGCTGCAGGTGCTCACCAATCTCTGCGTCAATTCTCGTGATTCCATCACTGGCGCCGGAGTCGTCACTGTGACCGCTCGGCGTGACGACCTCGCCCATATCGGGGTTGGGGGCGAGACGCTCGAGATCGTGGTCACTGACACCGGTTCGGGCATGTCGGCTGACACGTTGAAGCGACTTTTCGAACCGTTCTTCACCACGAAGAGCGCCGGATCCGGAACCGGTCTCGGGTTGCCTATGGCGGCAGCCATCATCCGCAATCATGGTGGCACTTTGACGGCCCACAGCGACGGCGTCACAGGGTCGACGATGACCGTGCGGCTGCCGCTGGATTTTGCCGAAACGATCGAGCGTCTCACCCCCGATGCGCTGCAGCCATCTGCGACGTCGACGTCACACGGCGGGCAACGCACGGTGCTCGTTGTCGACGATGCTGATGACATTTTGCGCCTGTGCCGCCAGGTTTTGGAAGACGCCGGGTTCGCGGTTGAAACCGCGAACGACGGCGAGCACGCAGTCGACGTTCTTCAACGGTTCGCAAACGAGATCGATGTGGTTGTCAGTGACATTTCGATGCCTCGTCGTGATGGCATCTCACTCGAGGCGTGGGTCGCCGATCATCTGCCGGGCCTGCCCGTTGTCTTGACCAGCGGCAAAGAGACACGTGCCGGGCTCGACCCCGCGGTAGAGCGACGTGTGACTGGCTTTCTCGAAAAGCCTTTTTCGATCGAGGCCCTTCGCCGCTCTGTCGGTGCAGCGCTTGAGACATCTCAGCGAGGAGAATCGTGACCACTTCGCCGCAGGGGCCGTGGAAAATTCTGTTGGTCGAAGATGATTCCTTGGTCGCTTCACTAGTGGCCGACGGGCTGCGGTCGTTTGGTCATGACGTGATCGTCGCCGATCGACCGTCGACGGCAGAGAATGTGTTTCTCGAGTTCGACCCACACCTGCTTGTCAGCGACCTCAATTTTCCGACCGGCGAATCGGGCGCCAAACTCATCGCTTATGCCCGCTTTCACCGACCCTGGGTGGCGGTCATGGTGCTGTCGAGTCACCGCTCACCGCAACTCGCTGTGGCTGATGCTGAGCTGATACCCGGCGATGCTGTGTACCTGGTGAAGTCGAGTGTGGGCTCGGTCACTCAGCTGCATGACGGCGTGGTGGCCGCAATTGTTGGCGGCGAAACCGTGAGTCTCGAGGTTGACGACGACGCTCGCGATGAAATTCTGGTGAGCGCAACGCACGCTGACGTGTTGCGCATGTTGGCAGATGGCGCATCGACACGGGCCCTCGCACAGTCACGGGCAACATCGGTGCGCGCTGTCGAAAGCATGCTGGTGCGCCTCTACCGGGTGCTGGGCATCGACCTGTCATCAGAAATCAATCCGCGTGTGGCGGCGATTCATCTGTGGATGTCAGGAAAGGTTCGAGTGGTCGCAGCGGCGCCCCGAGAGAAGGCGTCGCAATGAATGACATCCTTAGCGTTCAGAATCGTTCTCGCGAGGTGGTCGCGAGGTTTCTGGAAGAAACCGTGCGCAAGCTCGACTGGGCGGCCGCGCGTGTGGCGTGGGTCGAGGGTGATCACATGCGCGTTGAGCCGTGGTGCCTCGCTGATGACGCACCCATTGAGCTGGCATTTTTGAGGGTTGCGGCCGATGCGCAGTTCACGTTGTCGTCGACTCTTTTTCAGCAGTTTCTCGAGCCCACGATCATTGCCCCGGGTGAGCTGCGATGCTCTAGTCCGATTGCAAAGCCCCTGAGTCACGCGGGGGTTCCGTCATTGGTCGTTCTTGACGTTGCCGGGGTTCTCGACTTCGACGCACGATTTGTTTTTGTTCCACGACCGAACCGCGTCATCACCCCTGAAGCTTGTGCGTCGCTGGGAGCAGCGGCCCAGCTGATCCCCACAGTGTTGCGCCAAGAGTTTGAACGGGGTGAGGCGCGCCGGGGCTCACAGCACGATTCGCTCACCGGGCTGCTCAACCGTCGTGGCTTGAAGGCGCTAACAGAGCAGAACACCGGCGAGGGCAAGCGCGCGGTGGTCTTTGTCGATGTTGACCGATTCAAGTCGATCAATGATCTGCACGGACATGCAGTGGGTGACGAAATTCTGGCAGATGTCGGCACGCAGCTTGCCAAACGCATTCGACCGGCTGATCTGGTCGCACGAATGGGCGGCGAC
>Ga0306898_1000684_pt1 | contig 12357 bp, 24 predicted proteins | sample AntRauMFilla1564_FD_190424 | JGI IMG/M metagenome (GOLD analysis project Ga0306898, IMG submission 190424) | Saline lake microbial communities from Rauer Islands, Antarctica - Metagenome Filla 1 #564 (v2) (version 2) | ecosystem: Environmental > Aquatic > Non-marine Saline and Alkaline > Saline ...
GCCTACGTTGCCGCATGTTGATCTCCCCATAAGTTCATCGTCGGAAGGTGGAAGGTCGATTGGTAGTTGTTGTTGCATTGGTACTCTCCTTTCTGTTTCTATTTTACCACGCGTGCGTAGTTTGGAAGATCTACTACGTTGATAATCCTTTGATCGATCATATACCAAAGCATTTTGGCCATAGCATCAGCTGCCGTGTTTGCACTTACGAAGGTTACTCGCTCATACGGCATAACCTTATAGTTAACTAGCTCAACTCCGTAGCCTGTGATCAGCTTAACAAGCTTCACGCCCCAGTTGACGCCCTCGGGCATATAGTCAAACAACTCAGCTATCGTAAAGGTCCTGCACCACTGGTCATCACTCTCTAGGGTACCTTCTTCCCAATCAAAGCGAGTTTCATAATCATTACCTAGCAACCAGCCAGTATCGTTATCATTGTGCACTAGGTGTAGATCCTTACCATAGACATACGCATAGCACCCTTCACTCACAAACTGTGGGATCCTCAGCTGCTTAAGTTCTAGTGCTAACTCGTAGCTCACTACATGTTTATCTTCCATATTTGCGGGTTAAATACTTACTAAAGGCTGTGAACTGATCAGCCGCATAGAACACACCATACTGATCAATGTACCAAAAAGCGTCTTCTACCTGCATTACCTGCAGTCCAGGAACGATTGTAAGCTGTTTGAATTGCACACCTGATACTAAACTACCCGTGTATCCATGCTCGGATACACGCAATGTATCCATGCTTGGAACTGCTAAACAGCGTTGGCTGTACTGGAAGTTGTCGTTATTGCAGCGTACAGATGCAGTCACACCAGTGGTGTAAGTTGCTCCTTCTACTGGGTTGGGCTTGAGGAAGAACAGATAGATCATCGCAACTACTAGAATAGCTACAATAACGTCTAAAATAAGGTCAAATTTAGGGTTGGGCATGTAAAGAAGATATTGGTTAATAGCGATTAAGGCGCTTAGCTTCGTTCTTGTAGCGGGTTGGGACGGGTACGTGTTCACTGTTGCCAGTACTGTAATTGTCCTTGATCCAGTACTCGCGGCCATGCTCATCGGTCAAGATATCTTCCTCGATCAATGATAATCGCGATAGATACTGTTTACGTGATCCATAGTCGAAGGCTGAGCCTGTGTTCATTGCCCCTCTACGCCTTGCTACGGGCTTTTCTGTGGTTTTAGGTGTCTGTGGTATATCAACACTCGCAATGAACCTTCTAGGGCGTTCTACTTCGTCGTCATCGTCTTCTTCTACTCGGTCCGTCGGTGCATAGTTCCAACCGCAGTACAGACAGTCAAACGATCCGCGGTTATTTTTCTTCATGTCTTTGTAACACTTGGCACACTTCATATGGTTTTAGTTTAAGAGACAAATGTCTTCCATTTTTTCGTGTTCGGGGACTGAGTTATGTTTCACTCGATAGTATCCCCAGGATCGGCTGCCGTTTTTGCCTTTGCGGTTAAATTTTGCTTCGTACTTCTCTCTCGACATCTTGAAGGTACACCCCCGTCCGCGCGTGCAGTACACGTACTCGTCGCTTAGTTTAAGGTGGTGGGTGTAGCTACAGTCTTCACACTTCGGGCACCAGCCATACATCAGAAATTGATAGTCAAATGCCATATTACTCGTTATTCCAATCGCTTAACCTTTGCTCATCGGTACGTTCACCGAAGCTGGTACCAGTCTTCCTAAAGCCAGCGATCTTGCTGGTGATCTCCTGATACCGTGTGTGATCGATCTTGAATGGGCACGAAGTGCAGGTAAATACCTGATCCTGCTCGTTGTAGTCAAGCACAGCTTCACACGCTTGGATCGGACAGATCCCGTCGTTTAGATTTGGCCAGCGCTTCTTTTGTGCGCCGTTTGCTCGTCCCGCGCTGGCGGGAGTGGTGTGTCGGGATTTCCGACGGACCAGGTTACCGTGGTACATATGGTTATTAAGGCTAATTTTCTGAATAATGTCAAGCGTCGCTTCCTTCTGGTTCCTCTACCCATAGCTTTTGAACTTAGGCTTAGGTGGTTTTGGTTTATACTCTTGTACTCGATCGGCCAGTCCCTCGAAGCGCCGTAGGATATCGGTGCCCTCGGCTAGCTTGATCAGTCTCGGGTACGCTTTCAAACACTCTGGAAATGCTAGCCAGTTGACTTGGACCATGCGGAACTTCTCTTTACGCCTGACCACAAACAATTTTGGTTTGTCGTCTGCATTGAACATACTCACCGTGTCACTCATGCGCGCCGAGGCTTCATACCCAACAAAGTGTTTATGTTTGTTAGATAGCCGCGGCTGCATAAAGTCCCCTGCAAACCACCAGTGGCGCTCTGGGTGATCGAACATGTGCTGCACGATCCGCTCCACCTGGGTGAGTGATGTTGTATTGTTAGGGCTGATTGTTTCTACGGGATCAAAGGTCATATGGTAACTAGCTTATTTTCTATAAGGTAACAAAGCATAGTGGCTCGACAATCCGCTTCTGTGTCACCACTGACTTCAAAGACTGACCAGTTGCACTCCCAGTCGTCTGTCTCTTGCCAGTATCGGATTGTAGTTCCAGTCTGGTAGTCGAGCTTTATGTCGTATTTCATACCATCGTCGAAATCATCAAGCTCTTGGTACTCTATGTCTTTGAACAGCGAACTCATTTGGTCTCTGTATTCGTCGAGAATGTACTCAAACTCTTCATCGTCTCTGTCTTCTTGGGTTGGTGGTGGATATGCCTTAGTGATTGTCTCTGCGGTGATTGTCTGAGGAAGCATTGTACCTAACTCTGCTACTGTGTAGGCACTAAAGACAAGGCTTTTTTCTGCTGATGATTGCCGAGCTTCAGCGTACAATTGAATTGTATACCCCAAAACATCGCTTGGGACGTAATAGAACAAACTATCCTGCTTTGCTCCCAACTCTTTTAGCTTCTGTGCCAGCTCTAGTGAGCACACTTGATCTTGAAACTTCATACCTAGCAATCTAAGGTTAATTCTCTACTAACGGTTGTGTACTGGAGTGTGATATCGTCGCATACCACATTGACTTTGAACTCTGCTTGCTCTCTTTTTGCTGAGACAAACCCAAGTCCGAAGGTTAGCGCTAGGGCGATAAACGTGACAGTTATTTCTTTCCATTCTCCAGTCGGTTGTGATTTTTTTACTGGCATATTAGTTAAGAAATATATAGCTTTTTTTAACAAACGATCCACCAGTGACCTTCTTGATCATGTCATCACTTTCTTCTGTGTGGTGTACGAGTATCTCTACAAGATCTTCGACCATGTGATCAACAACAAACGTACCTGCTTTATTTTTACTAGTGATCACCTCGTCTTTAGGGACCACCACGTTGAAGGTGATTGTTACTGAACACGGGACTACATAGGTTTGTTTACTCATAGGCTATCTGGTTGCTGCCGTTTTGGCATGTGCTTGTAATGCGTGCTTCTTCGCTCGGTACTGGGCACCATGTTTGAAGTGCCAACCTGCTAGGACCCTCTGCAGCTCGGCGTACTGAGCTGTCATATGCGGTTTAATGAAGATATTTGCGTCGCTGAGCGTCTTTGGGACCTCTACCCGTCTTTCCACTCGTATCAGTCCAATACTCTCCATGTAGCGCAATTCTGAGGCCCAAGGCAAGTTACCCTTCTCGTCCAAATAGTTCACCAGCTTCGAGTGTAGTGTGGTGACCTCATTGTCGGATACTGCATCTTGCCTGCTGGTGTCCTTCACATACTCGATCCCCGCGATCTTCCCCTTGGGGATTGTGAAGTTCCTGATCTCTACTCTCTCTGGTAGTTCCCCTGACTTGTAGTCCTCGTACAGCATCTTCCCTGGGCCGTCTGGGAGCACTTCTGGCTTCCGATCTCCGTAAAAGTCTATTTTGTAGGGCATAGTCCTTGGATTAGTCCGATAACGTGGCGTTCAGTGGTATCAAGTGCCTTTACTTTCCTGCCACACCCCGCGCACCTGATACTCTCGTGTGTGCAGTAGTGGAACTTCTTTGGGTGATTACAGTTGCTCACAGTAGACATGCGGTAACGTTGAGTTAGCAGTGGTTGGTGGGCACTCTACGGTCACTGTAGCAGGGACCATGGATAGTAATGCGCTGATGTATACCAAGAAGATGATCACTAGGATTAATGCCCCTATGGCGATATACGTGGTTTGTTTGATTATATTAGTCATTTTTAAGGCGGTTAGTGCGGTTAATTTCGTCTCTCATTGCGTGTAGGATCTCTTGCCAGCGCTCGATCGTGTCTGCCTTTGCTGTCCCGTCCATTTCTTCCCATAGTTTCGCTAGGGCTGGGCGATCGGTGAGATCTTGTACCAGGGCTATTAGCGTTACCTCGGCAATGTCTAGGTGATAAGGCATATGCTAGCTGGTTAGTGATAACTTCTTCGATTCAGTGACCCTTGATTGTATTTGGTGGCACAGTATCGGGATCTTACTGATCAGTGTCACTGGCGTTGCTATATCAATCATGAGCGGTACGGCTGTATCTATCATCGTTGTGCGGCCTGTGATATTGCACTTGATACGGTGGCGGTGGTAACCCCTCATGATGATCTTAGAGTTAACTGGTTGATAATGTGGACCCAGCGCTTGTGATGTCCGTGCTTCTCTACTGCGTCTGATAGCTCTTTATCGCTCGGTAGTGGCTCCCTAGTGGCAAACGTAACGGTATGGTAGGCCATTGTCTCTACGTCTAGGATTGTGACTATGTGTGTGTACTCTTGGTGCATAAATTATTTGTAAGATTTATATTCAGCGGTTTTATTAGTAACTTCTACTTCATCTTCATAGCGGCCTTGGTTGAGGAAGGTTTGTGGGTTAGGTACAAATCCTTTGCGCCAAGTTTCGCTCTGCTTGTGCTGCTCGATCGATACGATGATCTGTTGAGCCACTTCTTTGGTGATGTTCTTTCTGATCCACCAGTTCAGGCAAGGCTTCTTCCCAACCTTCTTCGGATACTGGGACCAGAACTCCTCAAACTGAGCTGTAAGTGCTTCGATCTCCTTTGGAGATCGACGTTTAGTAGTCTTACCTAACCTATCCTTACCTAACCTTACCTGTGGATACAGCATGGATACAACAACATCATTCATTGGGATACCCTCATCGAGACTGTAAACCCCGTTGTCTTTGACCTTCACCGATTCACGTTCATCAGTGAATGTAGTAGGCGTATAGCGGTCATTTTGGATATAGTTGTGGACGCGCCAGTGTTTTATTAGCATCAATCCGTTGGTAAAGGGCATCACAAATCGCTTCGTTAAAAGTAACTGGAAATCATCACTTGAAGAACCAAGCATCTTCATCAATTGCATCATATTTGATACAAAACCGTCATCATCTGCTTCCATGCAGGCGTGCCAGTACAAGTTCTGTGCGGACTGTGGCATTTGTGAGAACCAATCCGACCGCACTACCTTCTTCGAGAACATTCTTCTTTCGGCCATGTGGTTGCTGTTACTTGATAAATTGATCGGATTTTTATCGTTTATAACACTCCTCTACGGGTGAACATGTTGAAGGTCTTGCGCTTCTCGCGGCCCTTCTTGATCCTCTCCTGCTTGCGCGTCATCGATTCAGACTTGTCACGCTTCTGATCCTCGTACCGTGCTGATCGTCTCATCTTCCCGTCTGGGTGTCCGTGGTTGATCATCTCGCGGCGATTTTGGTTTCGTTTACTTCGTTTTGATACTGGCATTTTTCTTTAATTTAAGTTGTTTAAGTTGTCAATTCCTCTAATTAGTCCGCGGACTACTTCTTCTTTCCCTAAGCTTCTCCAGTATTCGCGCTCGGCTTCTAGCCATTTAGCTGCATACTGTGTTGTGTCTGCTATTTCAAACCCTACCTTTTCTGGGTGTGGGAACTCTTGAAACGATACTGGTAAGCTTTTATCTGGGTAGATCGTGAGTATTACTCTTACTGGCTTCATTAGCTTTGGTATTTAGTGCACGGGCATACTGTGTTCATGCAGCCGTCCTTCTCGTTGGTGTGGACGTAGCGTATATGGCCACAGTTTGTGCAGGGATCTTTTAATGTCTCTGGCTCGGTGTACCTATTCATCGGCTTTGTTCTTACTCCAGCGCTTCTTGCTGATATTGCTAAAGTGATCCTTGCCGTACTTCTTGGCGGTGGCGGCTCCACCCTTCTTCCCAATCGCCATGTAGTGCTTCTGGATCGCTGTTTTCTTTTCTTTGGGCATAGGTTAGTAGGTTAAGTTGCTCAATACTCTACGGGCGTGTTCTCCTGAGTTGTAGTATTGGCCATACTCGTTGATACCCTCTACTTCGTATGGTTGACCGTGGTTCCAAATTAAGGCTATTTGGTATGCGGTGTATCCTCGATTCAACCACCTATCCACCATCTTAGTTGCTACATACAACTCGTTTACTTCTGTGCGTGGTGGTATGTAGCCTAGGATTATTTTGGAGTGTAGGTGGAAGGTTGGCTCCTGGTACTGTAAGCACCCCATCTCGGCTGATTTGCCTGCTACGCTGTGGCAACTATCTCCGCCCCCTGTCTCAGTTAAGATCATTGCTCGCACAATGGCCTTAGCGTAAGGGCTTATAGAAAAAGCTCGGTACCGCGCAATTTCTCCTTCTCTACTTCCAAGTCTGCTTCCAGTCGTTCGATCGCACTGGTACGGGCTGCCGCTTCTAGGGCTGCGTCGTACTTGGGTGATAGGACTTCTAGTTCCTCTTGGTAATAGATCTCTAGTTGCTCCTTCTGCTGCGTCACTTCGACTGCTTCTGCTTGTACGTTCTCTGCAATGATCGGCGGATTCAGTCTCTCTGCTAGTTCCGTGTACTGGGCTTGGACCGTTGGTACTAGGAAATAAATTGATCCGATTGTTACTGCGATACCGAATACAAAACTGTTGCGCGGTGTGATGAACTTTCGGGCTAGGTACTTGTATAGGTTATTTAGGGCTGATTTCATATAGAATGTTAGGTTGATTAAACTGGCTTCGACCTCCAAAGACATTGCTGTCTCCCACCTCACTTAGTATGCAAGCTAGTTGCTGTTTGTGCAAGCAAGTAACTTGCATAAACTGTTAGTAACTGAGACAATGCTTTTTATGAGAATGTCTATCAGTGCCTACAATGGGATCATAAAAGCTAAGGGACCGAAACGATCCAAGTACGGGAACAAAATTACCGAGTATAACGGGACCAAGTTTGATAGTGCTAAAGAAGCTAAGTATGCGCGCGAGCTAGACCTGCTCAGAAAGGCTCAGGAAGCGTCACAGCGCGTCGTAGACTGGCAAGGCCAAGTTCGGTACCCACTAGCCATAAATGATGCTCATATCTGCACCTACGTGCTCGACTTCCTTGTGCAATACGCCGACGGCCGCCAAGAACATGTGGACGTCAAAGGTGTGAAGACTTCGGTATATCAGATCAAGAAGAAAATGATGAAGGCTGTATACGATATCGATATCATTGAGGTGTAACTAAGTCTGTAGTTAGTTTGCTTTCAGTACTCAATGCCAACTAAAAAAACTACCAGCTTTCACGCTGGTAGTTTTTTTATTTTAGTTGACCTCGATCACTTGCCAATCCTGGGCTAGCATATCTGTCTGGCTTGCAAGCCAAGGCACTAGCTTCCCGTCAACTGGTATCATGTAGATATAAGGCTGCTGCATTTTGGAGTGCTCGTCTGGTACCTGTAGTTGTAGGAACATATTAGCTTCATTCCAACCTGCTCGGGTTACCCGCTGTCCTTCTTGTAAGGCAATTAGTGCAGCTCCGAAACTGAGATCATTTACTGGTGGCGTCATACTGGCTTTAGTTATTGGTTAATCACTGGCTACTTCTTAGCCAAGTGGAAGATCGCTTGTGAGAAGGCAAAGGTTTGTAGGATATCAAACAATGATGTGACCGATGCTTCGATTGTTGATGCATCTAGTGGCTCTCCTACTGCCCAAGCTCCCATAACGGTCAGGACTGCACCGACTACCAAGTTGACTGCGCGGACCAGCGTTTTGCGGGCTGCGATGTCTTCCTCAGTGAAGGTAAGCTCCTTTGGTGGTTTAATGAACTTTGTGAGTGCGTTGGCTATAAAAGCCGAGATAATTTCAATCATAGATCTTATGCTATTTACTAAATACTACAGCCGCTTCAAGCGGAAGAAGCGGATCGGGAAGCCGCCTTTATCTTTGTAGCGCTTTTCCCACGACTTCATGGTGAAGTTCTCTAGGAAGTGCCCGTCTTGGAAGCTGTCGTTTGACATGATGATGTCATTCTCTCCGACGATACCGACGTGTCCGACGATTGATCCGTTACCTGTTGCGGTTGGTGAAATGATGATGTCACCTGGTAGTGGTGAGGTCACCAGTTCAAACCGTTTGTCAGTGCGGAAGCGTTCGTCTAGCGTCCATGTCCCTGTAATGATCGGGAAGGGTATAACCTTCCGTAAGATATTGCTCACTGTGTCCGCGCAACCAAGCTCATCGGGTGCTGCGTCGTTTGGTGATGCATCTGATCCTAGCGCGGCTCGTGCGGCCTTGTGGAGCTTCTCACGGTTAGTCTCTACGTTCTGTGCTGCGATGTTTCGCTTGAGTAGTCCAATTACTTGGGTTGCTAGTGAGATCACATACTTCTGCAGGGACCAGTTCTCAAAGCTCACCACCTGGAAGACTTTGCCGACGTCCTTCTCGACGTAGTCCATATGGTGTGTGATCAGTGTGTCGTCTTTGATCCCTAGTTGGACCGCCAGCTCCTTGCGGCGCCCTGAGAAGTGGGTAACCGCGTGCCCTGCTTCATGCAGGAAGATCCGTACCCGTTCTGTGATCCGTACCTTGCGCCCTACCATGGGATCGTAAACCATTCGAGTGCGGTGTCGTGACGGCATTTCGTCTACATCTGCTTCCAACCAACACTCCATGATCGTGTTCTTATCAACAAAGTACGCGCCACCAAAGGTTGGTGTCACACCCCAAGCGATCTTCTCATCTTCCTGCATGTGCCACGCGATCATATTCTTCGACGGGAACAATCGGATCACGTTGTTGGTGATGTTGTTGGTAAACCAACTCCACGAGAACATACGTTTGCCGTCTGGGCGGGTGTATGTCTGTGGGTGTTCGCGGCGGATCAACTCGTAGTCGATCACGATCGGTTCGATCACGTCGCAAAACTTTGCTTGGTTCATCACCCTATGGATCAGCGCCAGCTCGTCCTTTGTCCAGTCGATAGGTGAGGTCGAGACGATGATCGGTTTTAGTTTGAAGTTTTCTTGTGCCATAAGCTATAGATTAAGCGGGAGCGTTCCCGTCAATACCGTATGCCGATAGTATGATCCAGCCCACAAAGATGAAGCCTGCGACTAGCCACAGATCCTCACTATCGTAGCCATAGAATAGGCGAGCGGTGTGAATAACGATTGTATCTTTAATTTTGTTGAGCATTTGCTTGTTTGATTGCGTCTTCCAAGTCATCGGTAAGACTGTTGCTAAAGAACACTGGGACCCTGGTTCCTGCTTGTGTAGTGATTTTCGTACGTCCTGGTTTGTAGAATTCGAGGAAGGCTTCCTCTCCTATCTCCGCACGCAACTCCATGAGGTAAGTGACCTTCTCGGCGTTGGTGTTAATTTTCATTATGTCATTTATGTACTCATTGTCCATACCGTACTGTCGGAAAGTGGCCAATTCTTTGCGTACATTGTTGCGTTGGATATCACTTGCAGTCCCGTTGTATAGATCCTGAATAAGCTGGTTTTCTATAGTCTTTATGGCTCCAGCGTTCTTTGCGCTCGCGTCCCAGGCGGTGATCGCATCTTGGTACATTTTATCCCCACCGTATGTCCTGATGTAGTCTGTTGTCTCGGCGATGATCCCTTGTGCGCGCATTTCTTCTTGTTTTACTCGGGCGGCTTCGATGTCTCCCCGATTCACCATTCCACGGATCGTACGTGACCCCTCAAGGCGTTCTGCTGAGGTTTGATCGTCTAGTCGCCACTCCTTACTCTTTTGCTCCCATAAGGTGCTCTCACGGGTAGGTACGAAGCCTGTAGCGCGGATGATCGCTTCCCAGTTGTTGTACTTGTACGTGTTCCCGTCGAAGTCTTGTAGTGGTGTACCGCTGATTGAGTGCACCCCGTGCTGCCAGCCGTTGTATGCCTTGATTGGGTTCGCGAACATGTCGGGTAGTCCGCGGCCTAGCGCTTCCATGTATCGCTCTTGACCTGCCAGTGCAATTGCGGACGGTAGTCGGTTAAACAATAGTCCACCAACCGCTCCAAGGTACGTCCGCACGTCGGCTGGATTTTCTGCAATACTTGATACTGCCAGTAGTTCGATACCCACTCGGCTCGATAGATCGATCCCGACGGTTGCAGGGATCCCGCGCTTGATCGCAATTTCCCATAGTGCCATTTCTTCCTTCAAGATGTCGTCTTCTTCCAGTCCAGCGATCTCTTGAAAGATCATGATCAGTAGCTTGGCAAACGGTAGCGCTGTTACTCCCCCGAGAAGGGTTGTGTACATCATCTTCCGAGACAATGATACAAACTCTCCTTGCTTTGCATCGCGATATAGCTGGTACAACAATGATCTGATGTAATGCTGGAAGACAAACAATACGTTGATCTTTCCGCGCAACATTCTTGGTCGGTGGTGTCGGCCGTAGCGGAAGTGTACGTCGTTTGATACCTCTAGTGCCTTAGTGTTGGCCACTTCTGGTGACAGTCCTTGCTCCATAAAGATCCGTCTGGCGGCTAGGAACATCGGTACACGGTTGATGTTTTGCTCGATGATCCCTGTACTCTTGTACATCACCTGGTTGAACTTAGAACTGATCTCACTGTATAGCGGGTTGTTTTGGAAGCCCATAAGCTCGGCTGTCATTTCCGCTCCCAGTTGACCCTTCTCTAGTAGCCCTTCGATCGCTGCCCGTTCTTCTGGCTTTAGTCCTCTACTCTTAATCGCCCAGTCGTTTGTGGCTTTGATGAGGTACGCTTCTGGCTTCCACGCTTTGTCTGATCCGTCCACATACTTTGATAGCTCACCCATACCCACTGTCCAGTTCTGTGTGGCGTTAGTGGCTAGATATGAGATATCGTTTGCTAGGTACCAAGCAAAGGCTAGGGTTCGAGCGGCTTGCCATTCTGGTTTGTTGTTGAGCTTGTACGCGACTAGATCACGGACCCAAGCAAAGAATTGTGGCTGTCGGCGCGCGTCGATGTTAGCCATAGCGTTAAAGTACTCGGTTGACCAGCGCATCTTAGTGACATACCCACTAAACCCACTGAAGTACTGCGCTAGGATCTGTTCGGTGTTCTCTGTGTCGTACCCGCGGACCCCTGATCGTCGTAGATAGTGACGCCCAAAGCCTTTTTCTTTGAACATGTCCGATAGGTTGTCTCGGAGTAGTTGTGCGACCTCGTCCTTCACGTAGCCGTTCTCCTTCATGTTCTCGATAACAGCACCCATTTTTTCTTGGGTTAGTTCACTACCTGAGAAGAAGTCCACCTCAAGCGATGTTAGTTTGTCTACCGCGTACCGTACTGTGCTATCTTCGTTGGCGTCCATCATTTCCTTCTGGTACTTCAAAGCTTCCTTCTCTGAGGCAAACGGCTGCATGTCCCACGTCTCGTAGCTGGCCGACATTTCCGTCTTGCGCTGTGACTTCACAACAAACGTTTCTGGGTTCATGTTCACCCCTGGTAGTTTGTTGAGGAACTTGCGTACACCCTTCTGCGGTGCAACCCACTTGTGTGGCATGTATCCAGTGCGCTCCTGTCGGTACGCTTCGATCTCCACTGGATCGATCCCCTTGGCCGCCATTTCTCGTAGCAACATTTCGTGCGCTGTCTCCATTCCGTCTCGGACCGCCTTGTACGCCGCGATCTGTTCGGTATCAAGTGCGCTCACCAGTTGTGCTTCGGTGAAGTTTTTACCCATATCGTCACCTTCCCATAGCATTTTAGATACCTGATCGCGTTTCGCGGTGGGTAGTTTCATGTACGGCGATAGCTTTGCGGCGAAGAAGTCGTCCATTTTGTTCTTGTCTCCGTCGTGAAGCTCCCCGATATCCTCGATAGTTTTAGCTACTTCAAACTGCTTTGGATCCTTAAGGTATAGATCTCGTGCCTGGGCGGTCACATTCTCTAGCGTGTTGATGTCCTTCATGATGAAGTTCAACTTGTTTTCGTTTTGGAACACAGCGTTGGTCACAACCTCATCTTTCGGGATCACCGCCTGTAGGTAGGCTGCACGCGCGGCTCGATCGTAGTCTGCCTTATCTGCTTTTAGTTGCCCGAAGTCCACGTACTCCAGCCCTTCTGTGGTTTGGAACATCACGTTGGCTTGTCGCACTGGGTTTGCCCACAGTGAAATAA
>Ga0306898_1000685_pt1 | contig 12351 bp, 28 predicted proteins | sample AntRauMFilla1564_FD_190424 | JGI IMG/M metagenome (GOLD analysis project Ga0306898, IMG submission 190424) | Saline lake microbial communities from Rauer Islands, Antarctica - Metagenome Filla 1 #564 (v2) (version 2) | ecosystem: Environmental > Aquatic > Non-marine Saline and Alkaline > Saline ...
ACAGTTAAAAAGGAATCACATAAAAATGGCATATGAAATCAAAGCACCGGCAGCAGTCCCATCATCAATTAGGAAGATGGATGGAATCACAAAAGTGTTCACTGCTGGAAGCATCGAGATGGGGAAAGCAGAACCTTGGCAAGACAAACTCGTCAAAAAATATGAAAATAATGATAGTGTACTGTTTTTGAATCCACGAAGGTCTGATTGGGATTCTTCATGGATTCAAGATCCTACACCTGGAACTCAGTTTCACACTCAGGTCTCATGGGAATTGGATCATATTGGCATTTCAGATATTGTCGTGTTCTACTTCGACCCCAAGACACAATCTCCGATAACATTGTTGGAACTTGGTCTCGCCCTAGGCACTGGTGACAATGTCATTGTATGTTGTCCAGATGGATACTTCAGAAAAGGTAATGTCATGATAACCTGCGCTACATATGGTGTCAGTGTTTTAAACACGTTTGATGAGCTTACAGAAGAATTGGACACTCAACTTTTTGATTTGTGACACTAGACATTGAAAAGGAATCAATGGGCTATCCTAACTAAATTTAACAAAAGCTAAAGGAGTTTTGGCAAATGGAAGTAGTAATGGCGATTGTCGCCTATTTTTCGAGACCGTGGGGGCTAGTGGAACTTGTAGGCAATGTGTTCAGTCTTATTTGTGTGTACCTTGCAACCAAACACAATCAATGGACTTGGTTCTTTGGTGTATTAGGCATTTTGTGTTTTGGCCCACTGTTCTACCACTACCTACTGTACAGTGACGCAATGCTTCAAATTCTGTTCTTTCTCCCCATGCAAGTATGGGGGTATATGAAATGGCAAGAACTGTCCCAGCAATCCAACAACCAATCCATCACATTGTCATTACGCAATGACACAGTGATCTATATTGTGTTGGCAATTGCAGGTCTCACGTTGATTAATGGCTACTTGATGAGCACTTATACTATTGCCAGCTTCGCATATGCAGATGCATGGACCACTTGGATGAGTGTGTTTGCACAGGTGTTGATGATTAGAAAGTATTGGCAGGCGTGGTTGCTTTGGGTTATTATGGACATTGGTGCCATCTACATCTACTTCGCCAAGGGAATGTTCATGACATCTGGGTTATATGCTGTGTTCTTGGTGCTGGCCTCGGTTGGATTGTACAGGTGGTATAGAAGCCACAAGCAAATTACATAATATTGAAAAGAGGGGTTGACGAGACCCCTCTTTTCTTTTATAAAGATTGTAGAAACACAAAATAGAGAGATGCAGTGATGAAAGTTTATGTTTTGACAGCAGACACAATGACAGATTGTTCAGGTGAACTGTTTTCGAATGGACATGTTGTTGGAACTTTTTCGTCTCATGAAAAAGCGAACGAAGCACTTGAAGCAATCGCTGAAAACTATACCCGAAAGCATAGTGATTATGACATTGAAGAATTTGAAATGGATATTTGACATGGCACTGGTAACATACGAAAGTCAAGTTGATTTCGCGAGACGGTGGATCAAGGCAGGAGTAATTACCAGCGAGGGTTCCACTTGGAGACAAGGGGCGGCATGGGGCAAACTGTGGAGCGGTATTGTTTGCGGTTATTCAGTACGTCTCCAGACAATAGGAGACGGGCCCATGATGCGCCCAGGATCATTTAGAGTGAGGGCAATTACACAATGAACAGCGGAGATTTTGATGGACTTTGACCAGTTAAAACAATGGGCAACCAAAGCACAACTGTCCGACCAGCGCAAGGACAAACGAATGGATGAGTACTATTGTCTAGTAAATTCCATAGGTAAACATCGTGAATGATCCAAAACAGTCTGATAGTGTAGCTGGGCTATACCATTATTCGATCCTTGAAATTGACAAGGCTCTCGAAGACTATTATTCCACTGTTATTGATAGTTGACATGGGTGCAATCGTGTGTTAGGATCATTATATTAAGTCCTGTTGTGTGGCCAGGAGACTAAAATGACCAACTGCAATGTCAGGATGAGTAACGACCATAAACAGGGATTTTTACTTCAATGACTGGACGCCAATCATACTTGCATTTGTCAGCATCGCTATCTTGACCGACTTGCTAACAGAATTAAAAGGAGACTGACATGACACAGACAACAAGCCTAGCCGCCGCGCAGAAGCGGATCATCGAACTTGAGGCGCAGGTGAAGGTGGCAAGAGGCGCACTGGGGGATATATTCGACGGTGAACCTCAATGGCCAGACAAGCCAAAGAAGGAACTGAAGTGGTGCCGCAAGCGCGCCCAAGAAGCCTACCGCGCCACAGGAGAGCAGCCATGACTGACGCCATACTCACCCTGATATTCGGATGGGGCAGTGTTGCGGTTATTATCGCCATGTTGGTATATCCAGACACATTTGCAAACGGCGCGGGAATGAAATGATTACCAAAAAACAATACATGATCGGCAATAGGGTTTTAGGAGACGAATTTGATCTTATGGGGTTGGTCGTTTCACTAGAGGCAGAGCGTGCCGCGCTAACCGCAGAGATTGCAATTCAGGTTGGTTATAAGAATGACTACAAAGCCGCATACGCGGAGTGTGTCGAGAATGATCACGCCTTTAGGGCGCGTATTACACAGGAGAACGACAATGAATAATATTGATATAGAGGCAGCAATGGGATACGATGCTGCGACTATACCGGAAATAGTCAGCGACTTGCGCAATGTCGCGGAAGCGGAGGAAGACGTTCTATGCCTCGCAGCCGCTGATCTTATTGAAACTCTTCTCGACCGGCTTGTCGCCGCAAATGGTGCGCTGGAGATATGCAGCAAGTCTTGGGAAGAGTGTAACACTCAGCTTATCGCTGCAAAGGCACAGGCCCAGACGGCGCGGGATGATGCTTTGCGGGAGGCTGCGAAACTCGCTTGGGATATGGACTCAAAATATCTACGCAAGCAGTACCTAGTTGAGCACAACCGAAAACGTTACGATGTGGCTGGCGTTGAAAGATGCGAAAACAAAACGGCCAACGTGATTGCAGAGGATATTCACAACGCCATCCTCGCCATGATCCAGCCCACCCCCACAACAGACCGCACTGACGCGGCAACGGAGGAATAGACGATGATTAACCGCAAGCGGATAGGGTTGAGCGTGGCGGGCATCTTAGCAACCCTGCCTGTCGCCGCATATGACATTGAAATTGAGATTGAACACGGCAAAGCCGCCCCGCGCAAGCATAGACAAACCAGCAATATCGTAAGCTCACCCGCCATTTCTCCAGCTGTTGAGACACGTCAAATTCGCCGCGCAAGAGAACGGCGTGAAGCAAAGAACGGAGGAATAGACGATGCTAACACGATTTTTTGATTACCTGCTCGAACTGCGATATATCAGTGCTGTTTGGTGCGATAAGTGTGACAGAAACCACTGGGCTTCGGGAGACATTGTTAGATGCCCAAACAAGCACAAAGGCAAGCACCAATGACCCCCGCACAGACAGACGAGCGGGTGGCAGACAGTTTCGAGAAATTGGCGAATGATATGGCCAAAAACCTTGATCGAATGTCGCAAGAGAGCTGCCTCGAAACATGTTACAGTATGGCTATCGACAGCCTCGATATGCACACAGATCGAAGCGCCGCGATAGCCGCCATGCTGCCCAGTGTGTCAAATACCGGACCATATCCAGACCGCCTATATATTCCTCATACGGCCCTTGAGCAGTGGCATCGTAAGTGGCCTGCTCTACCAGCGTTTGACCCAGTCGAGGCCCAAGGTGAAAGTTATGAGGTTTATGTGATTCAATCAAGTAAAACAAGTAGGAGCATTCTATGATTAGCACGGTATTACGTTACGTTTTTGTCAGTATAGTGGTTTTGCAATATTTTACCTATTCGTACTGCCATGCACATTAGACCCATTTTGGATTGTTAATGTGCATGGCAGTATAGGATTGATTTTGGGTTCTCTTGCAATTATGTTAATTGTAATGATACCAACCGGAGAATAAAAGACAGTAGTACAATTTAGGTGTTGACCGGTTGTAGTACATATACTACAACTTATTGAGAGCAACGTAACCGGAGACAATAACATGACCCTTAAAATTAATGACCCCGTAACATTTAAGAGCAACGGCACAGAAGAGTATGGTCGCATCACCCACATTGATAGCGGAATAGCCACAATCAAAGTGTGGGACAGCATGGTCGGAGAGCATTATCTGACTTTTGAGAAGTTAGGCCGCTGCTCCAAGGATTAATAGATCAAATCAAGGAGACGATATGATGTCTAAAGCAAAAGTTTTCGTTGACGACAAAGGGAATAGCATGTTATTTCCTGCTTATATCTATGATGAAGATGAATTTGTGCCTTCATCACTGTGGACAGTGGGAATGAAAATACGATCAGCAACTGGATTGAAAATGCAAGATGGTTGGATTGAAATCGATAGAGCAAAATTCCCACACATAAAGACTAGAATCGGCCATTCAGGGTTCGCTCATGGTTCCGAAGAGGTATATTTGTTCGCAGGGCCTGAATTTAATATCGTAGCTGGAGAATAACATGACACTACTAATTGCACGAATGCTCAATCATGCATTCCACAGTGGCTTTGTTGCTGCAAAGAATTTACCAGCGCACGAACCATATAACGGCAATGAACTTTGGGCAGATTACGACCCCATGGACGCACAATACGCACTTCATGCAATTATTGACGAACATGATCAGAGCATGAAACTGGCGTTTGTGGATGGGTTCAACAGTGTGGAATCACGTTCGCTTCATGAGAATACAGTGGAATCGGCTTGGAAAGATTCCGAAACAAAATATAGACAGAAGGACCCATTAAATGAATAAAATTGGCATTACCATTGGTAAATTTATGCCGCTTCACCTCGGCCACGAGCTCTTAATTGAGTTTGGTTCTGCCATGATGGATAAATTTTATGTAATTGTTTCTGGCAAATTAACTGATGCAATTCCACTGAAAACCCGTTACGATTGGGTATGTGATTTTGTGAAACTTAACAACCTATATCACGTTGACGTTATCTACCATATCGACGATTCTCCTACGCCTATTGACATCGATGAATATGGCACCGTATTGGACAAACCATTTCAACGTTATTGGGCAAATGAATTTCAAATAATCACAGCAAGTGCAACACACGTGATTTCTAGTGATCATTATGGTAAGGCAATAGCGGATACAATGGGAATTAAATGGTTGCCAGTTGACCCTATGCGCGAAACTATTAATATCTCTGCGACCGAAATTCGCAACAATATTTCCTCTAACTACCAGTACTTGTCGGACGTGGTTAAACCATATTATCAGAAACGTATTGCTATCGTCGGGCCTGAAAGTTCTGGTAAATCAACTATGACTAAAGACCTATCGTGCGTTTATCATACGGTGTCTGCACATGAATACGGTAGAACTATTAGTGAGGTCCGTGGGCTGAACTTAACCGAAAACGATTTTGCTGATATATTTCACGGACAAAACGAATTAATCAATTCTGCAAGTAAGTATGGCAACAACGTAGTTTTTACCGATACCGAAGCATATACTACATACTTGTTCGGTAAATTGTATCTTGAAAAAGATTTGGATTATATTCGTAGGTATGCAATAACAGAACAACAAATTGACCTTTACATTATTCTTGCACCAACGGTTAAATGGGTAGACGATGGTAACCGTATTCTAGGTGAACAGCAAAAACGTGAAGATTTCTTTAACGAACTCGTAAAGTTTGTGGTTGATACCGGCAAACAATATGTTATTATAGATAGTGAGCGATGGAGTGATAGACTTCAGCAAAGTTTGAATGCAGTTGAAAACTGTATTAGAGGAGAATAATATGATTAGATTGGTTGCGGATATCACAAATCCATTCTACAAAAAGCGAGATGATACTGCCATGCACAATTTTGTTTATAAACATTGGAGTAATATTTCCAAAAATAAAAGCGCGGAATTGCAGATTGCTAAATTTGGCGATGGTGTAAGTTTGCTTAAAATCGTATTTGATCTTAATTTTAAAGGCAGCGACCACGCAGGCCCACAGATTGAAATTTCATTTTGGCGTTATATGTTTGATTTACATATCTATGATCATAGGCACTGGGATTACAGAACTAATAATTGGGAGATTTATAATAATGAGTGATGTTAAAATCGAAACACAGATTCGGAATCATTACTGCGTAGACAACGGCGAATGGTTAGTCGAAAAAGGTAAAGTAAAAGAAGCAAAGCTTTTAAAAGAGGCATGTATTACTATTGAAAAATTACGAAAAGAAAATACAATCTTGGAAGGCGAAAAATGGAACGGTAAGTGGAACAACATTGCGAAAGAACGGGAACTTGAAGAACGAGAAAAAAGTATTGTAAAGCGCGAAGCTCGGTTTCAAACTAAAATCGACAGTCTCAGGGACGATCTTAAAAAATGGATGTGACAATGACAGAACACTGTGATATGATTAACGTAAATCAATATACTTATGAATTAGATCAAGAACGTGAATATACCGTAGAACAACTCAAAGAACTGTTTAATGATCTAATTAAAACTGCAGAAGAAGCGGGATTGGTAAATTGTATCTTGGTATGGATTTCACAGAAATGTTTGACTATGCAGTGTATGAACAGCAAATTGATCTTTATATTATTCTTGCTCCAACTGTGCCATGGATTCAGGACGGGGACAGGATTCTTGACAAACAAACAGACCGAGAGAAATTTCATAATGAACTCGTAAACTTTGTTGAAGAGTATAACAAGCCACATGTAATCATCGACCAGAAGCATTGGAGTGATAGAACGTACATGTCCATCAACGCAGTTGAACGGTTGAGAGAACCAAATTAATCGATTGCAAAATTCTTTAATTGACATTGCCTCTTATACTTAGTATAAGATAAAGTACAAGCAATTGGTAAAACAATTCTCATTCCAAAGTACCTAATGAAATACGTCAAAATGAAACAGGAAAGACACAATGAATAACTTCAAACACTTTGCAGATCTAGTGAATCAACAAATTTCATATATGTCAGATCATGGTGATTTGTACATCAGTGATGCTGACAAAAATGAACTGTGGGATCTATATCTCAGTTCATTCCCAGAAGGCACCAATGAGATCTACAAAGAACGAACTGAGCATGACTGTAATTGCTGTAAACATTTTGTCCGAAACATTGCCAACATGGTTGCGATTTCAAATAGTGAAATGATCACAGTGTGGGACACGGCTGAAGAACATGCCAAATACCCATTTAATATTGTCGCGGGCAAGCTGGCAGAACGAGTCCGCGGGTCCAAAATTGAAACAGTATTTTTTAAGCAAGAAGAAAAATATGGGACTCCCGTCAGTGTTCAACTCTCCGATGATATGTCAACTGTGACCTGGGATCACTTTCACGTGAAATTGGATAAGAAGCATGTGAAATTGGATGCTGCCACTCTGCAATCAGATGCAAATTCCAAAGCGCAGGTGCTGCGGCGATCACTCGATGAACTATCCAAATCTGCTGTTGAATCTGTACAGGAATTAATCAATGAAAATTCCATCTATCGTGGCGCAGAGTTCAAGTCTGCGGTTGACGAATTTGCCAAACTTAAAACTGCATATGATCAATTGAACTCACAAACATCACGTGATCTGTTTGTATGGAAACATGTGAACAGTTTTGTCTCCAGATTCAAAAATACAGTGATTGGTACTCTGGTTGAAGATATTTCAACAGGCGTTGATTTGGAACATGCTGTTCGATCATATGAAGCCAAGGTTGCTCCCACTGACTATAAGCGCCCAAAGAGTTTGATTACCCCTTCCATGATCAAAGCCGCGATGAAGACAGTGGATGATCTTGCGATTGAGCCCAGTCTTCATCGCCGTCACGCCGCGCTGTCAGATGTGTCAGTGAACAATGTACTATATGTCAATACCAAAAGCCGCGCCAAGATGCGAGACACAGGTAGTATTTCTGACATGCTCATGGGCGAATCCAAAGCCAAGAAGCCAAAGACTCAACAGGCCATGGGTATTTCAATTCAGGACTTTGTGGACAATATTGTTCCCATGTCAAGTGAAATTGCTGTTGAATTTAAGAATTCCATGGTTGGCAACTTGATGAGCGTGACTGCTCCCAAGACTGCAACTGCCCCCAGTATTTTTAAATGGGATAACAACTTTGCATGGAGTTATAATGGCAACGTCACTGACTCAATTAAAGAAAAAGTCAAACGTGCAGGTGGTAACGTGGATGCAATCATGCGAGTCAGTCTCAATTGGTTTAACACAGACGATCTTGATATTCATGTTCATGAACCAAATGACAATCACATCTACTTTGGTAACAAAGACAACAAGCTTGATATTGACATGAATGCAGGGTACGGCAAAGTTCGTGATGCAGTAGAAAACGTACAATGGCGTTCAACCCCACGTGACGGTATTTATAAGGTTCGAGTGCATAACTTCGCCAAACGAGAATCAATTGATGTGGGATTTAATCTGCAGGTGGAATTTGATGGGGTGGTTTATGATTATTCATATGATAAACCTGCCACTGGGTATATTGATTCACTGCGTATTCATGTCGTCAATGGCAAATTGGATAAGATTGTTAAAGACAAGTCAATTCTGGATCATAGTAGTTCACAGGATGCATGGGGGATTTCCACTGAAAGCTTCGTGCCAGTCAATACTGTAATTGCAAGTCCAAACCACTGGGATGACAACAAATCAGGCAATAAGCATTGGTTCTTTATTGTGGAAAATTGTCTAAATCCTGAACCGGTTCGGGGTATCTATAATGAATACTTATCCTCAGATCTTGATAAGCATCGCAAAGTGTTTGAAATCCTGGGAGACAAACTTAAATGTGATTTCTCAGAGAATCAAATGAGTGGGTTTGGGTTCTCGTCTACAAAGCAAGAGTCAGTGGTTGCCCGCGTGACAACTGCTACATCAACCAAACTATATAATATCAATTTTTAAAGGAATAAAATATGACCAAGTTAGACTGGGCCAAGACTGAACTGGAGTTTGCAGGATATCCTGCAAACGATCCAGAAGATGGACCAAATAAATGGCTTCGTGAAGGCACTCTGGAACTTTTGGAAGTATTCAGTACACAAGGACACAGCGGATCATCTGCACCATTTGCCCTCAATCTATTCTCAAAATTGGCAGCATATAAACCATTGACTCCTCTGACCGGGAATGATTCTGAATGGATGGAAGTGTCTGATGATGGCAAATGTCAGAATGTACGGGCCTCATCAGTATTCCGCGGGGCTGATGGACAAGCATATTGGCTGGATGGTGTTGTATTCTGGGAATGGTATTCAGCTGATGACATGTATGATGGTGAACCATTCAAGACATACTTTACATCCATTGACAGTCGTGTTAATATTGAGTTTCCGTGGTGTCAACCCGAGAGTTCAGAATACAAGTTCCGACCAAGTGACAAATACCCAAATGAACAATTAACCCAAGTAGGAGAATAAGACTATGAATATTTTTGAAAATGCAACCCGCAAGAACTATATGTTTGCCAGCAAAGTTGGGGAACTCAATGTGATCATGCTATGGGAACTGCCTTTGACGTCAACGCGGCAGGCGTGTCTCAATGATGTGGCCAAGGGCATTAATGCTCAACTCAAAGCAGAACAAGAGGACAGCTTCGTTGAAGTGTCTACCAACGCGAAGAAAACAGAACTTGAAGCCAAGTTGGAAGTTGTCAAGCATGTGATCGCGGTCAAGATGCAAGAGAACACAGATCGGGCCGAAGCTGCTGACAAACGTGCTCGTAAGGCACAACTCACAGAACTACTGGCTCGCAAGCGTGATCAAGTACTTGAGTCCAAGACAGTGGAAGAGATCGAAGCTGAACTGGCAGCAATGTAAACGAACTCTGGGGCGACTAGTCAAATAGTCGCCCCAGACCATTATTAGTAAGTTATATCTTGACATACAAATGTGATTATTTTATATTGTCAATTACAATGTAGGAGAATAATAATGCAATACAATGGCAATGAATATCCGTCGGAACTGTTTCCCCAATGTGCACGAATATATAATGTAGTACTTGATGGACATGACATTGAACACTTCAAGATTTCTGACCACAATATAAATGCCAAGGATTGGGAGTCAATCATACCAAACCCAGATCCTTGGAAGAGGCCTGTTTCCAGTCCATCACAGAAAAAACGAGACCAACTACGTGCAAAGCGAAAGAAAAAATAAAATATCTGTCGCTGCCTATTTAAAAGGAGTTTGAAAAAATGTTCTACCGCTTTAATTCTGGAAATTTTGTAGAAGCTGACAGCTTCCAAGAAGCTCAAGAGATTGCTATCCACTTGATACAGCAAGAAACGGAAGAGCCTAGAAAATGGCACAAATGTACGTGCTTAGGCTTTCAACATCGAATTGATTGTCCGGAACACAATTGGGTCGATTGAACAGCCAACGCCGCAGCCAACAACCACTATTGCGCTGCATGTCTGTTGCCGTTTTTGCCGTTTGGTATAGTGTTGCCATGACCGAAGTGCGAAGTCTTTACAGATCCTATCGCACTTCAAGGACAGTCACACTATGACAACCAAAACACATGACGCGCAAATTGACATGGTCCATAATGGAAATGAGGTATTAATGACTAAAATACAAGACATGATTGAAGGATTGATCCGTGAGGAAGTTTCCCCAAGTAGACATGTTGGACTTGATGGCATTGAAGAAGCAGCACAAGCTATCATCGCGGTCCTGCCCGACATGATTGTGCCACTGGTGTGGGAGCAGACGGCCGAAAACCATTGGGATTCTGGGAATTTTAGCATAAACAGAAAACGTGAAATGTTTAGAGTGTCGGTGTGGCGTGGACATGGATACGGGAGTGTGAACTTGGGAAGTCATAGTTCTATAGAATTGGCAATTGGTGCGGCAGATGCTGATAATGTGACCACACTTATGAAATCATTCGGAATCCGCACATAACAACAAAGGACATCATTATGGAAAAGAAAAAAATTAGCATTGTAATTTCTGGTGCTACTGGGGCCGGAAAATCCACAGTTGCCGCCTATATTATGAAGGCATTTAGTGATGCTAAAGTAGAAGTCAAATTTCTAGACGAAGAGCTTTCTTCTATCGAGTACAAAAATCTATTTGCCGAGCAAAGTAGACTAGAAGCAGCACTTTCCAATGTTGCTATATCACTAGAGACAAAACAGTTAAAACTAATTGGCGGTGTTAGTGGGTTCAGCATTACCAAGGATGTAATTGAATGAATGAACATCATAGTAAATTATTATTATTTTTGCGGGCAGCAGAAAACAATGATCCCACTATGCGTTTTGGGTCTATACTATCCATGAAGATATCAATAGTCTTGCATCAATACTCGAAACTACTCCAGACAAATTGCGAAAATTGTTAGAATAAAATTTTATTGGTTATCATAAGGTATTGACAGTGCAGTAAAAATAGTATAATTTTTTATTGTAACCAAAGTAAACAGAAAGAGACTTAAAATGAATGCTGATGAATTATCTGCGCTACTTAGCGAAAACTTCGCGTTGGATGTGGAAGTAATCCAAGGTTTTAATTGTAACGAAATACGGGTGCGTATTCGTAATATAAACACAGGACATGATGTTCTAACAACCTCTGCTTTTTTGCCAGACCCCGAACACCAATAGTAGAAGTGACGCAGTTAATACATTAAAATAGATAGGAAAAATAATGGTTGAAGTAATTACAATTACAAAGTTCAAGTCAAAAAATGGATTGACATACGAAACGCATGATCTTGCAAAAAAAGCAGATGATGAATATGCTTTTAGCATGGGTGATATGGGCGCTACAGAGGTCAAAAATTACGAAAAAGAATTTGATATGTATATGAAACGGTTGGCATCTTTGGTAGAAACTAACAGGACTTCTTTTCCTATGTTCTAGAGACTTATAGGAAACACACTTCCGAAAACTTTATGGCAAATAGCTATGACCAAATAGAAGAAATTGGTATGGCCATGTTTAGTACGAATTATCAGTATTATATTTCTGATGATGAAAAAACAAGAAGCATAGCAAAAAATATTATGGACAATTCAAACAAGAAAGCAGAGTTGACACTACGTTCCAATTAGCTTACAACAATATATAATAGCAAAGGTATTGCATAATGACTGACCGCGCATCAAAGTTTCAAGTGACCTTCCGAAAAAAGCAGGAAGACGGCACTGTTATCAGCGGAGAAGAAGACTGTGGCATGCGAATTCCCGATGTGGGTGAATCGGTTATGATTAATATTGATGGCACCCAGCCTAAAT
>Ga0306898_1000690_pt1 | contig 12309 bp, 16 predicted proteins | sample AntRauMFilla1564_FD_190424 | JGI IMG/M metagenome (GOLD analysis project Ga0306898, IMG submission 190424) | Saline lake microbial communities from Rauer Islands, Antarctica - Metagenome Filla 1 #564 (v2) (version 2) | ecosystem: Environmental > Aquatic > Non-marine Saline and Alkaline > Saline ...
CAGTGAGCGATCTCCTTTCCCGATGTATGCACCTGTGATTGTTTTCCCTAGTCCCATCTCGTGTGCGAGGATTTGACTGCGAGTTTTGAATCGTTCTACTGCTGATTGTTGGTGGTTGTAGAGTTTTATTTCTTGACTCATATTCTTTTTTTGATTTCATTTATCAGCTCTGCTAGTTTTTCTCCAGTCTCTTCTCCACTGAATCGGAGCTTCTCCATGTAGTACCCCGATGCTGTATCTTTGTTTGCGATGTCGAACCCGAATGCTCCGAGTCTCATGATGCTGACGAAGAGGTCGCCTCCTCTTACTCCGCCTTGTACCGTTCCCTCTTTCACTGCCTTGCGTGTGAAGAGGATGTCGAAGTGTGTGCCGACTGGCTTTGCTTCGTCAGTCCATCCGATAAGCACTGCATCGTTCTCCATTAGTGATTCTGCGATGTCATCGTATGTTCTCTCTCCGTTGATCACTTCTCCGTACCTATCTTTGTTCATTTTTGACATAGGCATTTTTCAGCTCCTACTCCTTGCATGATGTGTCCCTCTCCATCGTCTTCGTCTGTCGCTACTTCGCCTGTGCCGTTGCAGTGTTCGCACCGTTCTACCTTTTCGTATTTAACTGTGCCTTTTGTTGATTGTTCTTTGATGAGTCTCCCCTCTTCTACGTCCTCTGCTACCAAGTGGAGGAAGTGAGCGAGGTCTACTTCATCTGTTGACTCCAGTTCTATTTTTATTTTGTAGACTGTTTCCATACTCTAGAGTTGTTCTGACTCAGCTTGTAATTTCTTCTGGTTAAACTCTTGCTGTGGCATCTCTTTGAAGTCTGGTGTCCTGAGTTTTTGTTGCATTTCGCCTGAGAGTAGTTGCTCGGTTGTTACCAGTGCTCTTTCTAGTCCTACAATCTCGTCTTTCTTTTTTTTGATTTCTTCTTGTGTGTTTGCGAGGCATCGAGCAAAGTCTTCTTGCAGGTCGTCTGCTGTTGCAGGAAAAATGGCGATGTCTTTCTTTCCACTGAATATTTTCATCGTTGCCTCCATTTTTGAGTAGCTAACTTTGAACTCAGTTGCTTCGATGAATGTCTCATCTCCGTTATTGTTGATGCTGTTTACTATGCCGTAGTGGACGCTATCGCTTCCGTAGCTACTTTCTTCGTACCGCTTGTAGATGTCTCCTTGCTGTAAGTGTACGATTCTAATTACGTTCGCTGATGCTTGGACGATTGATTTTGTTTGCATGATTGTGTTGTTTTACTGTCTCCGTTTTTATAATTTTTTTACCTACTTTGATTTCTTTTATTCCGTAGCTTCCAAATCCCTCTTTCACTCTTTGTTCGAATGATTTTTTCATACTCTAGAACGGAATGTCTTCTGGATTAATCTCTTCTTCTGGATACTCTGGTGCATCGTCGTCTTCTTTCTTTGGTGCTGATTCTCCTTTCTTGGGTCCAAACTGTACGAAGTCTGCTACCACTTCTGTGCGATATTGCTTCACGCCATCTTTGTCCCAGCTTCGTGTTTGCATTCGTCCCTCGATGAATACTCCTGATCCTTTTGTTAGGTACTTCGCTACGTTCTCTGCCTGCTTTCCAAATACTACAATGTTGTGATAGTCAGCTGATTCTTGCTTGTTGCCGTCTCTGTCTTTGTAGACTCGGTTCGTTGCTACTGAGAATGATGTCACGTTCATGCCTGATGGTAGTGCTTTGAGTTCTGGGTCCCGTGTCAGGTTTCCGTATACCATTGCTTTGTTGATGTACATAGTTATTTTTTGAGTGCTTTTAATTCAATGTTCACCTCTTCTAGTCGCTTCTCTTGGATTGCTTTTTTAGTTTCGTAGCTTTCTTTTAGAACCGATAGTTTTTTTTCGATACGTTTTTTAGTTCCCTCCCGTCGTTCAATGAGCTGTTCTTCTGTTGTGAGTTCTTTTTTCATTTTATTATTTTTACCTCTACTAATCTTCTACCCCATTTGTATGCCTCTGCTTTTGTGTGCATCCATATGTCGAAGTGTTCGCCGTCGTATCGTTTATTCATTCTGTCCTCGCATATGTATCGTTCGCCGTGTATCTCTACCTCTGTTCCGAAGTCATACTTGCGTGGGCAGGCGATGATGCCGTGTCGTGTGCGAGCTCCTGACGCTGTGATGAACGGTGTGTCGTCCGTCTCGGCTGAATCGGATGTGTACGCTGACACTTCCGCCTGTACCTTTCAATAGCTTTCTACTGTCCAGTATGGTGGCTGTTCCACACTTTCTTCTGCGAGCTTCTCCATCCTTTGTGCTGTGATGGCTTCGAGTACTTTTTCTTCTTGGTAGTTATCTTCTTCTAGTTCTACGTACTCGATCAGTATGTCAGCGGCTACCGTTGTTGTGTGTAGGAGCATTCCTGTGCCTGCTACCATTCCTGCGAATAGTGCGAGTATCAGTATCTCCATGCTGTTCTCTGCAATCCAGTTACCTGTTTTTTGCAGTCGTCCGTCTGTGGCTTGGAAGTCTGTGGTGTAGATTCCGTAGCCGTCTCTTTCGCTGTACTTTTTGTTTTTCATGGTGTTGTTTAGGTGGTCTGTTAATGGCTTCGACCTGTGTGTATCTTATCACTTTTTTGTCTACTGTCCACGCTTGCTGTGGGTATAATTTTGTCTACTTGTAACAATCATTGTTACAAATGTAACGCTAGAGAAGAAGAGAGTAGAGAAGAAGAGAGTATACACAACGCTAATGCGTGTGTTTCTTTACTTTTGTTTACTTTTCTATACATGCTCTGTGACGCCTAGAATTGCCCTGTAAGCTCTTTAGTGTCTGTTCTGCCCTCTGCTACCTTTTTGCTATTTACGTTCAACGTACCCCTATAGGATTTTGAATGGTGCATATGAAAAGCACCCGACTCGGTTGAGTGGATGCTTTTCGAGAGTGACCTTGCGGTCTCCGAAGCCATTCGGCCATGTCCAACACGAACATGGTGCTTGCATTGTAACTTATCTTTGGTCGTTTTCCAATTGAGTTGTTGCGGATGGCATACCAATCTTCTTCAGGATTACTTCGTAGATTGCTACTGCTCCTGCGAGGTATCCTAATGCCCATACAATCACGTCCATGAATGCTGGATTTGTTTGTGCGTATTCGTAGATTCCCAGACCTACCAGTGCGATGGTGAACGTCAGTGCATGTACTCCTGTTGCTCCGAATCGTGGGAAGACATGTTTCTTAATGATTTGCGTCAGTAGTACTGTGCCGATAAAAATTAATGTTGCGTACATAGTTTAGATTTTTAGTTGTATAAAGTCTTCGCCTACCTCTCCAATTGTAACCTTTTGTCCCACTTTTAGTGTGACCTCTTTTGGTTTTGGTGGAGTGACAGGATCTTCGCCTTGCTCTGCTCGTTGCTTGTTTAGCTCGGCGAGGAACATTGCTCGTTGTATTTCAAGGTTTGGTTTGTCGGCTGTGACGTCTCGGTGCGTGATCACGTTTGCGTCTGCGAATGTTATCTCTACGCCGTACTTCTCTAGAATTTGTGGCTCTATTCTTGTCAGGACGTATTCCACTGCGGCTTTTATCTGACTTTTTGTGTAGAGTTTTTCCCATCCCTCTAGGACGCCATCTTTGTCGATGTCGTATCCTGATGCGAACTCTAATCCTATCGTGTGTTTGTTTGGATTCTTTATGCCTCCTAGGAATGTTTTTGGAATTACATCTAGTGCTCGCTTGCTTGGATTACTTATTCTTCCTGCGTGCCACGTTCCTTTGTCTACTGGTGCTAGTTCTACTACTTCTCCGTAGCGTCCTATCACTGCGTGTGCCGAGCTGTAGCTTTTTACTCCTGTCTGTAGCTGTCGTTCTTCTGGTGTAGTGCGTAGCCATTCTACTGCTCCCTCGATTGACCCGAGTGTGGTGTGCAGAACTATTGCTACTGGAACTCCATCTAGTTCGTAGACGTTTGGTGTTGCTTTGTATGTGAGTTTCATAAGTCTTTTTGACCATCATCGGTCTTATCGCCTCCTGTGTTTTTTAAATAATGCTCCATTTGTTTTCGCACGTTGCCGAGTATCCATGCGATTGCATCAAACTCTTTCACGTCACGCCCGATACGAATGGCGTGGATGTTCCCTAGTATTGAGTATGCTTCAGCGAGAATCAATACCGACAGTACTCCTTGTGCCACGAGTGTCAGATCTAGTCCTGCACCTCTTCCTGCCCACGCTACGATAAGTGGTACTGATATAACCAGTCCTTTTGATATCACTCCTCCTGTTAACTGTAGACTAGTGAAGCTATCTCCGCCTCTAATTCTAATTGTTCTTATCACTCCTGTAATTGTGTCGATCACAATTAATACCCCGAATATAGCAAAGGACTCGGTTGCCAACCCGACTGACCCGATAATGAATGCAAAGAAGTATGTTAGATGCTTTATTATTAGTATCGGCGTATGGACAAAATCTAGAGTCATGTTCTTTTTCATTGTAATAGGTCTTCTATGGTTTGTCTCGCCTCCCCCTGTTGAATATTATCGTCAAGGATGTTTTCTGCGTATATTTCCAGTGTTGCTTTGTCGTAGGGGAACTGGATGTTTAGTGCGTCTTCTATAACCATTGGTGAGATACCCTCTTGCTCCCACTGTTTTCGGAGTTGGTTTTTCTCTAGGTAGACTGGGAACAATGTTTGCCGTGAGAAGTTTAGTACTTTCCTGCTTACACTACTTAGCATGTCTTGCTTCTGTTCGTTGTTGAGTGTGTTGTATGATGGATCGTTTACTACTGTCCACATCTCGTCTCGGAATCTCGGCCCATAAAATAGCATCAGTGTTTCATATTCTTTGACACTAAGGTCTTCGTTGAATGCGTTTCGGTTCGGTACGGTCGGCGTGTATTTAATGTCTGCCATTTCATCGTACAGTTTGTTCTCGATTGAGAGTGACGTTCTGATTGGTGAAGCAAAGCGTGATGCTGGTGTCCCTCCCTGACGGATTGTCTCACCGAAGATGTCTCGCTTTGGTGTTAAGGTTTGAGCTAGTCCTGGCACACGGCTTTTTAGCTGTGACTCGATGTCTCGCTTTTCATATACGATTGGATCTTGTGCCACGGTTGCTCGTCGTAGAATGTTTGGAATGAATGTTCCGGCCAGCTGACCGATGTATCGATTACCTGCTTGGAAGTATCCCTCTCCATACTCACCTCCTGACAGCAATGCGAATAGGTCGGCGGCTCCTGTGAATGGTGACTGTGTGAATACCATACTCCCGATGTCGCTGATTGAGTTGAGCATTTCCTTTTCTACTGTTGCGTCGTCTAGTTCGCCAGTGTTTTTGTACGCATCGATTGCTTCACTGATTGATGCTCCTACTTGTAGGAGCTGTCCGATTGGTTGCACTCGTTGGAACTCTATCCACTTGTCTCCATATCTGATTGAGTGTGGCAGTTTTCCTTGTCCGTAGAACACTGCTCGGTCGCCTGCACTGCTTGGTGCGGGTCCAGTTATCTCTACGTCTCCATTGAGCATATTCGTTACCACCCACGCCATGATAGTTGTCCCGATGATTTGTCGTGATAGTTCTTCCATCTTTGTATTCTCGTTGGCAGTCCATTTGTTATTGAATGCTCGCTCGATGTTTCTCCCTGCTTGGCCTGGTGTGAGCTTTCCTACTGTTCGGCCGATGCCTCCGATTGGAGTCATTCGGTACGCCTCTTTGGATAGGTTTACCAGTGTTCGGTAAAACGGAATAACAAACTGCAGTGCAGGATATTTATTCTTTAGGTCTTCAATCGTTTTTAGTATTCCGTCGAGGTCTTCGAGCATGAGTGACCGTTCTACTCGTTCGTCTACGAGGTCGAGCATGTCTTCTGGCAGGTTGTCTTTGAGTCCTGCTACTCGCTCTTTGTACGCTTTGCCTTTTAGTCCCTCCATCTTTGCTATTCGAGTGGCCAGTGCTTCTCCCTCTGCTCCACTTTTTACTGTACGGAATCCGAGGTCGGCCATTTGCAGTAGTCTAAATGGTAGTCGTACTACCTTACCGAAGCGTCCTCTGATTGCTGGTACTACTGTCCCTGCTTCGATTTCTGTACGTCGTAGTTCCTGTGCGTAGTGTTCGTTGGCCAGTGCTTTCGTTGCTCGTCTGATAGCGGCTGGAGCGGAGCGGAATGCTCCTCGTACCTGTGCTAGTGACTCGCCTGCGTAGACTGTTCGCTCGCTTCCTGTTACTGCTGACTTCCCTGCGTCTAGTCCCCCTGCTAGTGCTCGGACTGGAATGTCTATCACTTGCTGGATGGCGTTTCCAAGTGCGTTTACTGCGTGCGTTGATAGTGCTGAGAGTAGCGATGCTTTTTGGAACTCTGATAGCTTCTGCAGGAATGACGCTCGGTTCCATTGTGTGAGGAAGTCTAGCATCTGTGTAGTGTCGTTTAGGTTCACTGTCTCTAGTGCCATGTCGAACTCTGTTGGCAGGTCTGCGTGCTTTGGATTGTTTTCGGCGTATCGCACGATCTGTTCTCGCACTCGTTTAATCTTGCCGTCCATGCCGGGCAGTCGTGAGTATTTACCGATAACCTTTGAGCCCTCTACCACTCGCCCAGCTTCACTGATAACCGCCTCCAGTGTGGTGCGTGCTTTCATGTAGGTACGTGACGACTCTTTGTATTGTGTAGCGAGGTCTTTGTCTTTTGGATGTGCCTCTGAGTCTGCCTTTAATCGTTTGACGACGTTGTCGAAGTACCCTTGCAGTTCTTGTGAGTATGCTTCTATCTTTGGACGATCGAGTGGGAATTGTTTTGCATCTTTTTCTAGTAGGTCACGCATTGGTGCGTTTATGCTTTGTGCTAGGTCGCTTGCCTGCTCATGTGAAAGACGCCCACCAGCTTTACTGTAGAGCATTCGTCCCATTACTTCTTCGCTGATGCCGTACTTTTTGGCGTCTGCTAATCGTCGTGGTGATAGTTTCTTGGTTTCTTTTTCAGCGGCATCGAGTGCTTTGTCTACCCCTTTTTGATAGCCCTCTGGCACTCCTTCGACGATTGCTTCCTTTGCCATTTTAATTCCACTCTCGTCTTTTAGGAGCGTGCTGTATTCTAGTTTCAAGTCTCGCACTACTTGCTTTGCATCCTCGAGGCGTTCTTTGTCTTTCGTGTACGCTTGGATTGCCTCTTGTGCCTCGTCCATGTCTTTAAATCCTAGCTCAGTTACCATACTGTCTAGCTGTCTTCCTTTCGCTCCTGTTTTTTCTCCTCTGTATTGTATCTCTGCTAGTGAGTTGTTTCCTCGACCCATAAATCTCATAAGCTGTCTTGCTGGATTGTCTCGCACTGATTCTTCCATGAAGTCTCTTTCCATCATTGCTTGGTCTATTTGCTGTTGCTTTGAGTCTTTGAGTGATGTGGTTTGTTCTACGAGGTTGTCTGTTACTGTAGTAGCTTCTTGTCCAAAGTCATCGATTATTTTTGTACCTTTGTTCATTTTCTGCGTCGAGTATTCGTCAAATATAAATGGGACGTCTTTCTTTCCTAGCTCTTGCATAGCAGCTAATCGATGATGTCCGTCTACCACTTCTAGGAAGTCTCCTTCACCGTCTGTGGTGATTCTCACTCGCACAGGCACTACTGGTTTCCCATCTGCTATGTCCGCTTTTAATTTGTCTATGTAGAGTGCAGTCTCTGTATTTTTATTACGTAGTGTATTCCAGTCTCCCTCTGACGGCACCAGTCGCGGATCATTAATATCTATAGTTCCTTGAGCTCGTGTTTGAGCTGTGACTTTTTCATCTGGAATGTATTCTACTTTGTTTACATTTCCAGTCACCACACTCTTCACGTCATCGACGCTCTTGGTTGTTACTAAGTCATCCACCAGCTTCACTACTTCGTCATCTGTCAGTGCTGGTGCTGACTCACGTACTGTGCTTTCGATTAGTTCTCTATCAGTACTCTTGGCCAACGTCTCGGCCGTCTCGTCTGTCAGCGACTTAATGAACTGTTTGAACCCTCTGCTCTTTCCCTGACCTCCTGGCACGAAGTCGAGTCCGATGATACCGAGTCCTGCTAGTGGTGTGAGGATTGGTTTTTTTTCTCTGTCGAGTCCGAGCTCTGTCTCTCCTACATCTGTTAGTGTGTTTGCTCGTTTGTCTGCTCCTCCAAATAGGAAGTCATCCATTGTTTTATTAAAGCCAGTCTTTGGACTAATGTCTTCCTCCCATGGTGTCAGCTTTCGTCCTACAAAGTCGAATGATCGTGCTGTCCCTTGTGCAATGTCTTTTGCTACTTCACCTACATTTGCTGGCGTCTCACGCAGAAAATCACGGATACGTATTCCGTCTTGTATTGGCTGTGGTTCGAAGTATTCCTGTACCGCTTCTTTGCTGTCACCGAATGTTTCTTTTGCGATTTCAGGGATTCTCTCGAGCTTGCCTTTCGCTCTTGATAGTAGGTCTTTGAGAGATGCCATATTGTATTGTTTTTAGAATCCTAACCAGTTAGTAAATCTCCCCCATAGACCTGGCTCGTTGTTTGCCTCTTGTGCCTGAGCTTGAGCGGCCATCAGTGCTGGATTACTACCGCCTCCTGTTGGCATTGATCCTTCGTTTCCTGATAGGTCTATCTGTTGAGTTGGATTGTTTCGGTCGATTGCTACTGTCGGCCGACCGAATTGGTCTGTGAGGATAGTGAAGTTTGTTCCTGCTCCGCTTCCTGCTTTGTTAATTCGTGCCAGTTCTAGTGCTTGCTCGAAGTCTCGTAGATCGTTTGCTTGGTCGTATGCTCGGTCGTCTTCTCTTGTTAATTGGTCGACGATTGCTTTTTGATACGCTTGGAACATTTGCTCTGCTTCTGATACTGAGCTATCAAAGAACCCGAAGGATGCTTCGATGTCTTTTGCTTCGTTCGCTACCATTCGTTCAATTTCTGAGAGTCCTGTGTTGTATTCTCCTGCTACTGAGTTTCGCTGACTGATTAAGTTATTTATATCTGCGTTGAGTTTGTCGTTAGCTCGTGCCACTTCTCCTGTCAGTGTTGCTGCCGATGCTCCTGGGTTACTCCTAATTTTATTTATAGATGCATCTCGGACTGATCTCGCTTCTGCTATCTGGTCGTCCAGTGACGCTATTTCATCTCTGCGGTCGTTTAACTTTCTGTCTGACACTAGCTCTTCGTACCTACTGGTTCGGAAGCCATCGAGCTTTTTGAATGCCTCGTCTCGTTTTGCTTTTGCATCGTCGACGTTTCTCCTGAGTGTAGAAACATCAAAGCCACCAGATGTGCTGGTGTCGTCTAGTGACTGCCCTCTACCGTTTGGTGTGCCATCTCCTGCTCCAGTTTGTGGTTGCTCTGGCCCTGCGAGCTCAGTCCTGATAGTGCTGGCACGATCGGTTGCTTGCGAGTTCGTTGGAGACTTTATTGAAAGTGTTTCGCCCGGGTAGATGAGGTCTGCATTTCCTGAACGGAATCCTTGCAGACTGCTGGTTGATACACCTAGCTTCTTTGCGATGCCTCCGAGTGTATCTCCTTTTTCTACGACGTATTGTGCTGATGCCATGATTACTCTTTGTTATCTTTTGCTGGTAATTTCTCCTTGGGTAATAGTCGGGTAAGAGCGGTATGTTGACCCTTGAGTTGCATCCGTTTGTTGATGCGTTGGTTGAGCAGTACTTTTCCTCTTTGGATTTCGTCCTCGTTCTTTGTGTACTGTTGTTCAACATCCTCTATTTGAGTGAGGATTTTCTCTTCTAATGTTGGCTCTTTTTTTTCCATATATCTATTATTGTAGCATCTATCCTTTTAGTAATTCTACCTCATTGTGCAGTTCCTGTATTGCTCGCACCAGCACGGGTATGATTTGTGTGCTGTATAGGCGTGCTGTTTCCTCCCCATCTTTGTCTGCGTACTCGGTTACCTCTGGCAGTATTTTGTATACGTCTTGTGCGGAGAATCCTAAGTGCTTTTGTTGGCTCTTCTTCTTTTCAATTACTTTGTCTTTTTGTAATGGATTTTTTGCTCGTCGGTTGCTTTGCTTTTGATTATGTTGTTTAAATTGGTATTGGATTGGTTGTAGCTTAAGTATTTCCTGCAGTCCGTATGCTAGTGGTTTGACGTTCTTCTTTCGTCGGATGTCGGATGTCTCTGTTAGGTTCACGCAGGTTATGTTTCCTGCGTCATTAATGCTATTACCTTGCATGTCGAAGTAGGTGTCGAGGTATATTCTTCCGTCACCAAACTGCATGAATGTGTTGCTCCCTAGTCCGATGTATACGTCATCTGCTAGTGACCCTGTGTTTATAGTTATTTCATCATCTGAGAATATGAATAGGTCGTCCTCTGCGTTTAAGAAGAGGTCTCTGTCTGAGCTGATAAATATATCATTGCCTGATGTGCCTGCTAGTAGAAAGTTGCCTGATGGTGATGCGTAGAGACTTACCACGTCACTTGTGCCATCGTCTTCATAAAAAGTAATACGGTCTTCGTATATCTCAATTCGCAGGTCGTTGCTCTCGTAGATTTTGATTGAGTCGTCGACGTCGTCTATTTCCACTCTGTCGCCTCCGCTTGAGGTTCGGATAAGTGCTCCTGTGATACTTCCTGTTGCACTGATGTTTTCACCGAATAGGTCACCTACATTTATCTTGTTTGCTGTTACTGCTTCTGAGTCTAGCTTGTTCGTTGTAATTGATCCTGATTGTATTTTGCTGGCTACCACTGATCCCGTTGCTAGTTTTGGTGTCGTGATTGCACCGTTAGTTATTTCTGTTTCTGTGATGCTGTCTAGGAATGCAATGTCACCGAGCGTCAAAAAGGTAGCATCGACGTCATCTAGTCGTGCCTCTGCATCTGGGTCCAAGTCTCCTAGTGAGGTTGGTCGGCCGAATATCCTGTCCCATGCTGGAATCTCTGGAAGCTCCACATCTTTATCAGGATCTTGTTCGATGTTTTTTACCTCGAATTCTTTTACTTTGTCATTCATGATTAATATATTGTGAGCATTGTGTGGTAGGTGTTCACTGAGAGCACCTCGGGCGTTGCGTTACCGTTTGGTGTTAGTACCAGTTCTAGTTCTATAATCTCTCCCTTGCCTGCTCCTGCAATGTTAAAGATTGCTTTCTTCTGTCCTGTGACATTCATCGCTGTTGCTTGCGAGTCTGTTTTGCATACTTGCCAGTCGTCATCGTTGTTGGACTTTGCTCGCAGTGTTATCGATGTGCCTGCAGGTAGAGGCCTTGTTACTATTTTTACCTGCCTCCATCGCTTCTCTGAGTATGGAGTGTTTGCATCTATCTCTAGTGATTGGTAGAGAGCTACGGCTTTGTTGTCGTCGTCTATTACATCTACTCCGTAGTTTGTACCGTCGAACCATGACACAAGCATTGTGCCTTGGTGATTGCTTACACTCCCAATCTTTTTTGCTGGGTCTGCGTAGTCTCCGTGTGATGGTATGTACTCTAGTGCTAGTGCGAATGGACTGTTTTTGTCACGTCTGCCGTATCCGTAGACTCCGTTCTTTGTTCCTCCCTGCACGCCGAAGTGTCCGATTGATTGATACTCGGACTGTGCTCCTGGCTGTGTTTCGCCTCCGCCTGGCAATTGCTTTAGTGGCAGTAGGTTTACGGTGTCCCAGTACTTTAGCTCTTCGCCTGTTTGTACCATGACTCCTCCCTCTAGGAAGTTTAGCGAGCGTGCTCCCTGTGCTTGCAGGTCTTTTTTTGTGATCCAAGAGTCTGCTAGTTTGTCCCATGTAAATAGAAAGCCACGTCGTTGTCGCTCTTTTTCTGTTGCTCCGATGATTATAATATTGGCGTTGTCCAGTAGTGAGCGTGAGTATATTCCGCCCGGGAACTGTAGGGCTTTCTTATTGACTGCTCCCTCGTAGTCTAGGATGCCGAGGAAGTCTGCGTCACAGAAGAACAGCACACCTAGTGCTTCTAGCATGGTGTGCCACTCGCCATCGAAGCCGTTTTCGAATGTTGTCACCGTAGTGATTGTACCGAAGCCACTGCTCGTCTTCACTTTCTTTAGTTTGGTTCGTGTCCCCCATACGATGTGGCTTACGTAGTTTCCTGCTCCGTCGTTGTGGATGTATTCAGCGGCTCCTAGTATCTCTCCGTCTGGGTCCGTGGTTAGTAGCGACCATGCTCCTCCTGATGTGCGTCGGTAGATTCTCCCTGTGTCTCCGAATCCGTACCAGTTTCCGTCTGTAGCGGCCACTCCGAAACGTATCAGGTCTGTCACTACTGCTCCCGAGTCTTTCTTTAGCTTTTGGTTGCAGGACAATGCACTGGATGTATTACGTAGGTTTATACCGTAGCCAAACTTAAAAGCTCCTCGCACGCCTTTGTTGCTGAGGTCACT
>Ga0306898_1000692_pt1 | contig 12291 bp, 10 predicted proteins | sample AntRauMFilla1564_FD_190424 | JGI IMG/M metagenome (GOLD analysis project Ga0306898, IMG submission 190424) | Saline lake microbial communities from Rauer Islands, Antarctica - Metagenome Filla 1 #564 (v2) (version 2) | ecosystem: Environmental > Aquatic > Non-marine Saline and Alkaline > Saline ...
CTCCTACTTCGAGAAAAAACTCCTGCCAGTAAGGCATTGCACTATCGGCAAGTATTTGTATAGGCATTTGACGCTTGTCCACCTTAGCTTTTTAAAAATCATTATCATTGTCTAAATTGCACGAAAGCGAATTTAATTTTTATAGTTAGGGCACATTCGATCAAGTTTTCGTAATATGCCCGGCCATGCTAGTTTACCTCCTGCTGCTTTTGTTACCTCAGACGCTTGCGCCTGCATGCCGGCCACGATGTTTGCACTCACAAAGATTAATGGTTCGCCTGTGGCCTGAGCCATAAGCTGTATTTCACAAGCTCGCTGCAAAATGAACATGCCTAAAAAAGTATCAGCAATACTAGGCGCACAAGTAAGTAAACCGTGATTACGCAATATCATGAAATTAGTGTTGCCCAGATCGGTGACCAACCTAGCCTTTTCTTCATGGTTTAAGGCAACGCCCTCATAGTCATGATAGCTCAAAGACGCTAAGACAAACAGCGACTGCTGGCTATATGGCCCTAAGCCTGTTTCAAGTGAAGATATCGCTACACCTTCGCTGGTATGCAAATGCATTACACAATTAGCGTCTGCTCTAGCTTCGTGTATAGCGCTATGAATAGTGAAACCAGCAGGGTTAATATCATGCTCGCTTGGCATTACTTTATTGCCTTGTAAATCAACCTTCACTAAGCTTGATGCACTTACTTCTTCAAATAATAACCCGTAGGGATTAATTAAAAAATGGTGTTCAGGCCCTGGCACCCTTGCCGATATATGCGTAAAAATCAGGTCATCCCAACCGTAATGCGCGACCATCCGGTAGCAGGCAGCTAGATCGACACGGGTTTGCCATTCATCTGCGCTCACCTGTGATTGAATTTTCATAACATTGTTCCCTCGTTTATTCACAAAGGGTTGGCATTTGCCAACCCTTTACTTTACGACAAACCTGTTAAAACCATTAAACTGTATAACGTTTAAAGACCAAACTTGCATTGGTGCCACCAAAGCCAAAACTGTTGGACATGACCACATTTAAATGGGCCTGCGTAGGCTTAGTAATAATGTTGAGACCCTTAGCTGCTTCATCTAAGTTATCTATGTTAATTGAAGGGCAAATAAAGTCGCCTTCCATCATGAGCAAAGAAAAAATCGCTTCATGCACGCCCGCAGCGCCAAGTGAATGTCCCGTTAGTGATTTTGTTGCACTAATAGCAGGGCAATTGTCACCAAACAAGGCTTGAATAGCTTCGAGTTCTTTCACATCACCCACTGGCGTGGATGTGCCGTGAGTATTGAGATAATCTAAAGGCTCTTCAACATCCTTTAGTGCTTGGCGCATACATCTAATAGCGCCTTCGCCGCTAGGCGCAACCATGTCGTAGCCGTCGGAGGTAGCGCCATAGCCTACTATTTCGGCATATATTTTAGCGCCTCGTGCCAAAGCATGTTCTAACTCTTCAACGACTACCATGCCGCCACCGCCAGCGCTTACAAAACCATCGCGATTAGCATCGTAAGTGCGTGATGCTAGTTCAGGCCTGTCGTTATACTTCGTTGAAAGGGCACCCATGGCGTCAAACTGGCCTGAAAGCGCCCAATGTAACTCTTCTCCACCGCCGGCAAACACCATTTTTTGCTTGCCAAGCTGAATCATTTCAAGTGCATTGCCTATACAGTGTGCACTGGTGGCGCAAGCTGAGGATATTGAGTAATTGACACCTTTAATCTTAAACGGCGTGGCTAAGCAAGCAGAAACAGTGCTACCCATACACCGCGTTACCATATAAGGCCCAACCCGCTTCACCCCTTTATTGCGCATAATGTCGGCTGAATTAACTTGGTTTTCAGAGCTAGCCCCGCCCGAACCCGCAATTATACCGACGTCTTCATTTGAATATTGCTCTTCACTTAAGCCCGCGTCGGCTATTGCCTGCTGCATCGATAAGTACGCATAACTTGCAGCGTCACCCATGAAACGCAGCACTTTGCGGTCTATTTTCTCTTTAAGGTCAATTTTAACATCGCCCCATACGTGGCTGCGTAAACCTGCGTCAGCAAACTGTTGAGAAAAAGTAATACCCGACTTGCCGTGGCGTAACGACTCTCTTACTTCTTCTGCATTATTACCAATGCTTGATACTATGCCTAAACCAGTGATTACGGCTCGTTTCATTTGTCACCTTTTTAATTATTTATTGTTGTTTGCAAAACAGTGTTTATATCAAACCAATGTTGCTATTATGTTAGCGCACTGCATTAAGCCAAGTACTCAAAAGCCACGTTCGTCACCCTTACTAAGCGCTGTGCACATACTACCTAGTTTAGACTGAAAACTGGTCTGCTCTTTCATGTATAATGTGTCATAAGTTCACAGCCTTTAACAGATATTTTGTGTGTTAAGGTTTTCATAAATAGCACTGTTGCGCACATTTCAGCCAAAATAGCGTAACTACACTAGATGATGGTCTTTCAAATCGTGACAAATGATAAAACAGCAACAATGATAACGCCAGCGAGTGTCTACGTTAATGAAAACAACACGCCCGCTTCACGGCGCTACAACGACGTTTACTTTTCAGGGGCAAACGGGGCGCAAGAAACAGACTACGTTTTTATAGGCGGCAATGATTTACTCAGCAGATGGTCACAGCATAGCGATCCTCATTTTTGTATTGCTGAAACAGGTTTTGGGACCGGTTTAAACTTTTTCAGAGTTTCCCAACATTTTCAGCATTTTCGTCAAGTACACCCAAACCATATCCTAGAAACACTTATTTTTATATCAACAGAAAAACATCCGCTATCTAAAAAAGATGCCGCAGACATTATGCAGCAGTGGAAACAAGATAACATTTTAGGCGATGTCTGCACTGATGAAACGCTAAGCGCATCAAATGGCCAAAGCGGCTATTTAGATTTATGTGACTTATGGCTTGCGCAATATCCAATATCGGTTGCTGGAATACACCGCCGAAACTTTTCGATTAACAAAACAGATCTTAGTGCAAACATAACACTCGACTTGCACTATGGAGATGCCACTGACTCATTGGCACAGATTCAAAAAAGTCCAAACGGCGTGGTTGACGCATGGTTTTTAGATGGCTTTACACCGAAAAAAAACAACAGTATGTGGACGCCAACACTTTATGAGCAAATGGCAAGCTTGAGTAAAATAGGCTGCAGCTTTGCCACCTTTACCGCGGCAAGCGAGGTTAAACGAGGTTTGCAAATAGCGGGGTTCTCGGTCCATAAACAAAAAGGCTTTGAACGAAAGAGAGAAATGCTGTTAGGCGTTTACTCTGGTAATTCACATCAAAATTTAAACAAAACGTCAAATGCAAATTCGAACGAAACACGCAATCACCTGCAAACGCCAGAGCTATCTCAACAACAGGGTAAGCTAGATCAACATCAAGCCCCCTATTTCGGCCGTCCAAGCTTGAATTTACCAAAGCAAAGTAATGACGTTACCATTGTGGGCAATGGCTTAGCCGGCGCAATTATGGCCTTGAAGCTAACGCAGCGCGGCAAGCGTGTCACTTTGTTGTGGCAGGGCGAATTACCAAGCGATTTCGCCTCGGGTAATCCTATCGGCGGCTTTTACCCGCAGTTAAACGCACAGCATAATGCTGCGAGTCAAATTCAAATGCATAGCTTTTTATATGCCAGTGAATTTTATAAGTCCCTGCATACTTTACAGCCCTTTAGCCACGATTGGTGCGGCGCTTTACAAATTGCGTTTAATGACAATACACGCACACGCTTAAATAAGTTAGATAGCGCCGCTTTTTGGCCGCGCGAGTTAGCACATTTAGTTGATGCAAAGCAAGCAAGCGAGATTGCGAATATACCGATGCCCTACTCGTGCTTGCACATTGTAAAAGCGGGTTGGATAAAGCCGCCTAGTGTAGTGAACGCCTGCCTTGAGCAAGCTAAGGCGAGTGGCTTACTTACACTGCAAAATAACTCACAGTTGATCAATTATAAGTGTATAGGTGACGGTAGTATTCAGTTAGCGCTAAAAACAAACGAGCAAAGGTCTGTCAAAGAGTGTTTTACGCAAGCTTTAGTACTGGCAATGGGCAGCGGCAGTAAAGCTTTAACAAAACATGTTATTCCTCTTAGGCTAACGCGCGGACAAGTTGAAATGGTCTCAAATAGCCAGCTTTCGCAACCCGACAATGTAATGGCGCAGCTTAAGACTCTGCTGTGTCACAAAGGTTATTTTACACCCGCTAGCGATGGTTTTCATGCCTTAGGCTCCACCTATATAAAAGAGGATACTAGGTGTGATGTGCGCGCGCAAGAAACCGATATCAACTTTAATATGCATATACAAAGCATACAGCACAAAGCGTGGCAAAAAGCACTAGGCCAAGCACGGCTCAACCCGAACAACTATTCACGAGCTGCCATAAGATGCTCAACGCCTGATCATTTGCCGGTAGTAGGCGCAATGCCAGATAGCTTGCAATTTACTGAATTAGCAGACTTGTATAAAGCCCTGCCCTTGCATCAGTATCAGGTACCAAGTCATGAAAAAAATGTTTTTATTATGACCGGCTTAGGATCTAGAGGACTTACTACAGCGCCGCTTATGGCAGAGGTTTTAGTCAGCCAAATGCTAGAGGAACCCATGCCGCTGACAAAACCGCTGCTCGATACACTCAACCCAAACAGATTCATTGTGCGTTCACTCATAAGGCGAGAGCCATGGCAAACTTAGGTCATACCAATATTATTGCACACCATAGCTGACATACTCGGCCATTTGCTTGCCTAGCACGGTGGTATTTCACAAGGTTTGTTCAAACATTAGTCTTTGGCCCTGCGCATCAATTGGCAATGCTTATTCAGCCAAGGCATCGCGTTTTTGTAGATTGGGCCGCATATTAACGAAGTGCTCTTGCGCCAGTCTAAAGGTAAAGAGCTCTTAATTGCCTAAGGTAGTAATTTGTGTAGACTGAAGCGCGGGGCCTGGCGGCGCCAGCATATTAGCGCAGCCCGCTAAGCTAATAATGATGAACACACACAGCATACGACGCAGTATAGACCCAATAACGTTGATGACATTTTTCATAGGCTTAGCCTGAAAGAACAAAAAATACTTTCAGGCTAAACAAAAATGAGTTCAACTTAGATGATTTATTTTATAAAGAGGGGATGTGCGTTAATTTATGTTGTTTACAAACAGACTATCGCGCATTTTGATCACGTCTTTCGCGTCACAAACAGCGAGTTCGTTGTTGGCAATAGCGTCGTCAATAGATTGCATAAGCATATGTTGCGTTTGTTTTTGCCACTGGGCTAAGCGCGCATTTTGATTTTGTGAACAGTGCACAGCATGTACTAGGTTAGCTGCTATTACCGAATAATGACCGTGGATATAGCTGGCAATAAAAAGCTCATGATCACTGCCAGAATCTATATAAGCGTCGAGTAATGCCTCAGTTTCGTCTAAATACTCCGTAAAGTTAACAATGACTTGTTCGTGTGTACTGCCCAACAGTAATACCTCCTAATCTTGTGAATGGTAATAATGGCTGCAAATCCCGAGATTATTAATCCCGAATAAAATACAGCACCTCATCTCTATATCCCGTAATGACTGAAATAGGGCCCGCAAGCTCAAGATCTAGGGCCGCGTCTGAGGAATCTGAAATTAAGCCTTTATCGCCCAATAAATGTAGTTTGGCTTTAGTCGCTACGAGCATAATATTGCTTTTACCAATTTGTTTAATAAATGCAGGGGATAGCTGCTGGTTACCGCGCCCAAGAATATGCCCTTGCCCGCCAATAATAGTGGCTACCAATTTAGTCTTCTTATCGGCGGTAATAGACAATAGCTCACGCGCGCTTAAGTCTTTAGCAACAACTTCAAGATTTTTAACAACATCGACACCTAACAGCGTGTTTGGCAAACTAGCTTGCTGCATAATGGCGTCAACGGTACTGCCCGAGCCCATAACGAAAAGCGTGTCGGGTTCGTCTTGCATTATTTCTATAAGGTAGTCACTAATGGCGTCTAACAGGAGTTCATCCGACTCTTTCCCGCCCATCTTTACGGCTTGAATATAGGTGAGCTCGCTGGGCACTTTCATTTCCCCGTAGTGCTTTGACATCACTTTGCCTTGCCTGAATAAGGCTTCGTCGATATCTCTTACCTCGCCGCTGTGAAGCGACAGTAACTCACCTTTAATGACTTTTTGCAAAACAATGCCCGCCGATTTTGGCGTAATGGCATATACCCCGCTGTGAATTTTGCAGCCCGCGGGTATACCTAAAACAGGCAAGCGCATACCAACCACACTGCATATGTTACGTGCAGTACCGTCGCCGCCCGCAAAAAGGATTAAATCAACGTTTTCAGCTAGCAGCTTTGTGGCTAATATTTGAGTATCGTTAGCTTCGGTTTGGCCGTTATTATAATGACACACGGCGTAGTCAAAGCTCAAATCGCGGGCAGTGTTTTCGCCCATATCGCCGCTGCCGGTAACTATTGTTAACTGATCTCTAAGCGCAACACAATGAGATAGCGCAATCGCCGCTTTTTGCATGGCTAATTGTTCACCGCCATTATCTAAGGCTGTTTTTCTGACTTCACTGCCGTCGCTGCCTTTTAAGGCTAAAGCTCCACCAATGCCGGCAAATGGATTAATGATGAGGCCTAATTTAAAGCGCCTGCTTAAACGTGGCGCACTCATGTAGAAGCGGCCTTATTACGACTATTTCGCATATAAATGGGTGTGTTGGCTGAAGTAATTAGTAACACAGTATGCGCAGTTTTCATGTGGCAAGATCCTATTTGTAGGTAAATATAAGCATCAGCAATGCGATTCATATAGTACTATCTGCGGACAATGGCATCATTATCAAGCGTTCGTCGTTTGCAAAAAAGGACTGAGTTGAGTAGAAAGTATGTAAACGTGACAAAAAAAGTTGCGCGCGCGTGGGAAATCCCCTTTCAATATACTGCTTAAGCTGTGTATTTACTGCCAGTGTAAATTGCTCCTCTTGCGCTCGTAGCTTAACCAGCACATCCTCGAGGCCGGTGTCTTGCGCGGCTAAATTGTCTATACTCACCCTAAATGGAATATTACATGCAATTGAAAAAGCCCACTCAAGTGCCTGTGGTTTTTGCTCAGCTAATGCAAACGTCTTTTGCTGCTGCGCGCTTCTGCCATCTGGCGCATACCAATAGCCGTAGTCAGTTTGCAAACGTCTTTTGTCTCCCGCAATACACCAGTGTGCTATTTCATGCAGTGCACTGGAAAAATAGTCATCACGATAAAATATTACATGTTGGGCTTGCTTGGCGCTACTAGGGCTGTAAAGAGGCTCAATCGCATTGCCTCGCAAACGAGTGTTGAACTGCTGCTCGAAACACTGGCAGAACAGACTCTGTAAATCAATGTCGCTCTTGGCAAGATGTTGATTTTTTATAGGCAAATTTGCTGACATAGTCTCTATACTGGTAATCTCTTATTTCGCATATTTCGATCATTTGCGGGTACTGCTTAATTTTTTAGGTGAAAATTAACGCATGCATTATAGCCGATGCTATTATAAACAACATGTAAAAGTTACCTTTTATTTGCTGACACTTAAATGATAAAACAAAATACACTTTACAAAGAACATCTTCATACGCTTAATTGGCTACACCCCAAGCCATTCGTATGCGAATGGGAAATACAGAGCACACATATCGATCATTACCAGCACACCAATAACATTGCCTATTTAACACGCCTAGAAAAGCTTGCGTGGGAGCATTCTGCATCGCTAGGACTATGCTTTACAGACTATCAACAGCTTGACCGCGCCATGGCTATTACTCAGCATGAACTTAATTATCATCTAGCGTCGCATGTGGGAGACAAACTCATGTGTGCAACTTGGATCCTGAATTGTGATAAAAAACTTCGACTAAGTCGTCAATTCCAGTATATTAATGCTGTCAGTGGCAGGACTATTTTTAGTGCAAAGACTCACTTTGTTTGCGTAAGTTTGCGAACAGGTATGCCAAAAAAGATGCCCGAAATTTTTCAAAATATTTATGGAAATGCGGCCGTAACTGCATGAAGCACACAAGTACACATTACGCGAAAATTCAATTAAACTCTAATATCGCTTGAGCTAAGGAACATGATATGCATTTAATAAAATGGCTAAGTGTATTATTGTCCATATCCTTGGGCGCTAATTTTTGGTTCATTTACAATTGGGCGACACATAAAGACGCTCTTGTCACCGGCATCAACAGCCTTGAAAATTCAGCGTCAGATGAGCCTTCTCACGCATGGCAGCAATATTCAAAAGATTCTATCCGCAGTGCCTCGCAGAGAAACCCAAAGCTTACAAAATCACTTGCTACTGCCGATGAACGGATGCGTTCTCAAAGTACCTATTTACAGTGGCTTAAATCAATGGCAGAAGCACAAGAATTTCAGCAGCTTGAATTTGAAGTAAGCGCCTATTTGCGCATTTACCCGCAAGACACTGCCGCTATGCTCCTTGAAGCACAGGCGTATTATCACAACAAGCCCCTCAATGTTGCACTTGTTCACTACCATGAACTTTTAACAAAGCCGTTAACGCCTAAACAGCACAGCGATATAGAAAAGCTTATTGCCGTTAATACCACGCGCGTTATTCAGCAGTTTAGCGGTGACGGCGCATGGAATTTATTGGCCCAATTTTTAGAACCTTTGGTACAAGTTGCGCCACGAAATAGGCAGTATTTGATGGCCTTAGCAAGAGCCTACGGCATGCAGTCTCAGTTGACGTTAATGGAAGACGTGCTGGCGAGTTTTGAGTCTACCGATATTCGCGCCATTAGGCTGCGACAAAACGTTAACGCGCGCTTGAATCAAACCAGCCGCACCGATGAAGCCGTTAGTTTGTCAGACAACATTGTTGATAGCGCCTTAGATAATCGCCGTCCAGCGGATGTTTTAATGCAACAAGAACGGGGGCAATTTGTGACCCGCGCGCTTATACATAATACACCCGCCAGATTATTAGTCGATACAGGCGCATCCACCACTGCCATAAGTAATGAAACGTTTAATGAAATTGAGCGTCGTGATGTGGAGTTTTTAGGACTGTTTAAAGTCAATACAGCAGGCGGTCTTATTGAAGCACCTATATACAAGGTTAAACAAATAACCATAGGGCATCGCATAGTTACCAATACCAGCGTGTTGATTTTACCAAGTGAAAACTTAGGCCAATTTGACGGTTTATTAGGCATGAATGTGCTAAGCCAATTTGATTTAAGCTATGATGCCGCGAGTGAAACTATGCGTATGTATAAAAAACGCTGAAACGATGAGGCCTCAGCGTGATTTTATGTTTTAGAGTGATGCGCAAAGCCTCGTACCTTGATCAATTGCGCGTTTTGCGTCAAGCTCGGTGGCAAAGTCAGCCCCGCCAATTAGGTGATATGGCAACCTTAGTCCGTCAACTAACTCTCGCTTAGGCATTTGACCTGCGCAGATAATAACATTGTCGACATCGAGCACTTTTGACTCACCGTTTACTTCTATATGCAAGCCTTCATCGTCAATTCGTTTGTATGTTACACCGGCTACTAGCTTCACGCCCTTCATCATCAAGCCCGCCCGATGAGCCCAACCAGTTGTTTTGCCTAAACCAGTACCCACTTTTGTGGTTTTACGCTGTAGCAAATAGATTTCTCGTGGCGATGGCTCGGGCTGCGCGTGCATGCCTTCCACCCCACCTCTGTTTTCGAAGGTCATGTCTATTCCCCATTCTTTCATAAAGGCAGGAATGTTGGTTGAAGTAGACACCCCAGCGTGCGACAAAAACTCGCTGGTATCAAAGCCTATGCCCCCGGCGCCTAGCACCGCGACTTTTTTGCCCACTGGCTTTTTATGTTTTAGCACGTCTACATAGGACAGCACTTTAGAGTGGTTTATGCCTTCTATGTCGGGCTGACGCGGAATAATACCCGTGGCTAATATAACTTCATCAAAGCCACCTTTGTGCAGAGTATCGACATCCACTTTGGTATTAAGCACAATGTCGACACCTAACAGCGCCAACTGCACGCCAAAATATCGGATAGTCTCGTAAAACTCTTCTTTACCCGGTATTTGCTTGGCAATATTAAACTGACCGCCTATTTCAGTATCAGCGTCATATAAGGTCACTTTATGCCCTCTTTGGGCGCAGGTTTTTGCAGCAGCAAGGCCAGCAGGCCCCGCGCCTACAACGGCAATATTTTTCAGCACGGTGGCTGGCACAATATTTAGTTCGGTTTCATGGCAGGCCCGTGGATTTACTAAGCAACTGGTCATTTTACCGTCAAAGACATGATCTAAACAGGCCTGGTTACACCCTATACAGGTATTAATTTGATTCGCTTGGTTGTGCTCTGCTTTACGGACAAAGTCGGCGTCTGCCAAAAACGGTCTTGCCATTGATACCATGTCGGCATCACCGCGCGCGAGTACTTCTTCAGCCACTTCAGGGGTGTTAATTCTATTAGAGGTAATTACCGGAATATTCAACGCTTTTCTAAACTTAGCCGTTACCCACGTAAATGCAGCTCTTGGCACTTTGGTCGCAATCGTAGGGATACGCGCCTCATGCCAACCAATACCCGTGTTTATGATGGTTGCACCGGCTTTTTCTATTGCTAGCCCGAGTTCAACCACTTCATCATAGTTTGATCCGCCCTCTACTAAATCGAGCATAGACAAACGGTATATAATAATAAACTCTTTACCCACTGCTTCACGCACGCGGCGCACCACTTCAATGGGGAGCTTAATACGATTTTTGTACTCACCGCCCCACTCGTCTTCTCGCTGATTAGTGCGCGTGGCAATAAACTGATTTAAAAAATAGCCTTCAGAGCCCATTATTTCGACGCCGTCATAACCTGCGCGCTGAGCTTGCTGCGCGGTAAAGACGAAGTCGTCGATTTGTTTGGCAATACCTTTTTCATCAAGTGCTTTGGGCATAAATGGATTGATGGGTGCTTGAATGGCAGATGGCGCTACTAACTTTTTACTATAGGCGTAACGACCTGTATGCAAAATTTGCATACAAATTTTACCGCCTTCGTCGTGCACCGCTTTAGTCACTACTTTATGGTTTTCTACTGCTTCATCGCTATCTAATCTACACGTAACATCGTGTGTTGCGCCTTCATCGTTTGGCCCTATACCGCCGGTAACTATGAGGCCTACACCGCCGCGAGCGCGTTCAGCAAAAAATGCCGCCATGCGCTCATGGCCGTTAGGCAACTCTTCAAGACCGGTATGCATAGAGCCCATCACGATGCGATTTTTAAGCTGAGTGAAACCTAAGTCTAAGGGACGAAAGATATGTGGATAAGGTGTCTTTGCTGCTAAAGAAGCAGATGCTATTGTCATTTCTTTTCGTTCCTCAAAATAATGCGATTACACTAAAATGCACTATAAACTGACAGCTATTGCCACCGAACTTTATAGTTTGGTTTATTCGTTACGGATGTATAAACAATATTAATCAACTAAATTTTCAGGCTTATCTTCGCGTAGTTTGAGCCAAATTTTTCCACTTTCAACGCCATATTTTCGCACAACCGCCACAACCCGATCAGGATCGTTCACATCTAGTACCCCAAGCAGTTGCTTATAGTAGTTAGTGGCGATGTCGCGGGCACTTTCATGATGAAAGAAAAAACCGCCTACACGGGCGTAAATACCTTTAAAACCGTTCATCATAAGCACATAGACGGGGTTGTCTGATGCAAAAGCTAAATCATGATGCATTTGATAGTCGTGCTGAGAAAAAGCGTTGCCTTCTTGCTCAACGTGCTGGTAACGTTCAATGATTTCACGACTGATTTTTGGTGACTGACGAAATGCCGCACGAATAAACACAGCGCTTAGATTAGTGCGCGCTGACAGCATTTTATTAAGTAACTCAGGTTGCCCTGCTTGGTCGAGTCTTGCCAATGTTTCAAGAACATTTAGGCCACAAGTTTCCCAGTAGTTATTAATTTTCGTCGGCTTGCCATGCTGAATCGTCAACCAGCCATCGCGCGCTAAGCGCTGCAGGACTTCGCGTAAGGTAGTGCGAGTTACCCCGATTAATTCAGAAAGCTCACGCTCGGCAGGCAGTATCGTTCCTGGAGGAAATCGACCACTCCATATGGACTCTACTATATATTCTTCAGCAAAGCCTGCTGGACTTTGGGACTTATAGATCATGCGTACAACTAAAATGTTAAATGTATTAACAGATTGTACCAGATGAACGGCACAAGAA
>Ga0306898_1000694_pt1 | contig 12236 bp, 11 predicted proteins | sample AntRauMFilla1564_FD_190424 | JGI IMG/M metagenome (GOLD analysis project Ga0306898, IMG submission 190424) | Saline lake microbial communities from Rauer Islands, Antarctica - Metagenome Filla 1 #564 (v2) (version 2) | ecosystem: Environmental > Aquatic > Non-marine Saline and Alkaline > Saline ...
GTGCTTCCCATTAGGGCGGCGCCGGATTTTCTTTTATCTTGCAGGGAAGGGAGTGTTCCCAGTGGCTTTGCCGCTGGAGAATACGTAGTTTACGATCGTAATTTTTACACCTTTCACTCAGTTTCAAAACGGCATTTCTAGCCATTTGCTAGTCTTAAAAATGAAGTCACCGGCAAAGCTTGCACATTTTTTACATCTCTGTATAATAGCGACCACTGTGACTGGGGATAACTGCGCGTTGGCGTAGTATCGGGTAAGTTTCGATGCCCTCAGTGTGAACGCAGTCTGAATCTTTACAGACACTCCGGGGGAGTGGTTTGTGTCCTCAGGGAGGGACAAATTTCATACATTAACCTGACCTACCTTAGGTCAGGTTAGTACAAACATATTTGCACGACAGCCACTAGCGGTTGTCGTGAGAACGAATATGCATCAGCAAACCAGTTCATCTCTATCCGGATTTGAACTGGTATAAAGACAAAATAAAAGCTTGTCCTCCTGAACACTTCTGGTGTGCAAGGACGGATATTTGTATTTTCTTTTGTCTTATCCTTGGATAGTTTGTAAGCACGTCGAGCAAAGTACACTCCGTGCATTACTACAAACGAACATGGTAAGTAGAAAGTAGCCGTATCTCAATAGAGATACGGCGACTCCATTTACCCTGTCTTAAATTAGAGTTTGATCCTAGCTCAGGGTGAACGCTGGCGGCGTGGATGAGGCATGCAAGTCGAATGGGTTTAGACCCATGGCAGACGAGGTAGGAACACGTAGGTACATACCCCAAAGTCAGGGATAATCTGTCGAAAGGCAGGATAATACTTGATAGTCTCTTCGGAGTAAAGATTTATCGCTTTGGGAATGGCCTGCGGGCTATCAGCTTGTTGGTACGGTAACGGCGTACCAAGGCTACGACGGCTAGGGGAGGTGAGAGCCTGACCCCCACCGATGGAACTGCGACACGGTCCATACTCCTACGGGAGGCCGCAGTCGAGAATCTTCCGCAATGGACGAAAGTCTGACGGAGCGACGCCGCGTGGTGGATGAAGCCCTTAGGGGCGTAAACACCTTTTATGGAGGAGAAAGTTTATTGATGTTACTCCATGAATAAGGGGCTCCCAATTCTGTGCCAGCAGGAGCGGTAATACAGAAGCCTCAAGCGTTACCCGGATTTACTGGGCGTAAAGGATGCGTAGGTGGTTATATTAGTCGGACGTTAAATCCAGAGGCTCAACCTCTGGCTCGCGTTGGAAACGGTATAACTAGAGGATGTGAGAGGTGAACAGAACTCATGGTGTAGGGGTGAAATCCGTTGATATCATGGGGAATACCAAATGCGAAGGCAGTTCACTGGCACATTCCTGACACTGAGGCATGAAAGCGTGGGTAGCGAACGGGATTAGATACCCCGGTAGTCCACGCCCTAAACGCTGTCTGCTAGCTATTGAGAGAATCGACCCTCCCAGTGGCGTAGGTAACCCGTTAAGCAGACCGCCTGGGTAGTACGATCGCAAGATTAAAACTCAAAGGAATAGACGGGGGCTCGCACAAGCGGTGGAGCGCGGGGCTTAATTCGTCGCTAAGCGAAAAACCTTACCGAGATTAGAAACTATACTGCACGCCTACCGAAAGGTAGGAAGCCTTAGAGGGTGTATAGCAGGTGATGCATGGCCGTCGTCAGTTCGTGCTTTGAAGTGTTCCCTTAAGTGGGGAAACGAACGCAACCCTCGTTGCCTGTTACAAGTGTCAGGCGAGACTGCTCCCTCACGGGAGAGGAAGGTGAGGATGACGCCAGGTCAGCATGTCCCTTGATGCCTTGGGCTGCACTCGTGATACAATGGGAAGTACAAAGGGACGCAATATAGCAATATGGAGCAAATCCTGATAAAACTTTCCCCAGTTCGGATTGTGGGCTGCAACTCGCCCGCATGAAGTTGGAATCGCTAGTAATCGTGAATCAGCACGTCACGGTGAATACGTTCCCGAGCCTTGTACTCACCGCCCGTCAAGTCAGGGGAGTCGGAAGTGCCCGAAGGTCGTCTTTACGGCGAACTACGGTAAATTCGATAACAAGGACTAAGTCGTAACAAGGCACGGCTAGCGGAAGCTGGTCGTGGATTAATTCCAATTGGACACGTTGTCGTATGTTGGTAACAATATACAATGATAACTAATTGGTCGGTGTTATGTGCCTCAATTGAGCACATAACGAGAAATAATACTCATTCTCGAAATCTGGTATTAGACTCTTGGGAAAGACCAAGCCTTAAGGATAAGACAAAAGAGCATATGAGTATCACTCATTCTTTTGCAGCTGTGATTATGAAACTTTCAATACAGAAAAACACCTCTAATTAGGTGTTTTTTTCGTTTGTATTGCTTGTATTAATGTAAACGAAAGAATGATTTTTTATTATAAACACCCAGCTTCAGGGCAATAGTCGTTGATGGACTGCGATTCTCCTCCGAATCCGATGCTAGAACCAATGAGATTGACGATACCCCAGAACACAAGAATGACGATGAAGGTGAGGATGCCATATAGAGCCAAAGCTTTTGCTTTCTCACGACCTTGCTCATTTGTGCTACCTAAAACAAAAAACCTAATTGCATTAATAACAAAAAATAGAAATGCTATACCAATTAGGAAGGGAACAATGACATTACTTAAAAACGCAGTAAAGTTGACTACAAATACTTGTGCTGTCTGTGCATGGATAACGACCGGCAGGAGCAGCAGGGCAAGTGGAGCTAGAATGTGCTTATGCATAGTACCTTTATTATAACGCACCCCAAGATTTTTTTCTTGGTTGGTGTGGTTAGCCCAAGATTCGAACCTATTGCGCGCGTTGGATTAGCGTGGTATCTTTTACGGTCTCATTACGAGAAAACCACCGTACGGCTACGTACAAAACTATAAAAATAAAATACACTAATGTGTATTGAGAAAAGTAGGGGAAAGGATGAGGTTCTTTAAGACAACTAAGACAGCATGTAAATATATAGGTAGTGGTTTATTCGGATTGTTCGTATTATCTGCTTTTGCAACATCAATACCATACACGCCAACGGCTAAGGTTGATCCTTACGGTGAGTGTGTCGGGTTTATAGATATAAACGAATATGGTCAAGAGTTCGAATCACTTGAGTGTCCAGTTGACTGGAAAGCTCACAGGCTAATGCCAGTAGGTGTACAGCATGCCGATGATGTTTCTGGCGCAATAAACACCCAGTAATAAATGCGTGAATACAGCCAAGTACCTTGTACTTGGCTTTTATATAACCCTCAAGCACGCTGCAGGCAATTCAGCAGATGATAGGCTTTCAAAAAATATAAAAATCTGTTATAGTTTTGGCCACTTAGGTGAGAGCTGTCTTGAATCCTTTGTCCGCGCTTAGCTCAGTTGGTAGAGCATTCGACTGATACTCGAAAGGTCCTAGGTTCGAACCCTAGAGCGCGGACAAAGTATTTAATACTCCAATTAAAAAACTACCAGCATGGTAGTTTTTTGTTGTTTTCTCTTTAATGGTTATTGTTCAAAATCAGTAATTTGGTCGATTGGAGTGTCAACTTTTTGTTGTAAATGGGCAGTGCGTTCTTGCAGGTCTGAAGTTATGTCTCTGAGCTCGACAGTGATGTTATACACAAAAACCGCGAAGCCAAAGGTCAGCCCCCAGGCGATAAAAGGGAATACTTTGTACGACTCCAACATCTGCTTGTTACCATTCTTTTTCATCCCTATTAGTATACAGGTACGTATAGTGACACACAGTAAGTTATACAGGGCTGGCTTTTTTATTTATTTTCTCTATCATGGCAAGATATGAATACAAATGAATTTGCTGGTAAAAAAATTACCGTCATGCGCATTGGTCTGTTGGGCCGTGGAGTGGGTGACGCAGCGTACTTGGCCGAACTAGGCGCAGATGTGCACGTGGTGGACGACGCGCCACAGGAGGTCATGCAGCCTTCGGTAGACGCGTTAGCGCAGTACCCAAACGTACGCTTTAGCTTTGGGCCGTATCAGCTGGAACACTTTACCGAATGCGACGTGGTACTGGCCGGGGCTGGTACACCACTAGACTCACCAGAGCTCGCAGCAGCGAGGGAAGCCGGTATCCCGGTCAAGCAATCGGCCGCGTGGTTTGCCGAAGTAGCCAGGGTGCCTATCATCGGCGTGACCGGAACCCGGGGCAAAACCACTGTCACCCAGATGATTCATCACGTCCTAAGCGAAGCGACTGGCGAGCCGATTTTGCTTGGAGGCAACATTCGTGGCGTGTCCAATCTGCAACTTCTCAAGCAGGTGACCGAAGACTCGCTGTGTGTGATGGAGTTGGATTCTTGGCAGCTACAGGGCTTTGGCTGGGCTGAGATAAGTCCACAGGTTGCGGTCTTTACCAACTTCATGGAAGATCACCTTAATTACTACCAAGCTGGTGACCGTAGCAAAGAAGAAGCCATGCGTTTATATTTTGCGGACAAAGCCCATATTTTCACTCATCAAGATGAAGGGGGAGTATTTATTACCACTCCAGAGGTCTTTGCTCAGGCCAAGCAGCTCAGCATGGCCACTATCGGGCAAGAAGTGGTACTGGTGGATGAGTCAGTTATTCCAGAAGACGCACTCTTGGCTATGCCGGGGGCACACAACCGCCTTAATGCCGCCATTGCCTACCAAGCACTCAAGGCGCTGAGTCTCGAAGATGAAGAGATATTCGCCGGCTTGGCGAGCTTCCCCGGAGTGCCCGGTAGACTCGAATACCTAGGAGAACGCAAAGGCATAAAAATATACAACGACAATAATTCCACCACACCCGCCGCGACCATCGCTGGTCTGCAAGCAGTCGGGAGTACTGAACACAAAAAGATCATCTTGATCGCGGGTGGAGCATATAAAAATATCGACCCTGTAGCACTACTCGCTGAGATTCCAAAGTTTTGTAAGCAGGTGATTTTGCTCCCAGGCTCGGGTACCGACCGCATAGCAGGCGACATCAAAGCGACTACCGCCGAGACTATGAAAGAAGCGGTAGCAACAGCCTTGGCGTCGGGAGTGTCAGGTGACGTATTGCTCTTTAGTCCCGGTTTTGCCTCGTTTGGTCTGTTCAAAAACGAGTACGAACGCAACGACGCATTTGTGCAGTGCATCAATTCTACCGAAGATTTACCCGCCGAAGTTGTATAAGTACCAGATACGCTAATACCGCTGTTAGAAACCATATTTTGGTGCTATAATGCTGTATTAGGTATGGATCTCAAACTAGAAAAAATTTCACGAGTCCACTTTATTGGTATTGGTGGCATAGGAATGTCTGCGTTGGCACGACACTTTTTGGCTGAAAAAAAACAGGTCAGCGGCTCAGACGCTACTCTAGGCACGCTCACCAAAACTCTCGATAGCCAAGGGGTGCAAATTTTTGCCGAGCAGCTAGCGAGCAACATCACCAAGGACATTGAATTAGTGGTATACACCGAAGCAATGCCCGAAGACCATGAAGAGCTCAAAGCTGCGCGATCGCTCAAGATTCCCATAATGAGTTACTTCCAAGCGCTTGGTTTGGCCATGAATCCCTATTACTTGATTGCGGTCGCTGGAACCCACGGTAAGACAACTACCACTGCCATGATGACCGATATCTTTGAAGCCACCGGTAAAGACCCCACTTCCATTATTGGTTCATTGCGAGCCAAAACCAAGAGCAACTACCGAGCTGGCAAGAGCAAATACGCGATTGTAGAAGCCTGTGAATACAGGCGGAATTTCTTGCACCTCAAGCCAGACGTCTTGGTCATTACCAACCTCGAACACGACCACATCGACTACTACAAAGACATCGCAGACGTTCAGACTGCCTTCCGCGAGCTAGCCGAACAAGTCCACGAAACTGGTGTCGTCATTGCCAACACGTCCGACGCCAACGTCGCACCGGTCCTGAAAGACCTAAAAGTGCCAGTGCTAAGCTACATTAGTGAGCTTGATTTGGAATTATCACTCAAGCAACCAGGCCTACACAATAGACTCAACGCCGCCGCCGCCGCCACTGCCGCCAGACAAGAAAAGATAGATGCCGCCGACTCAAAAGAAGCACTAGCAAACTTCGCCGGTACGCATAGACGATTTGAATACAAGGGAGAACTCAATGGTGCCCCTGTCTACGACGACTACGCCCATCACCCGACCGAAATACGGGCCACCATTGAAGCGGTGCGTGAGCTCTACCGAGACCGCAAGCTGACTGTTGTCTTCCAACCACACACTTTTACCCGAACAAAGGCGTTGTTTGTAGAATTCGCCAAAGCTCTTGGGCTGGCCGACGCAGTGATTCTTCTGCCAATCTACGCTGCCCGAGAAGAAAATGTCAGTGGAGTAACCAGTAGAGAGCTTTCAGTCAAAGCCTTAGAGTACGCCCAAAACGCCCGTTACTTTAAAAAGTTTGAAGAAGTAGAAAAAGTCCTAAAAAAAGAGCTCGACGGAGAAGGCGTCGTAGTAATAATGGGAGCAGGGGATGTGACATTACTGGCCGATAGTTTGGTTAAGTAGGTTTGCATATAAAAACGCTCACACATAGTGCGAGCGTTACTTGTTGCTATTGAGGTACTATTGCCGACTGTATCTTGCCAGCTGACTCCTGCGCTTGGCGGAGATGTCTTTCCATTATTGCCTTAAATTTACCGGTGCACATCGCTATAACTACCACTCCAGTAATGAAAATGAACAAAACTTCACTTTTCATTTCTCCAGTGTAGACCCACCAGGTCGCACGGACGACAAAATAGCCAGTAATGAGTGGTTCAACCCAGATGAGCGTGACTGTCCAGTAGAATAAAGATTCCACGTGTTTGGTTCTCATCAGACTTCTGCCATAGCTCATCGAGAGCATACTGCATGTAAAGACCGTGGCTGTCACCACAATTACAAAGCCAATCTTACCGTAGGTATTGTAGTCCTCAACAATCGACTGCAATAGTGGAGTCAAAAACCACATATCCATAGCAACGGCAATATAGGCAAACTGAGCCAATCGTACTCTAAAGATATTTTTTAGAATCCAGCTAAACCAATTGGGAATATGTTCGCCTTCTCCGGGGCCACGAATTTTACTCCAGTATAATTTGACCCATAGGGCAATACCAACTATAACCAGGAGCCACTTTGCAAAAAAGATTGAATCAAACCACGGTAGTAATACAATTATCCACTCAAACATCCAGTAGAGATCATATTTAACAATGATCCAATCTAAAAACTCGCCAATAAAAGCGACTCCTCCAATCCCAAGTGAAATGAACAGTCCGTGCCAAAAGGCGTGAATATATGATTGCGTTTTCGGCCGGCTAGAGTATTTTTTGTCACTAGCCATGGCCAAGTTGTAGCCAGACACATCCATCGAAACGCTAATCCCAATGAATATAGCTATAAATATTTCTGAGAACATATAGAGCTCCATCAGGAGAACCTCCAGGTTTTTGTATGTTAAGAACGTTTATATTTGATAATACGACTATTTCTTGATAAGTCAATACTATATTGGCAATTATTAATTAAGCGTACAGTATGAAAAGAGCCTATTTCGTACACGCAGGACATTATGTCTAAAATAATAGTTTATATATACTTAGTAATTTTGCTAGGCATCACAAGTACAGAATATTTTTATCCAGAAATAGCCGTTGGCGGGGGAGCGTTTTCAGGCAAAGATCCTAGTAAGGTAGACCGCTCAGCCGCCTACATGGCCCGCCGAGTAGCGGTAGATTATTTGGAAAAATATCCCGACGCTCAAACGGTGTTAGTAAAGTTGGCGTATGCAATCGGACACCCAGAAGCACTGATGGCGGTAGCGATTGTCGACGGCATCCCAGAGCAAATAAAAGGCTACGATCTAACACCCAAAGGCATTAAGTCGTTCCTGCAGCTAGACGCCCCAATCTACAAAGACACCGCCGCCTGGGGCCACTTCGGTCGCGGGTTTAATTGGAAGTAGCATCCTAAGACAAACCTTTTTGCTATGGTGTTTTATCTATTTTAAGGTAATGTGTGTGCGGAGCCTTGATGCGTCAAGGTAGGTTATATAACACAGGAGATACACTAGTGGATGCGTCCGACTATGATACAGCAGATGAAATAATTTACGGAAAAAGATATGGTTCGTCCAAGATTTCACCGGAAGTCTGGCTGATGATACTTGAGCACTTATACACCGATAACATTCAGGCGAATGATTTGAATTTCCTTTTCACACCAATAAAAAGTCTGATCAATGAAGCAGAAAAGAATAGACAGATAGGATTTAGCATTCCAGGCAAAGTCACAGAGTTCAGTGGATCAATTGGGATGCATACTCTTGTGCACTGTCAGAGATATGGAGAAAGAGCCAGGTTCCCTCAGATACCCAATGAATCTGTAGAAACCAAAAGTTCATTCTTGTTGCTTGTCAAATCCAAAGAAAATGATACACGTATAAAGTTTGCTACTTGGGACATTGATTTGAGCGTTACGCGTATGCCACTTGAAAAAAAGCCCTATCGGATGTGCGTATCGCGGTCAAAAATAGCACTGCTGCAACGAAGTGGTGTGCTCGAGATATTGCTAGCGAATCCATCCTTACCCGAGATGTTCATGCGGTTCGATAGATTGCAACTTGAAGCAGAGGAACTGCAAAGAAAGTCCTTACGGTTAACAAAGCTCGTGCATGATGTCAAAAGTATACAAGCAAGAATTATTCGAGGGGAATAGTTCTTGCTTAAAAAGCTAAACCAACCCGGTTTGGCTTTTTTTAATGCTTATATAATGGTAGTTTATTGGTATGAATGAAGCAGGAAAACTATCAATAGTATCTACACCAATCGGAAACTTGGAGGATATTACTTTGCGGGCTTTGCGTACGCTCAAGGAGTGTGACGTGGTGCTCTGTGAAGATACTCGGGTGACAGGGAAGTTGCTCGCGCACTATGAAATCAAAAAACCACTACGTCGTTATGACGCGCACGCCAGTGACGGGGTACACGCCAACATCGTAAGCGAACTGTTGGCTGGCCAACACATGGCGCTGGTGTCCGATGCCGGGACACCGGGCATTAGTGACCCTGGCGTGCAACTGGTCCGCCAGGCCCGAGCCGAAGGCATTACCATCGAAGCAATTCCTGGGCCATCAGCCGTGACCACTGTTGTATCGCTCGCGGGCATCTCAGGTAATCAATTCACTTTCTTGGGATTCATTCCGCACAAGAAAGGTCGAGAGACATTTTTTAAAAAGCTCCAAGCGATTGAGCAACCAGCCGTCTTCTTTGAATCCACGCACCGAATAATCAAGACACTGACAAGTTTGGTAAGCGTCGTGCCAGAAAATACAATATACGTTGGCAGGGAGCTGACCAAGATGTACGAGGAACTGTTGGTGGGGAAGCCACAGGAAATATTGGATATTCTGCAGGCTGAGCCAGTGCGGCAGAAGGGAGAATTCGTACTTATTATCGAAAACCAAAAATAAGCATGAGCTCGATAGCTCAGAAATCTTCTCAAGGAGGGGAGTAGATTTGTGTATACATTCAAAATAGTCGCTACGCTCATTTTTTCGTGGAAATTCGTTATCATCGTAGACAACCAGTAAAGTTTGTTGGTGAGAATGTTGTTTATTTGCTGGTTTGGTTGGTGGTGGGTTATGATAAGAATATTCAGAGATGCGGCGATGCTTTAGAGCTCGTGTTCCAGCAATGTGCCCAAGGGCAGAACAAATTGGGAACTAAATTTAAAATAGCCGCTTTGCTCGTTTTTTCACTTCATTCATGTCCAAAGAAACACTTATTTTCATCGCTGGAATTCTGCTCATGGTAGTACCTTTTCTGGGTGTTCCTGAAATGTGGCGACAGTACTCAATCCTCGGCATCGGATTTGTTTTAATACTTATCGGCTACAGCCTACGCCGCAAGGCATATCTCTCTCGTTTGGATAAAGGGAACGGAGATAGAGGGAATGATTCATTTGTCGAAACAACCGAGACACTTTTTGACGAAAACGCGCTAAAATAGCGCACGCATAAAATAGCCGTAGCATTCTTATCCCCGGCCGAACATACCTTACGGAATCATAGTATTCAACTTAGTATCGGTACGTACGGTATCGACTTACGACTACGTGTACTATCCATCTGACGGCAATATGGCTGATACGTATTACTCGTAAAGTATGGCAGGGGAGTTTGGCGTGGACAGGCCAGTCAACCTCGAAGCGTCCTTTGCTTATTTACGCACACCCATCACCATTACCAAAGCCAGCGGCACCATGACCCAGACGAGAAAGTACCCCAAACCAGTCTTTGCTCCAGAATAATCCCTGCCACCTGTGACTAGCTCGGTTTTTATCTAAGTATAGTAAGGTATTATTACAACATGTTAGAAAAGCCTGATTCTTCTGTACGATTATTTTCATATCAAGATGACCAACCGCTGGAGGCGAGAGGTTCATTGATTCCGCGTCGGGGCACCGCCCGGCTGAAACAGTCGGGAGCCGCCAACCAAAAGGTATATCGCTCGGTCTCTCGAGCTGGCTTTTTTGCGTTGGCACTCTTTGCGTTTGCGGCGTTGGGCACCACTGGCTACGGTTTTTTGTCTCAAGGTAACCTGGCCGCTCCTATCGTAACTATCATGGACCCCAACACCCAAAATGTCACCACTATGGGCTACGGTCCGCAAGACGCACTAGCCGTCAATAGCTTTTTTGTCGAAACCAGAGAAGCCTTCATCGACGAAGGACTGACTTTTATCGAAGCCGACATGACCAAGCGACAACTGCGCTTTTTTGAAAATGGAGTGTTGCTTCAAAGCACAGAAATCCTCGGAGTCGGGGCCGAAGGCTCATGGTGGAAAACACCCTCAGGTCTGTACCAAATAGAACAAAAATCCCAACGCACCTTCACCACTAGCGGGCAAGTATTCCTGCCGTGGCAGCTGACCTTCCAAGGTAATTATCTTATTCATGGTTGGCCTACGTATCCAGACGGATCCGCCGTTGAGGCGAGCTTCGTCGGCGGTGGTATCAGAATAGACGACGAAGCCGCACAAGACTTATATGAACAAGCAATCAAAGGTATGCCGGTTTTGGTTCACGCCGCGCCACAGCCGCGCGATACATTCGTGTACGAACCAAAAGTACTAGAAATAGCTTCTGCAGAGTATTACATTGCCGACATCACCAATAACACTATCTTGGCCGCCAGTGACCTAGACCGCAAAGTACCAATTGCCTCAGTCACCAAACTAATGACCGCAGTAGTGGCAACCGAAAGACTCAATCTAGACGGCCGTATCCGCGTCACGTCTCCGACCTTCGTAACGTCACTTATCCCACGTCTGTCCGAAAGAAGTAGCGTCTCAACCTACAGCCTCCTACAGTTATTGCTTGTCGAATCTTCCAACGAAGCGGCCGAAACAATCGCGGGCGAAGTCGGTCGGGCAGATTTTATCGCTGCTATGAACACTAAGGCAAGGCAATTGGGCATGATGCACACTACTTTTGCCGACCCATCTGGACTCAGTGAAGAAAATATCTCAACCGTCGGAGACCTCTATATGCTAGCCAGATACATTTTTGAAAACAAGCGTTTCTTGTATGATATTACTGCCAATAACATACTGACGACCGTGTATAGCGAAGGTGAATTTGTGGACCTGGTTAATTTTAATACTATCAAAGGGATGGATAGTTTTGTTGGTGGCAAGGTGGGGGAGACGCTGGCAGCTAGACAAACTTCGGTCTCGCTACACGAGCTCCAGATACAAGGTCAAGACCGCACCATCGTGGTTATCGTTCTTGGTTCAGACAATCGCACTGCAGACATAGAAACCCTGATTTCGTACGTCCAAAATCGCTTTGGAGGCTAAATGATATACTAAAAATATGACACCCTACGACCCAGACAAAGTCACTTTTTTTGCCAAAACAGATGCTAGAGGAAAGGAAGTATCATTCGGTATCAAAGCAAAAGATCGCCAGCGACACATGTATGTCGTGGGCAAAACCGGTATGGGTAAGTCGACCTTACTCGAAAACATGGCCGCTCAAGATATCAAAAACGGCGAGGGAGTAGCCTTTATTGACCCGCACGGTTCGGCCGCCGAGGCCTTGCTTGAATACGTGCCCGAGCACCGTGTCAAAGACGTGGTGTACTTTGCTCCGTTTGATCTCGACCACCCGGTGTCCTTTAACGTGATGGAAGACGTGGGGCCAGACAAGCGT
>Ga0306898_1000696_pt1 | contig 12219 bp, 11 predicted proteins | sample AntRauMFilla1564_FD_190424 | JGI IMG/M metagenome (GOLD analysis project Ga0306898, IMG submission 190424) | Saline lake microbial communities from Rauer Islands, Antarctica - Metagenome Filla 1 #564 (v2) (version 2) | ecosystem: Environmental > Aquatic > Non-marine Saline and Alkaline > Saline ...
TTATCTCTAAGTATGGTGAGCGAGAATATCTACTGACTGTATCTATGCGGCGCGGAGTCGCATAAACCGAGTGTAATAACGCTCATAGAGCTACGTTATTAGTGACCTCATTCGCACAGGCATCCAAGGTGCTGCTTGGTCATCTGGCTATAAGTCCTTACATTTAATGGCATCCAGTGAGGGGCTGTAAGGTTCGCCTACCTAATCTCACCAGACACAAAAAACCACCCGTTAGGATGGTTCTTTGTGTGTGTGTCGAGCGCAGCTTCCCGCGCACCAGTTTGTCATGCAAGCCAAAACGGCGCTTGGCGCGAAGGTGGCTGTTCTCAACATTTGTCTTAACTTATACATGACCCTTTAAATATATATCACTTTTGAAAAAGTGTAAAGCAATGAAAAAGCCCCGCTCGGTACGGGACTTTTTCGTGGAGTTAAGATAGGGCAATATCAATTCACTCTATGAGCCACTCAGTCAAGTGGTCAGGGATATAATAGCATTTATGGGCTTTAAATCAACCTTAGTTGCTATCCGAGTAGTCTGGTAGTTCAATAACCGTTTTAGTCCGACCCCAACTGTACAGACCTGACGCAGCCGCAGAGATGACTTGTGTCAACGCAAGGATTGTAATGACGGTAGTGAAGCCAAGTACCATTAAGGCTGCTAAAACCCCTGAGAAGCCAAAAACAAGCGCCTGAGCGTATGTATCAGCCCACTCTCCAAGACCTTTTAAAGCTTGGATGAAACCAAACACCATTGCGGCAAACAAAGCGATGTAGCTGGGGTCAATTCTAAGTACTTCGTCAATGATTTGAAAGTCAAACATATTATCTTGTTATTATTTTAATGAGCGTAGTTACTAAACCTCGAAGCTGGGTGTGCTCTCTTTTTAGTTTATCATTTTCCGCGCGCAACGCAGAGATTTTCTGGTCTTTACTGATTCCAGTTTTAAGAAACCACGAAGCAATTAGTTGTGGTGACAGTTCAGCACAGGTGCGGTTGGCATCAAGGTCACTGTGTTGCTGCACTTCTAGCATAATGTTTGGGTAGGCAGCTTTAACCTCATCAACGAACATAACTAAATCAGACACTTGAAAAGCGGTTGGTTTTTCTACCCGAAAATCGCCAGCCATACAGTATGAAAGAACCGGACAGTTTCCGAGACTGGTGCAGTTGTATCCACGTTGTGCAATCGTCTCTTCTCCGTAACGACGATACCACTCACGTTGGCCAGTTGGTTCAACAAACACATTGTAACCACCCCATTTACCGAGTGATGAAGGACTTGATTGATACCAAGGGTTTACGGCTGTTCCCCAGTTTTTTCTACGGTGAAAGTTGTCCACCGCGTCATACTGTAAAGGTTGAACTCCACGCGACACAGCCGTGTGGTGTACCGCAATAATAATTTTGCTTGGCTCCGGTCTTGGGGTGGTTGTTTGAACCATGTTATTTTTGGCTTTCTAATTTATTTACGACACGCTCCATTACTGTGGTATTGTCTCTCATTGATTCAGTGTTTTGTCTCATTGATTCGGTGTTCTGAATAAGTTGCGGTAGGACAATTGAACGGAACTCTCTTTCAACGTCTCGTATTGCGTCCTCACGTTCTTGCGTCGACACACGGTGCGCTCTCAGTGTTTCGGTCATTACTTCATTATGAGTTGTGGCTTGTTTGTCTAATTGTTGTAAAAACTTGTGCACAACAAACACCAAGGCTGCCACCGCGACAACTGCTATGGATGAATCTTGAAGAATTTGTAGTAGTGATTGTTCCATAGGTCTTTTTTATTACTGACGAGTACGCTCATTAGTACGCTCACGTGTGCGCTCTCTAGTAGCTGCGGGAGTTCTGTTACTAGTAGCTGCGGAGGCCGCTTCTTGGTTGTTTACTGCACCGCGTCCAATCCACCAGTAGTATATACCACCAGCACCTGGAATATACCGTAAAGCTCGTAGGTCTTTTGGAGGAGTTTCGATACCTTCGTTTAGCGCATCTTTAATATCTTTAACGGTAGCCTCGGCCACACTAAACACCGGCGGTGATACTTGTCCACCAAATAAAGAAGTAAAGACACCATCGCGGTTGGCCTTATCCCATTGGTAGCGGTTGATACCAAAGTAGGTTTTGATAACGTTCTCTTTGAGACGGTCTCCAAAACTTTGGTCTGACTCTTTCCCCATCATCCAGTCTTTTATTTCATCAGCGGTCGCGTTAAGCGTTACCAGAAGCGCGGTCATTTTGCCAATGGTGTACACACCCTTACCAACACGAGCTGCGTCGTTTTCTTTTATACCGCGAGCGATTTGTCGATAGCCTTCACGCCGAACAATGTCCATTTGCTTTGTCCAAAACGACATCATCTGGTAAATGATTTTACCATTACCAAATCGTAGGTATTGCACGGGCATTTCAGACCTAAAAATCGGCTGGAAGTCTGCCAAACGAGAGGCCGCAAGAAACTTAATGTCATCGTCTACTACACCGTCAGCCGCTTTTTTGAGTATCTCAGATGCAGAGCGACCATCAAACGCCCCAACCTCAGCAAACCGAGTTACTTCTTCAACAAAGTCTTTGTCACGGTTTCTAGCTTTGGTTCCGATGTTGGTCAAAGACGCGTCCACCGTCGTGTTTTTTAAGATGGTGTCAAACTGTTGGAGACCGATAGCTTTAAAGCTAGAGTCTACTAATTTAGTACTCCAATTAGCTCCCTCCATCTCAACTGAAAGGCGAGTAATGTTAAATTCTTTTGCCATGTTTTTAGACCGGCCGAAGGCGGCATTAAGAAACGAACCGGGTGTTTTAAATCCAGCTTCCATAATTGCCATTGTCAGGTCAGGTAGCTGCGAGATTACCGAGGTGGGAGAAGAACCCATTAACGTAGCGTAGCCAAGGTTCTTTGTGATTTCTCCCCAAGCGTTCATTGAACCTGATGCAAACCGAGCACTCATCAAATCAATCACTTTGTCCACTTCATCAGAAGTCAGACGAAGACCGTCGTTTTGCATTTTAACTATGTACGCAGCAAAGATGTTCTTACCTGAAACGTTACCGTCATCCACCGCGCGTAAGCCGGGCAGTTCACCGCCTAAGAATTTCTTAGTTTCAATACGAGTATTAACCTCAAGAATATAATTAGTTATGGCTGCCAGCGGGTCTTCGTATGCATCAAGCAGTTCTGGTGGTACATCATCAAGCACGCGACCTTTCATACTCCCCGTCTCGGACAATGAAATAATCTTACCTTTCATTCCACGAAACAGGTTTGAAGCTACTTGAGCGCGTTCCAAATCTTTAAGTGGTTCGCCAATAATCTGCTCTCTTTCTCGCCAAGCTATTTCAATATCGTTAAATCTGTCAGACTTTCTAAAGTACGCTAATAGGCTATTAACACTAGCCTTGTCTCGTTTAATGACGCGCGGAAAGTGGTTTTTAGTAAAGCCGATATCAAAATCTGCGTCTACCGCGCGAGCGTAAATCGCATCTTTAGTTTTAATAAGATTGACCATCTCGGTTTCAAATCCGTAATATCTGGCCAGTTCAAGTGTGGTTGTACGGTTTCCATTAAGGAGAGAGTACTTAAACAATCTAAAGTCTTGGTCACTCATCTTTGATTTTTTAAAGGCGACACGAAACGTTTCCGCTACGTCTAAGTCACGAGAAATTATTCTACCTAGCTTGACATCGTAGGTGCGTACCGCTGCAAAAAGCAGGGGACTAATTCGACTTAACTCACTACTCCATACACCGACCAGTTCACGAGCCGCATCAATAGACTCTTTTGAATTAGTAAGCATCCGCCTAAATCGGTTGGCTTTCGGTAAATTATTAAGTTTGTTTGCGATGTCAGCGGGTACAACAAGAGGCTGCGTTGGTCGCGGTTTATCCACAATTTTGCCTTCAGCATCTCGTACTTTAGGGGCAACCATTCCTTGTTCTCGTTTAAACTTAAACCGAGCCTTTGCCTCTGTAACCATCGCATCAAGTTCGGCCTTGTTCATTTGACGAAGTGGTTTTGTAATCCCTAGTTTTTCTTTCATGCTACGAACAGCGGTAGAGTTAAGCTCGCCTAACTTGTTGATGAACGCAAGTTTACTTCTACGATTACCAAGTTCTTTGCGTAACGCCCGTGCCTCGTTGTATGTGTTTATCTTCTTTTCCACGTCGTCCATCGCTTTCCTAAATTGATGTGGGGTCTTGGTGTTTTTTATTTTCTTCAACAAAGAGCCTCGTAATGAAACAGGTAAATTGTTTGTGATGTATTTAGTAAGACCTGTTTGAATATTTTCTCGCAGACGTTTTTGTATCAAACTGTTTTTTCTATCTTCAGCTCTGGTATTTCTTAACCGAGCGTTTCCGGCTGCTTTTTCTAACGTTGTAGCGTTACGCGCAGCTCGACTAGATTCAGACCTAACCGTTTGTCGAACACCCTTGAGTTCTGCTTTAAGTGGTTTTTGGCCAGTCTTAAATCCACGGTTGAAGGTTTGAATTTGGTTACGAAGTAGCGTAGCCTCAGGCAAGGAACGACGAGCAGTCTTGGTTGTGTCACCTACCATAGCTCGCGCTTTAGTATCTGGCACAGGGTTTCTTTTAAGTGGTGCTTTAGATACAAGACCATCAAAGAAAGCTTGCGGGGTTAATCCATTACGTTGCAGCCGGGCGGTTAAGTTTAAGGCGTTTTGACCTTGGCGGCTGTTTGGGTCTGTCGCACCACGTTGAAGGTCAGCCAAAAATTTGTCACGTGATACGCCACTGTTACGAATCGTGTTAGCTAGTTCTGGTATATTAGCGGCAGAGTTAGGAGTAGTTCCAGCCTCAGAAATTAACCTTCGCACTTCACGAGGGTCGTTCACTTTACTAAGCGTTGTAGCTAAACTTTGAATTGATGTTTCGTCACCATCTAAAACTACTCGTAGGTTTTTTGCAATTGTTCCCACATCAGTAGTTTTTGCGACTGACGAAGAAACTCTACCAATAGAAGTTGCAGCGCGGCCTCCCGGAACAAAGTCAATTAAACCTACAACTGCACCAGTGGCTAATCCGTACTTAGAAATTGTTTTCTCTGAAGCTCCAAACATAGAAAGAAAGTCACCACCCTCACCTTTCAAGTTAAACTCACGATTACCAAAAATAGCACTAGAGAACGCACTGTTGCTAGGGTCTATGGTAGCTTCACTTCCCTTCAAGGCGGCAAGCGGAAGACTCGCAATACTACGCGCAGTACCTTGTGCTAGTTCTTTTGGTAGACCAGCAATATTAACACCTAGTTCTTCTAGGAAGCGAGAAGTACCAGAGCGGTCAGCTTCTTTTTGAGACGCTATATTTTGACGCTCAATTAACGCTCGATTGGGGCGTTGGGTAGAAACTTGAGTATCTCCTTTTAATCTAGCTTCGATTTGTGAGCGAGTTAGGAGTGCCATATTTTATAAATCGTCTGTCGTAACAGTGTTAATAAAATCAATGAGTAAGTTTCGCTCTTCTCTTGAGTTAATCGTTCTACCGTCTATATTGAACTTAAAGCCTTCTTTTTGTACTTCAGCAATAGCTGATTTTTTTGCATCAGCTAAAGCTTTTGAAGTTTGGTTGCCTGGCAGTATTCGAGATAAACCGGGTTTCTTAAAGAAGTCAGTTACCAAGTTATTAGCTTCTGTTATTAGAGCTGCGTCTGAACCCCTACGGGAGCCTAATGCAGAGTTAATTTCTGTCTGGTTTAGATTAGTATTTTGCAGTCCCCAAGCAAGTAATTCATTATTTGTAGTTCCCTCAGGGGCACTTGATAACAGAGAGTAAAAGATTGCAAACTCATCTGTCTTTTCTGCATTACCTTTACCGGCCGAGGCCGCGGCACGGGCGTTTGCTGATTCCGCTAACTCAAGTCGGCGTTGAGAAATTGCTAGATTAGCGTCAGCGCGGATGTCGTCTGTTGTAGCATTTTGACGGGCTAGGGTTGGAACTAATTGGTCTCCTACGACCGCGTAACCCGCAGCATTTAGTTGCTTAATAGCTTCTGACTTATCGTCAGACGCATCTTTAATAAGGTCAGCCACACCATCAAGAATAGTTTTTCGGAAGTTTATGTCCGCGTTCAAAAGCATAGTCGCAAACTCACGGTCTACCCCCAGCACTGAAGTGGCTAATGAATCAGCCAGAGCTTTGACTTGCGTACCGCGGATACCAGAAAACGCTAGACCGTTGGCCGCGAGTCTCTCGTTAAGACCCTCTTTTTCAGAGGCGTACTTTGTTTCAAGAGCTTGCTTAGTAGCGTCGGCCTTACCTTGTGCGGTCATGTTATCAAGCTGTAGCTTTTCCATCTCTAGCTTACCCTCGGTCGAGTTTAAGAACTGGTCAACTAACGCACCCTCAGATGGCGTACTAAAATTACCGAGCACTTCACTAGCTGACATCCCAATAATGTTACTTGAAGATTGCGTTGCGCCAGATGCCTGACCACCACTTCTTCGGTTAGCTAAGTCTGCTTCTGCACTCGCCAGCAAGTCTACCTTTTGTTGACGAGACATTTTGCTCAGGTCAAAACCACCCAACGCATCCTGCGCGGGAGTTTGTGAAGTAGGGTTGTCTGAGGCAAACGATTGGTTCGGCCGAGACTGTACAGTAGACGGGTCTGAACCTGTCTCACGAATTATCCGGTCAATAATCATCTGAGCATTAGGTGTACTGTTGGCTTCATTTCGTCGAGACTGTCCACCGTTTTGACCACCAGTCGCTTGTTCGATAATACTCTGTAAGTCAAAGTTCTGTGTTGCACCACGTCTTGCCGGAGTTGAGTTAGCGGTGTTATTAGAACCGCGAGACGCGAGCGCATCGTTAAAAGGTTTGAGCGTTGGAGAAGAAGCTAAGAAATTAGATGCCTCGAAAGCATTAGGTGGGGCTTTCCCTTCAAAGAAAGACGGACTTCTTTTAGCGCCAGACGAACCAGCACCACGCAGGTTGTTTAACAGAGACAGGTTTTGACTAGCGGAACCTTGAAAATTACCCATAGTCTTGTTCAGACCTTTGGTGTTAAAAAGATTACGACGTGAAGAAAACGAACTGTCTTGTCCAGTTGAATTTAAATAATCTACAATTGAATTGGTGCTAGGAAGGCTGGCCATAATTATTTTTTTCCTTCCTTATCTCGTAATGCGTCAACTATTTGTACCTCGTAGAAACCTAATATGCGAATTGCTATTCTTGCTGCCAGTGGTATCTGCCGGTGGTTTGGAAATAGCATTTTCTTTGTGCGGTGAACGCCGTATTTTTTTTGCGCAACAACATCTTGCTTCATGTATGTTTCACTTCTTTTTTCAAAATTACCTTTCATACGTTATATAGTATAGCACTACTTATTTTTAAGCTCATCTTCTAGGTTGCTCACCCTCTCTGATAGGTCTGCCATAATTAGGTACAACTCCTGCTTACTCTCAAACCTACCTACTTGCTGTCCCTCCATGATTTCTTTTGGTCTCAGACCACCTGTGGGAAGTCGGCGTGGTGGCGTTACCCGTGGTCTTGGAATAAGTTGCACCAAAGGGTTACTGGGGTCAGGTTCGTAGGTAGCTGGTTTAAAGTCCTTAGCGGCAAGAGGGTTCATGAGTCGGTCTTTCATTTCCAGTGCGATACTTACCCGCTGGGCTTTAGTTTTTTTGAGGTCAATTACCTCTAGTTTAAGTTCCTGCATTGATTTTTTCATATTATAAAAAGCTCAAGTCAAACGTATAATCTGTACCATCCATCTGCACCCGCATACTTTCAGTGCTGCCGTTGTCAAAGTGTAAGATTTCTCCGTCTGCGTTAGGTCTACGCGTAGTTTTCACAAAGGTCATCTCATCAATATTGTTGATTTCTCCACCGTCCATATTGATGTCATTACCGTTCATTGTAATGTCCTTTTGCATCCCTAGCCCGGACAGTGTGAAAGCACCAATTTGGTCTCCACCAGCAATCATAACTACGGCGTTTAATGAACCGTTTGCTCTCAATTGCAGGTTTCCACCAGTCAAGGCTTCCATAATTAGCTCGGTAGTACCGGCTGTAATACCACCACGTTCTGCACCGGATGAGTTAAACCAGATGATTTCGTCTTGGTCGATTTCCACCCGCCTTGTACCACCGTTGTCGTAGACCAGAATACTGTTTGTACTGCCGCTAATTACAATTCGTTGCCCTGAACTATCAGTACGGATAATACCGCCATCTACATCAATAATGCCATCAGAGTCCAACGTAATACCACCACCTGTTAAGGTGTCTGAACCAATTGTCCAACCCCCAATCGTACCTGATGTGGCTGTAATACTACCGCTAATTACTAACGCTGAACCATTCCATAATAAGAAGTCATCATTGTCTCCAATATTTATTTTTCCAATTCCGTCACTATCAACACCAAGCCAGACACCCGACGTAACGGTGTCATTGTAACTTTTTTTACGAATCTGCATCCCACCAAAAATGATATTCCCGCCCGGAATACCTTCAAACATTTGGTCTACCGCGAGCGCGTCAGTTTGTTCATAGATACGAAGAACAGAAGTATCTGCCACGAGAAACTCGTTAATATCTAGCGCGGTGTAGTCTTTAAGTTCTTGTTCCATGTTTACGGGTTTGTTTAACTGCTGGCTCTGTACGGGCTGTCTCACTATATTCTATATTAAAACCTTCAATCACGCAGGTGTTGTTAGAGTTGTCGTTGGCATAGAGGCGAACTGAGTTGCATTTTCTAGGGTTAGGAGTACGAAGTGGTGTGACGCGGCCACTAAGATTTCCAATCACATACGGATTTCCGCGACGGTCGTTATCAATTAAAATCTGCGTAGTCCCTCTGTTTTGAGCAAACGTATCTACGCGAGATATTTCAATCATGTTAGGGAAACTCAATAAGTATTCTTTAGACCGAAACTCACAGGCAATCACTGAGCCGTTGTCGCTTGTTCCATTAAAGAGTTCATACGTGCGGCCGTCAGTTGACCCGAACGCGATAAACTCGATTGGTGCGCTTTCTATTAACCGAGCCATAAACTTAACCGGCGTGGCAAACGTATACATAGACCACGCGTCAATAGAGATGTGATACGACAACACCACGTTGTTATGAGGGCGACCCTCCAACACAATGTCTCCTACCGACAAGTAGTAATGGTCTTCATCAATTTCCGCAAACACATCTGACCAGTTACCAACTGCATCAATAATGTCTTGGATTTTTCGAGACAATAATTTAGGTCGCCCGCCCGCGTAGGCGTAGACACCGTTTGGGTTGGCAAAAAACGTTATCCCCACATCAAGGTTTGTCTTGATTGACTCTTGTGAAGAAGTACCCACACCAATCAATCGGTCTGGCTCAACTTGTCCAAATGCCCAACGATATAAAGCTCGGTTCTTAAAAATCAGCAAACGGTTTCCGTTGTTTTCTAAACCAGTGATTTCATCACCGTCGTCTGGGTTTACATCTACCCAACTGTTATTTATGTCCCAAGTAATACTTCCATTGTTGGGAAGTGAGGAGAACCAAAAGCGACTGCGGTTAGCGGAGTTACCGTTAGCCACATACACACGGTCAGAAAAAACTGCTCCGTATTTTGGAGTGATTGTGGCGGGCGCGTTGGTTGTTCCCCACGTACTTCCGTTAGATGATGAAGCTACCACGTTCGCTCCATTAACTCGAAAGACAAAATCAATAAATGAAATGAAACGACTTTTGCGAGACGCGGTGTCGTTACTTTTACCAACCGCCCAAGTCCCGCTGTTGTTGTAGTAAATGACTCCTTGAGTATCAGCGGCATTATTAGCCACCATAAGTTGTTCACTCGTACCACCAGACATATCGTTGAATTGGTATAGACCGTTGACGGTCTTGCCAGCAGCGGGTTGTGACGCAAACGTTGAATACCCTTCACGCTTTGTGAGCGCACCAATTTGGTCAAGGTGGTAATTGATTAAGAGTTCACACTCTTCGTCACGCACAATAAGTGGAGATGTTTTACGGTTCATTCCCCCCGACAATGCTAAGAGTAATTTATTAGCCATATTACGGTGCAATTATATTCTCAGGGAAATCGTTAGGGTTTCGCAATCCCATAAATCCCACCTCGGCCGGAGTTTTAACTCTACCCATCTGAGATGAGAACTTGAGCGAAAACTTATTTTGAAGCGAGACGAACAAGCTCGCAAACTTTAATTCTAATCTGTCTCCGCGTTCGGGGTCTTTTAGTTTTCCATTCGCAAGGTCGGCCGCCGCTCCGTAAGCCAGTAAGTCTGGTTCAGGAATAACCGTCTCATCATTTTGTCTTTCTAGGTCTACTGCATAGAGTTGTCCGGTGTAGACAATGTTACGCTCAGTTACCACATCAGCCGCAGAGTGTGCTGCCGCAGACGTACCTTCACGACCCCGCAAGCACCCCGTAAATGTGTTTCCACTCAACATGGTGGCATAGATGACCTCTGTATCAATAATAAATCGGTAGTAGTCAGTTCTTTCAAAACCAGTAGCGGCTACGAGCGTGATAGAAGTTGCGGTGGCTGTAATATCAGCGCTAAGTGTAGAAGCGGGAGCAGCAGTTGATGGTCGTGGGAAAAAGCGCATTTGATTAGAGAAGACACTTACTACCAAAGGGGTGTCAGAGGTAGAGTCAGTGTTGTAGTTAAAACGTTCCCATTGCGCGCGTCCGTAGTATTTCAGTGGAGTGCTATTAAACCGAACCGTGTGAAGCGTTTTGATGGTTGAGTCAATCGGGTAGTCAAACTGGTTTGCGACACTAGACTCAGTTAGTTCGCCCTCGTTGAAAGTCCAAAGTCGGTCATTGAGCACGTCTCTTTGGCGTGTATTCAAAGCTTTCGTAATTTGCAGGTCGGTAATAAATGAGTCATCTTCTTCGTCAAGATGCGTGCGGACTTGGCCAATTAGTTGCGTCAACGAACCATCAGACTGCGTGTCGTAAGGAATAGCATCAGATAACGGTGACTGATTAGTGTTTGCAGAGTTGTAAAATTCGGCAAAGCCAAACCCTGTTGAATTGATGATGTCATCGTATCTTGTTTCAAAATCACTAGGCGAGATTTCTACTGTTGCAAGTAGTGTTCTTGACCCGGCCGCCGTTGCAGCTCGGTAAATCCTTACTTGGTTGTAGTTAATGCGATACACAGGTTCGTCAGCCGAGTGTGAATACCGTGCTCCACCAGAGCCACCATCATCAATAGTAAGAGTGACACCATCGGCTGGTGTCCCATTAACCTGCACAAGTTCAGCATTTTCTGTTCCAATCTCACCAAGAATTACCCAGTCATTATCTGCCCACGCGTTCGCGTCGATGGCACGAACTGGGAGTGAAGTGGCAGCCGCAGACACAGCACTCGTAAGAGCTGTCCGTTCAAGGTTTTCAGTCAATATTTGATTGCGAATTAGAAATAACATATTTTATATTTTGTTAATGATAACATGCTCTTTTTGAATTGAGAGCTGAGTACTAGGTTTTTGAATTGACAGTTTAGGAACAAGTTTCTGACCAATTGTATTGAATACTACCTCTACCGTGTAGGCAGGAATTGAAAAAGCAGCGCTTAGGACTTCAGCCACTACTACTGAGTCAGTATTTATTGTGTAGCTGGGGATTGAGAATAATCCTGTTACGACTGTCGGGTTTACCGCAACACCAGTTACCACCGAGTAAGTAGGAATACTGAAAGTAGCTGTTTGAGTGGCTGGTGCAACTGTTGTATTAAGAGGGACTGTTGATGGAAGAATAGTAAAAGCTGCGGTAAGCACACTAGCAGTTGTTGTATTGTCGGTACTTACAGAGTAAGCAGGAAGTGAAAATAATCCTGTTAGCACAGTTGGTGTTACCGAAACAGAGATGACAACGGCGTAGGCAGGGATTGTAAAGTTAGCGGTAACAACGTTCACTTCAACGTTTTTGCCTGGGGTAAGAACTGCTGAAGGGGGAAGTGTGAAAGTCCCCGTTAGAACGGCTACATTGATTGTAGTTTTGAAGCCTAGATTACTACCGTATTCGGTTGTCGCAAATGTGTTTGAGCCGTACATATATATTGAGTATTACATCATCATTACGACTCCCCTGCGAGCTGCTTGGGCTGCCGAGCCTCCAGCATCAGTCCAAGTCCCCCAGAATGCTGCTTCGTCATTTTGGTTGTTGTGTTCGGTGGTTATCCAGTTAGCTGAGAGGTCGCTTGGTGATACTCTAATTTCATCTGCTGTTCCTTGCCA
>Ga0306898_1000700_pt1 | contig 12183 bp, 12 predicted proteins | sample AntRauMFilla1564_FD_190424 | JGI IMG/M metagenome (GOLD analysis project Ga0306898, IMG submission 190424) | Saline lake microbial communities from Rauer Islands, Antarctica - Metagenome Filla 1 #564 (v2) (version 2) | ecosystem: Environmental > Aquatic > Non-marine Saline and Alkaline > Saline ...
CTATTAAAAGAAAGTCTAAAACGTAAAAGATCAAACGTCATTCTTGTATTAAAAAAAGCATTACTGACCGATGTTTCAAACTCTCCCCCTAACCTTACATTTCCGTCTGCATCTTTAACAAGCCCGTTTAGAAACGTTAATGTTTCTCCAACCCCTAATTTTGTCCAACTCGCCGCTAAATCTAAATTATCTTTGTCGTTACAAATATATAAGCCCCTTTCCGAAGGAGTAGCCACACCCTTAACTGAAACGGGAAACGCATTAATTATAAAGTTAGCAGACGTAAAATTTAGTAAATCTGCAAAATTATCAACACTTTGCCTTGCATCGAATGTCGCTGCTTTTTGTACCTCAAAATTTCCGCTTATTGGAAATGTTCCTATCTCTCTTGCCATGATTTAAAATATTAATCTTATTTGTATAGCTCCACGATCCGAAGTATTATTAGTATATCTAGTGTAGTTCACCGTATTACTAGCAACTGTTTTAGTAACAGCTGACGTAGTAAATGTACTTAGTTGGTTTGTAGTGTCAAACTGACCACTAACCGAATTAAAGAACTGAATAGCCGTCAAAGCCCTATTATTTAACCACGCAGTTGGAATATCAATAAATTGCTTATTTCCTCCTGACTCCGCCACTAAATTAATTACTACATTATTTGCATTCAACATGCTAACTAAAGTCTGTTGTGTCGCTACTGCTATACTGGAAGTACTCGCAAATAAGGCAAATACACCTTCGAAATTTGTCGATTGATTTGATGAGGTACCCGAAGCGAAAGGATTATCAAAATTATCCCCTACGCTATCTGTAGGTTGCGCACCAATAGCATAGCTAACAGTTGCCAGAAATGTGTTTAATCCTTGTATAACTGTTTCGGTTCTAGCTAAAACATTGCCCGCTTGCGAAACTCCGTCTATTACAAATCCAGTAGAGGCTCCCGCCCTTGGTGCTTGAATTGCGTTTGCATCCCATTGAGCCGCTACTATTGCGCCTAAAATAGTACCCCTGCTAAAGTTAAAAGTTAAATTAAAAGAAGTTGAATCGCCAATTATTCTTAGTGCTGCCCCCGATCTGCTTAAAGAAAATGTAGGATTTACAAATGTAGGAAAAAAAGTAGATGTTAATAATTGCTTTAAAGCAGCCGTTAAAGTTGTTCCTATTGCAATAACATCGCCTCTTTTATAACCTAAATTTGGTACGTCTACATTAACAGTTATTTCTTGAGTGGTGACTGCATCGGGCAAATCCTTTACAGCACTAGCGGGAAGCCTTGCGACACCTACTAACGTCTCTAAACCATCCCTTAATTGTGTTGCCTGTATTTCTAAATTAACATTTGCCATTATACTACCGTTACTATTAAATTAATATCCTCACTAGTACCACTAGGAATGTTTACCGTTTGCAATAATACACCATCTTTTTTTATTAATGCTGTTGCATCTAAGCAGTCAGTAGAAGAACCTGGCGCATAAATAGTGCAACCGCTACCCTTTACCTTTACCTTATATGTACCAATTAACGTTGCATTATGTACTAATAAGTTTGTAGATGAATCTTGACCATATACTTTAGCCTTCCAAGTGCTTTGCGGGCTTATCTTTATTTCACCGTTTACAGGGTCAGAAGTACCACTAGCGCCAACCTCCACAATATCTATTAAGTAGTAAGGGCAATTAACAGATAGGTTTGCAAACAACCCTATAACGCTAAAGCACTGATAGGTAAATTCTATCAATACATGACTAAATACAGGCTGTTTAAAAATCTGTAATTTATTATTTTCTTCTTGAGTTATCGTAAACATTAATTATCCTTTGTTTATTTTGTCTACCACCTATTGCACTAATTGAATACCCTTGAATTGACCTGTCTTTATTACAACTGTCATCCACCCATAAAGGATAATCCGACTTATTTTCCTTTAACAATTCTATAACATTTAGCTTTTCTACTTGCGCAAATCCATAAGCATCTTTAGCCATACTACCTAGCTCTTCTTTATCCGCTAGTGTATAGTTAGGATCAACATTTTTAAACAACCCGGCTGCTCCGCTATTTACATTCGCTCTAGGGATGTAGTCTGCATACGTTAGCCAACTCAAATAGGGTTTTATGACATCTATTAACAACTGATTAACCGTGCTTACAGTACTGTTTTCAACTTCATCCAACAAAGCATTATAAAACGCTTTCCCTAACAACTGCTTAATATATACCTGCTGTTGTTTATTTGTTCTAACGTCGATTGAATCTGAGTCCACCGATAAGGAAACATTGCAATTGATTTCAACATCCTGAATACTTATTAATAATATTTTACAAGCCATTTTCTTCTTCGTTTACTTCTAAAAATGTAGATATTTCGCTTTCTGAAAAACCAAAACCTTTTAACATTAATTCAGCCTCTTGTTTGCTTATTTTTCCGTCTTTATATTTCTTTTTATAGCTGAGTACTTTGTTAAAATCTGCTAAACGTAAACCCTTTAAATTTTCGTTTACTTGTGCTTCTGGTGTAAGTGGTATTTGTTGACCAGCCTCATCTACCTGCTGCTCTTCTATTTCAATATCAATATTATAATTTTCCGCAACATACTTTAATTTGGCAGCGTCTGGTATGATGCTCCACACTTGATCGGGTAAGAATGTTATAGGGTTCTTTTTCTTAATTACTATTTCGTTGTCTAATACTATATTTTTAAATAACACATGCTTAGGTAATAACTCATTGTAAGCCTGCTCTAATAGGTTTTGCTGAATGGTTACACTATCGTTTAATAGCTGAATAGATTCCAGCTTTTCTTGCGATCCTCCCATCTTACCAGCCGTTTCTATATTAGCTAGAATATTTGGCACTTGGGTAATCAATGCTATTTTATTCCAGATTCGTGACTGAGTGTCCTTGAAAAGGTCAGAGTTAGTATTATTTGGAAATGCTGAAACGTCCATTTTCTGCGACTCTGTTTGCATCCAGTTGACCATTCCTTTACCAGTGTTTTTAGCACCTCCAAAATTAGCCTGCATTTCCTCGTTAAATAGTTCGCCTCTAGTGCCTATTATCCTTTCGTTTGAAACTTCTTGACCGTCAACAATTGTATTATAATATTCCTTAATTGGATCGTTAGGATCACCATAGACATTCATTATAAAGCTAAGTAGGAAATTATTTTCTATGTTGTTAAAATCAAATTCTGCAAAGCTAGTATCTGTTTGAAACACCTTTAAATCAATCTCACTCAAAGGGAAGGGATAGTATGGAAAGCCGTCTTTCTTAATAAACTTCCAATAGACTTCACCCGTGTATTTTTTATCCGGATACTTATCCCTAAATTCCGCTAGTCTTTTTATATAATCTAATGGATCAGTAGTATATAATGGGTAAATAATAGTTTCGGATGTTTTAAAATCACCTTGTCCCCATCTAGGATTATAATGAACATGAGTAACTTCATTATTTTCATTCGGTACTTGTAGCCTAAAATCTTCAAAAGGCATCTTATTAAGCGCTACAATTTCCCCGCCTATATTTCGCTTAACATGAATAGCTACGCCTTTTAATTTGTTAACCGTTTCACTTAAGCCTGTATGAAGATCCCCAAACTTTTCATCATTATTAACCTTTATTCTTTCAAGTTCTTCTATATTAAAACCTCCTCCACGAACGTAAGATGTACGTGTAGACATACAAGCGGATGCCGTAGGGCTGTTTGTAATTGCTAGTAGAGCATCAACAGGATACAAATTATCTCCGCCTTTGAGCCCCCAATTTAATATATCGTAGGCAAGGTTTTTATCATTGCTACTAGGAGTCTCTACTCTTAGATCAAAGATTTTAATAGGCCCCTGTCTATGCTTGTTTGATTTCTTTGCCATAATGCTTTATAAAATAACCTAATTCCGCCTTTTCGTAATCCTCTATTAATCCACTTTTTAAAATTTCCTTTTTAGAATCATGTGAATTAATTTTAATATTTATGTCATCCCTTACCCAGGAGTAATGATGCATTATGATATCCACCTCTGTAGCACCTCCGCTAATCCCTCGTCTCGGATCAACTTTTACAGGGTAATCCATGCTACCTGTTACGCTGTTTGCGTGTATCTTATGTACAAAAGGGACAAAGTAATTATCTAACCCTATAGTCCAATCATGATTCTTAAAATACGTTTGAATCTTACAGTAAGAACCGTTATAATCTTTGGTTATAACTTCATTCACGCATGCATAAAACCTCATTGCATCGTACACTTCATCGCAATCCATACCTATAAAATGCGTGGCTTTATTTTCTTTGGCTATATCTAAACAATATTGTCGTTTTTGTAGTTGACTATCGCCTGACCATTCAAACACCTTATCAATCCATCCACGCTCCTTTAATTCGTTTACCTTATCTTTCCCTTTCTGATATTCAAAGCCATTATAAGCGGTATCTTGAACAACTGCATAAATTTCATCTACTGCAATTCGTATGTTTCTAATAGACTCCTCTAGGAACTCTTCACCATCAAACACGTTATACACCGCTATTAATTTCATATTATAAAGATACAAAAAAAAAGGGGTAAATAAACACCCCTCCTTTAATCAACCATCACCAAACAAATAATTAACCAACATAGCTCTCTAAGGTTGCGATAGAAGTAGCGTAATCAGTATCTAAAAATACTTTAGCTAATCCTACTTCCGCACCGGATAGAGTAAGAGTTCTGGATGTGTCGGCACTTGCTGCCTGTCCAGATTCCTTGGGAGCAGTGTCAAGCGTTAACCCGTTTTGATATCCGAAGATTTCAAAAGTTTGGTTATTTGTTTCTACTACTACAAACACATCTGCTGCCGTCATTGACTCTATTACTGCTTTATCGTCAGGTGTAGAATCAAATAACTTGAGCGTTACATTGTGAGGATAATTTACTGATCCCCCTTCATTACGTGCAACATCGTCAGTCGAAGTATGAGCGTATTTTTGACCTACAAACTCATATAATAAACCATAAGGCTTGAAATTAATAGCCGTAGTATAACCTTCTGCATCTGTGGTGTAGCCTACGTTCGCTAAATCCTTAATATTACCTACAAAAACCCTACGATTTAAACCGCCTATTTGCCCTTTACCTGTACAGTCGATGCCTATCCCTGCACTAATTCCGCATAAAAAATCATCTGCTGGCATAATTAATAGCTTATAGTTGTTAATCCACCGAACACGTAATTGTAACCCATTCTAAATTGCGCTTCAATTTTGTAAAATCTTGTATCTCTGTCATACCAAGCATCCACTCTATCTAAGTCAGAAGCTCTATTTACGCCAATAACGTGGTTATCTAATTCAGTGTAAATAATTCTGTTAGGTGATCCCAAAGAATCTGCCTCTATAGATGCGTCCCATGCATAGATAGGTATTACCCTAATACCTCTGTAAGACAATCCGTCCACTCCGTTTGTTAGCATTGTAAACTGTCGCTCTGTACCGTTTACATTTGCCTCGTATGTAGATTCTAAATTTTCATATATATTACCAGTAACTAAGAATGCTTTTCGCGCATTTGGTATATCCTTTAAAATAATTTCCGCACCTACATGATTTTGCTTTAGTAAAGAAATTGCCTCATCAGCAGCTAAAGCACCAGAAATATCTCCGCCAATTCTTTTTACATCGTAAGTTGCAACACCTGCAATTAAGCGAGTCCAAAGACCGTCTAGCATGTTGTAATCAGTATTTGCACTTGCTGTATCACCAAACGAGAAGATCCTAAATAAATCTCTACGTAAGGCATCAGTAGTCATATCTGTAATGAATTGATTTACAAACGTGTTAGTCAAATCATTTCTTTCAATTCCTGCATTCAAGCCTGATTCAAATACACTTGTCTCAAAGGCATCCTTACATTGTGTTACAAACATTTCCAACTCAGTAACCTCCAAAGTCCTGTTTGTAATGTCTAGTCCTGTTCCTGTTACTGTTCTATCACCGCAACCAGAGTAAGCCTTAACAATTTTGCTTAGATTGTTTCTAAGGTTTAATTGCTGCTTTGACTGAATGTCTGTAAGTATTCTAAAGATACTTAAATCTGGAGTCTCAATTGAGGGCTTTACAAATACATCGGTGGTTACCTTGCCATCCCATGTATAATCAAAATCTAATCCTAATATATCCGCCATTTCTTTTTTGTTAATTATAGTTTAAAATCTTCTTGTTACTGTTGGCTTAAAACCTTCGTTTTGCTTTGCCTTCATTTCGTTGTACTTCTTCATCTGTTCCGATGCTACCGTGTCTTCTTTGCTCTCTTTCGATACATTTTGCTTCACAACCTTTGCGGGTTCGTCATCCGCTACCAATTTATTTAACTTTACAAAGTCTGCTTTCAAAGCGTTAATAGTTGCTTCACTTGAGGCTTTCGCTTTTTCTAGTTCTTCGTCTTTTGCTTGAATAGCTTCTTTAGCTTCGGTTGCCTTTGCCGATGCGCCTGCCTCGATTTGAGCAATACGAGCTTCTAATGCAGCAAGTTTGTCTTCTGGTGCTTCTGGTGCTGGATTTGCTTCCTCTGATACATCAACTGTTTGCGCAACCCCGTCAATAATTACGAACTTTAAACCATCGGCTAATTCGTATTCACCATCTTCTAATACCATGGCGCTGATAGCCTCTGGCTCACCCTCTAGTCCTAAAGCCTTTCTTACTTTGTTCAGTAAAGTTTTAGCCTCTGTTTTGTTTTCTTTTTTCATTTCTTTTATTTTTGCTACTGCTTTTAATTTATTTTCTATTGCATTAATAAATCCTAATTTCTTTGCTTCGTCTAATGAGAGATATGTTTCTTCATCCATTAAAGCTTCTAGCTGCGTAATACCTACACCTGTTTTTGTTGAATAAAACTTAGCTAATTTTCCCTCTTCTTTTTCTAGCTGATCTGATACTTTCTTGTAGTGTGTAGCGTCTCCATAACCTGCATCCATCCAAGGATTGTGAATCATAAACTCGCTGTTTTCGCTCATCATTCTTTTATCCCCTGCTAATGAAATTACAGTAGCAATAGAATAGCACTTACCAATAATATTTGTAGTTATTTTTTTGTTAAGTGACCTCAAAAAGTCGTGAATAGCGTAACCCTCTACCACATCACCGCCAATCGAGTTAATGTACACCATTACTTCCTTAGCATCTCTTTGCGTAGAGTATTGATCTTGCACACTTTTCAGCGTTGTTTGTACGCCTATTTCATCTTGAATATAAATGTTCGCTATCATTACTCAAATATACGGAGCAACTTAACATAATATTTATAGTTTCTATTATAGTGATGATAAATATAGATTTCATTTAAAGAATCCTATAATCTGGTATATTCGTATTTGGCTTAGCCCGCTAAATTTAGCCGTTTGATATACAGACTCAGTCTTTGGGTTACTAATTCGCATCCTGCTATAATACTCAATTCTGCTTAAATAAAACTCATAGATTTCATAATTACGATCTATCATGTAATCGCAAAAACCCTCACGGTAAAGCATTGTCTTTACTTTTTCAGGTGTGAACTCGTCTAATTCTTTTAGCTTGCTTAGTAAATAGCTCATAAGGTACTTGTTACTTTTACTTGTGCTGTCCTTTGTTGCGTCTTATTAATGTCAGACACTTTCACAACTGGAGCAGGCATTGAACCTATTGCACTGTTAATTTGATCCGTTTGTGATTGCGCATTGTTGGCACTACCTGTTAATTGATTTCTGTCAAAGGCTCCGCTTAAAGTAGTACGTTGGATTCTTGGAGTGCTTATTGATCCACCCCCACCCCCGCCACCGCCTTTAGGGTTCACGGAGTTTATTTTGGCAACATTAGCTAATCCTTGTACACCTATCGCTGCTGCTGTAATAACATTTGCTGGAAACAATAAAGCAGGGTTAGCCATAGTATTAGTAATAGCTAAGTATGTGCTTATCAATGCCTCTGCGCTTGCAGTTGCTTTATATGCTGCTGTGTTCTTCTCAAACAATTGGCTTAACGATCCTAGTAATAAACCGGAAGCCATCAAAGTTTGCTCATTCTCAATTGATTGGATCTGCTTTCTGATATTAGATTGTTCTCTTTGGCTGTTTGTAATTACGTTTTGACTATTGATCTGCGCTTGCTGTGAATCAAAGGTAAGCTTTTTAATTTGCGCAACTTCATCACGTTTAATGCCTATCCTTTCCTGTGCCTTTACTGACTCGGCATCTTGTTTGAAATTATTGAAAGCCTGTAATTCTTTTTCTAGTGCTATCTGCTCTGATAGTGTAGCGTTTTGTTCTTTTAATATTGTGTTAAGTAAATTATTTACGCTAGTTCTCTTACCTGCTGCTGCTGCTGATGCATCATCTCTAGCCCTTTCTAACTCAGCCAATTCTAGTAAGGCATCACGACCAGTGTCATTTGCTTCATTCTCTAGTTTCTTTAGTTCAATCTGTCTATTTAGCTGATCTATTCTAGCTTGTTCTAATTCGGTCGTAGCTCGTAACGCTTCCCTTGCTGCTGCAATTCTAACTTTAAGACTGTTTGTCCTATCCTCTGCAATTTCTTTTTGTTGCTCAAATATCCTTTGATTTGTACCTTCTAATTTTACAAGTGCAATATTTTCTAATTCGATTGCTTTTGTTAATTGATCGATAGCTTTTCCTGCATCTACTGCATCTTTTACAAAATTAGCAACGGCATCCCCAGCCGCTGTAATACTTCCTAAAGGATCATTGATAAACGCCTGTATAGCTTTTCTTATATTTTCAATGGCCTTAATAGGGTTCGTGAATGCTTCGCCTAACATTTGCACCACTCCTATTAATCTTTGAAAGATTTGTTGTAGTGGTCTTGTTACGCTCGTTACTGCATCTATACCTTTTTGAGCAGTAAGTAGGAAAGCAATAAACGAACCTAGCACAACTATTATCGCTCCAATTCCTGTAGAGATTAAAGCTATCTTAAAGATTCTTAACGCCTTTGAGGTACCAGTTAACCCTGTAGTACTCAATCCTAAACCTTGAGTCGTAGCTAATAAACTAGCTTTGAATGCTGTTAGCTGTGCTACTGTACTACCAATAATAGGCACATTGTTTTGTAATGCCTTGCCATAATTACCTACTGACCGCCTAAAATCTCCGCCCGCTTCTTCTTGTCCTTTGATAGCGTCAGTAGTTTCAAGTATTCTACCTTGCAGCTCTTTAAATCTCGCCGCGCCTTTTTCGGTTTGTTGGTTTACATTATTACGCTCCTTAACTAATTTACCAAGATTCAAACGCAATGCATTTAGGCTTCCATCTTCCGTATCCAGTTGCTTAAGTAGTTCTCTATTTGATCCTGAAAGCTTTTTATTTTCTTCGCTAACTTGTAATTTAGCCTTTGCATATTGCTCGACACTAATATTACCAGCCTTATATTCTTTTGTAAGATTCGCTAATTCTGCTTTATTGAGTTCTAACAGTTCAGCGTTTTCCTCTAGCTGTTTTTTTGCACCTGCTCTATCAATCTCAATTTCTAGTAATATTTGTCTTTCCTCAGCCATCAGTATTTTATTAATTCACATACAGTGCTATCGTCTTGTCCGCTGTATTCGCTAATCTTATTCAATATAAAGTACCCGTTTATACTCTGACCGTTTAAAGTAAAATTCACGTAAATCAGTTTATTAAAATCTAGGTTAAATATATCTATTTGGTTAAGCCTAAAACTTGCTTTTAACATTTTGCCATCTTGCAATATCTTAATTGTGTCTGGATAATATTCATCAAACAAAGGTACATTTAAACTAGGTATGTCTATTACACCATAGGATAACGATAAATTAGTGTTGTCTGTCGGATTGTTTTTAATCGGATTCCAAAAGTAAAAGTATGGTATTTGTGTAATGTTTACAATATTTTCAGTAGCAGGCAAAGTACTAACTATATTCAAAGATGTGTTACTAGTGTTTATATTTTCAATATCAAAGTTACCAGCATCTATTAATTTACGTGGTACCGCTTCCTCATCCCTTACTACTAATCGAATAGTTGCCGCTTCGGTTGCTGGGAAATTACCGTTTGTAAATATAGTATAATACGTATTTGAAACATCTCTAGTCACAACTGAAACGGCATAAGCACTATCGAAATTTGTTGAATCTGTAACAAACGCCCAAACGCTATTACCCACTATGTCCGTAAAATCTTCTAAATCATAATCTACAGAAACCCTGATAAAACTGGGGCCAAACAACAACACATCGCACACCTCACTAACCTTTTCACCTATAATATAAGGCATAGCCATAGATTCATTAAGGCTAGTAATTGTATATGTTGCTCCAAATTTACTTTCAAATATACTCTTTCGTTTATCTATGAAATCATTTTGAATATCAAACCGACCATTACCAAACTTTACCAATGATTTACTATTGTACTCCTTTATAAATGCGCCATCTGTTTCTGCTCTCTTTACATCATTAATATTAGAATAGCTAGATACTAAGCCGTCATAATTGATACTAACGTCTTGACTCAAATCCAGCTTATTTGACCAATCTATGAAGTTATTATAGCTGTAATTTTTTAAGTTTAAGCTTATTGTTTTACTGCTTAGATTAACAGTCACTATAGCATTATGATCGAACACTACTTCTTTTAAAAAGTCCGATTGATCTATGTCTGGTAATGATGGGCTGATGTCAACACCGAAGCCCTCTATTGCGATGTTAAATGCAAATACTCCAAAAGAACCAGTCACAAATACTCCTAGTAGACCGCCTACATCCGTAACCTGTGATGCTAGTATAGTCACATCTTCTGCGCTAGATTCTACTGTAAAAGACAATGTATCACCAGACTCAAATAATCTAAAGGCCCCACCGTTAATAAATGTATCACCTAAATTAATATTTATTAATGGCTTATTTCCTGGTGGCACTGCTGATGAAACAACACTATCAACTACAACACCATTAATATACGCTCTTACAGTTATATCAGTATTACTGGCACCTATGTTTTCCATCAATAACGAAATAGACGCACCTGCATAATAACCAGTGTCAAAGGTATAAACACCTGTTGACTCGTTATAGTTATCCCCTACTGCATTAAAGTTAGGTGTAGGCGTGAATAATATAGTTGTCTCTGTTGCTGATGTGTAAGTAGTGTCGATGGTTCCTAGTGATGTAGTCCTAGCTACATTCTGATCTAATGCGTAAAACTTATTATTAGTGTCAGGTATTAATGTATTTTTATAAAGAGCATCATTTAACAAAGTGCCGTCTATCTTAAAATCTATAGACTCAATGATAGCCTTAACTATTGTACTTTGATAAGTGGAAATAGTAAAAGCTTGGCATGGTATATTATTACCTATAACAAAGTTTAAGCCATTCCTATCTATTAATGAATACTTATATCCCTCAGTGTTACCGAATGATTCTTGTATATCGCTAGGCTGTAACACGTGGCTGAACTCTGACAAGTCTAATTCTCTTATGGATTTGCCTTTAATACTATTAAACCACTCTGCATTTTCACCGAAAAAGGTGACTGGAATTATACCCTTAGATATGCTTGGCTCGCCAATCTGAATATGGCCTTTAGCTATTCTTAGCTCGTCTTCAAATATACTAGCACTTATCTTTTTAAATGGGTTTACATTTTGATTAATATTGAACAAAGTAGGGTAGCCTAATGATTTTAGATTGAAATCAGTAATAGGTAGATCAAACTGATTAGAGCTAACGCCCTGCCTAGTCTCAATGCTTCCAATATCGTTAACAGCATAAGTCAAGGCTATTATTTCATCGCCTCTTAAGTCTAATCTTTCTCCTGTTTCTAGCCTTAACTCAATCATTGCCTTTGTCTGTAATTATCAAATGTGCTTTTTACATTAAACGTCAAGTTGTATAGCTTTTCGCCTTGAGTAACACTTACAGATTGCTTATCGATTAGTAGGACTCTAGGCTTATCGTTGTTTATATCGTACGCTCTTACACTTCCAAATAGCTCGAATAGTTCTTGCACCTGAATTTCACTTAGATTCTCCGCCCTTAGTGTTAATGTGTCTTGACTGTTTACACTTGTATAATCGTTTTGTGCTACTGCATTAATCCAGTCCGTATCCCAATTAGCAAAGATGTTGCGTTTTATCTGCTTGCTTTCTGTGAATTGAATGCCCCTATCTCCGTAGGTTCTAA
>Ga0306898_1000708_pt1 | contig 12100 bp, 11 predicted proteins | sample AntRauMFilla1564_FD_190424 | JGI IMG/M metagenome (GOLD analysis project Ga0306898, IMG submission 190424) | Saline lake microbial communities from Rauer Islands, Antarctica - Metagenome Filla 1 #564 (v2) (version 2) | ecosystem: Environmental > Aquatic > Non-marine Saline and Alkaline > Saline ...
CCCCCGCCACCGATCACATCACCGAAAGATACCCCGCCAATGTCGAGACCAATGTCGCCGAGTCCGAGTGCGCCAAGACGAACCACCTCGCCACCATTCGAGTCTATAACCAAATACGCAGCATCAGCCTCAATGTTGTACATCCCCGAGACGTACTCGGCCCCGGACTCCATGACAACCCGCGCACCCGGGGCGTAGTAGTCGCCATATTCGTTGTCGGTAAAAACCGTTCCGTCCTCCGCGATCAGTCCGCCGAGGTAGCCATTTGCCATCTTGACGTTCCCCAGCGCGTCGCGGACCTCGGTGCGTACCTGCTCGCTGTCCATGCGGAGCTTGTCGCCAGGGGAGGAGAGGCGGGTAGGATTGATGGTCCAGCCCGCTATGGTGGCACCAAGAGCAGTGAGGTCGGCCACATCGATTTTTTCCGCTGTGACTGCGCCTGCTGATAGCTTGTCAGTAGTCACAGATTCGGCAAAAAGCTTTTCGGTGGTGACGGAATTGGCTTTCAGTTTGTCAGTAGTCACAGATTCGGCAAAAAGCTTTTCGGTGGTCACGCTTCCCGCCTGCAAATCGTTCACGACAACTGGCGCGGCATCAATTGGTGCGGCAGTTGACCAGTCAGATATCAAGGTGCTGGTACGCACCCGAGCTCGGTAGTAGTAGATCGTCGATTCTGGTGCAGCAGCCGTCCCATCAAGCGGCAGGCTGTCGTGAGAGAGGTGCGATGTCTCGGTAGTTGTCCAGGTATCAGTAGACCCATCTTTCCAGTCGTTGGCCCCGGTTCCGCCGGGACCGAGTGAGTACCAATCTGTTTGATTGCGGCTGATCTGCGTATCAAACCGCATCGTGCCTGCGACGATGGTCGAAGATACAAGAATGGTGATGCTGACTTTGCGGAGCGATGCAGACACCCGGATCGTCGGGATAGGGATTGTGGTTATCACGCCTCCGTTACCAACGCCACTTTCTATGTCGCCGAATGTCGGGCGGTTTTCGATGTCAATTGGAGAAACGGGGAACGCCGGCAGACTCGGAGTCGCTTCTTCTCCCGACCCCGATTCTGACTCCGCAGCTTCCAGCGTCTCAATCGTATAGACGTACTCTTGTAGACCATCATCGGTCGCGTTGCTCTGCGAATCAACAAGGCGCAAGATACGACCGCGAGATGAGAGCCCGAGAGCAGCAGAACCGACTGTTACCACCGACCCGAGCGGGATATACGTTCCGCTGCGCCGGGTCCACAATCGCGATCCGTACTGCCGGAGCTGGAGGATCGCTGACGCTAAGCTTTGAGCGTCTGCCCGAGCAAACAGATACTCAGCGTCATACTCCTCACGTCGGGCGGTGCGCTCTCCCGCTGCAATGGTCTGCTCTTTTACCTCTCCGGCCCGTTTCTTGTATATGACGGTACCCCAGACCTGGACGTACACAATGTCCATGTCGCCGGTGAATGTACCTGCTGGATACTCTGGCCCGAAAATGCCAGAGTTAGGCACGCGGTACCAAAAGGTTGAACCTATCAATAGCTCCAAGTCCAGAGCCCCATCCTCAAGATCGACTGTGGCTTTCGCGCTTGCGTAGAGGAATGGCTGTGTAAGTGATCGGGCCAGCCTCACCGTGCGGGAGGTGCCATCAACAATAAGGCGGCTCGTCTGGTTTGTGTCATATGAGACAGTACTTGGGGCAAGGTATGCCCAGATGTCCATGGTGAGATCTTCGTATCCAATGATCTCTGCCCCGTCAGGGAGCTTCTTTAAGAGGTCGAGGCGTGCCGTGCGCTTCGTGTCAGGTGGGAGATTTTGGAGAACAGAAGGCTTGGACTCGTGGAGGCCGATGTAGTCCTTGAGCGATTCTTCTCGCGCATAGAGCAAATAAGAAACAGTAGCATAGCCATAGTCCTCATCTGTCTTCTCGTGATCTTCACGCCCGATCGTCTCTTGTAAAGTTCCAACCGGCACAGAAACGCCATCGTCTAACCAGTCAAATAGCTCGACTTCCCCGTGCTCGTTGGCGATCAGGCAGTGGTGATACTCATACAAAAGATCATCAAGTATTTCGATGATTTCCTTGTCGTCCGCATCCTCACTGATATTTGCGACAATCTGCGTCAGCGCAACCGGAAACACCAAGTCGCCAGACGCAAACCCTCCAAGAATCAACAGCTCTCGGACAATCGCATCAACAGTGTATTCAACCCTCTGATATTTGCTCTCAAGTGTCCGCTGCAATCGCCATAGAGTATCAACGGCCTCAATCTGAACGCTCCGTTCAAGTGCTCCACCCAGCGCCTCCCCGGTGTAGCTGTCAACCGGGCGGACGTAGCCCGCGAAATACTGCCCATCATCCCGTGTCACCGTGAGCGGCACAAGCTGGTAGGTCGGCTTCTGGTACAGCTCTGCGAGGAGTGCGGCCGGAGTGTCTACTAGAGCGAAAGCGAGCGTATTGACGACACTCCGCCCGTCGTTGTGCTGCTGCCCGTCGAAGTCAATTCCCTCACGTGAGACGAGCGAGCGTCCTCCGTAGTTCGTTAGATCAACCCACGCGTCGTCCAGGTAAATCTCGAACTTCCAAGAGCTCATCGAATCCTCCCTGTTCTCGTGGCGCGCGAGGTCGCTTCCTTGACCTTCTGGGCAAAATCAGCATATCCGTAGACGTCACCGTTGATCACGATGCTTTGCCCGCCTCCGGAATACGCTCCGGGTGGGCCTACTTTCGGGACCGGCTGGATGTCAACCGTCTCCGGGCCGTTCTCACCGAAGAGCGCAAGCGTAGGCTGATCGGCAACAAAAGAACCGCCGTTTGCAAACGCTGACACGGCACCAGACGCGGTATACGCCAACGCCGACGCGGCATACAATCCGGCAGCACCAGCCCCCGCCGATTGCAACCCTGGGATAAATGCCATCGCGGTCGCGGCTACCGCTCGCGCAAGGAACTCATCTCCAAGCGCCCGCAGAATCGTGACAAACATACTCTTGTATGCCTCACCCAACGATTCGAGCGACAACTCCTGCGAGACTATCCCCTCACCGAATATCTCGAATGTATCTTGATATCCGCGCTTGAGAGAATCGACTATTTTATTTTGTAAATTGCCATAGTCGCCAACGTTACGCTGTAGATCATGCCAGATTGAGGCTGTATCGCTTGTCGTATCCTTGATCGCGGTCGTCCGGCTCTCCACTTCGCCGAGGAGGGCCAGTTGCCGTTCCGTGAGATCCGCTTGCGTGCCAGCTTCATCGGACGTATCAACCATGAGCCCGCGTATCTGCTCAAGTAGATCTCGACGCGCTGCCGCAACAATCGGGAATTCACTTTCTTGCGTCAGCATTCCGACGTCGAGCTCAAGCATGCGCTCCATCTGCTCAAGCATATTCTGTCGGCGACTCCCATCCTCAATATCTGCGATCGTCTGGAGGTTGGTGGTATAGATTGAGATATTCCGGCCAAGCCCAGCCCACCGAGAATTTACACTGGACCAATACTCGTCCCACGTCTCGCGCTGGAGGCTGACTTGCGCCTCAATCTCGCTCGTAATGTCCTCTTGCGCTTCAAGCTCGGTCTGAGCTGCTGACGTCTGTCGTTCGGCAAGCTGCGCTCGGATCTCGCCGTCAATGATCGCCTGCGCGTTATTCCCACGTTGCTCATCGAGAATACCGAGCTGGTCCTTGTACTCATCTGACAACCTGGAGGATGCGCGCCCGATTTCGATCACCTCATCGACAGTGCGCCCGGATGCGTCAGCGATCTGCACGACATTCCGCCGGACATCCTCAAAACTCGCAGAGAACTGCTCTGACTCGCTGAGTGCCCTCGCAACCTGATCCAGCTCTGTCGCGGTAGACTCTGACGCACCCGCGAGCTCGTCGAGAGAATCTCGCGCTTCCCGGATCGGCCCGCGTATCACCCGCACCGCCGTCACCACGGCACCGAGGGCAAACACAACTAATCCGAGCCCGCTCGCCCCGCCAAGCGCGACAGCCGCCAGCTTCAGCGCCGTAAACGCCTTGATCCCCGTGCCGATCGCCAAAGACATCGGTCCCATCGCCGCCGCGATTGCGGCAACCCGAATCAGCATTGTCTTTTGCTCGTCGTCGAGGCCCTGGAGGACGCCGATCATCTCTGAAACCTGTGTAATTATCGCTTGGAACGCCGGAAGGAGCTCCTGCCCAAGCTCGACGGCCATCTCCCGCGTCTGGCTTTGTAGCTCGCGGATCTGCTGCGCCGCTGACCCGCCGCTCCGAGCGTAGTCGCCGATCGCGTCGGTGGACTGCTCAACTGTCAGTTCGAGGGTAGCCTGCGCCTGGGCGAGTAGCCGCGCCTGTCCAGTGAGATCAGCTTGGCCTTTCTCAAAGAGCCGCTGATTGACGTCCTCTTGCCGTATCACCACGCCGAGCTGTTTAAGTTGTTCTCGCTCTCCGAGGAGTGCAGCAGTAATTGCCCGACTTGCCTGTTCCGTCCCTCCGGCCAGATTGTTGTAGCTCGCGAGATCCGACGCCAACCCCTGCACCTGACTGGACAGCCCCAATGCCTCTTCAGCCGTCGCCCCAAAACCCTTGAGGAGATCGCCGGTCCCCGACAAGAGTCGCTGTGCCTCATCGGTGGAAAGCCCGAACCCTTCCGCGAGAGCTTCGGTCGCCTCATCCGCGCTCTCTTCGATCCCACTGAATGCAACCCGGAACTTGTTTTCTGTTTCCTCAGCCTCGATCGCTGCGCGAATCATTGCGCCACCGGCCGCGAGGAGAGGAGCTGTTACCGCGATAGACAGTCCACGCCCAATCGCCTGGAATCGGTCGGCCGTCCTTTCGAGCTCACGAGTTGATTTCTGGAGTGCTTTCTTGAACTCTTTATCGTCACCAACGATCTTGTACGCCAGTCGCCCGATTATCCGATCAGCCACGTGTTACCCTCGTTTGCGGTATCCCGCTCAAATCCTGTCGCCGCCACTTCTCGGTGTAGCACCAGTCAATCTCTTCCTTCCGTACCAGCGTCATCGCATCCCGCATCATCGGGAAGTCCCACTCAAACCAGAACTCCGCAGGAGTCGCGCCGTAAACCTTCCGGACAACGAGAGCCACCCGCTCCCAGCTCAACCGTCCGCTTTTTTTTTACCTCGACCGACGCCCTGCATGTCCTTGTTGAGAGCCGCCGCAATAAAAGCGTGCTGCTCGTGGCGGTCGCTGTTGGCCTCCCACCATGCCTGATCAAACTCGCCGCTGTTGGCCTCGATGATCGTCTGGATGCACTGGTAGGTCAGGCTCTGCCGTCGCTCGGACTCGCTGATCATCTCTGTCTGCATCGCCAAGACATCATCCTCTCCAGCGTCTCCGGACGTGATCTGCGCTTGTAGGTCAGAGATCTTCTTCTGAGCGTCCGCCCCTCCCGATAGGAGTTGCTGATAGAGCTGGTAGGTCGCCATGACAACCCGGCGGATCAGCCAGGTCTGGCCGGAAAGCGTAAGCTCAATCTCCGGCCGCGCCTGACTGGTCAAGTCCACAGTTTTCATCACATATCCACGCCGATCTCGTCGTAGATGTCGAGGAGCTGCTCACCGTCCGATTTGGTGGTGTCAATCGTTCCCTCGATCTCTATCGGAATCGTCGCGACCGAGTCGCTGTCAGATTGCGGAAACGCAATGGTGATCCCGGCGGTATTGACCGCGCTCCAGAGCCTCACCCGGAAGATCTTTCCGCCGATGGTCTTCTCGATCTCTACGATCTTGGAAGTGAGCTCCGCGCTCTTCGATCCCATCTTGAACGAACGGGACGCCGCCGGCGTGTAGTCGTAGTCAACCGTTACCGCTTCGCCCGTGCTGAATGTCGCCGTTCCATCGGTCCGCAGCGCGATGTACCACATCCCGTCTGTGCCCTTGACGAGGGTGTAATCATTGTCAGCCGCCCCATCCCCAGAACTCGATCCGGATACGCTATTGATCGTGGGAGCTACCCCGGTTCCGTTCTGACCCTGTAGACGGATGAGTTGATTCGCAGCCCATCCCGATGTGATCACCTGCTCGGCCCCGGACACCAGCGTCCCCGTCACGCTCGAAACGGTAGCCACGCCGTCAAAGAGCTTCTGCACGTTCGGCAGGTAGAGCTGCATGAGGCTGAAACTCGCCGTGGCGGTCATGTTTTTGACAAAATCCTTGATCGTTGTCCCGACCGAACTCACGACCTTCTGTCGGTCGTAACTGACCTGAATGCTGGACTCTCCATCGAGCTCTCCTAGCGAGGTCATAGAGCCGATATCATCACCGATCCGCACCACCGATCCCGCCGGAATGTGTACACTGTCATACGTCGCCATTTTGCTCCCCTTATTTGTACCGGAGCGCCATATCGATGGAGTATGCCCATCGGTACACCGCGCCTATTTGCTCGCTCGTCTCAATCTCGTTTTCGTGCGAGACTGTGACCCATTTCGTCCCCATGTAGCCGTTGAACCGCGCAAGATTCCCCAGGGCAATCCCGGCAACCTCGCGATTCCACTCTCGATCAATCGAGAATACCGTCACCTGCACCAGAGCCGTCCGCAGTAAGACGCGGGAGAATCGGTCGGCATCGATCTCAATGCACTGGATTCCCCACCCCCCTGGGCCGTCAGGCTCATCTCCAACTGTGTAGATGTGATCAGATACCAAATCAGTCACGTCTGACAGCGTTGCCAGGTGTCCCGCGAGCATCTGCCCTGCGTCTTCACACACGGCGGAGCTCCTTCTCGATCTCGTCGTAGACTTTCCGACGTATCGCCAACGCCGATTTTCGGATTACCGCATCTTTCGGCATGACCCCGCGATTCGCGCCATCTTCGGTGCTACGCGGCCCAGTCCCCACCTCGATCAACGCCGCAACTGGGTCCGTAGATCCGCCCCGGAGTACAAGGGCCTTCTTATCGACCTCCGCGAACATCGATGCTGCGTAATTGCCGCTCTTGACGTGCTTTCGCGCGCGCTTCTCCAACTCCAGAAGAAATGGTTTAGCCAGCCGATTCAACACTCGGCGTTGAGCATCGCGCTCGGCGTTAAGCATATCAACGCTCAAATCCTCAATAACAACCGCTCGCCGTCGCGCCATTACACCCGCACCTCTCGGTAACTCTCAAACACACTCTTTGCCGACAATGGGACATCGAGCGCGTAGCTCGTCTGCAATCCGTCGATCCCAATCGTTGTCCTGATCCCGATCGTCTGGTTGCGGTCGCGCTGGTACATCCAATCGATCACCTCGCACACGGCACGGGTCAGATCATCCGGTACGAGATAGGTCGGGTCTTCTTCCTCCTCACCCGCCGGAAGCCAATATCCACCGTTATACACAACCTGAATGTTCCGGCTGCCTAGCGGCCATCCGGATCTCCGATACAGCATCCCAATCTCTGCGTCGAGCTGGTAGTCGATAATCGGATCGACCTCGGCGAACTCCTCAATCCCCGAGATCTTAACGCTCGTTACCGATTGGACCGGGAAGCCTCTTGTGTAGAGCTCTTTTGACCCACTCCCGTTTACTGTCTCCGTGTAGTCCCTTGCCGATAGATTGCGCCCGCAGACTCGCTCCGCAGTTGTCGAAGCCGCATCAATATAGCGCTGGAGTGTCACATCGCTCATACCGGGAGCCGATGGGCCAGCCGTCGCGGCTAGGTAAGGTAGCCAGGCTTTGGCGGTTGCGAGATCGACGAGTCCCACGTTTTACTCCTCCACCTTATTGGTGGTTTTCCGCTTCCGAGGCGTTGCAGTCTCCGGCGCGCTGACCACGGCACGCTCCGCCTTTTGTTTCACAGGCACAGCATCCCCGCGATCGATTAACGCCATTGCGTAATCGGGTCCGAGCGTAAGCTCTGACCCCTCGCCAAACTGCAACCCGTCAATAGGCAGATTTCTTGTCAGCTTGACGATCATGCCGGATACTGCGCCCCAGTCGCCTGTGCTACTGGCATGTTCCGTGCGTCGCCTCTTATGAGAGTTACGCTGCATGTTGTTGATGCTGATACCGTCACTTTGGCGGCCACGTAACGATATCCCGCAGATTCGTCAACTTCGATGAATGCCTGCGCTGAGCGAAGACTTACAGGAAGCTTGGTGGCCGCGTCGGTGATAGTAACAACATTTTTCCCGGGTACCGTCGATGTGATCAGCGCGTAGTTAGTGTTGTCTACCGCCGCCGTGAGCCCCAGACCGGCCGCATTGATCTGCGCCACGAGGTCCGCAACGGTTGCGAATTGATTTGCGGCATCGTCTTTGGTTGTCTTCTTTGTGAAGGTCACACCGTTCACGGTAACTGCATCGTCGGTGTCAGGGCTGTTAACGTGGATGTATCCAATCGATCCTTTGACCGGGCTAGTGATGGTCGCAGCGTGGCTCGTGATGAGCGCTCCGCTCGTTCCGGCCGCGTTGTCCGCTCCGAAGACTTCGATCTTTGCGGTTTCGGCGTCGGCCATGATTGCGCAGTTCAGCACAAACATCCCGCGATCGTAACCGCTCAGATCAAAGTATTTAGAGGTTGTATTCCCGGTGAGCGCTACCGCCTGGACCGGAATATCAACCTTCATTCTTTCATACAGTTTAATTGCCATGATTTAACCCCTCCTGTGGGTTAGTGGAGGCGGCTACGCGCCGCCCCCGGTTACTCAGTCAGCGCCTACCGTCAGGTACTTGATCGCTGTAGGAACAGCCAAGCCACCGTCATGGCGGGTGAAAAGCATGAACCCAACTTGAAGGTAATCAGCATACCGCTCAGTCAGGCGCATCATTGCCGCGCCGCGTACGTCACGGATGAAGTAATTCGAGAAGTCCCCAAAGATCATCGCCTTGAGACCAGTGGTATGGTCGGGCATGTCCTGGTTGACCACGTACGGCTTGCCAAGGATGGTGTCAGGCTCCCGGAGTGAGACACCAGGAGTCCACAACGGGATCTTCTCGGTGGCGGTGACCATCTTCTTGAGCATCGCCAGCGTCCCATCGTTGAACATCCACCGACCATTGGCCTGGTAGGCAGGGTCGATCGAATGCATGAGGCTCACAAGATCGGCATACGCAATACTTGTCTCTTTGTCGGATGTGATTGAAGAATCCGCCGCTGAGTTTAGCACGCCGTCCGGCTGGTCACTGTCGTTCCCTGTCGTGAAATGCGTGTTGGTGATCCGACCGATTCGAGTCGCAAGCATGTTTGCAAGCAACGCCTCAAACCCAACCGCCTCGTCCTGGAGAAGTGCGTATCCAACCCGAACGATCTTCGAGCTGTAATTATACGCCTTGAGCCCCATCTGAGTGAAAGTCGGATCGGCGGCATTTACCTGGTCACCCTCACCAACGATTTCACCGGTGTTGCTGGTGTCATCGCCCTTCGGGATCGGCAGATCATTGCCACCGCTGGTTGTGAGAACAGTCGCCCCCGCAGCACGCATGCCACCGTAGGCTTTCATGATCTCTACAACCTGGTTGTAGAAATCTTCCGGCACGAGGTAGCCACCGACTCCGCCAGAAGCCACGCCAAGAGCACGGGTATCAACGACGTTTTGCGTAAGCAGATTCCGGTTATCAGACCGCATCTCGGAGATGCCATGCTGAAGGAAGTCACGAAACGCCGTATTGTACTGCGCCTCCGGTGTTTCATGGTCCTGATCAGCCCGCTTGTCATCGAACTCTTCGATGGTATCAGCGACGGCAAGCGCCCGCTCTTCCTGCTCAATCTTCGCAGTGAACTGCTCGACATCGGCGAGCATCGCATCGACCTTGCTTCTGGTTTCGATGGTCTCATCGTTGGCTTCTTTGGCAGCATTTCGAGCCTCAACAGCTTTGTCGAAGATCCCTTTTCGTTCTCTTTTGAGTCGCTGAAGTTCAGCGATACTTGGTTTGTTTACGTCAAACATAATTACCCCATATTGATGGTCAGTTTATGAATAGAGCCAGATCAGAGATCAGCTCGTCCTGTAGCGCGCCATGCCCCTCTTCGTTGTCCCGCTCGTCCGGCTCGGGAGTGGTTTCCTCCGCTTTCGCGTGGTCCGGCTCATCCGAGTGGTGCGCTTCGGTCCGCTGGTTCAATTCAACGATGGCGCTTCTTAATTCTTCCCGTCCAGACTCATCAATAAGATCGTGATCAGCCTGAACAATAAGTTCCTGTAGTCGATTCCCATTCACATTCCTGACTTGTGCGTCAGTCTGCGGATAGGCTGGCGTGGCGACTGGGGAAACCTCAAAGAGCTGGACTTCTACGAGATCGCGGATTACCCGTCCATCCTCGTCCTTTGCCCACCGATCCTTGACGGTACGGAAACCAAATGACATTTGATCGACATCCCCTCGCTCAATACTTTCAATATGCTCTCCCGCCCATTCAGGTGGGTCAATCTCGAAATACAGACCATTATCCCGCTCTTCCAGTACCAGAGTCCCTGACTTCGTGCTCCCGAGCACGCGATCACTGTTATGGTTCCAGTACGCCTTTTTAGTACTTCCCTCTTCCAGCGTCTTAGCGAATGCTCCCGGCATGATCCGCTCACGAAATCCACCGAGATCGAGCGACAACTCGTTGAAAACAGCCGCCGTGCCTCGGATCTTCGGTTTTTCGTTTTCAGAGTCAGCCCTGATCTCTGCCGGGCATGTGAGTACTGCTTTTTTCATGGGGCCCCTCCCTCTTCACCAACTTTTGATAGTTCCTGCATGTTGAGCTGGACGATGTATTTCTTCCCGGCATCATCCGGTAGCGGATTCAGGTTCTCGCGCTCACGCCACTCGTCGGCATTGATAACGCCGTTCTGTCGCATGATCGCGTACGCTTCGTTTCGGCTCTTGATATCGCCACGGAGCATTGAGTCAATCAGGAACTCAGAAAAGAACTCACGATCTGCCCGCTCAAGACCGAACAGCTTCCAGTTGAATTCCTGCTCGATACGGATCAACCACGGCCGTAGCGAGTGCATGACAAACTCAAGGCTCTGGTGCTCGATATTTGAGAACGTCGCTCGATCAAGATCGGCGATCATGTGTGGCGGTACACGGAACATCCGGGCGATATCAGAAACTTGGAACTTACGCGACTCCAGCGCCATAGAATCTTTCGGGTTCACCGTCATCGGCTTCCACTTGATACCATCTTCCAGCACGGCTACCTTGTGAGCGCCTTCTTTGTTGTAAGCGTTCGACCATCCAGCCTTCAGCCGTTTTCGCCCCTCGTCGCCGAGTGGCTTCTCAACTTCGAGCACACCTCCTGGATATGCGCCGTTTTCATAGAAGTTTTGGGCATACTCATCCTCGGCGATTGAAAGCGAAAAGCTCCCCGCGTTGTAAGCAATCACCGACTTTCCAACTACGCCGTCCCCAAGAGCCGAGACGTGAACGATCTCCTGCGAGCGATATACTCCGTCGAATCCGCTTGAGCTGGTCACCTGGTATTGCACATCTCGCCCGCTTTTGCTAATTACAGGCTTTACCGCAACCGGCACCAGCGGCCACAATGCGGCGAGCTCGCCATATCGAGTGTTTTCCCGGTAGATATACGCATTCCCGTACAGAAGAATATCCTTCATGATTCGCTCACGAAATACCATCGACGACATTAACGGGTTTGGCCGATCGTGGAGGATTTTATACGCATAGTTACCAGTTGCGCGAATCTTGCCACCGCTCGCCAGCCGCTCATACGTGATCCACGACAATGACCCTACCGACTCCGCAAGCACGCGGACACACGCTAGAGCCGCCGAGACTTTCATAACCGTCTCAGCGTTTACCGTTTTACCGGTGGGAGAGACACCATAAACATCTGTCCATGTGATCGCATGAGCAGGATTCTCAGCGTTGCGGTGTTCATCGGTTTTCCCAAACGGCCATAATTTCATAGAACCAACATCTCCTCAGACTCGTACACCGAGGCAGGCGGCCCACCCTGGGTAACCTGGTGTAGCGCCATGATTGCCGCAACAATCCCGTCAATGCGTTTGCCATACGCATCGCGGCGGGGCTTCATCGGCATGATGTTTCCTTGGCGATCCTCTTTAAGCTCGACATTTGACATCATCCACGCGGCAACTGGATTGTCGCCGTGGGCAATCTTCCCATCGAGCACGTATCGTTCGAACAACTGAGACGGCGCGGTCATTCCGCTAT
>Ga0306898_1000710_pt1 | contig 12071 bp, 18 predicted proteins | sample AntRauMFilla1564_FD_190424 | JGI IMG/M metagenome (GOLD analysis project Ga0306898, IMG submission 190424) | Saline lake microbial communities from Rauer Islands, Antarctica - Metagenome Filla 1 #564 (v2) (version 2) | ecosystem: Environmental > Aquatic > Non-marine Saline and Alkaline > Saline ...
ATCAACCCGATTGGAGGCTCCGATGACATACCTCACCACCGTTCCCCGCGCCGTCATGGCGCGCGATGTGCCATCAGTGGCACTGCGTGAAAAATTCGCGCGCAAACCGATCAGCGACCAAAGCGCAACCTGCCCGGCGACGCCTCTGCTGCGGGCAATGGCCGCCAGACACACGCTGTGCGAACTTCTGCCCGCCACGATCATTCAGGCGATGGCCTCCGAACTGCTGGCCCACCGCGCGCTGGAACTGTTGCAACAGCGCCGCCAGCGCGCGATCGACAACATCGATATCATCGCCCGCGTGGTTTACCGCCACTTCGACATCACCGGCAGCCCCGCACATGGCCTGAAAACAGACACCATCGCCGCTGTCCTGGCCGATGAGCTGGCGGCGGGCGGCTACGGTGCCATCACCCTGCGCGATATCCACGCGGTGCTGGACCATTGGGATGCCGACCCGATGACGCGCGTCTGGCTCGATACCACCGGCCCCGCCCCGATCCTGCGCGGCATCCGCGTCGCGGGGCAATAGCCATGAGCGCACCAGTCACACAACCGCCGCAGCCTGACCTGGCTGGCATCACCACATGGTCGCTTGATATCTTCACCGGCGAGGCGGCGGATGCCGGGGCCACCCGCGCCAAGGCGCTGGTATTCATGGCCACCCGAATTTTCGAAGATCTTGCGGAGATGGACATTTCGGAGGCGCAGGACTTCGCCCACGCCATCTCGGACGCGCTGAAATATGGCACCAAGGCTGACCTCAGCAGGACCGCCGCCGCCTTCGATGCCTACCTGAACGTGCCACCTGTCACCGCAGAACCAGCCACCGCAGAAGGAGACATCCAATGATGCACACGCCCCTCACTCACCTCAATCTGGCGAACGCCGTCTACCATCTGGAACAGTTGCAGCCCGACGATCAATGGGCCGCATTGGAACAGCTTCAGGCCACGGGCCGTGCCGCGCTCCACACCCCACAGCCGCGCAACACCTGGGACAGCCAGGTCTGGTCGATCCGCCTGCATGAGGTCGAGGCCACCGGTGCCGATCGGGATGAGGCGCTGCATAATTGGATCAGGATGGCCACCTATGCCACCTTTGCGCAAACCGACGCGCCTGACTTGCTGGCTTGGGCGATCCAGACCCTCGCATCCGACAGCATCGCCATGGCCGAGGCCGTGGACGCCGCACGCATCATCGGCAGCCATCCCGGCCCGCTTGATGACATCGACCGCGCCCGCGCCGACGCCACACTGGATGCGATCAGCCAGTCCGAAGGCATATCCATCGCCGACCTCACCCGCCACGGCCTGCCCGTCGCGCGGCGCGCAAGGGCAGGTGCCGCATGAACAGCACACACGCCACCATCCGCGCCCTTGTCATGGCGATCAAGGATCAGGGTATCGATGAGATCGACGCCGCCATCAACGCCGTCTCCGACAGCTTCTTTCCATCCGACAGGGCCGAAAGCCTGATGATCGAAAGCATCCTGGATGGCATCCGATGGGGGCACCGCTGCGGCGTCACCTGCGAGCTTGCAGGCAGAACGACGCTGCGCATTCGCTACCCGGGCGGGCACGCAATCACGCATGAATTCTTCGGTGAGGCAACACCGTCAGACATGTCCCGCGCCATCCTGGGCGGCGCATCACCTGCCAGTAAAGGACCAACCACATGACCACCACCGCCGGTATTCAGTATCTCGACCTCGCCGACACTTACCTCCACCCGCTGAACCCGCGCCAGCAGGTTCCTGAAGGCGATGCCGCCCTGATGGCCGCGTCGATCGAAGCCACTGGCCTGCTGCAAAACCTCATTGGCTACCGTGACCCGGATCGCGATGGCGTCGGCATCGTCGGGGGTGGGCGGCGCTGGCGCGGCCTGATGCTGCTGGCAGAGGCTGGTGACTGGACCGCCAAGATCCCTGTTGCGATCCAGAAGACCGCCGAGGACGCCATCTCCGCCGCCGCGACCGAGAACGAGGCACACCTGCCCCTGTCGCCGGCGCAGGAAATCCGGCTTTACGCGCACCTGACCCACCGCGAAGGCGCAACCCCCCGCGACATCGCCCGCGCCCATGGCGTGTCCGAGCGTCACGTCAGCCAGCGCCTGCGCCTCGCATGCCTGCCCGAACCTGTCATTGCCGCACTTGAGGCGCAGCTGATCACGATCGATATCGCCCGCGCCTTCACCCTGTCGGATGATGAGACGAAGATCCTTTACCTTCTCGACCAGGTCGCAGGCACCAACGTGAACGCGTGGAGCATTCGAAACGCGTTTGCCAAGGACACCGTAAAATCCGACGACAACCGCGCACGCTACATCGGCGAAGATGCCTACCTCGCAGCAGGCGGCACCATCACCCGTGACCTGTTTTCGGACGAAGACATCTGGCACGACCCCGCGCTGCTGAACACGCTGGCGGACATCGAATTGACCACCGCCGCCACCCAGATCAAGGCAGAAGAAGGCTGGATGGACGTGCGCACCGCGCTCTCGTCGCATGGCCCTGACTACCGCGAGACCGAGAAGCTGCACGCGATCTTCCCGACGCCGGTTGACCTGCCCGAGGCCGACGCGGCCGAGCTGGAGGAATTGTGCGAGAACACGGAACGTTCGCCCCAGGAACACACGCTGATGCTGGAACTGGAGGACCACGCGCGCGGTGATTACACCGACAGCGATCGCGCCATTGGCATCATCTTCATCTGGCCGGGCCGCGACGGCACACTCAAACGCAGCGACGCCTACACCGCCAAGGCGCAAAAGGCACCCGCGACCACCAGCGGCAGCGCCACAGCCTTTGAACCCGACACAGCCAGCATCAGTCAGGCGCTGCGCGAAGACCTGCACCGCATCCAGACCGGCGCTTTTCAGGCCGCGATGATGGACCCCGCCAACCTCGACCTTGCCATGGCCCTCTTGGCCTACGAGGCCAGGTTCTATTCCTTCAACCGGATTTCCAGCGTGCAGTTCGGCGAACCGCCAAACACGCCCACCATCATCATGGGCCTGAACCTGCCCGACACCGTGACCGAAACCCGCATCGACACGTCCGACAAACCAAACGGCGACGAACTCACGGCCCTGCTGGCGGGCGACAGCAGGATAGATTTCATGCACGTCCTGCAACACACCATCGCCCGCAGCATCACCGCCCGCCCCGACGCCTATGGCCGCGCCGTGATGGCCAAGGCGGGCATCGACGTCCGCAAGCACTGGACACCGACCGCCGAGAACTTCTTCGCCCGCTGCAAACCGGCATATCTGAATGCTGTCTTTGCCGAGCTGCTACCCGACAACAGCGACGCTGGCCGCACCGCCTTCGAGATCCTCAAGAAACCCGAAAAAGCCGCCGTGCTCGACCGCCTGTTCAAACTCGACGACATGCACCGCATCCTGACCGAAGCGGACCAGGCGCGCATCAAGGCTTGGCTGCCCGAGGATATCAGACCGGAGGCGGGCGCGTGACCGACATGAGCCATCCCTGTGCCCTCAAGGAACGCGACCTGCGACCTTGCGCCTTATGTGGCAACCACCACGTAGGTCTGATCCTCTACCGCGTGACTGTCGAAACCTTCTGCCTCGATCTTGGTGCGATGCGCCGCCAGATTGGCCTTGGCATGATGATGGGCGGCAACGCGGCCATCGCACAAGTCATGGGGCCAGACGAAGACATGGCCAATCGCGTCGACACCTCAACGGTGATCCTCTGCCTCGACTGCGCCACCCGGATACCCTTTCTCGTGACAATGGTGGGTGAGGAATGACCGACAAACAACGCCAAGTCGGACGGCTGGCCTTTCGCGTCGAAGGCAACCTCTGGGTGGCCTATTATGCCCTGCCCGACACCATGAATGACGCAATCGTTCTGGGATCGATCCAGATGGCAATCGTGCAGGACTTTTCCGCAAAACAAATATTCATGGCCCTGATGCGCGATGCGGTTTCGGCGATCATCAAGGATCAGAGCGGACATGATAGCTGCTGGCCAGAACCGGACGGAGTGCCCGCGCCAGAGCACGAGAAGGCGGGCAGGGCATGACTAGATGGAACCGCCACACCTGCGCCTGCGCCTTTGCAAAGGAAGTTGACGACCGAAACCCGTGGCACTTCCCGCGCGTCGGAATAGCAGACAACGTGATTTATCAGGGACGATTCATCATAAGGCATAAGGGATCGGACCGCGAAACAGTGATCAGCCGACCGGGTGCCGGCCCGCTTTGCGCCGAGGCCGACACGTGCTGTTTCAGTTGGTTTGATCAGACGTTGACCGGCCCGACAATCTTACCCGACAGGCAGGCCAAGCCATGACGTTTGTTCGCCTGCATTCGTTCGGCCTCAGTTATTGCGAGGCCCGGTATTATGGATACCGCCACAGCCTGCATGTCGGGAAATGGCTGATCATGTGGGGGGAGCCATGACCGACCACAGACATCTCGGAAACTGTTCCTTCCCTGAACTGGTGGCGGTGTTTCGTCGCCAAGGCCAAGGCCTCATCCGCGCGCATATCAGCGCCCTGCGCATGTTCGTGTTTGACCGGGGGCCAGTTCAATGACCGACCGACCAATCATATTTTCCGGCCCGATGGTGAAAGCCATGATCGACGGCCGCAAGACGCAGACGCGGCGCATCATAAAGATTGCAGGCCGCTGGCCCGATTATGTAGGTCCGCGCGGATGCACTGATGATCCAAAATGCTGGGGCTGGGAAGACTCCGACCACGGCGATTATGTGACCATCGAACGGGAACCGGGGCAGCGCATGGGTTGGCGAGATTGGCGCGGGGCGTATCGTGTCGGCGACCGGCTGTATGTGCGCGAGGCGCACTACATGACAGATAATGGTGACGAGCAAATTGCGGTCTATGCCGAAGACGAGGCGGAAGTGGTAGAACATAAGGCGCTGATTGCCCGCCTTAGAGTGTCGCATGCGCTGTCTGAGACGTGGGCCGCGCCGCACCTGAAATTGCGCCCCAGCATCCACATGCCTCGATGGGCATCCCGCCTGACCCTGATGGTCACCGATGTGCGGGTGCAGCGATTACAGGACATCAGCGAGGATGACGCGCGGGCAGAGGGTGCGAAGCCATGGACGGGCGCTTGCCAGTCTTACGTCACAGATTTCGCAGCTATATGGCGCGCAATCAATGGCCCCGACGCTTGGGACGCAAACCCTTGGGTCGCCGCGATCAGCTTCACCGTGCAACGCTTGAACATCGACCATCTGAGCGATCAGCCAGTGGAGATTGCAAACCGGTGACACACCGACCCGACATCACGCCCAGATTGATGCCCGCCCCGGTCGCGGCGGCCTATCTTGGCGTGTCGGAAAGCACTCTGCGCAGCCTGTGCATCCCCCGCAAAGCCCTCGGACACAAGCGCCTCTACGAGCGGGCGGACCTTGACGCCTACGCCGACGCTCTGCCCTATGACAGCCAAGAGGCGGCCAATGGGGGATGGTAGCATGCAGATCAGATACAAGGGCCTGACATGCGAGCAACATGGTGGCAAGGATCGGTGGCGCGTCAGGGTGTCGGGCGACGAACGTAAACGCCTGACGATTCCGGTGGACCCGGACCATCCAGAATTCCACGCCTACTATCATGCAGCCCGCCGCGGCCAACACCTGCACAAGCCTGTGCCAGAGACACACAGCCCCGGCACCATGGGCTGGCTGATCAATGCCTATCTGACCCATCTGGCGCGCATGGTCGCCGCCGGTCAGGCATCGCCGCTGACCCTCAAGGAACGACGCAACCTTGCGGCCTACGTGCTGGCGCAGGAAAGCGAACAGGACCGCACCACCGGCCTGCCCTACCACGGCCTGCCGATGACCATTCCCGCCTCCGAGCTGATCGCGCTGCGCGACCGTATGGCCGCGACACCCGGCAAGGCGCGCAATGTGTGGAAGCTGCTGACCGCCGCCTATGATTTCGGGGTGGAACGGCACGGCCTGCGCGTAAACCCGGTGCGCGCGGTCCCGCGCCCAGTCTATCGCAGCCAGGGCGGCGCGGTGCCTTGGTCCCTCGATGACCTGCGCAAATACCGGGAGGCACATCCTGCCGGTACCATGGCACACCTCTGCCTGACCCTGTTCATGATGACCGCCTGCAGGATCGGCGATGCCTACCACCTTGGCCGCGCCCATGAGGAACAGCACAACGGCACCACCTGGTTGGCATGGCAGCCAGCGAAGGCCGGATCCCGCTTGGTGCGCATTCCGATCCTCGCACCACTCGATCGCGCAATCCACGCGCAGAAGATCGTCGGGGCAACCTACCTGCTCACCGAACACGGCAAACCATTCGCTTCGCCCGAGGCACTGCGCAACCGGTTCAAGAAATGGTGCCGTGCGGCCGATCTGGAAAACCGATCCTCACACGGCATCCGCAAGGCCGCAGGCCACCTGCTGGCCCTGCACGGTGCAACCCAATACGAGATCATGAGCGTCCATGGCCATGCCAACGCCTCGACCTCTCAGGTCTACACGGACAGCGTCGAAAGGATGCGCTTGGGCAGCATGGGCGCAGCAAAACTGGCAGGCCTCGACTGGTGATTTTGCCCCCAAGGAATTCCATGGGGGCAAAAAGGCGAATTGGTAAGCAATATCAACGGCTCATAGGTGCGAACCAAGTCCTGCCGGGCCTACCAAACTTTGCCAAAATACCTTAATTTCATGGGTTTTTTTGCCCCCAAAGTCTGAGGCGGGGGACAATAGTTATCAATGGGTTGCAAGATGTCTGCCCCCAAGGAATCGCCCGAAAGGCACGACGGCACCGGGCGCGGATTATGCAAGCGCACACACGGCACAAAAAAGCCCCGCCGACCCATGAGGCCAGCGGGGCAGACACCGGACGCCACCAAGGAGAAATATCGCCCGGATTGTTTACGCAGCGGATTGCAAATCCGGCGTTATTTGCCCAGAAATCAAACGCTCGAAACACAACAGACCCCCGGAACGTGTCGCGAACGTATCCGGAATGTGCAAACTGGCCGCGCTCGGCATCGTGGTTTTTGCACCCTCGAAGAGCGGACTAGTTCAGGGCTTTTCCGGTCGGCTAGTCCAAGTGGCTGGCTGTACGTTAAACCGGCCGACGCCTACGACCTGGGCTGGCGCTCGTCATCGCTCATCGCCTGAAGCAGCCCTGCAATCCACGCAACCAGCCCGGCTTGTTTGTCGCCGCAGGCCAGGAGGTTTGCGCGGTCAGCGCGCCACCACCGCTCGACCTCTTCCTGCGTCGCGTCCCTCGCAGGCAGTCGCAGTGGATCCCCGCAAGGTGCCGTCAGGCTCGGAGGCGGTGGATCAATCAGCGCGCCGGATACTGTCGACCCGGAGCACGCCACCAGCGCCGAGAGCGCGACGATCAGCATCGGGATCCGCACGGCCCTGCTCGTCCATTTCTGTTCGCAAGTCATTGATCACCCTTTCCGCCTGAAGGCGCGCGGCCTCGGCCACCCTTGCACGATCGGCTGCAGTGCGGATGCGCAGCTCGAGCACCCGAACTTCGTCAGCCATCCGAAGTTCAACAGCAGCTTTGCCGCGGGCATATGCGGAAGCATCGATCCACAAGCCCGCGGCGCAAAGCGCGAACGCAACCGCCAAGGCGAGCCAGAGCCGGGGCGACAAGCTGCGTGCCGCTGCCCCGGCAATTTTGCCGGCCAACATGACGCCCCACATCACCTCGTGCCTTTGCGCCAGTCATCGAGGCGCGCGTAGATCGCAACGCCGATCCCCACGAGCGCGAGGACGACAAAGACCCAGCGCAGGGAGTCCAGATAAGGCACCAGCGGCAGGACAGTGGCCTGCGCATCAGCCAGAACCTCCTGGGCCACTTCGACACCAGCCGCGCCGATGGTTGCGATACCGGCCGCGCCCGCTCCACGCAAAGTACGGCTTTCCGCCAAGACCTCCCGCGCCGGTGGCGTCTCCGGAGCAAAGGCTGTCGCTCGGATGGGAAACCGCGTGCCCCACTCGCGCTTTGGCCCCAGATCAATGTGCATAAAGCCCGATCGCGGATAGAAGCCGAACCCCAGGAAGCCGACCGCGCGCGCCGCCGCCTCGAAGGTCACGGGATCGTGGTTCGCCATGGCAATGTCGAACGCCTCGCCGAGCAGGTGCTTTGACTGCGTGGCTCCGCCTTGCGCGGCGTTGTGCTCCACGCTGCGATAGGCAGAGCGCAAGATCAGCGGCTTGCCAAGCCGGTCGCGCAGCGCCTGAAGCATGTCCAGCGCAGCGTCGTCGATCAGCAGCTGGTCAGTGCCCTTGCAGGCGATCTCGGCCGGTGAGAAGTTCGGCCAGACCCACGCGGCTGTCGGCACGTTGCGGAAATTGACGTAGTGCTGTTTGGACATGGTGGTCTCCCATCAATGAAAAACCCGCCTGGAGGGCGGGTCGGGTTCTTGATCGACTCGTTCACGTGCGCCTAAGCGCAAAAGATGTTCACGAGCTGTTTGCCATTCTGGCTTCGAGGCGTTCGAGCGTGCTGCCTATCCCTTTAAGGGCTTCCTCGATCCGCCCTAGCTGCACAGCCTGCGTCCCAGCGCTCACGGCCTGTGCCTCGACCTTCACCTCCAGCTTGCCAATTTCACGTTCGTTGATCTTGCTTTGATCGCGTGACTTTGACAGCGCCACTTCAATCCTCGCCCACAGGACAGCGATCCCCAAAAGCAGCGGCCAGACCGCCTGTATAATCTCCCAATTCGGCATGGCTGGCCTTCTCCTTCTTTTGGACTGGTAAATGGCCGAGAGCACGCATCACGCCTCGCCTGGCTGGTTTTGTGTCCGCCGCCGATCGCGCTCGTTCAGCCAGAGCGACTTGGCCATGATGCCCATCAGCGCCAGATTGGTTTTTCCTGCCGGTGCGCCAGCCGCGCGCGCGGCATCGTCCCAATCCGCAGCTGCCTGCAGACGCCCGTAGATACCCGCCTCAAGCAGATAGTCATGCACCAGCGCCGCGAGCAGGTAGCGCGGATCATCAGGCCGCATCCACCAGCGCAGGAGGCGTGGTACGCTGCTTTCGAACTCTGTGCCGGCCGGAATGGTGACGCGGTGCCCTGACGCCTGGCGTCCGACGTCCCATTCGATAGGGACCGTCGTGCGCCAGCGTCTGACCTTGCCGCGCGCGAACAGGCCTGTGGTGATCATCCAGCCATCACCTGCGCCAGCAGAGCTTCAGCCGTTGCCTTTGCGGCAGTCAGAACCGCCTCGCGATCGTCCGACGTGGTGGCAGCACCAAGAGCCACCACAGTCGCCCTGCGAAGCCCAGGCACTGCTCTGATTATCGGATCGTAGACTGCGGCGTTTGCGGCAATCAGGTTCGCCAGCTCCATAGGGGTGCCGCCGCGTGCCGTAGCCTCAATCTCAATCAGGGCTTTCTGTTTGTCGGTTGCCGTTCCAGCGATATAGGCAGCAGCATCGATCGCCTTTCCAGGCCACGACACAACTTCCTCCGGCGTGGCGTTCCCGACGAATTGTGCGAGAAACGTTTTAATCCATGCGTGGAGAGCAGAAAGTGCGCTGGCGTGGTCAGGGTAAAGGAGCGGCTCCGGTTGCTGATTGCCAGCCACAAATCCTGTCGCCTTGAATTGGTCCGGCGTGGCAATGACCACCCCCTGATACACCCCGTCTGCATCGTATGCGTGATATTCCAGTTGTTTGGTCATAGACTTGCCCTCGCTACCAATCGCCAGTTTGCATTTGAAGTAATGGACAGATTTGTAGCACCGCCTCGAATCGGGACCAGAAACTGACCTCTACCAGCATCGGAGTAAATAATAGAAGTGGCATTAACAGTAACGTTTCCCCCATAGTCATCAGACACAGACGACTCCCCACCACCGCCAATTTGAAATTCATCGTCAACAGCATAGCCCAATTGCGCAGTGATGCACTGCACGACTATTTGGTAACGCCTTGGTCGCACTCCAAGGCCGTGGGTGAACGTAGCCGATGAGGCCGTGGGGATTGCTGTCTGCGAACTCTCATAACCCCAATTCGCCGCCGCCTGCCCCAAAAGCTGACCGCTCACGGTGCCTAGCACAGTGCTGGCGCGGTTTTCGGCTTGGGCTTGGGTGAGTGCCGCAATCCCAAGCATCGTTTGAACCTGCCCAACCGTCAAATCCTCTGGAGCGCCTGTCCCCGCCGTTACGCGGCCTTTCAGTGTGGCGGTTGCCACATCTGCCAGCTTGGCATTTGTCACGGACCCGTCGGCAGCGGCAATCGCTACCCAAGCGTCGTTCGCATTGTTGCGCTGCTTCAAGACACCCGGCGAAACCGAAGTGTCCAACCACAGCATCCCCGGCGCAGTAGCCGTTGGTGCAGTGGCTCCGGCGTTCGTGCTTTGCAGCGCCGCAAGGATTTCATTCAGGCTTCCGCGAAACGTGGCTCCAGGTACGTTGCCAAGGGCGAAGCTGTCTGTTTGTGCCATCAGGCCACCTCATCTGCATAAAGCCGCAGCCGTGTGACAGCGGGCGTGAAACTGTTGTCTGTGCTGGAAAGACGGGCGCGGGACTCGATGCCGCGCGCGGTTATTTCGGTGTTATCGACGCGACTCCAGTAACTCCAAATCGGAGAGGCTGCGGGATCATCAGGTGTCACGCGCACCTCCATGACGACATCAACCTCGCCGCCGTCGACGCCGTCAAACGCAGGCCATTCGGCGATGTTGTTATCGCGGGCGTCGATCAGGTCGAACATGTCCACCGCAGTCAGGGCAATATCGCTGCGCAACCGAACGGATTTGACAGACCCAAGGTCAAGCCCCGAGGCAAAGTTGTAGATCCCCTCGGGCACTATGCCGCCGATCGTGTCAACCGGTCCTAAACTGTCGATCAAGCCCCAATCGTCGATCGGCAGGGCCGCCGCCAGTCGCAGAACACCGTCCATCGCCACGGTGCCGTCTTTGGTGCCAGAATAGACGCTGTCGGCCTGAAGGAACCCGACAGATGAAAACGCCACCACCTGCGCGCCGCTGGTGGCCACAGACACGGACGGGCCAAGCCGCCCGCCGCTGTCCTGCGCGCGCAAAATATAGGTGCCCGGCTTGAGGGGCAGAGCCGTGTTTGTCTGCGCGCCGTTCGCCCGCTCCATGCTGACCGACCCGGCCCATGTCGCGTCCTCTGAAGTCGTGTGGCGGATCACGATCGCGCCACCGATCCTAACGTCAAGGTCAGCGTGCAAATCCCATTTGATGATGGCCAAGCCGCCCGCTGCCTGCAGAGTCGCTCCCGTGATCGCCACAGGCTCTGCTCCGAGCCCATAAACCTCCTGCTCGATCGTGAACCACGGCGACGAAACGCCAAGCACGCTGATCGCCTTTACCCGAAACCCCTGAATGCCCGGATCGACGTCGAACACCTCGAACACAAGATCACTCGTGCGCCCCCGCTCGATCCATTCCCCACCTGCCGGTTTCATCGCAACGATGTATTCACTCACAAACCCGCTGGGGGCAGAAACCCAATCCAACCTGACCAACGCCTTGACGCCGCCACCATCGCGGGTCGCATAAAGCGACTCTGAAATCACCAGCCCACCTGGTGCCGGAATATCAAAGGCACTCGGCAAAGTCGTGCGCGGCGCAGCTGCGTAAACCGCTGCCTCGCTTGCGTCGAAATCATAAACCAGTGGCGACGTTTCACGCAGCACGAGGTCGGGCACGAGCTCTGGCTGTTCGGAGCCGGTCAGCTGCAGTGTCAGGCCCTGCACTTCGAACGGCTTTGCAGCCAGTCCCCAGCGCGCATAGGTCAGCATCACCGTGCCGCCGACCGACACGCGCCACGCCGACAGCTTGCCACTGAGGTTGACGGTCATCTGGCGACGGATGCGCTCCAGCTCGATCCGCGCCAAGCGCTGCGCCATGCTGGCCGAGTCCGTGAACGGAAGCGCCATATCGAGCCAGCGTCGTTCGCCACCATCCTCAGCCAGGTAGACCGCACTTTCGTAGGCCGGGAAATCGTCCACCTGCGAGTTGTTGGACGGACTGATAAAGGTGCCGCGGACTGCGTTGGCACTCTGGGTGCGCGAGACGCGGGTTTCGAGCGACATGCCGCCCGCGCGCACATCGT
>Ga0306898_1000715_pt1 | contig 11982 bp, 20 predicted proteins | sample AntRauMFilla1564_FD_190424 | JGI IMG/M metagenome (GOLD analysis project Ga0306898, IMG submission 190424) | Saline lake microbial communities from Rauer Islands, Antarctica - Metagenome Filla 1 #564 (v2) (version 2) | ecosystem: Environmental > Aquatic > Non-marine Saline and Alkaline > Saline ...
AGTAAATTTCATAAATAGGAATAGGCTTGTTACTTTATTTATTGGAGGGAATAACCCATTTACAACTTTGCCAATTAACATTCCTATAAGTGTTACTTTACTAAGTTTAGAAAGAAAAACTCCTCAAATAACATCTTATGAAAACTTTGATAGACTTGTGAATTTAGAATCTTTGATTTTAGATGGAACATTTGACAATGTTAACTTAGCTATTGGAAATGAATTAGCAAGTTGTGAACTTTTAAAGAATATTACTTATAAAAGATTTTCAATAGACACCGTTGCAGAAACTAATGCAATAGTCAATAATCTATTTGATTTTATAGTGACCAGAGGTTATGGAGATATAACTACAGGAGGTTCAGATAAATTTAGGGATATGAGTATTAGCATGAGTATTGGTATAAACACTAATAACAGACCTTCTGGAACTTACCAAGCACCAACTGGTTTTAATAAAAACGTAAGTAATGGAACACCAGCTAATGAGCTAGAAAAAGTTTATTGTCTTGTAGAAAATTACGGTCATACATGGGTTGTCGGGAATGGAGTTGATAGCGGTGATGAAACATTTTCACCATCATAAATTTTAAAAATAAAAAAATATGTCAAAAATAAACGCAGTATTTGTAAGCAAAGAGAAAGTTAAATTTTCTAGTAAATTTAATACGAGAATTAACGAAGAATTTGTAAAAGTTACATTTACAAATATGTACTTAACTGAACATACATTAACGGTTAAAGGTATATGGAGCTTTATAGATGCTCAAGGCAAACAAAGAAAGATAAATGATATTTCCTTCACAATGCCTAATGCTCTAGTAGCTCAGACTGAACACATGATAGGTAGGATAAGTGTAGGTAATATATATCTCTATGCTACAAAGAGAATACAACAGGTTTTCCCTACAATTCTCGATCAAGAATACGCTAAAGATGCTCAGTCTAATTTCGGATTGACAGGTAGTGATATTGAAATAGTCTAGTAGATTTTTCAACACAGAGGTAATGAAGCATTTACGTTAAATATTAGAATTAAAAATGAATGGCAGGGAAAACAATTAAAAGGATTTTATATGTTTGTGGCTCCTGAGTTTGAATTTGCAAAATTACAAGAAGATTATTATCGTTATTCTGCAAATGTAGGTTTTAGATTGAATAAGTTTTCAAAATTGATAGAAGCATCTGCAAGCATAGGTTATGGCTTAATTGTTAGGCAAAACATAAGCTCAAAAAGCTTTGGAGCAGATACAGAAATTTCAATAAATATAAATAATAAAATTTCACTACTTTTGAATACTCAATTAATACATCGTACTGATTGGAATGTTATAAGGTTATCTGGATTTATTGGGGTAAATTATAAATTATAAAAAATTAACAAACAAATAAACACCATGGCAAAAGACGATTTAAAAAACGATGGAATACACAATTTAACTAGCATGGGCCAGTTTGGCTATGACCAATATAACACGGATTCCGCAGATGTAACGGGTGTTAAATATTCAACTATTTACGCAAATGAAGACAGTACATTTACGGTTGGCACTTACAGCGTAGGCGGTGCTGCTTCAATAACCGTAGCGTTATTAAAAGGAGGCCATATTCCTGGCGCATTTATAAATATAACTTCATTAACTGGAAACATTCTTTGTGCAAAAGCTACTGAACTATGAGTTTTGGATTTCCTTTTGGTTTTGATATGGGTGGTTTTCGAGGTGGATCATCTGCGTTTAAACCTTTTATAATTGAAGTTAAAACAGATAATGCTGGAACTTCAAACGATAATCAGTTCCAATTCACAGGGGCAGAAGGTAATTATAATGTAGTAGCAAAACAGTCAAATGTTATAGTTGATACCTTTAATGATTTAAGTGGAGAGGAAACAATAACCTTTGCTAATGGTGCGGGAACTTACATCCTAGAAGTAACGCCAAAAGAAGTTAATCCATTCAATAGAATAAGGTTTAATGATAATGGCGATAAAAGCAAAGCAAAAGACATTAAGCAATTTGGAAGCGTTTTATGGTCTAGTTTTGAGAGTGCTTTTGCTGGCTGCGAAAATTTAATAGGAACTCATACAGATGTTCCTGATTTATCTAACGCAACAAGTTTGAGTTCAATGTTTTTTGATGCTGCAATTTATAACGGAGATTTATCCGCTATGCAAACATCAACTATTACTGATATGAGTTTTATGTTTAGAGATGCAACAGCATTTAATCAAAATATAGGGAGTTGGAATACTTCTAATGTTACTGATATGCGTTTTATGTTTAGAGATGCAACAGCATTCAACCAAGACATAGGGAGTTGGAATACTTCTAATGTGACTGATATGAGTTCGATGTTTAGAGATGCATTAGTATTTGATGAAAATATTAGTGGTTGGGATACGTCTAATGTTACTGATATGAGTTCGATGTTTTTTAATGCAACATCCTTTAACCAAGATATAGGGAGTTGGAATACTTCTAATGTTACTAATATGCGTTCGATGTTTTTTGATGCAACATCCTTTAACCAAGACATAGGGAGTTGGAATACTTCTAATGTTACTAATATGCGTTTGATGTTTTTTAATGCAACATCCTTTAACCAAGATATAGGGAGTTGGAATACTTCTAATGTTACTGATATGAGTACTATGTTTTATAGTGCATCAGTATTTAATCAAGACATAGGGAGTTGGGATGTTAGCAGCGTTACTGATATGAGTAATATGTTTTTTAATACAAATCTATCTACAGAAAACTTAACTTTAATTTATGAAAACTGGTCACAACTAACACTACAACAGAATGTTTCTTTTAGTGCAGGAACAATTCAATACAACGCTTCAGGACAAGCAGGAAGAGATATATTAGTAAATACATATAATTGGACTATTACAGATGGAGGTCAAGTTTAAAAATAAAAAAAAAAGAAAAACTATGAGTATAAACGAACACAAAGATTATAGTAAGCCTTTTTGGGTAGCAAAGTATGAAGATAATAGTGTAATTAAATATGGAGAAATATCAGAAGGTTCTATATTAAACACTAAAATGGAGATATTTACTTTTTCTGAAAAAGAAGACATGATTAATTTTATAGAAAAAAACGGAGGAATTTACATAGAAACAGAAATATAAAATTAACAAACCCCAAAATAATGAATTTACTTTTTCTTAAAGAATATATAGGCATAATAATAACGGCTTTAATCGGTTCAATTGGTACTTTATTCGCTTTTTTTACTGGCAAAAAAAAAAGAGAATCCAATGCCAATATTGAAATTGGCAAAGCTTACATGCAGTTAGCCGAACAAGCAAAGGAATCTATTACAGCCATGAGGAATGAAGTTTCTGAAATAAAAGAAGAAAACATAAAACAGCGATCTGATATGCGCTTACTTCAAAAAGAAATTGGTAAATTACACAGTGAAAATATAAGGCTTCAAAGAATGCTAAATAATATTGAAAAAGAAAACAAAATTTTAAAAATAAAATTAAATAAATAAATTATGAAAACAATTGAGCAAAGATTAGATTTATTAGAAAAAAAATTATTAACGCCAAAAGATTTTTCGGTTTGCGAATATCTTAATTATGGAAGTCATTCGGTAGTCACAAAATCGGATAGGGAATTAATTTTAGAGGAGTTTGAAAAGCAAAGCACGGCAGAACAACAACAAAATTTATCTATATTATGGGCTTTACAGCCTTATAGGGCTGATTGTGGTTTTGCTTTCTTTATCACTTGCGGTAAGCGTACCAAAAGACACGAGTTAAGCAAAAAGAGAAGCGGAGAAAGTGTTCATTTATGGGGAGCGGTAGATATCACTACACAGGACGAAGATAAAATGACTTATCTATCAAATCTCCTAAAAAATAAATGGATAGGAGGCTATAAGCATTACCAAAGTCAACATTTCATTCACATTGATATAGCAAGAAACAGAACATGGTAAATCCAAAACCTAGCTACAAAGAAAAAAATGGAACCACTAGGGTTGGAGACACCCTTAGATGGTTGGTTGAGCAAGGTAGAGAGGTGGCTCCGGAGCTTTTAGAAATTGCAGGTAGCTTAACAGGCGTAAAAGCTTTAAGCGAATTAGGAGCTAAAATAAGCGGTTCAAATGAACTTTCTGAAACGGATAAAAAAATGCTATTGGCTCAGATAGAAATGGACAAAGAAGATATGATTAATATTTCTAATCGTTGGAAATACGACATGCAATCGGATTCTTTTTTGAGTAAAAATATACGTCCAATTTGTTTAGGCTTCTTAACTTTAGCAATGACATTATTTATTATTTTTGATAGCTTAAATATAAATTTTAATATAGACGATGTTTGGGTGGATTTGCTAAAAACATTACTTGTAACTGTTTACCTTGCTTATTTTGGAAGCCGTGGAGTTGAAAAGTTTAAAAAGATTACGAAGGATTAGCAATAAAAAAAATAAAACTATTAAAAAAACTTATAATAAAAAAAAAATCATTAATATTGTAATATGAATTTTCAACTAGCTAAAGAGATTTACGGATTAACGCCTTTTTGCGTTGATTCCTTTACATTACCAGCCATGCTTTCAGTTTTAAGCGATGTAAAGAATGGAATCAAATTCGACACTCTTAAAGATATTAAAAACGATTCTTTTGACATTGTATTTAATAGTGAAGATCGGTTAATTAGGCGGACTTATGAATTAGAAAATCAAGATGAATTTAACGGAGTTGGGCTTGTTAAAATTAACGGGCCTATTTTAATGGGCGGAGGTGCTTCGACTTTAGGAATGTTAGACGTTTCAAAAAACGTTTTATCTATGGCAAAAGATAGCCGTGTTAAGGGATTTATTTTTGACATGGATTCCGGAGGAGGCTCAACCGCAGCCGTTGAAATAATGGTTGACACGATTAACGAGGTTAAGGCGATGGGAAAACCCGTTTATGTTTTAATCTCGAAAGGAGGAACACTAGCCAGTGCCGCTTATGGGATAGCGTCCGCCGCTGATGGGATTTACTATCAAAGTGATATGTCCATGGTCGGAAGCCTCGGGACAATGCTACAAACCGAAGGAAGAGCCGCAAATAGTGAAAAAGATGGCGTAAAATATATTAGACTTTATGCCACAAAATCAGTTTTAAAAAATAAACCACTTGAAGAAGCTTTAAACAATGACAACTATACTTTATTAGTTAATGAGTTTTTAGATCCAATGAATGAAAGGTTTATTTCGACATTACAAGCAAACAGACCAAAGTTAACAAACGAGCAACTTAACGGAAACGCAATTTTCGCAAAAGATGATTCTCGAATTTACCTAGATGGTAAATCAACAATGGAAGATTTATTTCAAAAAATAATAACAAATACTAACATTACTAATCTCAATTTTAATTCAAAAACAATGACAACACAGGAACTTAAACAAACGCATCCAGAACTTTTTAGCGAAGTTTTTGGAGCTGGTGTTACTGCTGAATCTGAAAGAGTCCAAAGCTGGTTGGCTCATTCAGAAACCGATTCTAAAGCGGTAATGGAAGGAATCGAAAGCGGTTTGGAAATTTCAAGCTCACAAAGGGAAAAATTGCTAGTTAAATCTAGCAAAATTAAAACAGTTGAGCAAATGCAAGCTGAATCAACAAAGGATTTTCAAACGGGAGAATCAACTCTTGATGCTGGACTTTCCGATGAACAAAAGGAACTAAACTCAGCATTTAACTTTAAACTCAAATAAATTATGAGCATTACAGCAACACAAAGAGACGCAACAAACAACCAGTCAACGGTTGATTTTGTAAGGAACAATTTATTCCTATACGGTGCTAGATTCGCTAAAGGAGTTCTAGCAAATAAGACAGATCCAGAAGCTTCTCAAACCGCTACAGTCGGTCAATTAGTTGTCAGAGATACTGACACTGCTGGTCAACTAACATTAGCAACAGCTAGTAATTTAGCTGATGTCTTGGGAATTACTTTTATGGATACAACCATTCTAGCCGATAACGATGCCACCGTGGCAATTGATTACGCAATCCGCGGAGATATTGATGGAGGCTTATTACAACTACCAACTAATGTTACACTTGACACAACAGTAGGAAACAAGGCATTGAGAGATATATTAAACGATTTAGGATTTGTGATATTCGCAGTCCAAGAACAAACTAAAACAGACAACTAATGGCGATCACAATTCAGAATCACACAAAAACGATTGCCAGTAAGGTAGTCGGAACTTTTGTTGAAGATAAACCAGTTTTAGCAGGATTTTCAGGATTCTTTCCTAGGGAAACCGCAATGACTTTGCAAGTAGATTTAGAGGTTCAACGAGACAACGATAGTATCGCTGTTGACGTTAGAAGATTTACGGAAGGGAATAAAAACAAATTCAGTATTGTTACTGAAAAGAAATTTCAACCGCCATATTTTCGTGAGGAATATGATTTTCAAAACGACGAAGTGTATATGTCAACTATTGCTTTAGGGGTTGGATTGGAAAATTCAAATGTTAACGCAATTATAGCTCAAAATGCATTAAAAAATATTCGTAAAATGCGATCTAAAATTGAAAGATCAATTAGAAAACAGCAAGCGGATGTAATGCAGACTGGAATCGTTGAGCTAATCAATGGTGATTCAATTGACTATAAGAGAAAGGCAGCTTCAATGGTTGACCTAGGAGCTAGTCAATACTTCACCAATGCTTCTGCTGACCCTTTAGCTAGTCTAAAAAACGCAGGTACTTTTTTAAGAGACGTTGGAGCAAGTTCTTCAATGACTCTTAACATGGTAATGCGCGGAGAAGGTTTAGCCGCTTTGCTTACAAATCCGAAATTTGAAGAAAAGGCAAATAACAGAAGAATAAACCGAGCGGATGTTCAATCTCCAGAGTTTAATGCCGTAACAGGATTTGCTTTCCATGGTCAAGTTGCTGCGGGTGATTTCAATATTAATCTTTGGACTTATAACCAGAAGTACACAAAGGCAGACGGAACTACAGCGTATTATTTAGACGCAAATAAAGCGGTATTTATACCAGATGATTTTATGGCAAAAACAGTTTTTGGAGGATTACCTAACATGGTAGATCGTCAAATAGGTGGCGAGAACGCATCAATGCCCTCTATCACGGAAGCTGAGTTTCTTTTGCGAGCTTATTCAGATTCTAAAACGATGAGTTCAACTCTTGAAATCACATCTGCTCCTTTGGCAATGCCAATTACAATAGATCGAATCTATACAGCACAGGTACTCGAGTAAAAGCGCAGTAATAAGTATAATTTAATGGCGGTGTAAAAACCGCCTTAATAAAATAAAAAATGAAACAGTATAAAATTAAAACTTTTAAGCATCTTTTAGCAAATAACAAAATTGCAGTAAAGGGCGAAATTGTTAATGAATCAAAATTTGTAAACCTCGCAGAAAGCCTTAAAGGAGGTTTTGTTGAAGAGGTAAAAAAAGAGCCAAAGGATGATAAAAAACCCAAATCAACTAAGAAATAAATAATGAGCGGAAAACTATTAGCAAAAGCCAGAAGGGACGCTAAAAAAATTATGAAGGGCGGATTTAGTGAAACTATCACTTTAATCCATCCAGTTAGCGGCTTAACTATCGAAACAGATGGTTTAGCTTCTAAACATCATATAAATTTTGATACTGATGGTTTGCCAATTAATAGTAAAAACGCTCATATTTGTTTAGATGAAGCTGATTTGTTAAGCAAAAATTATAACCCTAGGGATAATAATAATGAAGTTAATTTGTTAAATCACTTAGTTAACGTAAAAGATTCAACTGGTAATTTAAGGAATTACGTTATTACTGAAAACTTTCCAGACGAAACTATTGGAATGATAACTTGTATTTTAGGCGATTATGGCACTGATTAACACTATTATTGAACCTTCAGGAACTGAGTTAATAAAACATCAAATTGCTGCTATTTTAAAGACCGAACTAGAAAATCAAAAAGTATTACAAGAAGATACTTTTCCGATTAATGTTTTTGTTGATAGAATGGTTCCAATTGATAAGAGCGAAATTTTAGTCATTAATGTAAGGTTTGAAAGTTTAAATCCAGAATCTATAAATCAACATGGTTCTCAAGAAACGGGAACTTTCACTATCGACACATGGGCCACAGCAAAACAAACCTCAACAAAAAGAGGGGACTTGCTAAGCACGAATTTGAGGGACAAAATCACTTTTCAGATTAAGGCAATTTTGCAAAGTAATTTTTATGTTACCTTGGGCTTTGTTCCTGGTTTTATAATGTCTTCAAATGTTCAAAATATCGAACCTTATGAGCCAAACAATAATCAAGACGGAAGCTTTGTTAGCATGGCACGGCTTAATCATGAAGTTAGATTTTATCAAAATTATAAAGTTGAGGAAGGCGTTTTATTGACAAATAATCTTACAAATGTAAAATTATCGAATACAGAATTAGGTTACAAATATGAATTAATCAATTAATTAAAAATAAAAAAAACTATGGCAGCAATTTCAACGGCAGTAGGTTTAGAGCGTAGAGCCAGAGTGGCTGGTTACAGAATCACTAAAGGATTCTTTAACGATACCAGCGCAAATCTAAATCAGATTATTGCAATATTTGGAGAAGCGAATACAGCGAATCAGGGAACTTTAGACACCACAAAAAAGGAAGTAACCTCCGCTCAAGAAGCTGGAGAACTTTATGGGTTTGGTAGTCCAATTCATCAAATTTTAAGAATTTTACGCCCTATAAATTCGCTAGGAGTCGGAGGAATACCTACGGTAGTATTTCCGCAAGAAAGCGCTGGTGATGCAACCGCAACCGTTGTAGAGTGGACGGTCTCAGGCAATGCTACAAAAAACGCAACCCACACCTTAAAGGTCAACGGAAGGGATAATTTAGATTTTCAAACTTATGATTATTCAGTTGTTAAGGATGATACACCGACGCAAACGGCGGCAAAAATTGTTTTAGCGGTTAATTCTGTTTTAGGATCTAGCTTCACAGCCACCTCCGCTGCTGGCGTTGTTACCTTTACAACTAAATGGAAGGGAGCGACAAGCAAGGAAGGTAATGTAGTAATAAGCAATGAAGGCGAAGCCGCTGGAGTTACTTATGCTCAAACAGATAGAACGGAGGGCGCTGGAACGGTAGATTTAGCAGCTAGTTTATCTCAATTTGGATCAACTTGGTACACTTCTATAATCAATCCTTATATTGATAAGCTGGAAGCTTTTGAACAATTTAATGGCATACCCTATGGAACAACACCAACAGGAAGGTACAATGCAATTGACTTTAAACCTTCTTTAGCTTTTTTCGGTAGCACTTTAGATGATAAGGATGATTTAGTTGCAATTACAAACAATGCTGATCGCATTTCGCAAGTTACCAACGTACTTTGCCCAGCTCCAAAATCAACAGGATGCACATGGGAAGCTGCTTCAAATATGGTTGCAATATTCGCAAGAATAGCACAGGACACTCCTCAGTTAACTGTAAATAATCAAAGTTATCCAGATATGCCAACTCCTAATTCGGGAGATATTGGCGATATGTCCGACTATAATAATAGAGATTTATTAGTCAAAAAAGGATGTTCGACTGTTATTTTAGAAAATGGAGCTTATAAGGTTCAGGATTTAGTTACAACCTATCATCCAGAAGGAGAGGTTCCTTTGCAATATGCTTATCCTAGAAACCTAAACATAGATTTTAATGTTAGGGAAGGTTATGGCATTTTAGAAACTCTAAGCGTAAAAGATCACGTTATTATAGCAGATAATCAAGTTTCAGATGCTCAGAGAACTATCAAACCAAGGCAATGGCAAAGTATTTTGTCTGATTACTTTGAAGATTTAGCAAATAGAGCGTTAATTACTGAACCAGAATTTTCAAAAGAAAGTTGTTCAGTTCAAAGGGGAGAAACAAATCCAGATCGTTTTGAAACTTTTTTCAGATACAAAAGAACTGGGATTGCTAGAATAGAATCAACCACAGTAGAAGCTGGATTTTAATTAATACAAAAACACAAACAAAATGGCAAAATACACAGGAGGGGACATTATAGAAATTACCTGCAACCATCCAACTTTAGGAAGCTTCAAATTTGCTACTAAATCAAATGAATCTTATACTTTAGATCCAGGTGGTTTTAGGTCCAACGATGACGCAAACATGATTACTGGTGGAGGTGAATTTATTGATCAAGTGAATCGAGTTAGATGGTCTTTTGAAGGCCCTTTACAAGCTGATTTTACAAGCAACAATGAGCTTTTAAATCTTCCAAAATTAGCGGAAAGCGGCGAACTTGGAACCTGGACTTTTACTCATATTTCTGGCATCACTTGGAGGGGTAGAGGCAAATTTGTAGGAGATATTCAAATCGATACCAATAGCGCTCAATTAGGTGCTAAAATCGCTGGAGGTGGTAAATTAGAGCAGCTTTAAAAAAGCAGCATAGAAAAAGTAAATTAATCAACGGCGGTGTAATAACCGCCATAAAATCAAAACGATGAGCAAAGTTAGTAAAGAGGTAGCGTTTAAAGATGTAAAAAGTTATTTAGAAAAACATCTAAAAAAGGAATTTAGAAGAAAGCAGATGCCAGATTCTAAAATTTACGATGAATACGAGGATATGATTGAAGCCGTTGAAGATGGCTTACTAATTATCGATTCAAAAGGAAAAGTTGAATACACATTAAGATATCCTTTATTTGCGGATAAAGAAGATTCCTCCCTAGCTATTAAAAAAGTGAATATCAGAGGCAGAATAAAAGCTGCGGATAAGCACGTTTTAATGGACGGTTTGGAAGTACAAAAAAAGTTAGGAACTTATACTTTACGAATAATTGCTTATATCACCATGCTTCAAGAGGTGGATATTAAGGAACTCGAAAAGGATGATTTCGATACTTTAAATCAACTTTGCTCGGTTTTTTAGATGGGTGGCTAGATAGTGCAAACATTGATATTGCGATTAAATCCGTAGTTAATGAGCATAACTGGTCGCCTTCTATTATTGATGCAATGTATTTGGATTCCTTAGATTACCATGGAATAGGTTATTGGTATGATAATGCAAAAGAAATGCACGATAAAATGAAAAAACCCGGTAAGTAATTACTGGGTTTTTTTTTGTGGTTAATATTACTACTCCTTTTCAAAGAAATCAATCTTGTTTTTATGCTTACATACTTTTTTATATTCTAACTTATTTACGTTGTTTCTATTAATTTTATCAGCGACTAAAGTTATACTTTTTGCCATTTCGTGATTTAAAACTCCCCTTCTAACATCCATTAAAACGCCTGTTAGCATCTTGTTTAAATCGTCTGAATTGTTGACTTCAAAATTTAAATCTCTTTTACTTTCCATAATTATTTAATTTTAACGTTATTATTTTTTAATTCTCTTTTAAGGTTTATTATCAATCTTTTAGTTTCTATTATTTTTTTTGGTACTTCTTTTAATTTTACGTTCATGCATTGACAGACATAGCCATCAGATAGATTTTTTCTATGATTTTTTAGCCTTTGTTTTTCTTTCTCAGAATCATACTTTTTATTTCTAACTTCTTTGTAACTTTCTCTAATTTCTTGATACCTTTTAGGGTTGTCTTTTTTCCATTTTTTGCTATATTCTTTTTCTTTTTCAGTGTTATTTTTATAATGTTTTTTTCTATATTCTAATTTGCATTTTTTACATAAAGAACTTAATCCAAGTTTCCCTAGTTTATGGGAATGAAAAAACTCTTTAGTTGCTAACATTTCTTTTTTACAACCAGTACAAATTTTACTATTCTCAAAAATTGCCGCTTCCATAAGTTTATATTTTTGACAAACATAGTAAATAAACAAACCTTACAAACAATAATTAACAAAGTTTTAGTAAAATAAATAAAGCATAGAATAAACGTAGGCAATAATATAGAATAAACGTAGGCAATAATATAGAATAAACGCATGCAATAATATAGAATAAACGTAGGCAATA
>Ga0306898_1000719_pt1 | contig 11871 bp, 7 predicted proteins | sample AntRauMFilla1564_FD_190424 | JGI IMG/M metagenome (GOLD analysis project Ga0306898, IMG submission 190424) | Saline lake microbial communities from Rauer Islands, Antarctica - Metagenome Filla 1 #564 (v2) (version 2) | ecosystem: Environmental > Aquatic > Non-marine Saline and Alkaline > Saline ...
GGCCGACAGGTTTGCCGAGAAGACGCTCGACCAGCCCGACATCACGCCCGATCACAAGCGCCGCATGGTGTTCATGCTGGCCATTCACGCCCGCGAGAACCTGCCGTACATCCTGGAGCAGTCTGAACACGGCGAACGGCTGAAGGAGATTGCGGCCGAAGGGTTTCAGCACTTTTTCGACGGGGCGTACAGCACACTTTCCGAGGAGGGGCAGTGGCACGCGACCAATTGGGCCGAACAAAACATTGCTGGCCGGTACGACGGCACCTTTGACTTTGCTGCGTACGTTGCGGACCGCGACGAGCGCCGAGCGGCTGCCAAGGCCAAGGCGGCCGAAGGCAGACAGCAGCAGAAGACCAAGACCAAGGCCAAGGCCAAGCCCAAGGGGAAACATCACGAGCACCACGAGCACGCAGAGGGCAAGCAAACTCGCGGCGAGCGCGCCAAGGTGTTTGTGCACGATCTTCAGGCCATTCCCAGCAACCCCACCGGAACCAAGGCAGACTGCGAACGCTTGTTTGCCCTCATCGATGTGCTCCAAGACACGCCCATGCGCAGCGTGAAGGCGCTGCGCAAACTAACCCCCGCGAAAGACGACTTGCAAAAGCTGACTCGTCTGGGCAGCGTGGTCATGACCAACATGGCCTCTCACTGCGAAGCAGAGTGCCTAAAGTACCGGACGCCGCAGGTCATCCGCATCCAGCGACTGGCAGCCGCTCTGATTGAAGGTCCTCTACGCAAGTCGGAGGACAGTGCCCGCCAGCCAGAGCCCGCCCCAGCAGCCCCAGCAGCCCCATCAGCCGGACGTCCGCGGCGCCCGCGCCAACCGCACCGCGAGGCTCGCTGGTAGACGTGTGTGTGTGTGTGTGTCAATTGTACGCTGCGTTGTCTTTTTTTTCCAATTGTTTTGACAAACAGAAACAGAAACGAGAAGAGAGAGAGAGAGAGAGAGAGAGAGGTCTAGAGGCGCTCGGTGATGATGCCGCTGGCGCTCTTGTGAAAGCGGTGGCTAAACGCGTGCGGGCCGTCGTGAGCGCCCAGCACGCCGACGTCCGAGCGCTCGGTGGCGTTGGAAAAGCCGCCGGCGCCAATGTTGATGACGGGGTGGCGGTAGACGCCGCGGGCCGAGACGGGAGAGACGACGCGGCCGCGCAGGGAAAACTCGGGCGGGCGGTTCTCGACGTGGATAATGTCCTCGTCGGCCGTGTAGTTGAAGCCCTCGAGGTACTCGGGGTCAATCATCTGGTGCGACGTGACGCCGCGGTAGCGGCGGTACGAAGGCTCGAGCAGGTGGTTGTGGCAGGCGTTAAAGCTGCGCAGAAAGGGCGTCTGCGTGCCGGCGGCCAGCGAAATGTAGTTGGCCGACGTCTCGCCCAGAAAGCGCACAAACGCAAAGGCGTTGGTGACGGCGTGGCGCGCGTGCGGGTCCGAGTTGGCGTCAATTTCGCCAGAGCGGCGGTGCGCCATGTTGTCGAGCGAGTGCAGAAACTCGGCGTAGTTGGACGCCAGGTTGATGTTGCCGCCCATGGTGAGTCCCACCACAGTCGTGTCGGGGATGATCATGCCGTGGTGACCGTGCACCAGCGCCGGCAGCGAGTCTTGCTTGATGTTCATAATGCTCAGGTGCACGCCCTCGTGGCGCTGCTCCACCGTGGCGTCGGCCACCAGCGAGAGGCCAATGGGCTGGTCGGGCGGGCTGTAGACGACAATGGGGCTGTTGGTGTTGCAGGCAAAGGCCGCGATGACGTCGGCTTGAAACAGCGGCGGCACGCTGAGTACACGAAACGTGTGCTCAAAGCTGCGCATCGTCAGGCCCAGCAGCTCTTGGTCAGGCATCATCAGGCGCACGACAGCGGCCGTCAGTGCCGACACGAGCGCGCATGCACTGGCCGTGCTCTCGGCGGCAGCGTCAGCCGCAGCAGCAGCGGCGGCTACGGCGACGGCCGTGACTGCGTCGTAAGTCGCCTCGTAGGCCGTGCGCAGGTAGGCGCCGCAGCGTGCGCCGCTGAGACGGCCCGTCATAGGATCGGCCGACCCGCTGACGGTGACGGTCCAGGGTTGCGGTGGTCCACGGGGCTCTTGGGGCAACCGCACGCCGCGAACGCCCGCGGCCGTCATGCCCCCTGGCACGTTCCAGACGGTGGCAACAACGTTGGCGGCGTCAACGACCACTTGATCAAAAGCGCCGGCGGCAACTCGCGCGTCGGGGGCCGACGGCGGAGCTACCGAGCACGCCAAGACAGTGAGCGCCATTGCGTGCTGGGTCATGGAGCGCGAAATCGCTCCGCCGGCCGCCACCGCAGCGATTAAAGCTGCAGGCGATGCCTCGATGGCTGCTACGCCCACGGCGTTGTTGGTTTCCCATGTAGTCGGTAATATATTCGCTCCGATGAACTCCGCAGCGCTTTTGACGGTTGCCAAGCGAGTAGCCGGGTTGTCCCACAGAAGAAAGATCGCAGCCAAAACGGATACGTATTCGCCCACGTCAATGGGGGCTACAGCCACAACAGCAGTCTCTTCGCTGTGATGATAGCTGGTCATGACCCATATGCCCGTAGCAACCTCTGATCCGTAGGCGTTCACCGGATCAATGTTGTTGCCAACCGCGAGTAGGACTCGATCGACGTCATTGCGAATGCCTGCTGCTTGCATCGCGACCGCGATTATAGAAGCGAGCAGCATGCCCACCAGCACCTTGGCGCGCTCAGCGTCGCCAGTCGCGCCCACAAGCGTCACCATTGCCGCGTCGAAATTTACCATTGAAGGGGCCTGTAGGCTTCGACCGCATGCGGCACGCGCCATCTCTACTGCCAGCTCGCGGGGTTGGTGCGCGACGCGCCACTGGGCCAGTGCGGAGGCTTGAAAGCACAGTCTTTCAGCTAGGGTGATAGTCGCAGTGTACTCGTTTGCCGGGGCAGCACGCATGGCGATCTGGGTTGCAGAAATAGCAGTGGCCACCAGCCCAGCAATGGGCGGCAGCGTTCTCAGCTGCATGTTGTCGAGCAGGCGCTGCATTGCTCCCAGATTGTCGCTTCTGGCAGTCACCAGCGCCAAAACGGCAGCGTTGTCGGCTTCCAGCAGCAGCAATGCAGCGTCGAGGTTGGCGTTGGCAGCGAGGACTGGGCCGTTGTTGGCCGCAGGAACCAATCGAGGAACGGCGGCGTCGATGGCAATCGCCGCGTGCAAGTCGCGCGCCGCGCTGATTTCGGTCGCGTGGCCGGCAACAATGGTGCCCATTGCAACCACGACGTTGACTCGGGCAGCCGGTGGAAGCGCGCCACCCAGAGCAACAATCTGCTGAAGGACGGTCGTGAGCGTGGTGTTCAGGTTGGCGCCAATGCCTTGGGCGGCATTGGCCACGGCCTGAGTGACGTTTGCGCTGGCGGCGGTCGTTGCGTTGAGGGTGTTCATGGCAGCAACCATGGCAGCCATGTTGAGCGCTTGGTCGGCGGCCTGGGTCAACACGGTTGCCTGGGCAGCCGCAATGGCAGTTCGGCTTCGCCCGGTGGCGTTGATGGCCGCCAGAGCATTGTTGAGCACGCCGCCAGGCGCGTTGGGACCAGCCCCGCCAATCGTGGCGAGGTACGCCAAGGCGGCTGCAGAGGGTTCGCTGGGCGTGCCCTTGACCTCTAGAGCGCCCGCCACAACGCCGCTGAGCATGGCCAGCACTTGACCTGCGGCGCGCAGCACGCGCGGTGTAATGATCAGAGCGGCGCGAGCAGCGGCAGTTTCCGCCAGCACGGCCAGCTTTTCGCACTCGGCTTCAATGCCGTTGAAGCCGTGCAGGCGCAGGTGCTCGAGCAAGAGAGCCATGATGGCCTCGCGACGATCGTTGTCGCCGGCCGCTTCTTGAACGTCGACGGCCGCGGCCAGGTTGGCAACGGGGACGACAACGGCGCGGCCGTGACGGCCACGGCCGTACTGGGTGGGCAGCGCTACGCGGGCGCGAATGCCCTTGAGGGTGGGTGGCAGCACGCCGTTGCGGCCAAAGTCGTCGAGCTCGCTGAGAAAGTTGGCGACGGCGTCGGCCGGGCGCGTGCCGTGGTTGAGCGACTCGAAGCACGCGCCAATGTAGCTCTCCATGTGGTGCGGCACTTGGCGCGCAACGTGGCCCCGGTTCTCTGTCTGCGTGCGGATCCAGCAGGCGTAGCCCACCAGCGCACCCGTGCCCCAAAAGGTCTCGGCACTGACGCCAATGTTGCGCCCACCGGGCAGCAAAACACAGCGGTCGTCGTTGGCAGCAGCGCCGGGGATCATGCCGGCAACATCGGTGCGGCCCAGCAGCAGGTCGAGGTTGTACGAAGGAGCCGTCACGGCGACGGCCGCGGCGGCACCAACTGCACGAGCGCGCACCATGGCAGCATGGTAAGCGTAGGGCGAGAGGTCGCTGTCTGCGTCGCCTGGGTTGGCGTCGGCGTTGAAAAAGCCCTGGCCCTCGAGGCCCAGCAGAACAATGTTGGGCTTGAGGGCCTCAAAGATGGAGATGCGCTGCCACGTTTCCGTGCCGTAGGCGGGCATCTCGACGTAGGGCGCGTCGTGGCGAACGCCCTCCTTGACGCGGTCCAGAACGAGCTTGTTGAGGTGCTCGGGGGTCATGTTGATGGGTGCGTGGCGCGTCTTGACAACTTGGCGGCGCATGTCGGCGCCAATGCTGTTGGGGCTGTCGCCGTACTCGCCGCGGCCGGGCATGGGCAGGCGAATCAGCGTAAGGCCCAGGGCCTCGGAAAACCAGCCTTCGGCCTGGCTGCCAGAGGGCACGCGCTGCAGGCTGCGCACGTAGCCCTTTTCCAGCGAGAGGTGGCGCACAAGGTCGGTTTCGGCAATGGTGCGCTGCTCGAGCTTCATGGTGGCGCGCAGGGCGTCAAAGGTGCTGGCGGGCACAATCAGAAAGTCGGGCTGCTTCATGAGGTAGCGGCAAAAGTCGCCGACGACGGCCTCAAACATCTGGGCCATGTTGCCCTTTTGGACGCAGCCAAAGAGCTGGTCGGCGGCAATAAAGGGCATGGCCTTGTTGGCCGAGGGCCCTTCGTCGCGGCGGTCGAGGTGCAGCTTGATTTCGGCGTGGCTGGCCACTTGCGAGAGCACTTCCATGCAGCCCTGAAAGCGCGTGGCTTGCAGACCCTTGAGGATGATGCCCAGCTTGCGGCGCACGTCTTCGGCAAACTCTTCGGGCTGCTCGTGGGCGTTTTCCAGCGAAAAGCGTTGAAACACGCCGGCGCGCATGCCGGTCGCCGTGCTTTTGCGCATGGTGTACGAGGCAGTGTTACCCATGACGTGCCGGCCAATGCGCATGGCCAGCATGACGGGCATAATCATCTGCTCAATCTCGATCATGGCGGGCGTAATCGTGCCGGTGCGCACAATCGGAAAGATGCGCACGTCAAAGGGGTTGCGGAGGTGGGGCTGCTCGGCCTCGGCCAGCCGCACCCTCACAACCTGCTGGCCGCGGTCAAAGGCCAGCTTGAACTGCTCGGTGTTGACAAGCGACTGATCGGCATAGCGGCGCGTTTCGTCGCTGGTGAGGCGACCCTGCGTCATGCCGCTGTCGTGCGGACCACCCCCCGACATGGGGGTGTAGTCCATGGCGGATGGACGCGACGTCATGGTAGCGGTGAGAGTTGGCTAGGCGCCAAGCAAGGTTCGCCGAGAGTTTCACGTTGCTTGCGCGAGAGACAAGGGGTCAGCCCGAGCGGTTCAATTTTATAAGAGCCAGGCTACGGCGTGCTGCCGGTCGAGCGACAGAGCAGGACGCCGTCCTGAAACACGTACAGCAGCATGGCATCGGGGTTGGCGTAGGGCCCGTGGTGCTTGTAGCAGGCCACTTGGGCCTGGGCGCGGCGCGCGTCGACGGCGCGTCGGCCTGCAGGGTTGCGCGCGAGCTCGGCTTCCCAGGCTGCGCGCTTGGCGTTGATGGTCTTGACCTCGATGACAGTGGTGCGCGAGCCTGCAGGCGCGCCGGGCAGCGCAACAGCCACCAGGTCGATAATGCCGTTGTGCGACCGCGTGCAGTACGCCACTTCGGCCGCCACAAGACGCAGCTTGCGGGCCTGCAGCGCGTCAAAGCAGTGCCGAACGTACTTGGGTGCTTTGGGCGGGCAGCGCGCTAGGCCCACCAGCTTGGCAATGGCAGCGTGCTTGCGTGTGCCGCGACGCAGGGCTGTTTTGCGCGACCCGCCCTTGCGGCCACCCTTGCGGGTCCGACTCCGGGCTGTTGTGCGCGCTGCTGTGCGGTACGGGTGCCGCGCCGCAGCAAGGGCGGTGGCGCTTCGGGCTGGGGCGGGCATAAGTCGCGTTTTTTGGCAGCTTGCTGCTCGACCAACCGACCGACTGAAAGCGCAGAGGGAGATACTCAAAAGCCGCGCCGCCTGTGCTTATGTCGCAGTGCGCCCACTGCCACGAAGTTTACGCCGAACGTCTGGCTCGCCTAGTCTTTGTCACGCGCCATGTCGTCCGGTGCGAGCGTCCAGACGCGCTACCTGCACAGCGACTCGACGCGGTACACGACCAGCCTGCCGGATGCCGGCCAGAAGAGCCTGCTGAGCCTGACGATGATGGGCGGCCGGACGTCGATCCTGATGCTGTCGCCCAAGCCGCTGCTGTCGCCCACCGCTAGAAGCCTCTTGGAGAGCATGGGCCGCGAAGAGCAGCGGGAGCAGCAGGGCGACGCCTGGTGCCACGTGCTGGGTTTGCAGCGCCGCACCTACGGGCCCGTCATGTTTGCCGGCCTGCCACTCGGGCTACCGGGCTCGCTGCCAGCACAGCGCTCGCTGTGGGAGACGTGGCGCAGCCTAGCGCGCTCGTTGGCCATGCCTGAAGACCGCAACGACACGACGTGCGTCGACGCGCTGGCTTTGCTGGTGATTGCCAGCAGCTACCCGTACGTGTCAGACGGCGTCGACTTTGGCCTGCCCGTGCACCTTTTTGAGCTGGGCGACTGCGAAGACAGCGCGCTGTTGGTGCTGGGCCTGGCCATGCACCTGGCGGCCGAGGTCCACACCGACCTGCCGTGGGTGCCGTGCGCCGTGTCACTCGACCTGAAGCCCGACAACGCCAAGCTTGCGGCTCGCGGTGGCAGTCACGTCATTGCGGCGCTGCGGTGCACGCGGACGAACCGGTTGTACCCGATCGACGCTGCCAACGGCCGCTACCCTGGCCACGACAACACGGCTGCCACTCCCAACCTGCAGACGGCAGAGGGCCGGCGACTGGTGGCGCTAGTACAAGGCGACGGCACACCCACAAGCGCCGCGTCGCTAGTGGCCACGGCCGTCCACCCAATCCGGCCGCTGGGCCGGGCCATGGGGCTGGATAGCATGCTAGATCGGGTGCTGTCGGTGTGGCAAGTCGACGCGCGTTTGGGCGCCACCGAGCTGCACGTTCGCGTGCCCGACACGGTTGCCACGCTGAGCTGGGACACACTTTGGACGCAACACCAGCCGGCTCGCCGCTACACGCCCGACGAGCAAAAGGCCATTGCTGCTGGACGGCAAGCCTGGGCTCGCCTGGTGCCCAAGGGCCTGCAGACGCTTGCGCTGGCCGCCGTGCCCCAAGCCACACTCGACACGGCGGCTGCTTTGAGCAAAAGCGGCGCCACGGGCGTTTTGGCGTTTCCCGGGCCCACCCGGGTAAAGCATGCCAGCAGCCAGAGCCCGGCGCTCGGCGAGCAGTGGCTGCACATTTCCACCCTCGGGCCAGCGACCGTTCACCTCGTCTTTGTTCCCACTGCTCTCATGGCTGCCACCGACATCCCCGCTGCCGGACCGCCAACGGACGTCTTTGAAGACCCGGCCGAGGCCGAGGCGGCCGTCATGGCCACGTCGGCCAGCCTCAGCCGCCTCGAGCAAGCGTTCAAGGCCAAGCTCGGCAAGGTTGAGCGCCGTGCTGACAAAATCGTGCGCAAGGTCGACCGCAACGTGGAGCGGTTCGAGTCGGGCCTGGAAGAGGCGGTCGAAATGACGGCCGAAGTGGCCCTGATGACGGCCGGGCGGGCGCCGCGAGCGCAGCGCGAAAAGAAAAAGCGCAACCTGGACATCAAGATGAAGCGGCGGGCCGAGAAGCAAGGCAAGATTGGCCTGCCGGCGCACGTCGAGGTCGCGCACCACGACGCGCTGCCACATGCCAAGGCCCATCGAAACAAGATAGCGTACCCGCCCACCGGACCCAAGCACGAGCGATCCGACGGGTCGGCGCCTGATCGGGGACGCCGAGGACGGGGCCGAGGACGAGGCCGAGGCCGAGGAGGCCGGGGCCGGTGGGCGGCATTGTGAAGCGTGCGTGTTTGCGTGTCTTTGCTCAATTGAAAGTGTGTCACTCTTAGCGTCGCGCCCGCATTCTTTGAAGACCGACAGCGGCGCTGCCAGCGGACGTGGCTGGGCTTTTCGGGGCCAGCCGCTCGCTGGAGCGAGCCGCGTAGTGGCTGCCGTTGTAGCGCAGGCAAAAGTTACCGTGCACAATAAACGTCAATGCCATGGCGCTGCCCAGGGCCAGCGCGCCAGCCAGAACCCAGTACTCGCGGCCGGTCACGCTGGGGGCGTCGCGCGGGCTGGCCGTGTCGCGCAGGATTTCAAGAGCATTGAGAAACGTCGACAGGCCGGCGGCCAGGGTGCTGGTGCCCGCAATCATGATGATGTTGTTGGACTCGAGGTCCACAAACGCCTCGGCGCGAAACTCTTGCAGGCGGCGCACCGTTGCCAGCATGGTGTCGTGGCGCAGCTGGGTGGTGGACGGGTTGGTGTCGGGGTACGCCTGCGCCGGAAAGCACGCGTTGTAGACCAGCTCTTCGAGGTGCTCGGCCTCGTCGTGTCGCCGCAGCAGATCGCGGGCCGCGTTCTTGTGGTTGTACTCGGCCGCTGGCCCTCGTAAGACGTCGTGCCAGTGCACCACCAGCACTTCGTACGGCGACGTTGGGCCCGTCTGCCCGTGCATGTAGTGCTTGAGCAAAACCAGCATGCGCGCCACGTTGTCGACCGTCACCGTAACGCGCTCGTGGCGTCGCTCCACTTCGGCCATGAGGCTAATCAGGGTCGACGACAGCACAAACCACAGGCCCCAGAAGAGCACCAGCGACTGCATCAGCGCGCCCATTTCAGTGTGGTGCACGGCCGGCTCGACCAGGTACGCCATGAGCGCGTGCACACCAAGGCTGATGCTTGCCAGCACCAGCACCATCTGCCAGCGCTGCAGCACCAGCAGGCGGTAGTAGACCCAGCCCAGCAAGCTGGGCGTGGTGCGGCGCACCGGAGGACGTCTAGCAACAGTCATGGCAAACAGTGTGTGTGAATGCGCGTGCTCTGCCCGACTTGAGCAGATCGCTAGAAAAAGTAAATTTGCTTTTAAGAGGAGAGCGAGAGGTTTCAGTTCAGTGCGGGTCGGCCAAAGCGGCGTCTACAAGGACGCGTCTTCCAGACCTTTGAGCGATCCCAGGACCACTCGCAAGAGAGTCTTGAGATCGTCGTCCAGGTCGTCGCTCGCGGGCGCAGATGGCTGTGGCACAGGGGAAAGGTCAAAGACCTCGAGCAAGGCCGTGGGGGTAACCTCGTCAACGCCGTTTAGCTGGACGTGCTTGACTGGGATGTCGTCCGTGTCCGTGTCCATTCCGGCGCAGCAGTCGGGCCAGAGCATGACGTCGCGCTGGCGAGGAGCTGGCACTTCGACCGTGCACGTTGGGCTCGAAAGCTCATCGACAAGGTCGTAGGGTTGCTCGGGGTTGGCGACAATGCCCGTTTCGTATCCGCGGGACATCTTGAACGGAGGCTCGCCGCCGTAAGGAACGTGATCCAAAGGATCGTTCGTGTATTCGGCAGAGAGCGTGTACAAGCGATCCATGGTGCTAAGAGTCAAGATCGAGAAAAAAATAGGAGTGGGTACGCAGACGATCGGCAGAAGGCAGCAAGTGCGCTGGTGGCGGTTCTGAACGCCCGCCGTCGAGCACCCGTTTACGCCCGCAAAAGAGTGCTTTGCTACCAGCGGCGGCGGCGCAGAGCGTCGAGCACCCCGTCCTCAAAATAGCTCGACGCCGGCACGGGCGGCTTGTTGCCGCACGGCGTGTGCTCGGGTCGTGTGCGCCAGGGCTGCAGGGCCGATGTCATGTTGCCAAGCACACCCTGAGAGTGGGACAGCAGAGACCTCGCTGCTTTGCGAAAGCGAGCCGATCGGTCGCCCGGGGCATCACAGCCAAGGCCGCTGGGCCACTCGATGTCGGGACGCAGCCCTTGGTTAGTGCAGCGCGCCTGCTGCGGCGATGCAGCGGTTAGCAGCGCCCTGAGCGTGGGCTGAAGCGCCCGATGGGCTGCCAGCAGATTGCCGTTGGGGCGCACGGGCGGAGCGCTCAGCACGCCGCCCCAAAACACCGCAGCCGTCATGACGTCGGGCACAAGCCGATCGCGGGCTGCCTTGAGTTCGGGGTGCACCTCGAGCACCCAAAGAGCTGCTCGCGGCGTGAGTTGCAGCTGTTGTGTGCTGCGGTCCCACTCCAGCGGCAAGCGCGACGGAAGAGCCGTGCTGGGATCGCGGCGCACGCCCGGTGTCGGCGCAGGACGGGCTGTGTCAGGAAGTGCCTTGGTGCTTTTTCGGGCCTCGGCGGCCTGGCGAATCTGCACTAGACAGCGGTCGCACGCGGTTTGCGAAGCAAGCTCAAAGACATAGCAGGGTGTCTGACGGCAGCGCACGTAGAGACGCGGCCGCTGGTTGGCGCGCGGTTTGCCCGTAGTCACTGATCGGACGGCAGTGAGCTTCCGGGCAATGCCCTGCCCGCCAGAGCGGTCGCCGTGCCACACCAGTCGCTTGGGCGACAGCTGCAGCGTTCCGGGCGCATTTTCACACCAGGCCGGCACGCGAAAAACCACCATGACGGAAATGCTGCAGCTGGGCCTGTGGATGAAAGGGGCCAGCGGAGCGCGCGGACTTCCATTGGCTGCTGGCACACCTCACGGTCGCGACACTTGGGAGGCCCGCTTGCTGACCAGCAGCCTGGCCGACTGGCACCAAGCGCTAGACGCACCCCCGCAGCGCATCGCAGCAGTCCTAGGCGGCACGACCACCCTACCATCGCGCACGCGCATCACGCACGTCGACGCGCTGGTTCAGTTGGCGCTGGTTAGCCAGGCGCTCAAAGAAGCCGACGTTGGCCTGACAGTAGCTTGCTTGCAGCAACTGGGCGACGAGTGGTTGGCGCTGATTGAGCCGCTGGCCCGATCGCAGCTGGCCGTGCTCATGGCGCCCTACAGCGCTGCAGCATACCGCGTGTTTGGACGCGAGTTTGGACGCTTTCTAGAGCTGAGCGCGACGCTCGACCTGGCGCAAATGGACGACAGTGTTGTGACGAGCCAGCGGCAGCTGGCCGAGATGACGGCGCTCTGTGCCAGAACCAGCGCGCCGCTGGTGAGCGAGGGCGCCCAGCTGCTGGCGGATGCGCTGGCGCACTACAAGCACGCGTGTCGCTACTTTGACGAAAGTCTGCCCTGGCTGCGGCATTGGACTGGCCGCGTGAGTGCCTGGCAGACCCACTGCAGCGCCCAGCTACTGCACAAAGCCCGCCTCGAGCGTCTGTACCACTACTTGCGAGGCCTGCACGACAGCTGGGTGCTTTCTGTTGCCGCGTCGACGTGTAAACGACCCGAAGCGCCGCCGGGCGCCGATGAAGCGCCGCCCTACCTGGTGACTCCAACATCGCTTAAAACCCTGCTTGGTGTCTGTGAGCGTCATTTGCCCGAACTCGCTCGCGTCGCGCGTGTTGCCGCAGTGTCGACTGGCCACGCCTAGCAGCGCCTCAGATGCAGAATTAACTCGTGCGCCTGCCTTGCCTTTTGCTTCTTCTTTTTCCAAGGCTCTGTGCAGCCATGCGCGTGCTAGCGTGCTTGCTGCCCCACGTGA
>Ga0306898_1000722_pt1 | contig 11838 bp, 15 predicted proteins | sample AntRauMFilla1564_FD_190424 | JGI IMG/M metagenome (GOLD analysis project Ga0306898, IMG submission 190424) | Saline lake microbial communities from Rauer Islands, Antarctica - Metagenome Filla 1 #564 (v2) (version 2) | ecosystem: Environmental > Aquatic > Non-marine Saline and Alkaline > Saline ...
TTTGAGTCTACCCGTCCAAAGTAAGACGCTAGCGAATACGCAATACATGATGCCGTTTCCGTGGTGTCATTCTCGCTGTAGTTCTGGATAATTTCTGCGATTTTTTTATAGTGTTCTGGAGACATAAATTAATTAGTTAGTGATAGATTGATTAGACTATTGCCTTGGCCGTTGCCTTGCGTTTGCGCGTTCCAGTAGCACATTGTGCTGTCCTCGGTTGCACATTGTGGCAAGGTTGCTAGTAGGTACGCGGTACCAAGTGCAAACATCAGCGCAATGACAACCAAGGCGCGGGCTGCTAGGTCTTTGCGGTTGTCAATTTTCTGCTGGTGGCGATAGTTGGCTACCGCGTGATTTTTCTGGTTCATATAATTAATCCCAAGCTTGTAACTGTACCGAGTCGATACCTTGCGGCACGACTAGCACGTGAGTATATAATCCGTAGAGCTTTGACTGCGCCCGCTCTGCTTTTTTGATTCCCTCGACGGTGTTAATTTTGATAGTTGTGGTATACATATTTTTTTACGCGGTGTTTTATTGTGTCGCGTGTCACGGTATCAAAATTTTGATACCGCTCACGTGATGCAATTATGCAATTGTATAGACTCGCTTTTGAAACGCTACACCATCACTATTTTTAGGTTCTAGGGTGATGGTATTGCCAACGTATGACATCTCGCTAGCTTTTGGCCACTCAAAATAACTTTGAGTATCAAACATAAAGCCAACGGTATTTTTGGTTGCTACAGTACGTGCTCCTTGCATGGCTGGCGGTACACCTACAGTCTCGGGATTGTGCGCGGTTGCGTACCAGACAAATTCTGTACATTCTAGGACGGTTCCTACGGTGATATCATTTTTAAATTGTGCTAGTGACTTTGACATAAGATATTTATTTTGTAGCCCCTGCTGGACTTATTCATAGGTTATCAGAAAGGGGTGTCAGTGTCAATCATTTACTATGCATTTTTACTAGATATAACATCTAACTGTAAAATGTCAAATTCCGATCAAAAATGTACATATATAGGAATCAGAATGGGGGCTTTTTTGGGGTGAAACTTGATAATGTAAAAATCTATAAGGTATGACGGTGGGAGGGTTTTTTTGGGGTGTCTTTTGGGTGGGTGGGGGAGGTAAAAAAGAAAATAAAAAAGTTTAAAACGTCATTTGGTATAAGGTAGGATTCCCTACCTTATACCATTTTAGCCTTATTTATAACGCTTTTGTCTATTGACATTTTCAGAATTCGTTGGGGCACAAGTTCTTATGCCCCGCTTATGCCCCGCTTATGCCCCGACCATTCTAGCCTTATTTATATGGGTACATTGACTCCTCGGGGCATAAGGGCATAAGAATCACCAAAAAAGCGCAAACACTTTTTTTATATTTTTCTACGCCCAGTGTTTTTTTGCCGTTCTTATGCCCTTATGCCCCGACCCTGTTTTCAGCCTTGTTTATAACGCTATGTTAGTTTGCTATTGACGGGGCATAAGAAGTAGTGCCCCTCAATATTTTTTATGATATGTCAATACCCCTAAAGTTTTTGATTTTACTGGAAGAGAAAGGCCATTTTGTCTAGTAAATGGTTGACACTGAAAGTATCGGAGAGGGGGTGGGTCCCTTCGGTCTGACCCCGGTCGTGTTAGTCAGAAATCTCCCCCTACCCCCCAAGAAAAATAAGCCACCGCACCACTACCGCACCACTACCGCACCACTAACGCACTAAATATAATTTCGGATTTTAAAAAAGTTCAAAAAAAAATTTCCCAAAAAAACTCACTGTTACAAAAAAGGTGTGATATTATTCTGATATGAAAAGACCAGCCACCGGATCAACTCCTAAACAGTATGCGTACGCCACAATGAGGCTTACTGGTCAGGGAGGTTCTAAAAAAGAGATAGCTCGTAAAGCTGGTTTTTCTCCTTCTGTAGCAAATAACGCTAAGTACAAAATTGAGAATACTGAAGGCTATCAAAATGCGGTTGCTGTTCTAGCCACTGAAAGCAATAACTTGCTACTAGCCATCCTGGCTGAATTTAAAACGCGTGGCGTAAAAAAATTTTCAGACAAAGATCTTATTGGTTCGCTTAAAGCCATGACAACCGCTTGGGATAAAATTGATAATAAAAGATCTCCGGCTAAATTAAAAACTCCTGAGGGTAATCCTTTGCGAGCTGTGTTTACAAAGCGAGTTGAGACTCAAACAGTCCGATTTGAAAAAGAAAAGAAGGAGAAGAAAGAGAAAATTTCTAAAGAAGAAAAAGCTACCGCGAGAGAAGCTGAGGTCGTAGGTCCAGTGGATGGAATTGATATGGATTTTTAAACGATGGCTAAATACAACATACAATTTCAGAAAGAGCATAACGCCAGTATTGTTGCTCAGTTGATGGAGGACCCGGACTTGATTGAAAACAAGCGATGGCGGATGGATAATCTCTATTGGATTATTACGAAGGACGTAGAGAATCCTAAATCTTTGTTTCAGATGAACCGAGCGCAGCGGCATTTTTCTGAAAACTATTTAAATCCGGATGATCCCAGTAAGCGGTACTACCGGCATATTATTTTGAAATCGAGGCAGCTTGGGTTTACGACGTTTATTGACCTTTGGATTTTGGATGAGATTTTATTTAATACCAACCGTGAGGGTTTGGTTATTGCTCACACCCTCGGTGACGCGACTGAAATTTTTGACCGTAAAATTGACTATGCGATTCGTAACATGAACGAGGAGGTTAAAGGAGCTTCTTTTAAATTAGTCCGAAACTCAGCGAAAAAGATTCAGGTGGTGGTGGACTATGGACCGGAGGAAGGTTCCACCAGTTCAATTCAGGTATCAAACTCTGGTCGGTCGGGAACTTATTTTTACGTACACATCTCTGAGTTTGCGAAGCTTTGTTTGGCGTACCCGAAACGAGCAGCGGAAGTTGAAACGGGAACATTTCCAGCGGTTCCGTTCGACGGATCTATTTTTATTGAATCGACAGCGGAAGGAATGGCCGGACGTTTTTACGAGATGTTCAATGAGGGGTGGCCAATTAGAGACACGATTACTCCGATGAAATCTCGAGTGATGTTCAAACCGCACTTTTATAACTGGCAGTACGATGATACTGAGATGGCTAAAATTACGGAAATTATTCCGGTGGCTGAGATGGAAATGGGGGAGATTGATTTTGCTGAGTACCAGCGAGATCACAATTTGAGTGACATCGAAATCACGTACTACTACATGAAGTGGCTTCAGGCTGGAGGTAAAAACTCTACTGATGCGGTCAATAAACTCAAGCAAGAATTTCCGACTACTGTAGAGGAGGCGTTTCTATCTACCGGTCAAGCGTATTTCCCGACGGCTAAAGTGTTTGCGATGATGCAGAAAGTGGTCAACGGTACGCGCGGGGAATTATCGAGAGACGAAAAAGGTGAAGTTATTTTTCAAGAGTTCTCAGCGGGAAATCTTGAAGTTATTGAGAAACCAATAAAAGGGATGCGCTACGTAATTGGGGGAGATACGGCGGAAGGTCTCGCTCACGGAGACAGCCAGTGTTTGTACGTGCTCAAACACTCAACCGAAGAGTGTGTAGCTGTTTACAGATCGAAGGTACCTCCGGATGAATTTATTACTGAGGCTTTCAATGTCGGGAAGTATTACAACTGGGCTCTGCTTGGAATCGAATCAAACAAAGACGGGCTATGGGTAAACGATGGTCTTGATAAACTGGGGTACGTCAATCTCTACTACCGAAAATCATTTGACGATATCACTAAAAACATCACCAAGTTCTTTGGTTGGAAAACGACATCGGCTACGCGACCGTTCGCGCTGGCGGCGCTCAAAGCTATCTTCTTAAAAAAAGAGGGTGGTTTTCCAATGGCTATTTTGGTTGAAATGATTACGTTCTTACGGAATATGAAGGGGCGACCAGAAGCTCTGGCCGGTAAAAACGATGATGTGATTATGTCCGCGTCTATCGCGTATGCTATTCTTCAAGAGATTGGAACGTACGTTGTTCAATCGAGCGATAGCGAAGGATTTTCATATGCTAAAGCCATGTTTGGCGAACCCCAGAATCAAGACCGGTCAGCAAATCATTCACAACACCAATCAGAAAATTCGATAGTAAGAGAGTTATAATATATTCATGGGCCGTCGATATAAAAGTCTTCATCATAATCTCCAACCAGGAGAGAACGTGGTGTTCCACTGTGAGCACCGGTCACCGCGCAACCGCGGCATGAACAAGGTCAGACCTTTGCGACAATACAAACGATCAGACCGTCGAAATTGGAAAACTACTGTCAAAAATCAAGAATATTTGCTAGAGATTGGAAAAAAAAAGAAGTGAGTAATCAACTATAAGAAATTGGAGCTTGTTTTAATCTTTAAAAGACTTTATTATTACCGATATGTATAAAAAAACCGATTCACCTGAAGAGACTGAGCTCTTGGGTGGAGAAAGTACCTCCGGCACAACTAAGAAAAAAACTGTCTCTGATAAAGACAAAGCTTCTTATATTTTTGTTGAGGACAAGAAGAAACTGATGAAAGAATCCCAGTATCGGAAGCGATTTGACGAACTTTCAAAAGAAATCGAAGCCAATATCATCAACACCACCGTCTCTTACGGTAAAAAAGTGTACGAAGAGACCGGTTGGGGGTCAATGGTTTCCTATAATAAAATGTCTAACGGCGCGTACGACATCAATGTGTATCCGCAGAAGATAAACGGTCAAAATGACAACAAGTCTGGTGTGCCAGTGTCCCAAGAACCAATTGCTTTATCTAAAATTCTCATTGCCACATCGGTATTAGCTGGAAAAGTCCCAGATTGTGAGGTGGTTGGTGACGACAAAATTTACAACAAGGCGGCACATGAACTGTGGAAACGCACTTGGACATTAAAAGGTGGAAATGGTCAGAATACTTTGGAGCGAACCTACCAAAACCTATTTACCTACGGCTGGGCTGCTTGGCGTACGTATCCAAGACGAGTTTCAGTCAAGCGAAAGGGAATTGACAAGATTCTATTTGACGATATTTACCGCGAACCAATGGACCCAGCTCGAACTTGGTTTGGAATCGGTCAAAATGTCGGTGACTACTGGTCTCAGTTTGAGGTGTACTACGAAAAAGATATTCAAAAAGCGGAGTTGTTTGCAATAGTTCCAGAAATAGAAAGCTTTAAGGCACGAAAAAACTTTCTTGAAAAGTGTTCGACTTCTGATGAGTCAAAAGATGAAAATCAACTGTTGTCTCAAAATTCATACACCATTGGCTATTACGAAAACGTAATGCTTAACCGGTACGTAGTAAAATGTGGAAAGTATATTATCTACGATGGAGAACTACCAAATGATGACAGCTACGGATCAATCATGGTGGTGCGATGTTTCGTTAAAAATATTCTGGACCCACACGGCGTAGGGTTGTACGAAATGATGCGCGGAAATACGGCTCTGTTTACCTATATCAACTCGCTTAATGCCCAACAAGTTGAGGCTGAGATTTTCCCGTTACTCTTTGGTCCGCAAGTACAAAACGGTACCAACACGTACCGACGGTCTCCAAATGTCATTAACCCCAAGAATCCGGGTAGCTCTATCGATGTAGTTAAGACTTCGGGGAACGTGCAGCAGGGTATTGCTTTTGGCCGAGACCAAAAAGTTGCCATTGAAGAAAACACGGGAGTCAACAACATCGTTGCGGGACAAAATGCTGAGTCAACTCTTGGCTCAACTGTTATTATGAAAGAAGCAGCTCTCAACCGATTGACCCCTCCTAAAAACTCGATGATGAACGCTCTGCAAACAGATGCTCATATTGCAATGTCTTGGATTGAACAGACGTACCCAGTGGACAAAGTATTTATGATTGACTCAGACGAAAATGTTGCTGAGTTTGCAAACCAAAATCCTGACTACTTTATCGAAAGCCAGAGTGTCACCGGTGACGATGACGAAACGATTGTTGGTCACGTAGTAACCGCTTCGAGAAATCTTCGAATGAACTTTGACTTTACTCCCGAAGGTGAACTGCTTGAGGATGTACCAACCCGAACCATTTCAGCTCGTAACCTATTTAGCGAAATGCGCGAACATGGTCACAAGAAAACTTATATTGAGTTTGTCATGGATCCGGATTCAATGCTTGTGCCTTCAATGGAAATTCAGAAGCAAAACTACATGGCAATTTCTCCTTTGATTACTAATCAGATTAATTTGATTTTTGATATTCGAGGTCGAGATCCTGAAGCTTCAGCGGTACAGCTGCGAGCGTTTGAACGGATGCTTAGAATTCAAAAAGAAAACATTTTCGATTATATTCCGAAATCTATTTATGATCAGATCATTGCTCTACAACCGTCTGAAATTCCACCACCATCAACTGACGAACCGATTGATAAAACTAAACTTTACAAAGATGCTCCAGCTGATGTGCAGCGATCGATTGAGGAGGCAGCTGGATTACAGCCGTCGGAAAGTGATATGATGGCTCCACAAACCCCAGGTACAATCCCCCCACTCAAAAGAGAGAATCCTGAAGCCGGAGTTCCTGGACAATCAGATGATCCTAATCTTGGGCGACCACTAAGCCCTGGGAATATTCCTCGACCGCAATCTCCGATGGGAGCAGCTAACGATGCTAGTATGGGTCGAGCAGCCGCTGGTCCTGGTGGATTTTTCCCCAGTTAATTAGAAAAATATGATAGATCAACAATCACACATCCAGAAAAAAATAGCGTTTGCTCAAAGCGAACATATTGAAACTGTAATTTCACTTTTAAAAGAGTGTTCGCGGCAGACAAAACTTGTGGGGGAAACTGAGTATGCCACAATCGTAAATGCTGTGACGATGGACGCGCAAGGCGACATGATTATAAAATTCATTAATAGTATAGACTTCATTAAAAAAGGAGGTCTCATAACCGAACAACAATAATGAAACAAGCTACCGAGCTAAAAAAAGAACTCTTTACTCTTCAAGTTAATTACAATGAAGAAGCCATTGAAAAAAAACTAATGAAGTTTCAAACCAAATCAGGTGATGAATTTGTCATCAGTGCTGAAGAGATGTCTACTATTTTGATTGGCCAAGTTAATTCAGAATTAGTGGCAGCTACGTTCGTTGAATCAGAACGAGTTGATGTGGTAGAAGTTGAACGACAACTGGCCGTCAGATTAGACAAAGATTTTAAAAAAGGAGAAGAAATTCGCCTCACTTACATTCATCCGTATCCAGTAGAATTTGCACTGATTGAAGAAGCCGCTAAAATTGCAAAAATCCGCATGGACGTTCCTGCCCTTAGATTAACCAAAAAGTACATCGATGATGTGCGTGAAAAAATTACTCCAGAACAACACCGGTTTGTTGATTCATTCTACAAGTTTTTTAAAGGAATATTCTCAAATAAACGAGTCGCTGGTAACCCATAAAAGTTGCTGGTGGCATTATAAAATAAGAACCCCTGAGTGAAGGGATATATCACTTTAAAAATATATGTCGTTAGCGACCAAAAAAAATAAGGCAGAAAAACTTGGAATCGTCTTAGAAGAAGGTGTGACCGAAATACAAATCGATGAATTGATCGAAACCAAACAAAGTTTTATTGAGCAGCAAAAAAAAGAAGAGGCAATCAAAGCTAAAGAAGTTGAAGAAGCGAAAGATAAAGCCAAGAAAAATACCTTCGTTCTACGAGACGTTGATGGAGATGATGTTGATCAGGCTGAGTATTTCTTTGCCCGAACCGAAGAAGAAGTAATTGATAAAACTACACACAAACCGAGCACTAAAACTGCTCCGGCTTACTTCAATACTACCTGCGGTTTTCCGGTTGATCGTGAAGATCTGATTGAAGCCTTCAAACTACACTTCCCGACCAAGAAGGGTTTTCTCTTTTACCGACTACGAGATAAAGAGGTGTACTTGATAATTGTTCCGTTAAAATACGCAACGACGATTAGCAAATCAAACGAATCACGACCAGGAGATTTCCAGCGACACGCACTTTCATTTATTGGAGAAGGTTCAGTCAATGTCGATTCTCTAAAAATGAAGTTAGCAAAGGTCGCAGCCCACTCTTCTATCTCCAGGGAACCACTTGCGTAAAGTGAGAAAGACTATTATTATAAAAGTAATTCCAACGGCGACGGTCACGATACGACCGGATACATATGGATCCAAAAGATGAAATCAAAGATGTGAACACGGAAATTGATGAAGCTGCTCTCGATGCAGAGTTAGCCGCATCACTTGAAAATGTTAAAGCTGGACAGACTCTTGAGGCAGCGCCACAAGATCAAACTGCAGAAGCAAATACAGAAGGACCAACTGGTGAAGATGCACCAACTGGACCAACTGGAGAAACTGCTCCTACAGATGAGGCACCCAGCGATCCTCAAGCGACTGGAGCAACTGGAGAAGACGAGTTTCGAATTCCTAACAAGGGTAAGTTCGAATCTGATGAGTCTTATGAAAAACGCGTTGAGCTATTTGATCTGGTAAAAAGGAGAAAAGCAGCCAACACTCCAGAAGCAAAGGAAGCACTTTCTGAAAAGATCGCAGAGACCAAGGGCGACCTGAAAACTCTAGGTGCGACAGAAAGATTTACTCAAAACAAGGGTGAGGGAGATCCAATCGGTCAAACCGGTGAAGTAGACCCGCAATTGGCAGCAGATCAAGCCAGACTAAAAGAGCTTGGTGGTGCAACCAAAGAAGACATTGCTGAAATGCTACGTCAAGAGAGAGAAACGGCTGAAGTACAAGGTGATCTAAAAAAATTCGTGGAAAAGCATCCTGATCTACAAGATCCTGATGTCAGAGAAGTATTCTTCGACTTTGTTGAAAAAAATTATGTTTGGCAAGGTAAGTCAGGAAAAGAGTTGGTATCAACTCTCGAAATGGCTCGAGAAAATATGTTTCGTCCATCGGAGTCAATGCAAGATCGCGTACTGAAAGGAGCCGGAGTTGCTGAAAAAGTAAATGCTATGCAGTTCCCAGGAGGGAGCATGAATAGACAAGCTTTTTCTACAGAAATGCAACAATCTATTGACGAAATGAAAGCTACAGGAATGTCCGAAGAAAAAGCAATTGAACTACTTTCCGACGACTAAAAGGACTACCTCTTCGATAATTTATTTAAAAGTATGGCTTTTATTCAAAGTGTCATCAAGAATCCAACCCGATCACTCCGAGAAGTAGCAAAAGGATCTGCTGTAGTAATGACTAAAGGTTTCGCTGTCACGCGAACCGCTGGTCTAGCTGTAAATGCGGCCGCTGCAACCCCTCGAGACCAAGTTGTAGGTATCTGTAACCAAGACATTCTAGCAGCGGAAGCTCTAGTTTCTGTTCCGGTTATCGATGTTTTCGACCAAGATCTTTGGATTGCTGATTCGACAAACAACTCAAACGCTGCCCACAACGGACAGCTGATGATCTTCGGAGCAAACGCAGGTGTTGTAAACAACACAGGAACAACTTCAGCTGTTGGAGTTGTTCAGCAAGAAGGAGTGTACGGGGCTGCAGCTGACCGGAAAATTCTGGTTCGGTTTATTTAGTAACAATTAATCTATCTCACATATATGAATGGAACAATTCAAGACTATGCAGTGATCGTGAACAATGTGATGAAACACATTGCACCCAAGGTTTGTGCAGAAATCAAAGCGGAGTATTTGGACTTCATGTTCAAAGTAACTGACAACCAACGAATTTATTCGGACGTTGGAGTTACAGGTCTAGGAATGGCCGAAATCATTCCTGACGGTGGTGTAGGAGCGTCTGATGCCCCAATCCAAGGGTACTCAAAAAACTACACCCAGATGCACTTTACAAAGAAAGTTCGACTAACTTTCCAATCAAACTTCTTCCTGTTTGATGGTGCAGCTGCAAAGATCAAAGGAACCGTAAAGGCAAAAGTCCTCGAAGGAAAGAACTCAATCGAGCTAGCTAAGAACTACCTCGCGCAATGTCTTCTTTCCCAAGGTTTTGGTACGTCATTTACATGGATGCCAATTAACAACGTAGGTACACCAACTCCAATCTCAACGATGGGAGCTGACGGAGTACCCTACTGGGCAGCCAACCACCCTCGAGAAGATGGTGGACCGGTTTGGACCAACGTGATTGTTGATGGAGCTACGCCTTCACCACAATTCACTTATTCTTCATTGCTCGCGGCTCGCCGACAGCAATCGTTGAAGAAAGACGGTCGAGGTATGCCACTAATGTCAACACTTGACACTTTGGTGGTCCGAAATGGATCAATCTCAGCTCAGTTTGCTAAGACTATCAACGAAACTATGAAGAAAGGTCTTGCGCCAGCGCAGGCAAACATCTTCAACAACGCACCAGCTACTGACACGTTCAGTATTGTTGAGTTGAGTCCGTTTGAAAACCAAGGCATGACTGGTCTTATGTGGGGAATGTTCGATTCTAAGATGAAAAATCAAGATTACGGATACCTCTACATTGAAGCTCTTCCTACTCGCGCAGAACCAGCTGTTGTTGACCTCTTGGGTAACCAAGACCTAGTGATGAACTTCAACGCGCTAGCCGTGCTTGGAGCATCAGATCTTCGAGGTTGGATGTGGAGTGCCGGAGACGGAACAACTACTGGCTAACCCCATTAGTCTCTCTACTCAGACCCTTCTGGGGTTTGGGATAGGCAGATTAAAAAGCCTTGTTTATAAAAATAATTTCATACGTATGCTACAAGATGCACACAGTAAAACAATCTCTAGCGCGGTTTCGGCACCTGTGGGAGACACAGTCATCATCGCTGCGGCGGATGATGCTTGGAACTACATCCACGAACTCATTGGTGACCTTTCTACTGCTGGTACGGTGAGTATTATTGCCATAAACGTGGCTGACGACGAACGAATCCTTGGAACCTTTCAACTTGGAGACGGGCAAGGACTTACTCTTCAAGATACACCGGGAGAAGATGGGCGACCTCGGTTTGAATTTAAACCAGGAGAAAGAGCTGTATTACGAACAACTGGTGGAACTTATACCGGTTCACTAAGCCGGTCAATTCGATACTAATTTATGACTGATTTAACTCACGCTCAAGCAGAAACAATGCAAACCTGGGCTCAGGAGCGAGACACGCTACTGGGAGAAATTTCTGTACTTGCTTCACAAAAAGAGGCATTAGAAATTGAACTAGTGACAGCGGGGTTAAATTTAGATGAATTAAATAAAACTATCCAATTCTCAAAAGGTATAATTAAAGAATTTGAGGCTCTTGAAGACCGGACTCGAGGTTCTTTGAGTGTGGATATTGCCGAGCTCATGGTTCGAAAGTCTCGACTTGAGGGGGAGTGTTTTGCTAAAGAACTCGATTCAGATAGGCTTTCTGTCAGAAATGATGAAAAAATTCTTTCCATGGCTAATCTTTCAAAAGCTCACGACATAATGGAAGACCAAGCTAAGATAGTAGACAGTGTTGTTGGTCAAATAATTGAAACCAGTAAAACTCACTTGTCTGACGTTAAGGTAATTGCTGATGAAATTAAAGCAGTAACATCTGAGGTAATTAAAAAAGCCAACAAGAATGTAGAGCAAACTAATATCGTACTCGAGAAACTACCTCGGTATGTGTTTGAGCTGCAAAAACCTATTCCAATTCGAAGAGCTTACAAAGCTCAAAGAAATCTAGTAATCGAACCTGAAATAAAATAAGTATGTCGTATCTCTCAACTAGCGTTACCGATTCCAATAATTTAGGATATTTTCCTACCCTAACAGCTCTTGAGGCAGCTTACCCCGTTGGAGTTATTGGAGCTTTTGCGGTAATTGGTGCCACTAATACAATATGGACTTGGGATGA
>Ga0306898_1000723_pt1 | contig 11823 bp, 7 predicted proteins | sample AntRauMFilla1564_FD_190424 | JGI IMG/M metagenome (GOLD analysis project Ga0306898, IMG submission 190424) | Saline lake microbial communities from Rauer Islands, Antarctica - Metagenome Filla 1 #564 (v2) (version 2) | ecosystem: Environmental > Aquatic > Non-marine Saline and Alkaline > Saline ...
ATCCAGCGTCATCATCATCTTGAATTTCTTCCTTCTCAAAATTTGTAACTGCTGAAATTGCTATTTCATCTTCATTTTTACTATAACTCATAACCTTATCAGCTACGAATAATTTAACATTTTTAACTAATTCTTCCATAGTATATTCATCACGTTTATCTAAGAAGTCTTGTTTTTCATCGTCAGTTAAATTTTCAACTGTTCTAACAAAAGACGCTTTATCTTTAGATAACTGTTTTGACTTATACTTTTTAAGTTCTGTAATAGTTTTTTCATATTCTTCTTCTTTAGTTTCAAAGGTTTTATTTAATTCATTTTCCTTTTCTACTAAATTAGTCTTGTATGTTTCTTCTAATTCAGACTTCTCAGTTTCCAATTTTTCATGGTTACTCTTCATAATACTATTTACAGCTTTGCCAATTTCTGATTCAAATACTACATGTTCAGTATCATCATTTTCAAAAGCATCTGACATAGGAGTCCAACTAGCTATTGCTTCAAACATGTCTGCCATATCAATTTCAATTTCTTGAGTTTCTGCATTGATTGCGAATTTTACACCATAATCTTTCCAGTCTTCCCAACTTTTAAAATATACAACATCGTCTTTTGTATCAAGATACATATATTTATCATATGTATCACCCCACTCATCTGTGAATGTTTCAAGCGAGATAATCTTTTCTACAAGCATTTCTCTTTTCTGTTCTAGAGATAATTCAAATTCATTTTCTTTATTTTTTCCCATCTGTTCACCTCCTTTATCTTCAACTTTTGAATATTCATTAAACATTTGTTCAAATTGTTCTTTGAATCCAGATTTCTTTGTAAATTTATGTGAGAATTTCTCGATCATCGAACCAGCCATAGCTGGAGCATGATTATCACCTAGTGCACATAATGCGTCAAATGTAGCAGTTGTTATCTCCCAACCACCACCACCGTCTCCTCTATCAATCCAAACGCCATCTAAATCATCTGGTAAGAGTTCCATAGAATGGTTCTTATCTTTATCGAATAACTCAGAACCTTCAAATTTATTCCAAACATATCCATATGTTACAAGGTACTCTTTTTCACCTAGTTCAGTATCAACCATTTCAAAATTAAATTCTGGATTGGGAGGTATAAACCCGTATGGTACTCCAAAATAAACTAACTCTAGCGACTCTTCACCTTCACTATTCTTAGTAACCTTAAAGCCTTCCTCATGTCCAGCAAAATCCATTCCACCGTCTTCATCTGTTGTAAACCCAACGATTGGTATCTTACCAAGGCTCTCATTTGCCATCTCTTCTAGTATTTCCTTAGAAAAGAATGTATTGTTATAATTCCACCCTGTATGAGCAACAAGTATCTTTACCTTGGAAAATCTACCATCTTCTTTTTCATCTTCTACAATTTCAAAATTACATTTTACACTTTTAATATCTAACTTGCTTTCCATTATTCACCACCTTATTTCTTTTAGTCTCTGGCTTCAACACCATCATCTGATAAATCAACTTCATCTTTCTTATTTGTATCGTCCGCTGATTGTTGATATGACGTTGCTAATGGTGTATCCCATGCATCATCAAAACCAACTATTTTTTCAGCTTGCCTGCCGTATATAGCCTCTAGCTGTGTAATACCAACAGAAGCCGATACATAAGAATAATTACCACCATGTTCAGCTATCTTCATATATCTATTATAAACCTCTTCTTCATTATGAACAGTTTGGTTTATGAAGTTTACAGAATAAACGCTCTTGCCTTTTATGTTATTAGCGATTTGTCTATTGAAAAATGCTTCGTATTGTCTGAGTAATTTGAACATCATATTCTCGTCCATTTTAATACTTGCTTTTATACCAGTACTACTAACAGAGCTTGAATTAAATAACATTCTTGATACACCTGCTGAGCTTAATAAATTACCAAAGTGTCTGTCTACTATATTTGAGCTTTGTTCATTATTATCTTTTAAATTCAATACTTCAACATCAAAAGGATTAGTAATGATACCAAATAGACTAGGTAAGTTCGCTGATGCATTTTCATGATAGACTTCTACACCTTCATCAATTAAATACTTATCTGCTTCGCCACCACTTTCATCAATCGGTATTTTCATGTGTATCAATTTATAATTATCACTTCTACTTGCATCAGTTTGTATTTCTTTTATTTCATGTAATCTAACCATGTCTACAAATATACCACTAAAGAATGGTAGTGAATAATTAACTCCAGTATCTAACTTAAATGCAAACTGTTTGTTTACGTTCGGAGTATACCAGTTCGCACTTCTTTTATTATTGCTTAATCTGTTATATGCATTTTGTATCTCTATTGGAAAATTAGATATTGACTCTTTATGATTATTAAAATAACTTAAATCAAACTTATATATATAAACATCACTTTTATCCTTACCAACTATCTGACACCAATCAAATGGAAACTCCATAAGTGTTTTTTTAGTTGTTCCATTGTATGATAATTCATATCCGAAATAAATATCTTGTAATAGTAATTTCTTTGTTATCTCTCCAAGTTTGAGCTTATAATTATAACCTTCAAAATATTCAAGTGTTTTAATGAAATCTTCTTTATTAACACTCTCTTTAGGATTTATAACTGCTCTATAATATAACATATCATAATAATTAATTAATTTTTTATATTCTTGTACATAATTATATAATTTATATGACACATCTTTTATAGCATTTTTATTTTGTTCTGGCAATTGTATTAAGTCTTGAACAGCGTTATCTTTTAACAACTTACTTGAGTTCACTGATGTTCTATGAAAATCACCTACGCCATTTAAAAAATTTGATACATTGAAGAATTTCTTTCCATCAACTTCCGTAATATATTTTTCATAATTTTCTTTTTCAAATGTGTACATCTTATTTGCATGTTGCTCTATATATTCTTCATTCTTATCTGGGAACTGTTGCATTAATCCAGAATATATGTCACTGTATTGAGGTTTTTGAATTTTGCTTGCCAATTCCTCACTTTTCTGTTTCTCTTTAATCTTTTGTTTAATATATTTTTTCGACAAATTCATTCACCTCCTTTACATTTTACCTCTTCCGACTAAACCTAAATATTTCTTCTTATTTCCAGTTTCTTTTTTCTTTTCTAAATGATTCTCTACAAAGTAACACATATATGCTACCGTCATGAATATATCTTTTTTAATATTCGAGTTTGATTGATTGAATGTAAACTTATTTTTAAATTTACCAACTGTTTTACTCTCAATATTCAATGCTTCTATTACAAATTCATTAGCCATAAAACTTGGTAATTCTTTTGTAAGAAATTTATCTTTATCTACTTCACTATAGTCAACTTGTGAACCATTTAATATTCTAACTTTATTCTTCTCAAACATATTTATAACACTTAACGCTATTTGATGTTGTTGCTCAGTCGTTCCATGTATACTAAATACATGTTGTTTATAATTCTTTACATCTTTTGGAATTTTTTCGTTTATATTATAAGCAAAGAACGGTAAGTAGTCAGAACCATCATCGCCCAAATGTCTTTCTGCCATTCCATCTAAGAAATTCCTACCCATTACATGAGCGTCTATTACAATATATCTTGGATTAAATAAGTCATCTATTATCTTTAATTTTAATACTTGTTGTTGCTGTGTGTCAGTATTTGGTATCGGTATCATATTAACTATGGATACTGACTGAACTTGATTATTACTATTAACTGCCACTCTACCAACCGAGCATACAGAGTTATCATTTTTGCTATTATTACTTCTAGCCCAATCGACTGACAGAATATAAAACTCATCTTTGCCTAAATCTTTAGAACGTGAGAATTCAGCTTCTGATATCGTTTTAGCTCTCTCTAATTGGTCTATTGATATTATACTATTTCCAGACCCACCAGCAAATATTGTTTCGTAGTTCATATCCCAAGCAATCTTACTTATTGTATCTTTCTTATTTGCTAATTGCCTTTTACTCAAACCCCTATTCCCAAATACTAAAGGTACTTGGTGGTTATGAGCTATTGAGAATACTCCACTATTTAAATTAGCCATAGTTTCATATGATTTCTTTAGTGAGTGGTGTCCAGATGAATTATAATATCCAGCTGATGATATTGACTTTGTAGATGGGACTATAAATCTATCTGGCTTTAAATCCTTCAAATTCTTTCTAGGAGTTAAAGTAGGAATTATAGTGTCTTCTAACACCTTTGTTGGAGTAAACATTCTTTCATCAAGTATAATCTCCCCAGTCGTAGTTGTACCTCTTGATGATTCTGGTGTGGTATTAGACATCTTGCTTCCATTTGCAAAAGTAATTAATGTATCTTCACTGTCGTGATTATGTTTTATTATTTCATCTTTTAAAAATGAGAACATGTTTATTAGTTCAATAATTTTTTCGTTCAATATTTTAGAGGAATTCTTTTTTGTTAATGCTGAATACTGTACGGAATAATTTGGGAATATGATACAGTTCAAAGCTGCAACTGCAATCGTCTCAAATGTCTTTCCAGCTCGTCTATTCTTTATAGCTGTATATCCCATTCTATATCTATTCATAGCTCTCATTGATATTGCTTGGTCTGGGTCAAACTCGAATTTCTTTCCATCTAATTTAGCCATCAAGCTATAAAATTTATCTGGATAAAAGAAAGCCCAAGCTCTGAACTCTTTTAAGAACCCCATGTGCTTTTTCTCCAATGATGTATATTTCATCGTATAATGTTCCCATACTTCTCTATCTTTTCTTGATAATTCGTCCCACACTTTATCTCTAGCCTCGATTAATTCTTTATCGTATTTATTATTCATAAGCTATTACACCTCTACATCTTTAAGAGATATCTTTCCATTATCTAAAGCATCTGGATATTGTTCTTGTATATCTTTAAACTGTGCAACTATATCTTCATATTTAAGATTATTGACATCTTTATCTTGTACTACCATATTATGTCTTACTATTAGAAATAACATTAAATCTATCTCATCTTGCGGATGGTCAAATCCGAAGTCTAGAAAATTTATTGAACCATTTTCTCTTTCAACTTTTTCCCATAATTTAGTAAGTGTTTCACTACGAGTACCCTTGTCAATATACTTTAACTTCTTTTGAGCGGCGAAAAAGTTACCTTGCATTCTTTTAACATCTAAACTAGCTTCGTCATCAGATAATGCTTTATGATATCTATGTCGCTCTATTGCCGCAAATACTAAATTGTCAACATCTCTACTTGACTCTAATTCTATTGATGGAGCTTCTTTTATAAAATATCTCTCATACTCAACTAGCTCTCCATGATTAAATCCCTTACCATATTTATGTTGTAAGTAGTCAATACTCTTCCATAATCCCGGCAATATCTCTAATAAGTCGTCACCAGCATCATTTATCATCATGCCTATTTCTGTTTCTGATGCAGTTTTAGTTATAAGTGCTTCATTTTCTATATCATCTTCTACATATTTAGAGTATTCATGATATGGCTTTATATCCTTACGCATACCAGCTAACACATTAAAATACATTCCAATTGTAGAACCTCCTGCATTATATGCTGAACGCCATACGTCAATGTGGAATGGTAAATCCATTTTCTTTAATATTCTTTGAAAACTTTCAACGTCCTCAGAACTATTTATACCATTTTTATAACCATATCTAGTCAAACATTCTCTGCATATAGTTACTCTATATCCACGTTTGTCTAATTCTGGTTTTCTACTCATTTTATAAAAATCAGCTGGTTTTAATTGTTTGTGACATTCTTCACAAAAATATTCAATTTTTCGTGGTCTTCCAATTTTTTTTCTTGCCATACTATACATCTCCCTTTTGAATTAATATTAAATCGTATCACACATAAACCTTATTGTCAAGTATATGCACAAAAAAATTTAGATTTTTACAAACCTAATATCAACTACTGTGTACATTATACCATACTTTGTATGCATTTGTCAAAAACTGTTTTTATATTGGTTATTTATAATGCAGTGAGGACTTTTATAAGATATAAAAGAAGTTATATAAAATGAATTTAATATGCCTCACTACACATAATCAAAATGGACACACATGGAAAAGGAGTTTTGAAAAACATGTATGCCCACTGGAATTACTTGGTTATTTTATTTTTAATTTATACTTTAATTTGATAATTAGTACAGAATGAACATACGCTATTGTATATACAGCTCTACGTTATTGTACGCTCACTCTACGTATCATTATACCATATAATGGGTTGTTTGTCAAAAGTTGTTTTTTTAATACTCTTGTAAATCTATATTGAATGGATAAAACATTCCATCTTCTCTAATTACCATAACAGTTTGTGATGCATTTGCTATTTGTTTAACTTTTTTCTTTGAATAATCATTAGCTCCCATAAGCCCACCAGAGTATAATTCTAATTCATTCCTATTTCTTGATATAGCTCTATAGTGATGTAGATGCCCCATGTTTAATATGTTTATCTGTTCACCTAGAATGCTTGAATGTTTCTGTATTTTAGCTCTATCATTTTTAGATTCATCATCTCCATGTACATGTTTAATTAATACACCATTTATTGTTTCTATATATTCGTCATACATATCTTGATGTATTACTTTAAATTTATCACTATCTTTTACTTTTGCAACTAATTCTAAATTTCTAGCTACTGTCTTAACTGCGTGGTCATCTGGTAATGCATTCCTCCCAGTTTTTGTAATTCGGTAACGATCATGGTTTCCCCCAATGAACGCAAGTTCGATAAAATATCCTTTATTAACTAAATCCATACAAAAATCATATATTAATTGTTGTGCGTGTTCGATTTGTTCTGATTGTGTAAACTCTATATCAAATGGTTGTTCTGCTCTCATGGAATAACCTTCTATTAAATCACCTAACATAATTATTGATATTTTATTTGAATTATTAACCTTTGCCAAATAAAGTATTTCTTTCTTAAATTTATTTAATCTCTTCTTAGCAATCTCAAAATTATACTTATTATATGTCTCATCGATAACTAATCCAGTATGCCAATCAGCTAATGAAACCTTTATAACTGTATTATTGAGTTCATCTAATTCAAAATCATTAATATCTGTTAATTGTACTTTATTATTCTCTAACGCTTCTCTATATTCTTCTGCTAGTAAAATAGCTGGCGTTGCTTGTCTCATATACTTTCTCAAAGTACGTTGTTCTTTTCTAGCAGATGTTTTAGCTATATTATATTGACCAATCATATCAGATAATTTAGTTAAATGTGTTTTAGGTGTAACAGATTCTATTCCGTTACTTATTATATCGTTTGAATTTAAATCACTCTTACACTCAATATACCCTTCTTCAAACCCAACGCTGTATCCCATATCATACCCTATATTTCTTTGTGTAAACTTCTTTCTATGTGCCGATTCGTCCCAATCTACATCTTTAAAATCGTTTAATAGGAATCCTATTATTTCATTATTCAACTTATACAAGTCTATGTTTTTATAAAGCCTCATACCATATGTGTCATATGTTTCATCTGATTTTGGCTTCCATCTTTTATCATTCATATATTAAACTCTCCTTTTATATTATTATATACACAATAAAAATGGTTGGATATTCCCAACCACTTATTAAATCTTGTTAAATTATAATGAGAAAACAACTGGTAAATTCGCTAGAAAAATCATTATATAGTTATATGTATTTTCTATTAATCATATTTTTTCAATACTAGAAATATGAAGAAAACTATTTGTTATACTTATGGCGTACCTAGATTGATTTGAACAATCGGCAATGTGGTTAACAGCCACACGCTCTACCAAACTGAGCTATAGGTACATATAATTAGTAGCAGAGGTGGGAATCGAACCCACGTGGGCAAGGATATAATCCTCGATGGATATACCAACATTCCACTCTGCGTTATTTACACACTTAGTGTTAATAAATTATCACAATCTAATTTTTAAATTCAAGCTTCATGTGTATTTTTAAGGTTGAAACTGTTATAAAATGTACAAAACCATTGTTTTATAGTAATTATAAACAGATTTTACGTTTATAATGGGTGCGGAGACAAGAATCAAACTTGCATATATCGGCTTTATGAGACCGATTGGCGAATCAATACGCCACTCCGCATTATTTAGTATTTACTAACCATCAACTGTCAATCCAATAACTATTTCTATATCCTCAAAAACTTTGAACTCATCATTATAATCTAACATATCAATAAAACAAACAGCCTCTTCTATTGTATCAAAACAAGCTCTCTCTTCTGAAAATTTAAGCTCATTATCATATTCATATAATCCAGACTCTAATGCTACATTCCCATATATTGGTAGCCCTCTGCCTTTTTTACAACGTTTAGAGCTGATACGTTGGCATTGATATCAATGTAAATCTTTTATCTGCTTTCCCCCACCAGATAATGTTCCAATCCACCTCAGGGGAACTCGCCCCTTACACCTAATTTCGTGGCTTACTAAAAAACTCTCACAAAGAAACTTCACCACATATTGTTCTTTTTAGTCCACTCCGTTTTTATTGAGCTTTCTGCGAGGACTTAAACGACCAGCTCATTGTAATCATTCAGTTCTAGAAAACTAAATAATTGATGCTTTGCAAATTATTACGAGTTAACTAACTATAATCCTATTATAACACACCATAAATGTATTGTCAAGAACTATTTCAAACTAATTAAAACTCTATCTCATCATTTCTATTAACGCTATAAAATTTAGTCGTATTATTTTCTTCACTTGCAACTTCGTTTAATCTATCTGCAAAAGCATCTTTACTATTTGAATTTCCATGTACTAAATAAAAACCATTATTAGCCTTCACTTTACTGTATACATCGAGCATCTCATCATATTGAATGTGGCTACTAAAACTACTATAAGAAATTTTATCACAAAGTATATCATAATCAGTATCACATATTTTCACTTTGTCATTAGAATTAAATACACGTCCTAAATCAGTGCTTATAGGTGCGTAACCTATCTTGAGTAGTAAGCTTCCACTAGACTCTAATATACTCTGCAAATGGAAGCTAGAGCGTGTGTACGGTACACACATACCACTTGATGCAACTATTATACGTGGCTTATCTGGAGTCATACATAATGCTTCACTTTTATGTGCTGACTTAACCACGTTGAAATTATCCCAATGATTTAATTCTTGTAATTTGCTAAAACTTTTTCTATATCGATTAAATAATTTATATGATAATGGAGAATCTAAAAACACTTCATACTCACCATAATAGTCTTTTAAGTTTTCATATAGAAAATATAATATTTCTGGTGTTCTCTGTAATGAAAAACTCGGTATCAATACAGTTTTATTATTTCTCAAAGTATTCTTAATCTTTCTCATCATGTCGTCTCTATCATCATGAGGAGTTATTTCCTCAGCATCTTTATAACTATATGTTGACTCAGCTATTACAACATTTGCATTTGGTATTTCAGCTCTATCTTCCACAAAATAATAAGGTATGTTGTCACTACCTAAGTCACCAGTATATACTAATCTTTTATGAGAAGTCTTAAAATCTATTACAACTATCCCACTCTTAAATATATGTCCAGCTGGTATATATGTAAGATACATATCATCTGATAAATGGTATTCATTATAAAAATCTAATTCAATAGTATTATTGAATGCCTCTCTTATATCAGCATTATCATATAATGGCTCAAACTTGTCAGTATCATCATATTTATTTAATAATGATGCAACACCTCCTGTTATATTACTTGAATCTTCCCACATATATTTTATAATATGCTTTGTATCCTTAACTGTTATTACTTGACCATTAAAGTTATTCTTAAATAGTAAAGGCACTTTACCAACATGGTCTGTATGCATCTCTCCTAATATTACATAATCAATTTTAGATGGTGCTAATTGATTATTAATAATTCTGTTATCTTTATAATCTTGTATACTACCTTTCCCTTGTGTTATCCCATAGTCAAGTAATATTTGTGTATCTTTATATTCTACTAAAATTTTACTACCAGTGACTTGTTCCGCATTTTCACCAATAAATTTAACCTTGACTTTATCACAAATTTAAATCACCAATCCATTCTAATACAATTATTGTGGCACTTTGCCATCCTTTTCATAATGTTTTAACTTCTCATAAAATTCATCAACTTGTGCATTGTATTCACCATTATATAATTCATAGCTATTAAATATATTAGCAATATTACTATGCTTGTCCAATATGTTCATAATAATATCTAATCTTTCAATTCTATCCATTACATTAGATTTCAATTCACCTAAAGCTTCTTTAATTTCATTTCTTAAATCCTTTTCATTATACTTCACTTAACTCACCTCTCTTCCATCTATTACAATATATTTGCTATTGCTCTATTCCAATATCATATTATGTTGTTATCTTCCATACCATTATTGTATCACAAATTCATGGAAATGTCAAATCTAATTCTTTGTAGCGAACGCAAAGCGATTTTTGCTTTGCATGAATATATATAATATTATAAAGAGATATATAATGTCAAGAACTATATAGCATATACTAACACACGATAAAAGTTACCAGTCTTAAATTTTGATTTGGAATACTCAACACTGTGGGTGTGCATAGTCAGAATATAGGGCATGTAATTAACACCATGCAAAATAACCAAAATAATCCTTGACAATTTATGATTATAATTATACTATGTTGTTAGAAATGATAGATTAAATAGTAAAGGAGTTGAATATTAAGTGAATACAAAAAATAACAAATTTAACATTTTTCCAAATGAAATGGCAGATGGTTCAAGGAATTTAACAAGTATAGATGCATTCGTTTATTTTATAATAAGTAGTAATTACGGAAGCATAGATAATAAAAATATAGTTGCACCAAAACAAATACTTGATGTGCTTGGTAGGAAGCCTAGAAGTGGTGACGGGAATATTAATAACGAAATTATAACTTCTGCTAACACTGTAATAGAAAGATATAGTAGTTCAAACGTAAAGATTAAAAATATTGGTGATGTAAAATTTATTAATAAATTAACAATTCCAGATGGAGAGGGGTTCAGTAGACTTAGACATGACGCTTTCCATAAAATAATGAATGCAGATAAATCAATATTGTATAATTCAGCAATAAAGCTAAGAGCCTTAAACATATTTTTACACATAGTATCTAATATATTCGAAAGAGGTACCGACATTCATGTCGGTGGCACCGCAGAAACTTGCAGGGACACATATAAAGAGTTATCATTTAAGTTTAACATAAACAAAGCAACTGTTAGTAAATATGTCCACAAACTCTATGCGTTAGATGTATTAGCTAGTAATTTAGGAGACCCAATATACTATGCTAAGAAAAATGAAGATGATAGATGGAATAGAGCTAAAACAGTTTATGTAGTTAAAAAAGATGGTTGGGAGGAAGAATTAAGTCAAGGCGTAAAGCAATATAGGTATTCATTAGAAAAGTTTGGATATAAGACAATTGTTAGAAAACACCACTTAACAAATGATTTTAAATAAACCTTGACATAGGCTGATTTTAATGATACAATCATACTATGATAAACAATTGAAAATAAAGGAGAATAATAATGAACGTATTAAGTTTATTCGATGGTATGAGTTGTGGGCAATTAGCTCTAGAAAAAATGTTAATAAAGGTTGATAAATATTATTCATCAGAGAAAGAAGGAAACTGTATTAAAATAACAAATAAGAATTTCCCTAACACAATACAATTAGGAGACGTAGTTGAA
>Ga0306898_1000726_pt1 | contig 11766 bp, 28 predicted proteins | sample AntRauMFilla1564_FD_190424 | JGI IMG/M metagenome (GOLD analysis project Ga0306898, IMG submission 190424) | Saline lake microbial communities from Rauer Islands, Antarctica - Metagenome Filla 1 #564 (v2) (version 2) | ecosystem: Environmental > Aquatic > Non-marine Saline and Alkaline > Saline ...
AAAATTGGTATTACCAAGGATTTGCCCAAAAGATTGGTAACGTATCAGGCATATGACCCATTTAGAAACTTTAAGGTTGAAAAATATGTATTCATTATGGATGTTAGACAGACCGAAAGGTATCTTCTTGATGAGTATAAATTGAATGACACCTTCACTGGCGAATGGATACCAATTGATAATTTAAACGAAATCTCACAATATATGAACAATTGTTGATATTGATAATTGACAATTAAATCTGATTATGAAAACAACTAAAGGAATAAGATATGCAAAACATCATCAATATTGAAACACTGGGTCTGGGCGACACAGAATCCGCCGAGTACAACCAAATTCACAAAGAGGTACATCTAGTGTCAGATGACGATAAAATTGCAATGCAGAAAAACATTAAAAATCAGATCGATGCACTGACGCAGGAACAGATTCGAGCGAAGACTTTCATCAATGACAATCTATTCGATTGTACCACTGCACCATTCTTTATCACGGGCAAATATCGCCGCGACCTCAAAAATCAGATTGAAATACTAAAACTCAATCTGTCTGAAATTAACGATAAATGAGGTCTATTGACATTGACCATATAATTGGATCATGGTGGAATTGGTAACACATCTGTGTTTGGTACAGAAGAGCCTAGGTTCGAGCCCTAGTGATCCAGCCAACAATCATATGTTAGTAAGAATAGAATAGTTTGCGAGAAGGTCTTATCCTTTGGTCGATGCACCAATAGCAAACTTGGGTGGCGGCAATCACCCTGATCTTGAGACTACGAAAAATGCTTTGCCGAGTGTGATAAGTAGACTGTTTCGTCTAATGGTAAGGACACCGGCTTTTCGGCCGGAAATAGGGGTTCAATTCCTCTAACAGGATTCTCAAGATCTAGAATTTATGACACAAGCACCAGATCAAGATCTGGTGATCGAGTATAGGAATGTTGCTAAATCCGCCGTCAGGAAACTACGCATCATCTAAGGAGTGAACAGCCCTCTAACCTATAGAGATTGGGCAAAGGCTACGGAGCATGGATAGTCCCAGCTCTAAAAGGACGGGGCCTGTTCTTTGTCAGTATGGACACCTATACTTGCTATGAAACTAGTGACAATGGATATTGTGGTATCGCGATTGTCTATATACAAAGTGTAATTTCGCTTGTTGTGTTTCTGGTAAAATACGCAATTATCTCCCATTCGGACATGTCAAACCACCTACTACATTTAAATCAAGACTTTTAATTGTTGACTCTGTGGTTCTAATGTTGTATATGTATGGTAGTTAAAAAGGATCTCACAATGTTTAACTGGGTGTCTCATATCTTCTTAATCCCCGCGGGTCGGGTCTACATTCTGGTACGTGATTGTATCACTTGTCGCCTTCTTTTCTGCGGGCGGTGGGGTCTGAATGTTCCTTCTTAAATATCAAGCCAAGAAAGAAACAACATGACCTATTTTGAAAAAATGATACAGCATGAAGTCCATCATCAAATCAGGGATCAAGTCAGGGTTCAAGTCCATGATCAAGTCCACAATCAAGTCTGGAATCAAGTCTATGATCAAGTCATGAATCAAGTCTGGGATCAAGACAGAGGTCATGTTAAGAAAGAAATGACATGACCTATTTTTCAAAAATGATACAGCATCAAGTCCATGATCAAGTCAGGCATCAAGTCCATGAGCAAGTCAACAATCAAGTCTGGCGTCAAGTCCATGATCAAGTCTTGAATCAAGTCCACAATCAAGTCCATGATCAAGTCCATGATCAAGTCCATGATCAAGTCCATGATCAAGTCTGGAATCAAGTCTATGATCAAGTCTGGAAGCAAGTATACGTTCAAGATCGGGATCAAATCAAGAAAGGAATGACATGACCTATTTTGAAAAAATGATACAGCATGAAGTCCATGACCAAGTCCATGATCAAATCAGGGATCAAGTCAGAATTCAAGTCTGGGATCAAGTCAACGATCAAGTCTGGGATCAAGTCAGTCGCCAAGTCAGGAATCAAGTCAACGATCAAGTCTGGAGTCAAGTCAGTCGCCAAGTCAGGAATCAAGTCCTGAATCAAGTCTTAGATCAAGTCAAGTATCAAGTCGGGCTTCAAGTCAGGACGCAAGTCTGGAAGCAAGTATACGTTCAAGATCGGGATCAAGTTAAGAAAGGAATGACGTGACCTACTTTTCAAGAATGTTACAGAATCAAGTCTTAGATCAAGTCCATGATGAACTCTGGGATCAAATCTATGATCAAGTCAGAGCTCAAGTCAACAATCAAGTCTTAGATCAAGTCCATGATAAAGTCAACAATCAAGTCAGTAGACAAGTCAGTAGACAAGTCAGTAGACAAGTCAGGAAAGAAACGACATGACCCATTTTGAAAAAATGATACAGATTCAAGTCCATGATCAAATTCGGGACCAAGTCAGGAGTCAAGTATTATATCAAATCCATGGTCAAGTCCATGATCAATCCCATCAAGTCTGGGATCAAGTCAATAGTCCAGTCTATCGTCTCGTCAACAATCAAGTCTGTCATCAAGTCAAGAAAGAAACGACATGACCCATTTTGAAAAAATGACACAGTGGCCAAGTTATGGATCAAATCTTGAGACAGTCTTACTGAATTGGCATTAACCATCTGAAAAGGTAATACCTGAATGTTTACAGTATATGTGGGTTGATCGCCACAGCGGTGACAGTGGTGGTCCGCGGCCTTCCCAGTGTAAATCTACATCCCCGTTTTAAATTAATAAATATGATGCCATGCTTGTTGACAGTCTTTGTGAACTGTTGTATATGTATCGTTAAAAGGAACTCATAATGTATATCTGTAAATGCAAAGACTGCAAAAAAGCTGCTCGCATGGGGAAGGTTCTCGGTGACCGCAAGATGGGGTACTGGTTACCATATGGTGCTCTCGGTGAATACAAGTACCAATACGGAAACGTGTCTGCTTATGTTAATTTTCCCAAGTTTATGAAGGGTAGAATCCGCAAGGAACGTCGAGTGGATATTGATTATATCCATTGACTATATCCAACCACACAACCCACAGAAAGATTAAAATGTCGAAATACAAATTCTCTATAGGCGAGCAGGTTACAGTAGTATCCGGTGAATATACAGGGATGCATGGAAAGATTCATGAGCTTGGAAGTTGGTGGCAATTAAATGACAGTCATAGATCTGCCTACAAATTTTTACCTGATCGAGGGCATCCAGAACAAGATCTTATCTATATGTCTGGGGAAAACTTAGTAAACACGCAACCATTCAAGAACAATGAGTGGCAAGATATATGGCAGCGCAGCCTGGCCCAAATACAACTTCCTGCGGTGGACATTGAGCAAACCGTCAATTCAATTGGATATCTCGACTATGTAAAAGAATTCAGATGTCACTTACAGTCAGTGCCTCGCCAGACTGGTAAAACCACTTTCATAATGACTCAAGATATTCACAATCGAGTGGTGATCACAGATCCGCGAACCAAGTACGCACGTCAGTACCGCAGTGATAATATGGTATACACAATGGATCAATTGATCCGACGGGCTGACACTTCACGGGGCCACAGCTTTCCATCTGTTTCCTGTGTGTTGGTGGATGAATATGCTCACTTTGGTGGCGCCCATACCCAAAATACAGAACGCATGTTGGATGGCATGATGACATCCATTAAACAGTTGTATACTACAGACAGCAACTTCTTCGTGTTCGGTTTGACCACTTGACCACCCACTGATAAATATCAGTATGAAGATAACAGACATCATAATGACAGAATCCAATCTAGCACCATTATATCATGGTACATTCAAACAGAACATCAGTCCCATCTTGATGAACAATGTGTTGAATGCCACTTCAAATGCCATATACAATTCCAGACCGGGTATTTCACTCACCCGGTCTTTTGCAGTGGCATCTAGATGGGCAGGTGAGCAAGGTATGGTTTTGGAATTTGATCAGCAGAGATTGAAGGCCAACCACAAAATCATACCCATCAATCAACTTCATTACCCCGAACAATTGTATCATCGAACTGCCAAGGAAGAAGAGCTTGCCGAAGAAAGAGTGATTGGGGATATCAGAAACTTAAAGAAGTATTTGACTGCAATCCATTTGAGTAAGTTTTATTTGAATAATGAACTGCCTGATCAGATGAAATCTGAATATGGAGGTTTGATCACGATCAAGCATAGACTGACACAAGTACCAAAAGTTCAATATTTTTCTTGACTGCTAGTGCCTTATGTTGTATGTTAAACATAATTACAGCAAAGGGTCAATCAAATGCGTTATATGGCACGATATGAAAATTCAGAATCAACATGACATTGACTCACTGGATGGTCTACTACATTCGGGGTGACCACTAATTAAAATAATTACTCGTACTTCTCCCAGACCGCGAGGATGGGACCACCTAAGTCTCCATTGGAGATAAACCAGGAACAATAGTATGGTGTCCTGGAAGTACTACAATTACCACTTGACGACGATACGATGTTATGCTACCTTAAGTGACAATGCGGGCGTGGCGAAATTGGTGATACGCGCAAGACTTAAAATCTTGTTCCTTTGGAGTGTGGGTTCGAGTCCCACCGCCCGCACCAAATAAACAAATGAAGGCAGTAACGTTGTGAAAGTATATGATACCCACTCAAAGCAATTGGTTGACTTACGCCCGGTTAATCCAGACTGGGTTACCATGTATGTGTGCGGCCCCACAGTATACGACAGGGCACATCTTGGTAATGCTCGATCAGCAATAGTTTTTGACCTGCTGTTTCGTGTTCTTAGAGATCAATACCCCACAGTAACATATGCGCGAAATTTCACTGATATTGACGATAAAATTATTACCAGATCAGATGAGCTGGGAATATCATTTCAGGATCTCACTGAACAGACCATTGCATGGTACCATGATGATATGGATGCTTTGGGTGTCCTTAGACCAACACATGAGCCCAGAGCAACAAAATACATTCAAAAAATGATTGATGCAATACAAACTATTATTGACAATGGGGATGCATACGAAACTCAAGATGGCCATGTATATTTTTCAACCAGCACTGACAACAACCAAAAATATGCTCGTGTTATTAGTAGTTCAATCAAAACCAATTCAGCTGACTTTGTGCTCTGGAAGCCCGCGCTTGAGAATCAACCAGGATGGCAAGCCGGGTTTGGTGGATCAATCAGATCAGGCCGACCAGGATGGCATATTGAATGTTCAGTAATGGCAACTGAATTGCTAGGAGACACATTCGACATTCATGGCGGTGGATGTGATTTACAATTCCCACATCATCATAATGAAACATGCCAAGCAAAGAGCATAAATCCAGAAGCAGATTATGCAAGGCATTGGATGCACAATGGCATGCTCACTATTGATGGCAAAAAAATGTCCAAAAGTCTGGGAAACTTTACCACAGTTCATGATCTTTTGGTTATGAAAATCCCCCCTCCGGCGATTCGCATGATGCTGTTATCCACTCGTTACGGGGACTCACTTGATTTGACTGATAGGCTTCTTGGCCAGTATATCACAATATGGCGGTCATGGAGTCTTGCCGTACAGAACGTAGACTCGATTCAAGTACCACTGGCGAGCACTGGATTACTAAATGATCTGAACACACCTGAGACATTCGCGTTGATGCATGAGTTTACAAACACGGACAAGCTGGGCGAACTCAAATATTTAATGGAAATAATGGGAATTGATTGGACATATTGCGAGTTCGATGACGAAACCGTTACCGCTATTCAATTGATCATGAAATCCAGACAGCAGGCACGAGACAATAAAGATTTTAGAATCAGTGACGGAATCCGAGCCGACGTTGCAGAATTTGGGATACATATCATGGACGTAGCTGGCGCCCAAGAATGGACTGCTGTTGGGATTGTAAATCATTCGGCCTTGATGAATTATTCAGTTGACACTCCAGTATTTCAATGTTAGTTTGAATTAACAAAACAAATTAAGGAGTTGGCAACATGTCACGTAAAACAATTGAAGTTGGTAAAATTTTGGGAATGGTCAACATGGCATTGGCCCATCCAGACAGTACACCAGACGGTCGTGAAGCCATGTGCGCAATCCTAGAGTCAGTATTGATGGAGTCAGGTAGTTACGAAGGTTATGCTTACCTTGACACAGATGAGGTTGAAGGAAATGGTACTCGTCGAAAGTATTTTGCCCACAAGACCAATGTTGATGATTATCAAGAGTGGATTAAATGACCTATTTTGCAAAAATGACACAGAATCAAGTCCACGATCAAGTCAGGGATCAAGTCTTAGCTCAAGTCTGGAAGCAAGTCGACAGTCAAGTCAGGGATCAAGTCTTAGATCAAGTCTGGCGTCAAGTCCAGGATCAAGTCTGGAATAAAGTCTGGAGTCAAGTCAGAGAGCAAGTCAAGAAAGAAATGACATGACCTACTTTTCAAAAATAACACAGGATCAAGTCAGTAGTGAAGTCTGTAATCAAGTCTGTAATCAAGTCTATGATCAAGTTAGGAATCAAGTCGACAATCAAGTCTGGCATCAAGTCAGGCGTCAAGTACAGGATCAAGTCAACAATCAAGTCTGGGATCAATTCCGGAAAGATAGCGATCAAGTCAGGTGGTCAGTTACGTATCAAGTCCACGATCAAGACTAGCGTCAAGTCCAGGATAAAGTCAAGAAAGGAATGACGTGACCTACTTTTCAAAAATGTTACAGAATCAAGTCTTAGATCAAGTCTATGATGAACTCTGGGATCAAGTCAACGATCAAGTCAGTCGCCAAGTCAGGAGTCAAGTCTGGAGTCAATTCAGTAATCGAGTCAGAATTCAAGTCTGGAATCAAGTCTATGGTCAGGTCCGTGGTCAGGTCCGTGGTCAATTCAGTAATCAAGTCTATCATCAAGTCAAGAAAGAAACGACATGACCTATTTTGCAAAAATGACACAGAATCAAGTCCACGATAAAGTCCGGAATCAAGCCAGGAATCAAGTCCTTGATCAAGTCAACAATCAAGTCTATAGTCAAGTCAACAGTCGAGTCATGAATCAAGTCATGAATCAAGTCATGAATCAAGTCTGGAGTCAAGTCTGGAGTCAAGTCAACGATCAAGCCAGTGATCAAATCAAGAAAGGAATGTCATGACCTATTTTGAAAAAATGACACAGGATCAAGTCCATGATCAAATCAGGAATCAAGTCAATGATCAAGTCCTGAATCAAGTCTACGATCAAGTCTTAGATCGAGTCGACAGTCGAGTTAGAAATCAAGTCTATGATCAAGTACGGAATCAAGTCTTAGATCAAGTCTGGGATAAAGTCAATATCCAAGTCAGTGATCAAATCAAGAAAGAAATGACATGACCTATTTTTCAAAAATGACACAGAATCCTCTCAGGTGCCAAGTCCTGAATCAAGTCTGGAATCAAGTTAACGGCCAAGTCCCGAATCAAGTCAGGGATCAAGTTCACCACCAAGTCTGGAATCAAGTCTGGAATCAAGTCATCGACCAAGTCAAGGATAACATGACATGACCTATTTTGAAAAAATGATACAGCATCAAGTCCATGATCAAGTCCGGAATCAAGTCTGGCGTCAAGTCCATGATCAAGTCAGGCATCAAGTCGGGATTCAAGTCTGGAATCAAGTCCATAATCAAGTCAAGAATCAAGTCAGGCATCAAGTCGGGATTCAAGTCTGGAATCAAGTCCATGATCAAGTCTGGAAGCAATTATACGTTAAAGATCGGGATCAAATCAAGAAAGGAATGACATGACCTATTTTGAAAAAATGACACAGAATCAAGTCCACGATAAAGTCAGAGATCAAATCTATGATCAAGTCTGGAATCAAGTCAAGAATCAAATCAGGCATCAAGTCTGGTATAAAGTCAGGCATCAAATCAGGCATCAAGTCTTAGATCAAGCCAGAATTCAAGTCAATGGGATCAAGACAGAGATCATGTTAAGAAAGGAATGACATGACATATTTTGCAAAAATGACACAGAATCAAATCTATGATCAAATCAGGGATCAAGTCAACAATCAAGTCGGTGATCAATTCAGAATTCAAGTCTGGCGTCAAGTCAACGATCAAGTCTATGATCAAGTCTGGAATCAAGTCTATGATCAAGTCTGGAAGCAAGTATACGCTAAAGATCGGGATCATGTTAAGAAAGATATGACATGACCTATTTTGCAAAAATGACACAGTATCAAGTCCACGATAAAGTCCGGAATCAAGCCAGGAATCAAGTCCACGATAAAGTCCGGAATCAAGCCAGGAATCAAGTCCACGATAACGTCGAAAATCAAGTCTATATTCAAGTCTATGATCAAGTCAGGATTCAAGTCGGGATTCAAGTCAGGACGCAAGTCTGGAAGCAAGTATACGTTCAAGATCGGGATCAAGTCCGGAAAGAAACGACATGACCTATTTTGCAAAAATGACACAGTATCAAGTCCACGATAAAGTCAGAGATCAAATCTATGATCAAGTCTGGAATCAAGTCAAGAATCAAATCAGGCATCAAGTCTGGTATAAAGTCAGGCATCAAGTCAGTAATCAAGACAGAGATCAAGCCAGAATTCAAGTCATCAAGTCAACAATCAAGTCAGGAAAGGAATGACATGACCTATTTTGCAAAAATGACACAGAATCAAGTCCACGATAAAGTCCGGAATCAAGTCAGGATTCAACATCAAGTCTGGGATCAAGTCAACAATCAAGTCAACAATCAAGTCAACAATCAAGTCTGGAGTCAAGTCTGGAGTCAAGTCTGGAGTCAAGTCAACAATCAAGTCAGGAAAGGAATGACATTACCTATTTTGAAAAAATGACACAGGATCAAGTCTGGTACCAAGTCAGAGATCAAATCAAGAAAGGAATGACATGACCTATTTTGAAAAAATGACACAGAATCAAGTCCACGATCAAATCAGCTATCAAGTCAATGATCAAGTCTGGGATCAAGTCAGAATTCAAGTCAGAGATCAAGTCAACAGTCGAGTTAGAAATCAAGTCTATGATCAAGTCTGGAATCAAGTCTGGGATAAAGTCAATATCCAAGTCAGTGATCAAGTCCGGAAAGAAATGACATGGCCTGCTTTGCAAAAATGACACAGAATCAAGTCCATGATCAAGTCAGGAAAGATATGACATGACCTATTTTGCAAAAATGATACAGATTCAAGTCTTAGATCGAGTCTTAGATCGAGTCGACAGTCGAGTTAGAAATCAAGTCTATGATCAAGTACAGAATCAAGTCTTAGATCAAGTCTGGAATAAAGTCAATATCCAAGTCTGGGATCAAGTCCGGAAAGAAACGACATGACCTATTTTGAAAAAATGACACAGCATCAAGTCCACGATAAAGTCAGTAATCAAGTCCGGAAGCAAGCCAGGAATCAAGCCAGGGATCAAGTCAGCTATCAAGTCAGTCAGTCAGTCAGAATTCAAGTCTGGGATCAAGTCAACAATCAAGTCAGAAATCAAATCTGGGATGATGTAGCATGACACATTTTTCAAATGTCAAAAGATAAAATAGAGTCTTGGATCAAGTCGGAGATCCAAGCCAGCGGGGAGTTTTAAGAATTATAATTACCAAAACTCATTGAATAATTATGTAGTTGTTGAAATTAGACGTTGACACACATGCATAATTACGTTAGGATAAATTATAAGACCAAGCAGAGTAAGTAACTTGGTCAATGAAACATTAAAGGGGAAATAAATGGCATTATTCGAAGAAATTAACGGCGTGTCAGTATATAGTGAAAACGTAATTGACCCAATATCGCTTGCCCCTATAGTAAGTTCTATAGTAAGTTTTTATCATATCAAGCCCAGCGGTGAAAAGCAGTATTTTCAATGTAAGTTGCATACGGCTGTCCAAACAGATAGAAAGTACGAAGACTCTGGTATGGAAGAACGAGCAGCCGCAGAAGCTCTATCTGTGGTACGTAAAACATTAGCATATGAAATTGAGAATTACTTACTTTGACTGCGATATAAACTATAGGACCAAGCAGAGTAAGTAACTTGTTTGATGAAACAAATTCTAGATTACGCGAGACAAAATGCTATGGCAATTGACTATATGGAGGGGTTGCTCCCTAAACATTATAAGTTATAGACGGTGATCTGGAGGCGCTATACAGTACTAAAGTTTGATGAACAGTTCTGGTTCTATACTACGGGCGTAAACATTAATGACATGCCAAATTTTCAAGAGTAGAAAAGCAATGAGATTATTTGGTTCTTAGCGGAATAAACAAAGTATGATGTGACGCAGTGCTTGCGGCCATGTTTGAAACGTAAATGTCAGTTTACCTCAATTCCAGACTGTTCTTCAAAAATTAGTATAAATCAAAGGACAAAGACATGAAAATCTCTCTTCGCAAGGCAAATGCAGTACAGAATTCAATCAACGAGCAGATCAAATCTCTTGATCTCAGCTACACTGTTGAATTCAACGAATTCCAAGGTGTCCAAGAACAGATCGATACTGTGAGGGACAACTTCTTCAAGGATGTCGAAACACGGACACACTTGATGTCTTCGTTGTATGAGATTAGACAGTCTGTTGGAACTGCCAATGCAACCTCCAAGATTAATGAAATTCTTTCCACAGCGGCAAAATTGGAAAAAGACAGTAACTTTGCTGCCATGTTAGCAAGCAAAGGAACACAGACCGATATGGCTGTTCTAAATGGAAAACTCAAGAAAAATGCCAACGCAGTCGAGGATTCTTATAACCGCAGGTTGTCGCTTAGTACAGTGATCTTCACACAAGAAGAGGTTGATGGCTACAAATCAATAGCGGCGGCTCTCAAGAAACAGAAGCAAAAGCTTCAGGACCAGCTTCTAGAATTGAACATCACAACTCAGATTCAATTGAGTGATGCTACTGCTCAGTTCTTAACTCAATTGAACATCATTTAACCAGTTTGGTGGTTATGCGGGATAGACTCCTTGGAGAACCTGTAAATCACCGCAGTAAAGGGAAGAAAGAGAATAATCAACGTAAGGTAATTCTTACAGATCAAACACAGGGTTTTATCCCGTAATTTCATGCTCCAGTGTAAATAGGTCACTCTAAGGGTGTTGCACTTTGTTTACTGGAAACAAGAATTTATTGCACTTTGAACATTGCACGTTGCACAAATGGGTCTGTACACCACGCCATATGCACGTTGTCCTGATTATCACTCACTTCTCTTTGCTAAATATTTGACCAAATGGTCACAAGAGTTTCCAGTGTTTCTCGAAGTAACCGAGACTAGAGATTAACTACTGATTCACGATGCTGTCAAAGACGATAAATTCCTTCTCAGGATTTGCATCAAAGTAGGCGCTGGAATTCAATATCATCGCTGAGTTAGCTCAGAGGTAGAGCAGACGATTAAAATCGTATGGAGTACAAGTTCAAATCTTGTACTCAGTGGTGGTTATAAGGTTTGATGTGGATACTGATAATATCAGTCGTAATGCCACACAACATTCGGATCAATCCGTGAGATCCAGTTGATATTATGAGATCTGATTTTACCAGTTGACGCCTAGACCAATTTGTACTACATTCATGATAACAAATAAGGTTTATCATGAATAGCAAGTTTATCAAGAGATACAAGAACAATACAAGTTTCAGGAAAAGAGTATATTGGTACAAACTAGGACAGCGCCGTTGTCATTGTTGTGGTGTTCAGCTTAATTGGGTCGGCGATTACAAAAACTC
>Ga0306898_1000727_pt1 | contig 11765 bp, 10 predicted proteins | sample AntRauMFilla1564_FD_190424 | JGI IMG/M metagenome (GOLD analysis project Ga0306898, IMG submission 190424) | Saline lake microbial communities from Rauer Islands, Antarctica - Metagenome Filla 1 #564 (v2) (version 2) | ecosystem: Environmental > Aquatic > Non-marine Saline and Alkaline > Saline ...
TAGTGCGCCAAGCTACACCACCATAGACATACTTGGGCATATTAATATTACGCCAAACATCAAAGTGAACGCGGGTGTATTTAATATAAGCGATAAACAATATTGGCTTGCTTCAGAAGTACGCGGACAAGCTGCTAGTGCTAATGTGCGCCCTTTTACAGCGCCAGGTCGCAATTATTCTATCAATGTGGTGGTGCAATTTTAACGCAAGTTTGTTGGGCACTTGGGAAGTAAAAACGGATGTTGTTGGCGTGAGTGCTCCAGCAACCCCCGGCTTCGCGATTTTAGGCCTTGCTTTATAGCCTGCAGAAAATTATTGCATAAGCTCTATAAAATCTAATGGAGTCACCCATAAGTTTTTAATTTCACATAATGCGTAATAAAAGTAAACTCACTAAGACTATTCATCGTTTAGTTTTAATGGCGCTTTAACAATGCGATCGTTGTGGGATAACGCCCTTCAGTAAGTTGCCTACACCTAACTTTTAGCTTAGTCTTGCCCAATCTGAAAGCAATAGGGGATTATCTGTTAATGAACACAACGCTAATCAAATACATTGTCATTTTTTTCATCATCAATTTTGCGGCTTTAGGAATAGGCAGTCTAGCCACAGGCGCTGCAGTAAGCGGTGAATGGTACACCAGCATAAATAAAGCACCTTGGACGCCACCGGGTTGGGCATTTGGAGCCGCGTGGACCACCATTATGGTCTTTTTCTCGGTGTTTATGGGGTTTGCTTACAATGAGGTGGCCGACAAAAAGAAGTTAGTAGCCTTGTATACGGCTCAGTGGATTTTAAACATAAGTTGGACACCCGTATTCTTTATGCTTGAACAAGTCATACCGGGTTTAATTATTATCGGCGCGCTAAGCGTGCTGGTGGGATATTTTCTAGTGCACTACCGCGCTGTCTTGAAGGTGAAAGTATTGCTTATGCTGCCATATTTTGTATGGCTGCTAATCGCTACCTCCCTAAACGCGTATATTCTGTTTAATAATTAACAGCAGCGCGTTGAATAGAGCGATTATTCACCGCATATTTTGCGGTAAATATATTACTACCGCTTATGTTCACCTAATATAATAACGGGCGAAATCGACATTTCGTCACTGCATTTTTGCAATGATTACTTGTCAATAAATGCCTGCTCAATTACATAATCGCCTTTCACACGAGAGGTGGCCCTAGAAAAGCCTAAATCATCGAGCAGTTTCATGGTGTCTTGCAGCATATCGTTATTGCCGCACAGCATGAAACGGTCATTGTTAGTGTCTAGTGCTGGAAGCCCAATATCACTGCTGAGTTTGCCACTGGTAATAAGCGTAGTGATGCGCTCATAGTGCATTTTTATATCAGCGCCTTGTTCAAGCTGCGACTCCACGTTTTTTTCACGGGTAACACTTGGGTAATAAATGAGTTTTTCTTTAATTAAGTCACCGTAGAATTCGTTTTCAGGCAGCACATTGAGTATTTCATCTTGATAGGCTAGCTCTGATGCGTACCTAACACAGTGCACTAAAATTACTTTTTCAAATTCGTCATAAATAAACGGGTCGCGGATAATACTCATAAAAGGTGCTAAGCCGGTTCCGGTACCTAACAAATACAGATTTTTACCAGCGTTAAGATAGCCCGGTACCAGCGTTCCCGTTGGCCTGGTGGTTACAATTACATCGTCTCCTATCTCTATCTTCTGCAGTTTGGAGGTCAGTGCGCCGTCGGCGACTTTTATACTAAGAAATTCTAATTCGTCAGCATAGTGGGGGCTGGCAATACTGTAAGCTCGTAACAAAGGTCTGCCGTCTACTTCTAAACCGATTAGGACAAACTGCCCGCTTTCAAACGTTAAGCCCTGTCCGCGAGTAGTTTTGAAACTAAATAGCGTGTCGTTCCAATGATGCACCCAAGTTACTTTTTCTATTACCGTGTTACGCATTTACCACTTTCCTTTCAAACAAGCTTTAAAAACAATATTATTACCGTAAAAATTAAGCCAGATATTATACAGGTTTAGTACCACAGAAGTTTAGTATTAACGTAATAAAGATAGGTTCAAATCACTTAATATTTTACACCTCAATAAATTAAGGTAGCTAAGAGCTTGTGTGATGGGATGAATTGACACGCTACTTTGCCTACTGAGGGCCTAAGGCATTTCAGTGAAATTATGCAAGAAACCAAAGCCTATGATATTGAGAAAGTATGTCAAGAGCAGGTAGAACTAAGCAAGCAGCTTAGAGCATTGTTGGCTCAATAAGGCTTTGCCGCGAGGCGCAAATGTGGTTTGCATGCCTTCTTGGGCAGACTCACCATTATCGAAGCTAAGTTCGTCAAGCGCCGTTTCCTTAGCGCATGTTCACCACATATCGCCCCACTACTTTGCTAGCAAAAAAACGGTCTAGGTACTCGGGTGTTTGTGCCAGGCTAATTTCTTCACAATACTGATCGAGTTGCTCTAGCTTCATGTCGGTGGCAACGCGCTTCCATACCTGTTGTTTTTCAGCCAAAGAAATATACACCGAATCGACTCCAAGTAACGATACCCCCCGCGTAATAAAGGGAATAACCGTCATTGCAAGTTCAGGAGAAGAGGCTAGCCCACAAGACGCGACCCCGCCGCCAGATTTTAGTTGTTTGAGCAGGTTGGCTAAATATGCACCGCCTAAAGTGTCGATGCCGTGGGCCCATATCTCTTTGCCAGCAGGTTTGCTATTTTCTTCAGCGATGGTGTTTCGATGCAACACTTCTATTGCGCCTAGTGCTTTTAAATGCTCACTTTGTTCGGGTTTACCCGAAAAAGCGACTACCTCGTAACCTAACTGCGCAAGCAAGGCAACGCTCATACTGCCTACACCTCCTGTTGCACCTGTTACAGCAATTTTCCCGTCACTTGGCTTCGCGCCCATTTTTTCTAACTTTTGAATGCACAATGCTGCGGTTAAGCCGCCAGTGCCATAGGTCATCGCTTCTTTGAGTGAAAGCGTGGCTGGGCAAAGCACCGCCCAATTTGCTGGAATTGATATCATTTGACCAAGACCACCGGCGGTATTCATGCCTAAATCATAGCCAAAAACTAACACCTCTTGGCCCGCTTTGAAAGTGTTTGAAGTGTCGCTAACCACCACGCCTGCAGCATCTATGCCGGGCGTATGTGGATAATGCTGGGTGATACGCTTATTGCCGCTGGCAGACATAGCATCCTTAAAATTAAGAGACGAATAGTGCACTTCAATTAACAGCTCGTTGCTTGGTAAATCACTTATAGCTCTTCGACGAATGTACTTGCTGAAAGTGTTATCAGCGTTTTCTTCAACCACCAGCGCGTCAAAATGGGTACGTGTTGCCATCGTTACTTTCCTTTATGTAATGAATGTAGGTTGGAAGAGATGAACATCAAGAGATATTGGCTTCCAACCGAAATTGTTAATGTTTGCGTTAATGTTTGCGTCAATGTTTGCGTCAATGTTTGCGCTCATACCAATTAGCATAAACATTGTAATTGATTCATGCAACCGACCTTCGTCGGTACTAAAGTTAACTTTACCTGAACCTTCTGCATTTTGATCATAGCGCTGTAAGTATACGAAAGCGATTTCTTCAATTTAAAAATGCGAAAACAGACTTTAGTCGTAAACAGTGAGGTATTCGTGCTTTTTGTCGCGAGTATGTGCTTAAAGGGTGGAGGATTTGCGCCAAAGACTATAAACTAAAAATATATATTGACTAAATATGAAGAGAGCCTTAGGTGAATTTGATCGACGCGTTGAAACAATACAATATTAATACCAATTCTGAAATTTTACACAACCCTGACTACGACACTCTGTTTACTGAAACCACTAAACCCGAGCTCTCAGGGTTTGAAAAGGGAGATGTTACTGAGTCGGGCGCTGTTTGCGTTAAAACTGGCAAATTTACAGGTCGCTCTCCAAAAGACAAATATATTGTAAAAGATAGCATCACCCAAGATACCTTGTGGTGGTCTGATCAAGGTAAAAACGACAACAAAGCTATAACCCAAGATACTTGGGATCAACTTAAAACCCTAGTCACAGACCAGCTTAGTGGCAAACGTCTGTTTGTGGTAGACGCTTTTTGCGGCGCTAATCAAGACACGCGTATGTCGGTGCGCTTTATTACAGAAGTTGCCTGGCAAGCACATTTTGTCACCAACATGTTCATTACGCCTACCGCACAAGAACGAGCGGATTTTGCCCCCGACTTTATCGTTATGAACGGCGCCAAAACCACCAATCCAAACTGGCAAGCGCAAGGCCTAAACTCAGAGAACTTTGTTGCATTTAATTTAACTGAGCGCATCCAGCTCATTGGCGGCACATGGTACGGCGGCGAAATGAAAAAAGGCATGTTCGCGATGATGAACTACTACCTGCCGCTGCAGGGAATCGCGTCTATGCATTGCAGTGCTAACGTAGGCAAAGAAGGTGACGTGGCAATATTCTTTGGCTTGTCAGGCACCGGCAAAACCACGCTTTCAACCGATCCTAAAAGACAGCTTATTGGCGATGATGAGCACGGCTGGGACGACTACGGTGTATTTAACTTAGAAGGCGGCTGCTACGCTAAGACAATAAACCTAAGCCAAGAAGCAGAGCCTGATATTTACGCCGCCATTTGTCGTAACGCATTGCTTGAAAACGTGACGCATAATGAAGCCGGCGTTATTGACTACAGTGACAGCTCTATTACTGAAAACACCAGAGTGTCGTATCCGATTAACCACATTACCAATATCGTTAAACCAATTTCTAAAGCAGGACATGCTAAAAAAGTTATCTTTTTAACCGCTGATGCTTTTGGTGTACTGCCGGCAGTGGCTAAATTAACACCGGAGCAGGCGCAGTATTACTTACTGTCGGGCTTTACAGCCAAACTAGCTGGCACTGAGCGCGGGATCACTGAGCCAACCCCAACGTTTTCAAGCTGCTTTGGGGCAGCCTTCTTAACCTTGCACCCTACCCAGTACGCAAATGTATTAGAAAGGCGTATGCAGGCGGTTAACGCGCAGGCCTATCTGGTAAACACCGGTTGGAACGGCAGCGGTAAGCGTATATCTATTAAAGCTACCCGCGCCATAATAGACGCTATTTTAGACGGCAGCATGGACGAGGCTGAGGAGCAATTATTGCCCATTTTTAATCTTAGCATTCCCACTCAGTTGGTTGGAATTGCACCTGAGATCCTAGATCCAAGAGGCACTTACACCGACGCTCAAAACTGGTATGAGAAGGCAGAAAACTTAGCGGGTCTATTTGTTGATAACTTTGAGAAGTTTACTGATACAGCGCATGGCCGCAGTTTGGTGGCAGCGGGGCCTACTGCAAGCGGCTCTTAGCCGCCTTAACTAAGCGGGGCAGCGCTAAAATAGCTTCAGTTTCACGTAAAGCTAACTCATCGGCTTGGGCGGTATATTCATCCACGGCGAATAATTCATTAATTTCATCACTCTTTTTGTTGTCTCTCAACACATCCATGGCATTGTTTCTAACGATAGTAATGACCCATTTAAAGAAGCGTTCATTGTCTTTTAATTGATGGATGTTGTTCCAATCCCTTGAGAAAGTGTCTTTAGCAAGGCATTCGAATAATACAGTCGTAAAATGCCGTTAATGATGGGCCTTTTTTTACGCACATATTTAACGGTGATTTGCATACAATAACGGCATCTCAACATATAATGAGTCGCTTTGCTTTCTAATGTAGTGTCTAATTAAGGTAAGGTAAAATAAGTTGTGACTTTTTTCTTCACCGTCACGTCTACCCACCATATAAAGTCAAGAACGGAAGTAAAATGAAAATCGCTATTTTATCTAGAAACAAAAATCTCTATTCCACGCGCCGTTTAAAAGAGGCTGGTGAAGCCCGTGGCCACGACGTCGATATAATAGACACGCTTCACTGCTACATGGACATTACCAGTAGCCGTCCAGTGGTCAGGTATAAAGGTAACGAACTGCCTCAGTATGATGCAATTATTCCGCGCATCGGTGCTTCTATCTCATTTTATGGCACGGCTGTTGTGCGCCAATTTGAAATGTCGGGCAGTTTTTGTGTGAATGAATCGGTTGCTATAAGCCGCTCCAGAGACAAGTTACGCTCCACCCAGTTGTTGTCTAGAAAAGGCATTGGCTTGCCTAGAACAGGGTTTGCCAACCGCCCTGACAACATAAAAGATTTAATTAAAAATGTGGGCGGTGCGCCCTGCGTTATTAAGCTATTAGAAGGCACGCAAGGGATAGGCGTGGTGTTAGCTGAAACAGCCAAAACCGCCGAAGCGATAGTTGAAGCATTCATGGGCTTAAATGCAGACATTCTTATTCAAGAGTTTATTAAAGAGGCAGGCGGCGCCGACATTCGCTGTTTTGTAGTAGGCGATAAGGTCGTTGCGGCCATGAAACGCCAAGGCGCTGAAGGCGAGTTTCGCTCAAACCTTCACCGAGGAGGCTCAGCGGTGCTAGTTAAGCTAACGCCAAAAGAGCGCGCTACCGCCGTTGCCGCGGCTAAAATAATGGGCTTAAACGTATGCGGTGTAGACCTACTGCGCGCTGAACGTGGGCCGGTGGTAATGGAAGTAAACTCATCTCCTGGCTTAGAAGGTATAGAAACCGCGACTAAAAAAGACGTTGCAGGGCTCATTTTTGCGCACATTGAAAAGCATGCAAAACCGCATGCTACGCGCACAACTGGTAAGGGTTAATTTGTGGCTGCAGGAATACAAATAGGCGACACCTTCGTAAAGCCGGGAACTCGCGTAAAGCTTGAGTTACCGGCGGCGCGTTTATACACCGACACAGAAATATCGATACCGGTAGAAGTCATTAATGCCAGGAAAGCCGGCCCCGTCATGTTCATCAGCGCCGCCATACATGGCGATGAGCTAAATGGCATTGAAATTATTCGCCGTTTATTACAAATGAAGTCATTTAAACTTATTAAAGGCACTTTACTCGCTGTGCCGATTGTAAACGTATATGGTGTGCTTAACCAAACCCGTTATATGCCCGACCGCAGAGATCTTAACCGCAGTTTTCCAGGCTCACCAAAAGGCTCATTAAGCGGCAGATTAGCGCACTTGTTTTTAACCCAAATTGCGCAAAAATGCGACTACGGAATAGACTTGCACACGGGCGCTATTCATCGCAGTAATTTTCCGCAAATTAGAGCGGATTTAAGCGATCCTGAAACGACCGAAATGGCGCGCGTATTTGGCGTGCCGCTGCTGTTAAACTCGGTCTTAAGAGATGGCTCGCTGCGTGAGTCAGCCTCGCAGTCAGGCACCAAAGTATTACTGTATGAAGCGGGTGAAGCTTTACGTTTTGACGAGCTTTCTATTCAAACGGGTTTGAAAGGGATACTTAATGTACTGTCACACCTTGGCATGATCCGCAAAAGAAAGCAGCGCACAAAAGCGGTCGAGCCTTTTATAGCATATAACAGCGCGTGGATAAGAGCTGATTCAAGCGGTATGGTGCGCGACATTAAAAAATTAGGCGACTATGTTAAAAAAGGGGAAGTACTAGCTGAGATATCTAGCCCAACCGGCACTTTTTCAAACAGCTTAATAGCGCCTAAAAGCGGCGTTATTATTGGTAAACAGAATATCCCCTTAGTGCAAGAAGGCGACGCCATGTTCCACGTAGCAATTTTCGAAACACCCAGTGACGTAGCCCAGCACATAGAGCAACTGCAAGACAACGTGGTGCCCGAATATGAGGTGGTACGGGATTAAAAGTAGCTTTCTTCAAGCTGCTTTTATTTTATGGCGTGAGCAATGAACTGTTTTATTTCGTTTAACTCGTTAGGCTGTTTGAATATAGGCGATATGTGTTCAGGCTCATTCAATATGCCTTTTTCTACTAAGCGGCTAATATGAGGTAGGTAATTAATTGAGGCTTTGCCTGTAAAGAGCAAATTGAAATTAGGCTCGTTCTCATAAGCGTGGAGCATGGTGTGAAAGCCCTGCAGATACAAATAATCTTTAACAAAGCCGCCGCCTCTGTATATTCTGGCACAGACTGAAAAAGCAAGTTCATCGGCAGCACCGTATTCTTCTTTAAGCAGCGAAAAAGTCCTTCTAAAGCTTCTTTCTTTTATCATTGACGCAACGGCCACTACCCTTAGCGCTAGTATCTTCAAGCGGTTAATGGTGAGATTGTCTGATAAGTACTCGCTTAATATCGCCAAACCTTCTTGTGTCATGGTATTTAAGGGGTTGCCTACTTCAAGAATTCTTAAAGGCTGCGCGCGTGCATTGAGGGTAGTGACTAAGTGCACGCCTATTTCATGATGCGCCAGTGCGCTTGTGTTGCTTAGCGATAGCTGCGCATTTTTATTGACCTTTATAGTGGTGCCTGCGGCTATTGCGTTTGCCACCATATTGTCTTCCACTTTCATGGTGTGCTGCAAGTTATTGTTACTAGCAAATTCACTCAAAACATTAACTATTTGATCTAAGCTTAACAGCGTTTCGTTTTCTTCATTCACGTTGCCAGGCAAGTGCAAAATGAAGCGTGCGTTGCTAATATCCTTGGCTGTTGGTTCGCCAAAATAACGCAAAGAGTCGTACATGAAATCGGGCGTGCCTATGGAGTTAAACTGGTCAACTTTGTCTACATAGCTGTTAATCGTATCAAAGTAGATTTTGTGAAGATCTTCATCAATAACGGCCTCAAGGGGAAGGGTAAACAATTGCCTTTTTGTTGCAAATACATCCACCGTTCTAGCCACATAGCTAAAGTCGGGCTGCGTAGAGAAGTGGCTGTCAAAAAAGGCCTGCTTTTGCGCTTGAAAATTTACAGGGTTAACGGCGCTTAAAATATTTACGCTTCTTACCGTATCAAATAACTGCTTGTCAAATTCGAGTACTTCACACGATATACTATTCATTGTACGTAAAACCTGCCTTATAAGGAGAAACGCTCACGCAAGAAATGCGCTATGCCGTCTTTGTGATTGTGGCCAATAACTGCGCTAGCGGCCTGTTTAATGTCGGTCGTTGCATTTTCTGGAGCATAGCTCTCATCGGCAAGAGCAAACATACTCATGTCATTGTCGCTGTCACCAAAACAAATAACATTGCTGGCCCCTAGCTGCTCTTTCAAGTTAATAACAGCGCTGCCTTTATTGGCTAGGCAGTGATGAACATCCATCCATCTGTATTTTTTCCCTTCCAAAGCGGGGCCAGAATAAGCAATTAAATTTTCGTGCGTATTTAGTTCTAACCACATCTTATGGATAGGCTCGGCCAAACCAATCATACTTATATTCGTGACTCTGCTATTTTCCGGCAGCGCTTGTAGCGGCATCAATTTGGCATCGGTGCGCGAATAATATTTATTCACTAAGTCTTTTTCTACCTCGTGATGGGTTAGTGCATGAAAAATAAAGTGATGATTTTCGTTACTGTCGTGTCTATCTATGGTGTTCACAAAAGGGGCAATGCCTTGGGCAAGCGCAACATTGATAACGGTTGAAATTTCAGCCTTACTGAGCAAGTTATCAAGCGTAAGCTGTTCAATTTTAGGATCCCACACCGCTACCCCATTATTATATATTTGGGGCAAGTTGAATTCGTGTCCGGCAACAATACCGCGGGCCGAGAGCATAGTACGTCCTGTGGCTACCGTGTAGGCAATATCATTTTCTTTTAACAGGCCTAGCGTTTCTTTGGTAAATATCGATATTTCAGACGCATCGTTTAATAGCGTGCCGTCTAAGTCAAAACAAATCAGATGCATAGCGTTATCTTTAGTTGGGGACGGGAGTCTTGATTGAGGCTTACATACTAACGCTGTTGCTCAATTTCAGCAATTGTAAAACGAAGTAAAACAGCCGTGTAAATTCTACTTAGTTTTTGTAAATTCGACTGATCAACGCATTATAATATAAATAAGATTTCGTAATACTCTCGCAAATTCAGCGGTTTAAGCTTCGATTATTTAGGAACGCTACTTGCTAAACAATAGTATGTGTCTGCGGCTCATGACAAAAATTTAATTGCAGGAACAGATATGTCAAACCAGACCCAAAAAGTGCAAAAAGTAAGTGATATAATTCAGGTAATGAAATCAGGCACCGATTTTACAGCGACGCGTCCAATGACGCTGAGCAGTTTGCTGGTGCCATAAGCATGTTGACGGCGCTAAGAGCAAAGGCCTAAACGATGCATGATGAAATGATAGCAGTGCAAAAATCACTGGATAATTAACAATAAATCTTAGTTCACCGCTCCCGAGCGATTGCCATGTAGCGTTCTACGCTACATGGCCTTTTTTGTATTTTACACTGCTGAAAAAAATCAAGCCACTCGCAATATTGCGCTGTGTTTAAGCTCTTATTCGCGCGTCTTATCTGTAGGAATAATCAGTTCGCTAATACCGCCAGCGTTTGTCACATCAGTAAAACCTTGATCTTCCAAAAATGCCTTAGCCTGCCCAGCACGACCACCAGTGCGACAATACAATACGACGGGCTTTGTTTTGTCTAAGTCAGCGAAGCCTTCTCCTTGCAGTATGGTTGTGTGAGGAATGTGTAGGGCTTGTGGAAGATGGCCTTCGTTAAATTCGGCGTCGGTGCGAACGTCAATGACTTGTATATTGTCATCAAACGTCTTATATTCAATTTTTTCTTGGACTGAAGCCCCAGCGCTTAAAGAAAATGCTATGGCGATAATGGCGATAATGGCGGTCAAAAACTTTTTCATTGATATGTCCTTGTTAAGAATATTAGCTCTTTAGTAGCTTACACTACTTGCTAATCAGGCAGTAGCATATTGTGAGTAAAAGGAGCTACCTTGGCTTTATTTAGTGATTTCACTGATTTTCTTGATAGCAAATATTGACAGCGTTTTTTTAACTGATATAAACCATGCTAAACCTAGATACTTAAACATAAATACATGATTTTAAATACGTGATCATAAATACGTGATCATAAGCCGGCGTATATAATTACTGGGTCATGAGTACACGAATTTACTCAACCATGGAGTCTTTTTCTTGAATAAAAGCATCATCACCAATGCTGTCGCCTTAGGGCTCGTGACGCTTGGCTTTATTGTGAACAACGATATCATTAAAACAGTCGGCTTGTTCGCAGTGTCGGGCGCGCTCACTAACTGGATAGCGGTGCACATGCTATTTGAAAAGGTACCTGGATTGTACGGTTCAGGCGTCATACCGGCACGCTTTGAAGACTTTAAGAGCGGTATTCGAACCTTAGTAATGGAGCAGTTTTTCAGCCAAGAAAATATTGACCGTTTTTTAACACAAAGCAAGCAAATTACCAACGTAGACCTAAGCCCAGTTATCAAAAAAGTAGACTTATCGCCTACATTCGATTCGTTGGTAGAGCTTATTAAAGCCTCTTCATTTGGTCAAATGCTGGGCATGATTGGCGGCGTTGAAGCCTTAGAGCCTATGCGTCAGCCTTTTGTCGATAAGATGGCGCTATCATTAACTGAAATTACGCAAGATCCTAAGTTTGCACAATTATTACAAGAAGAGTTGACTCAATCGGATATGCCGCACGACCTGCATGAAAAAGTCAGCCAAATAGTGCAGCAGCGTTTAAATGAACTAACGCCTACAATGGTGAAAGATATTATACAAACCATGATTAAAAAGCACTTGGGCTGGCTAGTGGTATGGGGCGGCGTGTTTGGGGGCTTTATAGGGCTATTAGCAGCCTTATTTACTGCTTAAACGCTTACTTTTTTACTAGTATTTCCCGCGCATATGTAAA
>Ga0306898_1000728_pt1 | contig 11760 bp, 12 predicted proteins | sample AntRauMFilla1564_FD_190424 | JGI IMG/M metagenome (GOLD analysis project Ga0306898, IMG submission 190424) | Saline lake microbial communities from Rauer Islands, Antarctica - Metagenome Filla 1 #564 (v2) (version 2) | ecosystem: Environmental > Aquatic > Non-marine Saline and Alkaline > Saline ...
GTTTTGCTTAATCTAAATAAAAAATAGGCCCCTGAGGGCCGAAGGTGGTGTTAGAAAATTCTACAAGGTTATCACCCTCATTATTACTTTAGACTTCCAGCTCCAGCGATATCTCCCTAGGCAGGTCGAATCGGGAGCGAAATAAAAAATAGGCCCCTGAGGGCCTTTTTTTATTTCTTCTGTTTGTATTTTGTGTGTTTTTTGGCTACTGGGTTGAATTTTGTTGTTTCGTACTTGGCTCCTGGGTCCTTTTTGTTCTTGTTGTTGAAGCGGGTGTAGTAGACGTGTCCTTTGCCAACGCCATTTTCATCGCCGGCTGAGACCATCTTTATTAGTAAATCTTGTGACATAGTGGCGATAGCATACCAAATTGTTTGGAAACGTCAATGGATGTAGGTGTTTAGTCCATATAAATGCTTTATGCACTCCTTAATAGGCGTGCATTACAAGTCGTCATGATATTATGGGCGTACGTACAGCTGTGTTTTTGACATAAGTAAGTATGAGTAATTTTTATGCGAGTACTAACATTTGGATGGGAATTTCCTCCCTCTAAGAACGGTGGACTAGGAGTCGCCTGTTTCGGGCTCACTAGAGAACTTCTACAAAACGGGGTAGAGGTTATTTTTGTATTACCAAGAACACAGTCAACCGCAGGTGATGCGAGATTTTTGTTTGCCGATCAAGCACGGCTCGTAAAAATTGTGCATACGGATGTGTCCCTATTTCCATATCAGCAGTCAGGAAGCCGGATGAACATAATTGTTGGTTACGACAAACAAGGCCAGCCAATTATTGAATCCCGGACTATCATAGAAGAAGCTCATCGGTTTGCTCATCAAGCGTCTCTGATTGCCGAAGAAGAAGAATTTGATGTTATCCATGCGCATGATTGGACATCATATCTTGCTGGAGTTGCCGCAAAAAAGACAAGTGGCAAAAAACTAATTTTACATGTCCACGCTACGGCGTACGACCAAGCAGGCGGAGGAAGCGTCGATCCACAAATTTACAAAATAGAGAAGGAATGTTTTGAGCAAGCCGACAAAGTAGTGACAGTGAGCGAGTACACAAAGAACATCATTGTCGAGCATCACCAAGTGGCAGCAGACAAAGTGCACGTAGTACACAATGGGTGCGATGTGGTGGAGCCACAGCGGCAGTTACCAATTTTAAGTGAGCTCAAAAAACAAGGAAAAAAAATAGTTTTATATCATGGGAGAATTAGTATTCAAAAGGGAATCGATTACTTTGTAAAAGCAGCGCGACGGGTAGTTGATGTCAATCCCGATGTCGTGTTTGTTGTCTCCGGGTCAGGAGACATGAAAAACCAGATTATAGAATTGGTAGGTGAGATGGGATTATCAAAAAATGTTTTGTTTGCTGGTCCACTATGGGATCAAGAGCGAGACAAAATGTACCAAGCGGCTGACTTATTGGTGATGCCATCGGTATCAGAGCCTTTTGGTCTAGTCCCCCTGGAGGCTCTGCAACACGGAACACCGTCGGTAATCACTAAGCAGTCAGGTGTTGCCGAAGTCTTGACTCATGTGCTCAAGGTAGATTTTTGGGATATAGATGAAATGGCAAATCAAATATTATCTAGTTTGAAGTACCCAGCAATACGTAAACAGATGGTTAGTGAGGGTAAGATTCAGCTCCGGTCTATTTCGTGGGGTCACGCAGCACAAAAAATACGTCTGTTGTACCAGAGTCTGATACAATATGTAACAACACCATCCTAGTTTATGCTTACTGTTTGTCCTTATTTCCATGTTCATCAACCATACCGAGTTAAGCAATTTCGGGTTTTTGATATTGGCCAAGACTCTGAATATTTTAATGATAATAGCGAAACCGATTTAAATAACCAAAAGATAGTACAGAAAGTAGCAGACAAATCTTATCGCCCGACTAACAAAATTCTCAAAGAACTATTAGATAAACATCCAGAATTTAGATTCAACTTATCTTTTTCAGGTACCGTCCTTGATCAATTTGAAGCGTACGCACCAGATGTACTGGAGTCTTTTCAAGAACTCGTTGCGACAGGTCGAGTAGAAATATTAGCCGATACCTACCATCACTCATTGGCCTTTTTCTATTCTGTTCCAGAGTTTAAGCGACAAGTAAAACAACACGAACGACGCATCAAGCAGTTATTCAACGTCAAACCCAAAGTCTTTCGCAACACTGAATTGTCATATCGCAACGACCTAGCCAAGTGGTGTGAAGACAACGGCTACATCGGTATTATGGCAGAAGGATGGGATAAATATCTCGGTTGGCGTAGTCCCAATTATTTATACCGCCCGGCTGGTTGTTCAAAAATAAAAGTGTTGTTAAAAAACTACAAGTTATCTGATGACGTTGCTTTTAGGTTTAGTAATCAAGGCTGGGCAAGTTGGCCGTTAAATGCCGACACCTATGCTGACTGGATTCATTCGCACCATGGTGATGGACAGACAGTAAATCTCTTCATGGACTACGAAAGCTTTGGCGAACACCAATGGGAAGATACTGGTATTTTTGATTTCTTGCGCGCTATGCCCGAAACAATACTGCGTCACCCAGACACCAGTTTCAAGACCGCAACCGAAACAATCGAAAGTTATGACGTAACCGGAGAATACGACGTACCAGATGTACTTACCTGGGCTGATACCGATCGCGACCTTACCGCCTGGAATGGTAACGACATTCAAAAAGACGCTCTGGCTGCTACCTATGGAATGGAGACAGACGTACTCAAAACCCGCAAAAAGGATTTGATAGAAACCTGGCGAAAACTACAAACCTCCGACCACTTTTATTACATGTGTACCAAGTGGTCCAATGATGGTGATGTGCATGCATATTTCAGTCCCTACCAATCCCCATATGATGCTTATATTGCCTTTATGAACGCGCTGAGTGATTTACAATTAAGGGTACGTAGTGCAGTGACTGAACGAGTCGCCAAAGACGAAGCTAATCAATCAAAAAGAGACCCAGAAGAACAGGTGCAAGCACAACCAGTAGAAGCGCCAGAATCCGCTGTGAATACGCCTGCTCCTACCCAGCCAGCCCCAAACAACCCTCCCCGTCGATGGTGGCAAAAAGTCCTAGACGCAATCCCGTTCTTTACTAGTCCATCAAATGGAAAATAAGTTCTTATATATGCCAACAAAAAAAACAGTTACAAAAAAAGTTACCCTAAAAAAAGTTGCCACAAAGGCTCCTAAAAAGGTAGTCAAGAAAACTACAAAAAAGGTTGCTCAAAAAACAGCCACAAAAAAAGTAGCAAAAAAAGTTGCTAAAAAAAATCCTGTATCCAAAACCAGATCTCAGACCAATAAAAAAACGTTAGTAGTGGCTAGCAACAGTACGTCTTTTTGGGTTACTGATGGCAGCGTACTCAACAGTCTTGTTTCGCTTAGAGATATCTTGGACACAATGGACAAAAAAGTCTATTCGTACCACACAGACAAACCACAAAATGATTTTACTAATTGGATAGCTGCTGTATTGGGCGACGAAGCTTGTGCGGTAGATTTGGAAAAAGCTAAAACACCCAAAGCAGCGAAGACAACCATTACTCGTCATCTTAAACTTTACAATATTTAACTTATGGCACGTTCAGTAACCGTAGGGAATGGGAATCTGCTAGTCGGCCTTGATGCTCGCGGGCAGGTGCGAGATTTATATTTTCCGTTTGTTGGAGAAGCAAACCACGTCAGTGGCGCCAGTGGAAGCTATGTGCACCGAATTGGTGTGTTCATAGACGGCAAAATTTCTTGGCTAGACGACCCAAGTTGGCGGGTTACCAACGGCCTAGACGAAACCACTAGCATCGGTTCATTTTTTGCAGAAAACACCGAGCTCGGTATTTCTATTGCTAGTCGAGACGCGGTACACAATGAGAATAATATTTTCTTGCGTCACTTCACTGTTCATAATTTGCGGGCGGATACGCGAAGCGTAAAATTATATCTTTCACAACAATTCCGGATCCATGAATCACGACGGGGTGATACCGGTTTTTACGATCCCCGTGTCCGTGCAATTATTCACTACAAGGGCGATACAACCTTTCTAGTAAATGCAACGTGCGAAGGAAAGCCGTTTCAATCATATAACATTGGCTTGTTTGGTATCGAAGGAAAAGAAGGAACGTATCTCGATGCAAACGACGGAGTGCTAGAGCGTAATCCAATCGAACACGGTTCAGTTGATTCAGTGATTGAGTTGGCATTCTCGATTCCTGGTCACGCTTCAAACGAAGCCTACTACTGGATAGTATGTGGCACTTCTATCGCCGAAGCCCATCAATTAGACGAGCTTGTGTTGTCTGAGGGACCGGACAGACTAATCGCTTCAACCGATGCCTACTGGGAAGCGTGGCTTAATAAAGAACAGACGGACTTATCTCCGCTGCCAGCCGAGTTGCAGAAGCTCTACCGACGCTCACTAACAATCATGCGGGTTCATGCCGACAATCGAGGTGGTATCATCGCGTCTAGTGACACCGACATGTTGCATCACGGGCGAGATACCTACGGCTACGTGTGGCCACGCGACGGGGCAGCCATTGCCCAAACATTTGACCGAGCTGGCTACCGAGACGTATCAACTCGATTCTTTGAATTTATGGCTGACCGGCTCGATCCAAACGGCTACCTCATGCATAAGTACCGAACCGACGGCGCACTTGGCAGTTCGTGGCATCCATGGATGATCAATGGTGAGGCAATATTACCAATCCAGGAAGATGAAACCGCCTCAGTAGTTTTTGTGTTGTGGGAACATTACGAACGATACCGAGACATCGAGTTCATCGAATCTATGTATAATCGCTTTATCGAACCAGCGGCTGAGTTTATGTGCGAATATATCGAGGCGTCGACTGGTTTGCCGCAGGCATCTTTCGATCTCTGGGAAGAGAAGTACGGTACGTCGACATATACTGCCGCATCAGTCTACGGGGGTTTGATGGCAGCCGCAAAATTTGCCAACTTGCTCGGTAAAGATGAATCGTCACGTACCTATCAAGTCATTGCTCAAAGAATGCAAACCGCCATCGGCAAAGTACTCTTTGATGAAGAGCAGGGTATTTTTGTGAAGCACGTACTACACAAAGAAGATGGTGAACTTGAATATGACATGACTATTGATTCGAGTAGTCTGTATGGCTTGTTACTGTTTGGCGTATTCGAGGTTACTGATGAAAAAGTCGAGCGAATGATGAAAGCGGTTGAAGACAGATTACAGGTACACGGTAACAGTAAAGGCTTTGTCCGTTACGAGAAGGACGCCTACTACCGCATGCAAAATGCAGAGTCACCAAATCCATGGGTCATCACTACACTCTGGGTAGCGCGCTATCACATCATGCGGGCAGAATCGCTGGCAGACCTCAAGTATCCAATGGAGTTACTAGAATGGACATGTTCTCACGCCACTAGTGGGGGAGTATTGGCCGAGCAGATGCACCCTGACACCCGTGAGCAACTCTCAACCGCGCCGTTAGTATGGAGCCACGCAGAATACGTACTAGCCGTTCAAGCCTATCTAGAAAAAGTGAAAGAACTAAGCAAGTAATGGTATTTAGCAAAACTTAAAAAGTGCGCGTCCAAGAAAGACTTTGAGCATCAAAAGTACCAATTTTGGTACGGTGAATACTCCAAGCTAGACCAACAGTGTCTAGCTTTTTTGCTATTTCGCTCGCCAGGGTACGCATGTAGGTGCCAGACGAAGCAACGCATTTAAAGCGGGCAATGTGGTACTCGTTTGGTAGGGAATTATCATTTAAAATATTATCCCAGTCCTGGCGGACATCTACCCGCCTAAAATCATTACCAAGTGCTTTGCGGAGCTCAGTCACCGGTGGAATAGAATTTACTTTTTCTAGCGCTTGTCTGACCACCTCTTCTTTTGAAAGCGTTTCGGTTGTAATTAGCTCTAGCTCGTACACAGTTGATTCTTTGGTCGGAATTTCTATCTCATCAAGACGACCTTCCATGGTCCAGGTATGCAGCGGCTTACCCCGTACCGTTTTAGAAGAAAATCGAGGATACGGCTGCGTAATTAAGCCAATAAAAGACTGTGCTGCAACAATCAGTGAAGTGTCACCAGTATTCACGGCGGGGCGTCCTGAGGCAAAGCCGAAGTGTCCAGCGGAGGATACTGGTGATACCTCGGAGCTGGCAGGGTTTGCTTCAGTTGATGCTGTGGTAAGTCTCCCAAGTACATCAAGTGAATCAGATTCAATACCCAGCAATATTGAAAACTCATACTCTTTATCGAGACCGTGGTACGCAGTTTGATTTTTACATTCCTCACCAAGCAATATCAAAAGCTTTCCAGACGCCATCGGGTCCAGGCGGCCAGCGTACGCCATAGCTACGCCTTCAAGTTCAGGATGTTGAGCGCGATAATCTTCGGCGCAAGAAAGCGGTGTTTCTCCAACCTTCTTTTCTAAGATAAGATATTTATGCATATAAATGGTTATAAACGGTGAAAGAAAGTAGAATGGTTGTCGTACTAATTGGTTCGGGAGCAGATAACACTACTTTTATAGGGGATTACCACCTAAAAACTGATTTAGCATTAAGAGGAGTATAAAACCGCCGATGGCTAGAATAAGGTATTTCATGCCCTCTAGTATAGCAAATGTATCTGGCAGCGAAATAACTCTTAAGTATGTTTGATAGAGCTTCTACACGTTCGTTATCAGAGATTCTTACTTGACGATGATGTATAACGTAGTAGTATACAGCCGCATAGGTGCACGGTAATCGAGTCACTATGCCCAACAGGCAAAGTGCCGTGCAATTCTCCCACCACAATTAACCTGGCACACACTTATTTAACTTTTTGAACGTTTTATTTTATGACCGCTTTCAACGATATTTTAACTATTGAAGCAGAAGCAATGCAATCAATTGAAACAGCCAAAACAGAAGCAGCTGCTGCTATTGTTGCAGCCCATGCAACCGGTCAATCACGAATTGAGACGGTGTCCAAAGAACTGCAAGCAGCTAGCGAAAAAGAGCTGGCCAGTCACGCGTCAAACATTACAGATACGACTAGCAAAATCCAGGCCGAAGTAAACAATAAAGTTTTTGCAATTGAAAAAAGATTCGATGCTCAAACAACGGTTCTAACCCAAGAATTAAAGAAACGCTTTGCATAATAAAATTTTGCCAAATATATGTCAGTAGTTCCCATGCAAAAAGTTCGACTGTCAGTGTATACCGCTGACGTCGACACAGCACTCAACATCATCCAACGTGCCGGTGCACTGGAATTTACTGCTACCACTATCACGGACACCAAAGCCTCTAAGGTAACATTTCCGTACGCTGATTTACTGCCACGCGTACAGCACGCAGTGCAATTCTTGAGCCCTTACGCCAAGAAAAGAAGCCTGTGGCGGACATTGCGTGATGGTTCACAAGAAGAGATCTCTGAGAATGATTTGGCAGGAAGGATGAAAAACATGGACGTCATCTTGCCATTGGTGACCGACTTTGAACGATTACAAGTCGAATTCGTAGAAATCAATGAAAAACTACGTCTGCAAGAGGAACAGCATCGATTGCTGTCAACTTGGAAAGAGTTGCCGATTAAGCTAAGTCAACTAGAGACTGCCACCACCAAAACGCTCTTAGTATTTCGTGACCCGCGAGGTGAAACCGAATCATTGAAATTATCTCTAGAAAAAGTGTTAGCAACATTGCCGGGGGTGATTACCGAAGTTTCCGATTCAGCAGTTGCGCTAACGATCGCCAAAGGCTCAGAAACAAAAGCGGCTGTCGAAGCGCTAGTGTTGGCCGTCAATGCCGATATAGTTATTCCACCGCAAGGAGTGGAGATTCCAGATATCGAATTCGCTGCAGTTTCTCAAGCACTAGCAGCTACCAAAGGCGAGCTGGGATTGCTGTACGACCAAGCAGAGCATTTCGCTTTGACACACCTGAATCAGCTACAAATTGTGGGTGAAATTCTCTCATGGCAAAAGGACCGACTGTCTGCTATTGGTGACGCGGCATCTACCGAGTACACGGTGATGTTCGATGGTTGGTTAAACAAAGGAAAGAAAGCAGCAATCGAAGCTGAGTTCGTTAAAAAAGACGTGGCAGCGGTATTTGCCGAGCTCGAACTAGTGGGTGACGAACAGCCACCTGTGGACATCGAGAACAACTCCTTCTTCCGACCCTTTGAGGTAGTGACCCGCCTATACGGCATGCCTGGTTACAAAGATCTGGACCCGACCGTATTCTTGGCCGCTTTCTTCTTCCTCTTTTTTGGACTTTCACTTACCGACGTGGGATATGGCTTGTTCCTCATGACGGTATCTCTAATTGTGTTGACTCTATTTAAGGTCAGTGCAGCGATTCGTCTGTTTGCAAAACTTCTCTTGTTGGTAGGATTCTCAACCGTGTTGGTGGGAGCACTCTTTGGTGGGTATCTCGGAGTCGACCCTGAGCTGTTGCCAGACGCACTCAAAGCAATTCAACTCTTTGATCCAATCGGTAATCCGTTACCAGTATTTTACTTGGCATTAGGACTCGGTGTCTTCCAGGTCATGGTAGGTATGTTGGTCAAAGTTTATAGCGAATACAAGCAAGGCAGATTTGTGACTGGAGTATTAGATCAGGGTCCTTGGTTTATAATGTTTTGTTTGGGTATCTTGTATCTTGCAATCAGCCTGGGCTACACCAGTATTCTTGCTGCCGGACAAGTAATCAGTCTCATCTACGTGACAGTAGCGCTCATTGTGTTATCAGCCGGAAGACACGGAGATACTATTTTTGCCAAAATTAAGGATTCATTGTCAGCCTTATATAGCAGTATTGGATACTTCTCAGATATTCTTTCGTACTCACGTCTGTTGGCTTTGGGTCTTGCCACGACAGCATTGGCCTTTGCGGTCAACATGATTGCCGGTATGGTGTTTGAAAAGGGGTCATACATCTCATACTTCTTGGCAGCTCTAGTGCTTATTGTTGGACACCTCTTTACCCTAGCCGTAAATACACTTGGAGCCTTTATCCATAGTGCTCGATTGCAGTTCGTTGAGTTCTTTGGTAAGTTCATCACCGGTACCGGTCGGGAATTTAACCCACTCTCTCGAACAGAAAAACACGTAACGGTTAGAGACGAATGACCGTGCGGATAGAGGGAAGTAATCGTCGTTTAATTAATTCAAAATAACAAAAATAGTATGGAAATTGGAATCGCATTAGTATTCATTGGAGCAGCAATCACAGCTACCCTTGGATTCGCAGGATCAGCAATCGGAATGGGATTCGCTGGACAAGCAGCCGCTGGAGTCGTGGGAGAGAAGCCAAACCTATTTGGTAAGATGCTTCTTATGCAGGCATTGCCTGGGTCACAGGGAATTTATGGTCTCGTAGGAGCTTTCCTTATCCTGAGTTTCTCGGGAGTACTCGGAGCAACAGAAGCACTTAATATTTCTACTACAGTAGGAATGCAGTACTTATTCGCTGGACTACCAATCGGTATTGCAGGACTTATCTCGGGTATCTACCAAGGTATCGTAGCAGCAGCGGGAGTATCTCTTATTGCTAAGGACGAAAGCAATATGGGACGAGCAATCGTTCTCTCAGTAATGGTTGAAACATGGGCTATCTTCGGAGTGCTTATCAGTTTCATCCTACTTATCTCAATCGTCTAATTACTCGCGTAACTTACTGCCATGTCTCAAAACACGCTGATTGAAAAAATCAAACAAGACGCAGCTACTACAGTTGCCGAAATAAAAGCCACCGAAACGACTCAAGTCGCGGGTATTGAACGTGAGATTGAAGCTGTAGTAACTGAGTTAAAAAAAGAGCAAGCAGTTACTCTAGAAAAAGCGAAGGTACAAATGGAACTTGTTGCAGTGTCTAAAGCCAAACAAGCAGGAAATATCGCCATTCAAAGTGCTAAGCGCAATAAAATTGACGTCATCTTTACTGCGGCAGCAAAGGACTTGCAAGAACAGCCAGCGGCAGAGTACGTTGCATTCTTTAAGAAGTACGTAACAGAAGTCGTGCCTAAAGGAGTAGAAATAGTGCACGTACAAGCACCAGTCAAGCGCGAAGTAGAAACCGCTGACATCCTCAAGGATCTTGGACTGGCTTGCACGATACACACAGATGCAGACTTCAAGGCAGGAATGGTAGTACACACCAAAGACGGAGTGTACGACATCACCCTTGAGCGACTCATGAACGAGAAGCGAGCGGAGCTGGAAATGGTAGTTGTAAATAAGGTAATGGCGTAATCAATATGCAGACTTCTTATATCTACAGTGTTAGTCGAGTCAATGCGTTATCGCAGGTTTTGCTGAGCAAAACTGACGTGGAGCGGTTGTTGGTGGCTGGACCCGGTGATGATATTCAGTCTGCGTTGAAAGAAACCTACTTAGCTCCCTATATTGTGCAGGTGCCAGATGAAAACGTGGCTGTTGCTATCGAAAAAACTCTGACTGACGCCAAAAAGATTATTCATCGTGTTGCACCTAAGGGAGATATGTTCCGAGTGTTGTGGATTCAGTATGATATTCATAATCTCCGCGCATTCGCCAAGGCAACTGCCAATAAGCTTAGTTTCCAAGAGTGCAAAGCCTTTACCTCAGAAAGAGGAGTGTATGATCCCGAATACCTTTTCTCTTGTGCCGAAAATAGCACGCTAGATTCTTTACAAGCTGGCTGGCAACAGGCGTATGAGCAGGCAGTGCAGACAGTTGCCGCTGGAGAAATCAGTGAAGTCGATGGTATCTTTGACGCCTTGTACTTCACTACCAGTCTCCGTATCGCGAAGGCTTCTAAAGACGCCTTCATCATGTCCTATACCCAAAACCTTATCGACCTGTATAACCTCAAAGGTAGATTGCGACTACTCAAAAACGAGTCGGTAAATTTCAAGCCTTCATTCGTGCCCGGAGGTACGTTAGACAAAAGTATGATTGAGACCGAGGAAGCAGTCTATGCCACATTTGCACGATACGGTGGAGCAGACTTCTGGAAAGAAGCGCTCGAGTACTACCAGTCAACTGGCAACACAACCAGCATCGATGCCCGGTCGGGAGAATACTTGCTCGTACTAGCCAAAGAGGGAAGTTACGACATGTTTTCTTCGGCTTCTCTGGTGCTCTACTATCTAAAGTGTCGTCAAGCTGCCGCCAATATCCGTATCATTGTGGTTGGCAAAAACAGCGGTATGACAGAAAATGCTATCCGCTCTAATTTAAGAATGGCCTATGTCAACGATTAACGAATACAAAATTGCCATTGTTGGCCCACTGGATACTGTTTCAGGATTTAAAGCCCTTGGAGTTGATTCCTTCCAAGCGCATACAGCCCACGAGGCACTAGAACAATTGCGAGTGATTAAGCAATTAACCTTAGACCCTGAGTCAGGAGTCCAGTACGCCGTTGTCTGCATTATCGAAAACCTCGTTACTTCAGTCGACCAGGCTGAATACGCAAAAGTGGTAGCTGGTCCATTGCCGGCAGTGGTGTTACTACCCGGACCAGACGGGTCAAGTGGATTCGCTATCGAACGCTTACGTCGACTGGCTGAAAAAGCCGTCGGCTCGTCCATCATTTAATCAGGCACATACCTAGTGGAGGTATGTAGTCGGCACGTTTACCAAAACGAATCGACTACATCTCTTCATCATAAAGAGGTGGGAAGAAATTATTACAATCATCAAATTTATCAAACCATCATGACTAATTCACAGCAAAAAACTGCGACACCAAATAC
>Ga0306898_1000729_pt1 | contig 11741 bp, 21 predicted proteins | sample AntRauMFilla1564_FD_190424 | JGI IMG/M metagenome (GOLD analysis project Ga0306898, IMG submission 190424) | Saline lake microbial communities from Rauer Islands, Antarctica - Metagenome Filla 1 #564 (v2) (version 2) | ecosystem: Environmental > Aquatic > Non-marine Saline and Alkaline > Saline ...
AGAGATTTGGAGATTGCGAGGCTTTCAGGGCTTAAGGCGCAGTCGGGAGACATGCTGGAAGGGTTCGGGGATGCGATCATCGGAACTCAAACGGGCATAACCGAAGAAGCCATTGCCGAGTTTGAAGTGGCCGCGGATCGTGCGCAACAGGCGCAAAACGGTCTTAGACTTCTAATGAACGACATTATGAACCAGCCAACCGGGCCAGCCGCAGGCATAACTCTTGGCGGTGACGGCGATGATGACGGAGGCGGCAACGGTGGCGGCGACGGCGGAGGAGGTTCTGACCCGCTTTCTGACAGGCTTGTAGCATTGACCGAAAGCCTTGCGACCGAAGCTGAAATTGTTGCGGAATGGTATGCCGCAAGCCAAGATACGCTTATGGAGGCGCTAGAGGCTAAGCAACTGACAGAGGAAGAATACCGCGAGTTGCGCGAACGGCTGGAAAAGGAACATCAAGACCGCATGGCTGGTATTCGCGATGCTGGCGAAAGCCGGGGGCTGACAAGCGCCAAAGGTTTCTTTGACGGCATGGCGGCGATTGCGCAGGCTGGCGGGCAAAAAACTGTAAAGATCGCAGCGGCAATCGGTGCGGTGCAAGGCTTGATCGACGCATACGGCGCGGCGTTGAAGGCGCTGAACAGCCCAGAGCCTCTAACCATCGGGCAGCGTTTTGCGGCCTATGCTGGTGTGCTGGCGGCTGGCCTAAAGGGTGTCATGTCCATTCAGCAAGCGGGGCGGTCTGGTTCCGCTGCGGGAGCCGGCGGTGCGGCGAGCGGTGCAACGGCATCCGCAGCCCCGGCAATGGCGCGGCAAAACATCGTCATTGACCTTGTCGGTGATACCTTTAGCGGCGACAGTGTGCGCGCGCTATTTAGTCAGATCAATGACGGGTTGCGCAGCGGATACCAGATCGAGGGGGTGCTCGCGCGATGATCGTTCTAAAGCCATTTTTCCCCGGCATCTACTACCCGCTGACGCATCCCCGTATCGGCTGGCGCAAGGCCTTGGGCACGGTAGCGGGGTCAACATCAGCGGCAGGGTTCGCGGCAATCAACGCCAGCACTGACCGCACGGATAGCTTCTGGCGCCCTACGGCATTGCCCGCGACATGGACAGTGACGCTAAACTCGGCGCAAATCATATCCTACGCGGGCATCGCGGCGCATGATCTGGGCAGCCACCGCGCGACGGTTTTCTTTGAGACATGGGACGGCGCAGCATGGGTTGTGCAGGGGTCGGTTGCGCCCGCCAATGATGAGCCGATATTCTTTCTGTTCCCCGAGGTCGCAACGACGCAATACCGCGCGCGCGTGACAGGTTCCACCATGCCGACAATCGCAGTGATCCGGGCCGGGCGGGTGATGGAGTGGCAGCGCATGGCGACCTATGCCCCTAGCGTGTCGCTAGAGCGGGCCGTACAGACGGCGTACAGCGTCAACATGACCGACGGGGGCCAATGGGCGGGGCGGTCTATCACACGGCGCGGCACGACGCCCCAGATGGCGGTTCAACATCTGTCAGAGGATTGGGTTACGGCGGAGTTCGTGCCGTTCTCGGTCGCGGCGCGGTCGGTTCCGTTTTTTATCGCAGACAAACCGTCGCAATACCCCTCATCAGTGGCCTACGCCTTCGCGCAGGGCGATCTTATACCACAAAGGGGCATGCCTAACCGCAACGTGGCCAATGAGGTGACGCTTGATTTGATGGGGTATCAGTCGCGTGTCTGATGAAACCACATATGGCCGAGAGCCTATCGAAATCGTGGAACTTGAGCAGCCCCGGTGCAGCCTGCGGTTTGGCGAAAGCCCATGCACCGCAACCGGCACGCCAAAATGCTACCAGACATATTGGACATGCCGCGACAAGCCGAACTTCACACCGACCGGATACATGCGCTGGCGGTTCGTCAAGTCGCAGGCTGGCATCTTGCCGCTTTATGCCGAGGAAAGCGCAAACGAAATCAGCGCCAATCCACTTTACATGCTGCGCGATGTTCGCACAAATCCAACTCGGGTAAACCTTGGCGCATCGCGCAAGGGTGAAAGCCCGTTTGGGGTTCGCGCTGGCATCCGGGTAACGCTCAACGATGATCTATTCGACGATCACGTCGGCGACTTCTATTTAGCGGACAGGCCAGCGCGCAAGGATAGCGCAACCTGGGGGCAGCTATTCAAGGCGCGCAACCCGTTTTATCCCGGCTGCATAATTCGGAATTACAAAGGCTATCGCGGGCAGGCGCTTGCCGATATGGAACAGGCGCTGTTTTTTCTCAATTCAGTGCAAGGACCAAACAACGGCACGATAACGCTGGAGGGCGATGATCCGCTTCAATTCGCAGACGACAAGAAAGCGCAATTCCCGAGGTCAACAGATATTCGCCTTGTGGGTGCGATTGATGCCACTTCAACGGTTATCCGGGTGTTCGGGCGCGCGATTGATTTGTCAGACAATTTCGGAATATCGGCGCTGGATTATATCCGCATTAGGTCTGAGGTCATTGGGTTTACGGGGTTCACTGATGAGGGTGATGGCGAGTTTCTTCTAACGGGCGTCACACGCGGCACGCGCGGCACTGCGGCCGGGGCGCATGGCGACGGCGAGGGATGCCAGCGCGTCGGGGCGTTTGACAATCAGTTGATGTATGAGGTTGTAGAGTACCTGCTGAAAAGTCACACACAAGTGCCTGACGCCTATGTCAATGCTGGCGGTCAATGGGATACTGAGGGCGCGCAATTCCTGCCGACGTTCAGAACTACGGCGACGATTACAAAGCCGGAGCCTGTCCAGAAACTATGCGGGCAACTTTGCCGCGATGGGCTGTTCTCTATCTGGTGGGATGAGCGGGCGCAGGTTATCCCGTTGCTGGCGGTTCGCCCCCCGCAAGAGACGCCTATTGTAATAACGGGCGATCTGAATATCTTGTCGGATAGCGCGGCGGTATCGGAGCGGCCTGACGATAGAATGACGCGGGTCACGGTGCTTTATGGGCAGCGCAATCCGACTGAAAGCCTGGACAATTACGGGAACTTTGCGTTCCGGCGCATCCGCATCGATGGTGAGGTTGAACTTGCTGTTGCGACAGATGGCACGATCCGCGAGAATGAAATCTTTTCGCGCTGGATCAGGACGCAGACGAACGCCTTCCTTTTGGCGGCGCAGCTATTGCTACGGTATCGCCTGCCCCCGCGCTATGTTACATTATCACTTGACGCGAAGGACCGGGCTATATCGGTCGGTGATGTTCTGGACGTGACGACACGCGAGATACTAGACACCGAGGGGCAGGAGGTTGAAACGCGATGGCAGGTTATAAGCTTCGAGGAAACCGACCCTGGAACAACTGTGCGGCTGGAATTGCAGTCTTATCAGTTTGTCGGCAAGTTTGCGGTGATCATGGCAAACGACGCGCCAGACTATGCGACGGCAACAGCGGCACAGCGGCTTGTCGGGTGCTGGATGGCTGAGAATGATACCGAACTAATGCCGAACGGCGACGATCCTTATTTGCTGCAATAGGTGAAATGATGACAGACTATACAGACATCGCCCTAAGCGCATTGCTACCGGGGGAGCCGTGGACGAGCGGCAAGGCTTTGGCAGTTTATGAAAACCCGATTGCGATTGCTGAGGGTGCTATTGATGCGCCTCGTATTCTTCTGACAGCGCTTGAGCGTGTAACCGTTGGAACAACCATTCGCAGCCGCAACGATACGATCCTCAGTGTAGGGAGTTCTGAAACAGTTACCGCGCATTCATTCAGTTTTATCCAAACCGGCGTAGTGCGCGTCTCATATACAATGACTAGCAACGGCAATGCTACGGGCAGCGTTCGCAGAATTAGGGATGGAACGGCGGCAACTCTTGTTAGCAATACATCTGGCGGAACGTATACCATCGATGCAGCGGTTTTGCCCGGCGATCTAATAGAAATAAGAATGGTGGTGGGGGCATTCAGCAGCGGATCAATAAGCAACTGCCGTTTTCAAACTGGAGGCGAAAACCTTTGGCCCGGGAACAGCGCGAGATTGGAAAACACATATGCGTAACATGAAATACATGAACGCTGACGGCACCGCGATTTATGCCGAACGTGATGACGGAACGGGCGTGTTTTTGGAGGCGGTTGATGGCCCATTGGGCGACCTATACCGACTTGCAAAGGGCGGCGCGCTTGGCAAGATTGCGGCATATGATCCACCGCCCGCCCCGACTGAGGCGGAATTACTAGCGGTCGAGCGGGCCGATATGCGGTGCAGCCCATTGCAAGGGATACTTGCGCTTGGGGAGGCCGAATGGGGCAAGGTTTTGGCATACCGTGAAACCGCGACATGGGGCGAGAAAACTATCATCGACCACGCTGGACTATGGCGGCGCAACTCGGAAAACATCGCGTTTTTCGGGCGCCTTCTACAATACACGCCTACGCAAATCGACGCGCTGTTTCGTGCCGCGATGCAGATAGAGGCGTGACTAGCGCGGCGCGGCACAACGTGATAAAGTAACGCAAACCACAAGAGGGCTTTAACATGGCAGACCCGTTTGAATCCTACGCGGCGGGACTGACAAGCCCCGCATATCGTCACTTCACAGTCACCCCCGCAAATACCGACATGGCAATTCGCCCGCGCGCAATTTACGTTGCGACTGATGGGGCGCTGATCATGCGCGACGATCTGGGGGCGGATATAACCTATGCCGTTATCGCCGGGCAGGTCTTGCCGTTCCGCCCGATTCAAATCAGGACCGGCACCACGGCAACCGTGATCGGGTGGTATTAATGGAGTGCGTTGTATCATTCAAGATCGTCAACAGCGCAGGCGCTGCAATCCCCGGCGCGACATTTTCAATCCAAGCGGACACGATCATTCAGGCGTCGGTGAATGCTACGCAATTCAATTTGCCGGTTTTGCTAACGGCGGATGGTAGCGGCGAAGGGAATGTGACGCTATCGCCTGGCGCTTATACAGGCATATCCCAGATAGACACCTTGCTTGATGGAAGTCGGGCGCGGCGGTTTTCATTCAGGGTTCCGCCCGGCGTTGGCACTGCAAATCTCTGGGAATTGATCGACGCGGATGCTTTGGTAAATCCGGTATACCTGTCGCCGGATGCATGGGCGGCGGCAATAGTTCTAGCAGTTGTCCAGCCATTCTACAGCAGCCTGACGCTAGGCTTGGCGGGCACAACCAACGGGCAATACTTCTTTGTGGTCACGGCGCGCAATGGGGTTTTTCTGGCGCTATGGCAGAAAGAAGCGGGCGCGGGTCGGCAAGTGTTGCCGCAAATCGGAGGGCTTGACGAATGAATCTTGGCTTGGGTATTGGCCCTACATTTATCGGCCCTGCTTTTTTATGGTCACCTTCAAGGCTGCGCGTCGGCACCCGCGTCGTGCAGGATTTGACGTTCGATCCGTCCCGACTGTTTTCGGACGTGGCGGGCGAGACGCTTATCGCAGGGCCCGGCGCGGAGGTGGCGGCGCAGAAGGACGCTCGCGGCGTGATCGAGCTCACTCAGACCACACTCGCGGCGCGACCGATATACGCGAGGAAACCTGCAAGTGGTGTGCGGAACCGGGCGAATGGATCGGCGGCGGTTGGGAATGCTGCCTTTTGGAACGCGACGAGTATCAACAATGGCATCACGGCCACAAAGCTGACGAGCGGTGTGACGCCGGGCGGCAATGCGTGGGTGAGGTATCAGATCAGCGGCACATCGACTGCGGTGGCGGCGGTGCAGTTTTACAACCAAGCGCAGGCGCGGACGCCAGCGGCCAGCGGGCAGTCGTGGACCGCAAGCGCGCTTTGCCGGATCGAGAGCGGCGCATCGGGTGACGCGGGTAGCGGCCTGCGTACCCTCGTGGTCGAAGAAACCGCCCCCAGCACGGTTGTAGCGGGCGACGTTTCGTCGGTACACAAAGGGGCGACGCTGACCGCCGTGACCGTGACGCGGGCCATGACGACCGGCAATCAGATGCGCGGCCACGTCGAATTTAGGGTGTCCGACAGTCAGACGGTGGATTGCATCGTCTACGTCGAGGCGCTGCAATTTGAGCTGGGCACGGCGCGCACGGCATGGCAGGCAAACCTGAGCCAGTTCGACGTGACCGAGGCGGGGGTGCGCGATACCTACTGGCTCGCGGGGAATGGCGTAAACCACTTCATGTCGCTGACCGAGGACTTTGAGCCAGCCGGTGGCTACACGATTGCGGCGGTCATGAGCGGGCCAAGCCCGGCGATACTCGGATCGGCTGGCAGCGCGGGCGCGCGCCTGTTTTCAGGCTCTGACGGAGAGATTTTATACCGGGCGAACGATTCTACAAATCAGATCACTACAGGCGTAAATCCAGTCGTGACAGGGCGGCATGTCATAATCATCCGCGTTTCCGGGGCAGAGACAGGCCAGATATTTGTCAACGGTTTGCCGGTGACAAGTTTCGTGACAGGCAACCTGATCCCGACACAAGCCATCTCAACTTTGATGCGGTCAAATACGCGTTTCAGCAGCGCGGACACGGCGGGCGCGGTTCTGGTTGATCAGGCAATCGGGGACGCCGAAGTCTCGATGCTGAACCGGTATCTGTTGGCCAAAGGGGGGATCGCGCTATGAACCTTATCACCATGATCTGCCCCGAGCTGCATGTGGGCGATGCGAATAACCTGATCATGGCGCTTGGCGCGGGGTCTGCTGATGGGCTGACCTTTGACGCGCTTGGCTGGCAGGATGCCGATGGCGCGCGCTATTCGGTGGCGTCATGGGACGCTTCGCAGGACTGGCTGGGGCCGCTGGTGCGACCGGGTTGGGACGCGGAGCCCTATCAGGTCAACATGGCGGCTGCGGGCCGAGCGCAGGGCGCTGTCGTGCTGCATGATCCGGGCGAGGGCGATGCACCCGCGCCAGTGCCAAAGGCGACGGGCGCTGCACTCCTGATCCTGCCGGGCGAGCCGATGGTGATGGCTGCGGCGGCGGGGCTTGTGCAGATTGTGGAGGGTGACACCTGATGCCTGAGTCAGTCGCAAGCCAAATTGCAGCGGCCATGGCCATTTTGACGCGCATAGAGCAGCGCGCCGAAGAAGACCGCAAGGCGCTTTCCGATGATCGGGCGAGGGCCGAATTGGCGCGGTCGGCTGTGTCGGCTGAACTGACCGACATTCGGCACGGGCAGGATAACATGACGCGGCGGCTGGATAAGATCGAGCCGGTGACGGATTTAGTAACGTCCGTTCGCAGCCGGGTGACGGGCGGGCTGATGCTTCTCGGCGTGATCGGCGGCGTGGCATGGGCCGGGCTGGTGTTTTTCAAAGAAATAATCGTGGGGTGGTTTCAATGAACCGGGCGACATTCTTTGACATTATCCGCAACGACCTGAAACCGCTGGACCGCGAAACGGTTGCCGGAATCGAGGCGCTACTCGACGCTGGCAAATACCTGCCGCTGCACCACATGGCCAATGTGCTGGCGCAGGTGCGGCGCGAAACAGGCGACTGGATGGCCCCGATCAAAGAAACGGTGATGCCGTGGCACAAGAATAAAAACCCGACCGACGCGGAGGTGATTCGGCGACTGGACCGGGCATTTGCAGCGGGGAAGCTGCCGTGGGTGAAGGCCCCATACTGGCGCGATGGCGAGTTCGGGCGCGGGCAGATACAGCTTACACATGCAGCCAACCGGGCGAAGTTCGGGATAAGTAAACGCGACGATCTTTTGAAGATGCCGGTATCAGCGCATGTCGCGGTCACGGGTATGCGGATGGGCCTGTTCACGGGGCACAAGCTGGGCGACTACGACTTCCCCGGCGCAATCCACAACCCGCCAGATGACAACCCGCGCCGGATCGTAAATGGCCGCGACGGCTCGGACGCTGATGTCGCGGCGTCTCACGTCATGTTCGCAGCGGCGCTTCTGGCGGGCGGGTGGGGTCATGTTACCGAAACGCCAAAATCCGAACACGTTGCGCCGGTCACGTTAACGCGCGTTGTGGCGCAAGAACCGGCGCAAAGTGAGCGGCAAAGCGGATGGCTGGCAAGGGTCAAGATGTTCTTCGGGGTCTTGGCGGCAATATTCAGGAGGTGGCGCGGATGAAACTGGTAGACAACGCGGGCCGCTGGTGGCGCTGGCTATCCATGCAGGCGATGGGCGCTGCGGTTGCATTGCAAGGCGCATGGGTGTTTATCCCCGACGACCTGAAAGCGCGGGCTGGCGACGATCTGGCGAATTGGGTAACGGTCGCTCTGTTGGTTCTGGGCATGATCGGGCGGATGGTCAAGCAGAGGGGCAGTGCATGATCTGGGACTTGATTCTAGGCCCGCTGGGGGCGATCCTCGGGGGCGTGGCACTTGCGGTCCTAGCGTGGATCACGGGACGCCAGCAAGGCAAGCGCGCGGCGCATGACAAGCAAGTGAGGCGTGATTATGAAAATGCTGACAGGATTGAAACCGCAGCCGACCGGGCGCGTGCCGCTGATGACGCTGGGGCTGTTGATGATATTGAGCGGTTGCGCCGATCCGACAGGCTCCGCGACTAGCGCAACGATCTGCCGGGAATTGTCGCGCGATCTGCCAACCTATTCCAGATCCGACACGCCGGAAACGCTGGCATCGGGCGCGCGGTTCGTGGGGGTGTTCGAGGCGGTTTGCGAGTGAAGCCGCACCTCCGCGATAACAGCCTGCACCTGACCCATGTGCTTTGTCGCGGCCCAGATCATCAAATCCCGCTCGTCTGGTGTCACCCATAGGCGCGGCGTCTGGACAAGCCCGGACGCGCGCAGGGCTGCGGTGGTGGCGGATGGTGCTTTCACCACAGCCACCACACGGCGATGCAGGCATAGAACAAGATCGCCAGCACCACGACAACCCCAAAGGCCGTGCGGTCGTCGCGCTGATCGTCATCGTTTGGCATCTTGCGCCCCTTTCTTCTTATCCCTGCATTTGCAGAGCCGGTGGTTATTCGGCAGTTTGGCGTGGCAATGTGCGCAGGACCATTGCCCGGTGACGGGGTTGCGCCGGAAATCAACCTTGCCCCAATGGTAGACTGCCATCTTGCGCCCCTTTCACAATCGCGGCCACGACTGCAGGATCGGCGGCAATGGCACAGATTTGGTCATGCGCAGTGTGTCCCTGGCCACTCCATCAATGTGCGAGGACAGGGCGTCAATTTCGCGCGCCATTTGTCGATTGGCGATTGCCAGCGCGTCACGTTCGGCTGCCACGACGCGCAGGGTGCCGGCAATATCGGCTGATGCGTAGCACCACGGGGCGGCGATCATCTGCGCTACGGCGGCGGGGCTTGTGTCAGTCATGGCGTCACCCCCGTAATTGCCGCGACGACTGCGGCGGCGTTGTGCGCATTGGCTGCGGCTTTGGCGGCTTCTTCGCTGTTGTGGACTTCGCGGCTTTCGCTGTCACCGTCCAGCCACCACGCCCACGAACCATGTGGGGTGGTAGAGCAGGCAACGTATTTGCCGCCTTGTGCAAGTCGTGCACAATCCACAATGCCGCGATCCCACACCAGCGGCTTGACCAAAGTCGGCAGCGCTGCAACGATGGCGTCGGCAACGTGCTCATCCATCGGGTGTTCTTCGCCAAGCGTGTCAGCGATCACGGCGGCGATCTTGTCTCGAAGGTCATCCATATTGCACGCCCTCCAAATTGTGCAGTGGACCTTCCCACAGCAAAACACTATCGGCAGCCCAGACGCGGACTCGCTCCATATATCCGTGAAGCCCCGGCAGATCACATGCCACAGTAATCATTTCGACCATAGGCGCGGCCTTGTTGTAAGATGGAAAGTGCTGGCCCACGGCTGCATGGAAGCCATCTTCGCCGCCCGCGCCCATCGGAACGCCGAATACGGCCTTTGCGTTGCGTACATCAGTCATCTGCAATTCCTCTCCATCTGGTTCCAAGTGAGTTTCACGATTTCGTTCGCCGCCGCCTCGGGCTGGCGCTGGTAGTAATCAAAGCATCCCGGCGCACCCATCGCGGCGAACATCCGGCGCGATTCGGCAAGATCAATGCGCCCCGTAGCGATGATATTCGCTACGCTGAAATCGGTCGTGCCCGGCGCAGCGAGGATGGGGTGATGCACGCCGAACCACGGCGCGTTCGGGTCGGCCACGATGATCCGGGTCACAGTGAGGGCGATGGTTGTGCTGGCAGACACCAAGGGGCGGTCCACAACCGCCGTCTTGCCGCGAAGGTTAGCGTCGAGCGTGATGGTGGTTTGAAAATCGGTGTATCCCCCATCGGGCGGGGGGCGGAAAAACGGGGCATCGCTGGCGCGCATCTGTGCCGCTGATCGGGCATCAACGTGGCCGCGCAGGTTTTCCGTCCCGCTGGCGAGCAACGGGCGCAAGCCGTGGTCGTCGGACCCTGCCCCCCGGCTTGGGGCGTCCGGGGCCGCGAGACAGCCGCTGAGTGCCAGAGCGGTGGCGAGGGCTGTTAGGGTGCGTTTCATTTTTGCCTCCGCAGTTCGGCCTTTGCCGTCACGTTCGGCAATGTGTTTTCGGCCGTGTGGTCGTGGATGAATTTGAGGGCGGCGCAGGCTTTGGCGTTGTTTGCCTCTGCCAGTTCCGCCCGTTCGATTGCGAGGCGCAGGCGTTCGGTCTGATATTCTAGTTCAGTCATGGCCTCGGCTCCTGCAATGTGGCGCGGGCAAACAGCGCCAGTTTGGATGATGCGATAGCTGCGGCTACGGGGTCGGGGCCATTTGCAGCGGCGCGGGCGGTGGCGATCTGGACGGGGGTCATTGGGCGTCACCGAGGGCTGCGTCTGCGGTGTAAAAATAGTAACTGTGCTCGCAATTATTGCGGGCAGTCCTGCGCGCCTTTGCAGCCCGCCTGATGCCAACCAAAGAATCCCGCAGTGCTGCCTCCCGCGCAATGGCTACCTCGATCCACTGGGCAGCCTCTTGGCACAAACACGCGGGGCCGATTCCAAAGCCCAAGCCTTCCTCACGAAGTCGCGCGACCAGTTCCTGTGCGGTTGTATTAGTCATCTCACATACTCCACGGAATCGAGTTGAAATTGCTGATAGGCCTTTGGCCCAACGTGCGCCAGCATCGCCCCAAGCGCAAAGGCGGCGGCAAGCATGGCGTATCGGTGCAGCCCCCATGTGCGCGGCGGGGACTTGCGGACAATGCCGCGCGCCAGGGTGTCGTCGGTCTGGTGCATGTCGGGGCGGATCATCGGACTGCACTCCCCGTGTAATCCGCCCAGATTTTGCGGCGCAGATCGTCAACTGGATCAACCAGCGCAACCCCGGCTGGCAGATCATTGCCCCGGCTGGCAGTCTCGCGCAGGTGCGCGCCGATCTGGTCAACGTGGATCATGTCGCCATTTTCAATCATCGCAATAATGCGCCCGATCTGGTGATGCGTCGGGCTGAATGCGCTGCGGTAGCGGATAGCCTCGATCAGGCGTTCGTCGTCGGTCGGTACGAGTGTCATCGTTCATCCCCTTCAAATTCGAGTTCATCCGCCAGCGCCAGCACGTCGAGCGTCAGTTGCGGGCAGAGTTTAAGTAGGTGCATGGCATCGCGGCCAAACAATTCCAGCGTGGCGATCTGGATGTTCACCGGCGCGTTGTATGCGGGCGATCCGTCGCCGCCGACACCTTGGCATTCCGCGTCGGCGGTAAAGGTGGCAAGCACGTCTTCGCTGTGGTGGGTGGCGTGCATGTCAGCAACCCCGTGCAATAGCTGCGGCGCGGATTGCCTCGGCCTCTCCGCGCATCTGTGCGATT
>Ga0306898_1000737_pt1 | contig 11683 bp, 15 predicted proteins | sample AntRauMFilla1564_FD_190424 | JGI IMG/M metagenome (GOLD analysis project Ga0306898, IMG submission 190424) | Saline lake microbial communities from Rauer Islands, Antarctica - Metagenome Filla 1 #564 (v2) (version 2) | ecosystem: Environmental > Aquatic > Non-marine Saline and Alkaline > Saline ...
TAAAAGCCTTTAAGGAATAGCAATGGAATTTGCACAAAAGTATAAAGATTTTTTTAAGGTTGAAGCTGAGTTTGAATTTCTTGAAGGAACTACTGCGTCTGGAAAGACAACGACAGGAACAATAAAGTTTATATTAAAGGTAATGAAAAGCGACCAAAAAGACCATATATTGAGTGGGCTTGATTTGGGTGTTATTGAAAAAAATATTATCAATGCCGAGAATGGATTACTAGAGGTGTTCGGCGACAATTTACAATATTTTCCAAACGGAAAAGGTATAATAGCCTTGCCACACTTAAAAATAAAAGAAAAGATAATCTATATACTAGGTTATGTTGATAGGTCGAGATGGAAAAAGGTTCTAGGTGGTCAAGTTGGTTGTGTTTACATAGATGAGATTAACATTGCTGATATGGATTATATAAGAGAAGTTGCTGGTCGTTGTGATTATTTAATGGCGACACTAAATCCAGATAATCCTGACTTGGAAGTTTACAAAGAATATATAAATAAATCAAGACCGTTAGAAAAATATTTAAACGACTACCCGAATGAATTGCTAGATATGATAAACGAAGAGCCTAATAAAAACTGGGTTCATTGGTATTTCACTATGGAAGACAATTCAGGTATGAACGAAGAAAAAATCGAGAAGAAAAAAAGGGCCTACCCGATAGGAACGAAGATTTACAAAAATAAAGTTTTGGGTTTGCGTGGTAGGTCGACTGGTCTTATATTCAAACTTGAAAAAGAGCATTTGATAACAACTGAAGAAGCAAAAGAAAAAGAATACATTTTATATTCGCTTGGTGTCGATACATCTTATTCACGACATAGTGATGATGCATTCTCGATGAGTTATGGTGGTTTAACAACTGATGGTATTTGGGTGGTTTTAGAAGTAAGGCAATTCAACAACAAGAAGTTGAGTGTTCCACTTACTCCAAGTGATATGCCAATTAAAATAGATGAGTTTTTAGATATGTGCCACGCAAAGTGGGGTTTTAGTAAAAATGTATTTATAGATAGTGCAGACCAAGCGACCATATTAGAAGTTCAAAAGTTTATTAAAAGGAACGGAAAGATATATAATTGCTTTAACGCTTACAAAAAGACTACAAACATAGACCGTATTAACCTACAATGTGGGTGGATGGCTACTGGTAAGTATTTAATAGTAAAGGAAACGACAATGACTTTACAAAAAGAAATGAATGTTTATTCGTGGAAAGAAACAAAAGATTTGCCTGAAGATGGAAACGACCACGATATACAAGCGACACAATATTCGTGGCTACCTTATAAAGAAAGGATTGGTAAGTAATGAAAATATCTGAAAAAATAGGGGTTGGACTTACAAACTTCCTTTACCCGTTTATGCAAGACTATACAAAAGATAGGGGTGGTAATATGCCAAAGAAAACAATGGAATATGACAATTATAATATTCAAGAAAAATATTTGTGGTTTCTAGGTGACGAAGACCTATTAGCCGACTTTTACAACACTAGAACAAACAATTTCACGACAATAGATACTAGAAGCAGTTATTACTACTCAAACCTAGATAATTCTATAAGAATAGTGCATAGTGGTCTTCCCGGACTTATATCATACTCAAAAGCCAACTTATTATTAAGTGGTGGAGTTAAACAAAAGGTTTTTTATAAAGAAAAAGAAGATGAGAAGCAAACCGAAGTTTTAGAAGAAATACTTAAAGAGAACAAGAAAACCAAACTTCTTACAAATATGATAGTTAGCGAAAGTTGGTCAGGTTCGGTTGGAATTAAAATTAGTTTTGATACGGAAGTTTCGAAATACCCGATAGTTGAAGAATATTCGCCTTTAAAATACCGTTCTGTTTACAAAAGAAATAGATTGATGGAAATGATATTTTTAGAAGAATATTTAGATGGCAAGTTTTTGTTAGAAGAACATTACGGACTTGGATATATAAAATATAAACTTTACGAAGTTAAAGGTAAGAAAAAGACGGAAGTTTCATTAGAAATGATAGAAGAAACTAGAGGACTAAAAGATATTGTTTTACCAAATAAAATGATGTTGGCAATGGAAAAGAAAGCTGACAAGAGTGATTATAAAGGTATAATAGCAGAGTTTGACGCACTTGATGAAGTTTGGTCACAACTAATGGACGAAATAAGAACTGGACGAACTGAAACATATATTCCTGAAATGTTGATGGACGGCAGAGTATTCAATGAGTTTAGAAAACATTATGAAGTTGTGGAAACCGACCTTAGAGAAGGCGGAAAGAATGTAATATCACATAATCAGCCTAATATAAGAACAAGCGAATATACACAAGCCTTATTATCAATTAGAGATAACATTTTATCTAATGTTGGTTTAAGTCCAATTACGGTTGGTATTGGCGACAATATTGGGGCTAACGCTTCAGGAGATAGCCTTGAAAAGAGAGAACTTGTTTCTTTAAGAACAAGAAAACAAATGTCGGGAACTTGGAATGAGTTTTTAGAAGACTTTTACGAGTTATTATTAATTTCTTATTATTGGTCTATTTCAAAAACTTTTACCAGGCTATATGTTGAAGTAAATTTTGGAGAATATATCACGCCGAACAGAAACGAAGTTATCGCAAATGTTAAACTTATGAAAGATGCTGAAATAATCGACGATGAAAAAGCACTTGATGAGATTTACGGTGAAGAAATGACAGAAGAAGAAAAAGTTAGAATTCTAGCAAATCTTGGAAATATAGGTTTTGAAGAAGTGCCTGACGAAGAAATTGAATAGGAGGAAATCCTATGACACAAAAAGAATTTGATAAATTAGATAAGCAAAGCACTATTGATATGTTTAATGAGATAGATAAAAACTATGCTGATTTAGATTTACCAATAGTCAAGCCCGTTTACAAAAAAGATGGAAGTCTTAAAAACGAAAAAGAAGTTAAAAGTTCGCTTAAAAGACTTTTGCCTTTACTAACAACATTGTGGACTACTAATTTAGTTATAACAGAAGATAAAAGCGTTAAGACAATGATTTATACTAACACACTTATAAACACTCTTAAAAAGGCATCAAACAACAAAAAAACAATGATATCTGTTGCAGAGTGGCAAGTAATTATGAAACAAACGATTGCTAAACGAATTAAACAAGTTAAGATCAAGCAAGTTATTAAAGGAAATGCAAAAAGACTTAATAAGAACGTCCAAAAAATAGTTATAAAAATGTATAAGGACGGAAAAAGTTGGGTTCAAACATCAAAAGAATTACAAGAAGTTTATAAATATAATTCTAGTAAAGCAAAATCAATCGCAATTACAGAAAAGAACTTTTACAAAAGTGAAGCACAAATTGAAGCGACAAAAGGCGTTGACAATGTCCAAAAAACTTGGATACACAACGGGGCTAGAGAGCCAAGAGCATCACATTTTAGTGCAAACGGACAAAAGGCTGATAAAAACGGTTTTTTCACTGTTGACGGCTTAAAAACAAAAGCACCGCAACACTTTGGTAAACCAAGCCAAGATATAAATTGTCATTGTACGATGAGAATAGATATTGAAAAATAAAATAAATTGTTGAACATTACAACATTAAAGAAATGGGAAGTGCCGACGGGCGATAAATGGGAGGAGATTTTATGGAAAATGAAAATCAAGTTATTGAAGGAAACGAAGAAGTAGCAAAAGTTGAAACTCAAACAACTGAAAAAAGCGAGGGAGAAAAAGTCGAAGTTAAAACTTATACAGCAGAAGAATACCAAAGAGGAATTGACGCAGTATTAGCGAAGAAGTTACCACCAAAAGAAACAATGAAAGAGTTCGAAGAGTGGAAGACATCTAAATTAACGGAAGACGAAAAAAAGAACAACGAACTTAACGAGTGGAAAGAAAAATATAGTTCACTTGAGGGGAAAGTTCAACAAACAACTTTAAACAACAAGATTAAACAAACACTTAAAGACCTTGAAGTTGACGAAACAAAATCTGATTTAGTAAAAAGGTTAATAGAAACATCAGATTTATTCGAGGGCGAAGACTTCAAAGATGATGACTTGAAGAATAGAATTAGTAAAGTAATCGATGAAGATTTACCCGAACTCAAAAAGACTGTTAAGATAGGGGCAGAGAAACAAGAAGACACTTATCAAACACCAAGTAATAATGCTTATTTAGAAGCATTTAACAAGATGAAAAGATAATAAAAAAAGAAAGAAGGAATTAAAATGGCAGTAACAACAGCAAGAAAAATAACAGGATATAGCGATATATCAGAACAGGTAGCATCAGAGAAAAGTATATACAAAGAGGTAGTTAGACAAGACGTTCTAGTTAATTCAGACGCAACTTCAATGAAAGTTTATGTTAATGAATTATCAACTATCGCAACTTATGTTCCAGGAACAGGAGTAGCACAGTCAGCTGACGGTTCAGCATATGTAACAGTAAGCAATTTAACTGAAGACGCTTTAAATGAAATATTAGACGGATTTACAGTTGAAACAGCACCAGCAGATATGGTTGTATCAAGAATGGTTGCAGGAATGGAAACTCGTGGAGAAAGCAATGATACTAAAGTATTCACAGGAATGATTGCAAATGGTACAGAACTAATTGCAGCAGCAGAAGATAAGCCGGTTTTAGCAACAGTTTATTCAGATATTTTAGCACTTAAAGGAGCTTTAGATACAGCAAAAGCACCAAAAACAGGAAGAAAATTGATTATAAACTCAGAAATGGAAAATCTTTTACTACACGTTGATAGCAAAATAATCTTAGATACTAACCGTGGAGATAAAATCCAAACTGAAGGTTTCGTAGGAAGACTATTAGGATTTGACGTATTCTCAACTGAACTTTTACCAGAAGGAACTAATATGATTGCACTTCAAATGAGAGGTTATGCAGCAAAAGAGATTTTCAAAGTAGAGCCAAGATTACAAAACTTAGACGGATCAGGAACATTTATTGGAGACAGTGCTATTCAAGATAGAGTTGCATTTATTCACGGTTCAATTAGACCAACATTTATTCAAGTAAACAACGGAGCAGCATAATTTATTAAATAAAGAAAAAGGAGTGATAAAATGGCGATTGAAAGAACACAATATATAACAATCGAAGAATTAAACGAAATATTAGATGTGTCGACTTATGAGGCGAGCGACGAAATTAAAATTTATGAAGCGAGCGAGTTGATAAAATATCAAATGCGTGACCGTGCTAATTCATACGACACAATAAACGCTCCTCTTAATTTAAAGTTAGCGACTGCTTATCAAGTTTCTTTTAATGAAGAAAACGATGACAATAGTTATGACAATGAAAGTTTTGCAATAGGTAAGTTTTCGACAAGCGGGAACACATCATCAAAAAGTTTATACAACAAGATTTCTCCGAAGTCTAGGCGTTATTTAATTGATGGTGGACTTACGAGGAGGGTTATTTAATGGAAAAGATGTTTAATGTGAAAATGGGAGCGATTAAAAGAATTGTTCCAGAGGGTGCGTTAAAGTGGTATTTAATGGCAGGTTGGAAAGTATTGGAGAAAAAAAGTGATAAGACAAATTCCAAAAAAATTGTTGAAACACAATCTAGTATATAACGAGTATTTGCAAGATGCAGGAGAGGGCGTTAGTTTCGGGGCTGATATTACATTAAGTAATGTTCGTGTTCAGGAGCAGAAGTTGGTTTCAAGAAGTTTAGACGGAAATGAAATTATCGGGAACGCTATTATGTTTTACGACATTGTAAACTCGAATGGACTTGTTAATAAACCCGTTAATAGTAGCAAAATAACTTTTAACAGCAAAGTATACCACATTGTCGACACCGACATTTTATATGCAGAAAAAGAAACACCACATCACTATGAAATATTGTTAAAATGAAAACTTTTAATAATTTTGGCAAAGCATTTAAGTGGACTGACGAGATAATAAAAGAAGGGGCTGAAAAGTCTTTAGAGGTTATTTCAAAGCAAGTCTATGAAGACAGCAAAGAGTTTATATATATTGATACTCTCGATATGTATGAAAGTGGAGAATATAGTGATTTTAAAGGTGGGTTCGTTTTGATAAAAGCACCACAAGTTAGATGGCTTTATTACACAGATGGCATAACACCTTCAAAAAATATGAAGGCAACACCTATGTGGTTCGAAGTTACCAAAAACAAAAACAAAACAACATATGCCAAAATGATTGGCAAAACAATTAACCGACAGAAAGGAAGATGAAGATGACAGAGAAATTTATAACTAAATTAAGAGAAATAATGATAGCGAACACAAGTTTGACAAAAGTTTATTCTCCGGCATTACCTCAAACAGGAGACGACATTGCTTGTATAACAATTCAAGGTGGAAATTCTACTAACAATTTATGCAACAAGGTCTTATATAATGATATATCATTTAGAGTTTTGATTAGGGGAACAGAGAACGACACAACAAGTCGTGCATTGTGCGACAGTGTTTATAATTACTTGCATTTGCTTAAAGATATTTCTTATACAGGTGGTTATATAATTAACATCGTCGCTTCTTCACTTCCGATTTATGTTGGCAAAGACGAAAACCAAAGAATATTATATAATATTACTTTTGTAGCGAAAGTAAGATAACAAAAACAAGGAGGAAGATTTATGATAGGTTCAGCAGAACAATTTGAAATATCATTTGACGTAAGTGCGACAGAAACACCCGAATTTGTTAAACTTTGTCCACTGAATATTGATTACGATCAAGGCGAAACTATTGACACTTGGAACGACCTTTGTTCAAGCATTGCAAACAATGTTAAAACAGCGATTGACCCAACTTGGTCATTAGGTTTCAAATTTGATAAAGCCGACCCACTAGCACAGTACATTATTGCGAAAGAATACGCAGTAGGTGCTGAAGCGACATCAGATGTTAAATTAGTAAATTTATTAAAAGGAACAGCAGGAAAAGAACTTAATTTCACAGCAACATTAAGTGGAATAACTTATAGTGCCTTAACTGAAGAAGTTTTACAAATAGATTTTGATTTAAAAGTTTATAAAAACACAACTTTTATTGAAACTGATTATGTAGCATAATTTAGAGGGGGTGCAAACTCTCTTTTTCATTATTATTTATTACAAGGAGGAAAGAAATGTTAGAATTAACTAAAAAGAAATACAAAGTAGAAGAAATTATAAAGGCGACGAACGACGAAAATGAGGTTATTTACGAGTTTTCAATGCAACTTACACCTGAAGAATATAGGGAAATTAACAAAATTATCACAAGCGAGGAAATGCTTAAAATTCAAAAGGATAAAAAACTTAATGAAGAAGAAATTGATGAAAAAATAATTGAATTGGCTTATAAGAATCAAGATAGATTTGAAAAACTTTGTTATAAAGAGCATTTAGAACCATTTAAAAAAGCGGTTGGAGAGCAATATTTTGAAGATATGAACGAGCAACTATTTGATTTTTTTTGGGAAGCCTTTATAGGAAAAAAGGCGAAACGAGCAAACACTATGACTTCAGACCTTCGCAAGATTTCGGGCAATTAAACAAGTTAAAAGTTGACGACAAAACACAAGAAATGGATTTGTCTTACAAAAAAGTTATTAAACTATTAAATGTATTTTCAACCGATATACCTTACGAAATAAAAATAGAACAAGGCATCAAGTTATTAGATATAGAAGTTGACAACGAAGACAAAGAATTTGTTTTAAACGAAATAACAAACTATTTATTTAACACAAAGCAAAAAAATTCAGGAAAAAAGGTTTTTGATTTAGAATTAGATTTTAAGTACTATTGGGCTGACTTCAAAGCAATGGGCGTTGACTTGAATAAAGATAATGTCGGTTGGTGGGAGTTTGACACAATGCTTGAGTGCATACTTATAAATGATAAATCTACCATTTCTAAAATCATAGGTTTCAGGACTTATGAGAAACCGCCTAAAAAATATGATGAAAACAAAGAACACAGATATTATTTAGAAAAACAAAGGCAATATGCCTTACCAAATCCAAAATCAGTAGAAAGTGGGTTTGAAAAATTATGGAAATTCACAGAGGGGAAGGTGAAAAAAAATGAATGATGCAGAAATTAAATTCCAAGTCAAAATAGACGATAGCGTTGCTAGTAAATCAATAGATAATTTATCTAAGAAGACCGACACACTAGCGAAGAATTTTAAAAGTGCCGGTAAGGTTATGACACTTGGATTAACGCTTCCTATCGTTGCATTTGGTGGAGCGGCAGTTAAATCTGCTATGGAATTAGAAGCAACAGAAGCAAAGTATAATACAGTTTTTAAAGGTATGACGAAAGATGCTGACGGCTTTATAAAAAAATTCCAAGAGTTGACACCGGCAACAACTTCTGGAGCTAGAAGTATGGCTTCGGGAATACAAGACTTGTTAATTCCGATGGGTTTTGCAAGAGAAGAAGCGACAAAAATGACAGGAGATACACTTAATTTAGTAGGGGCATTGACAAACTTCAACTCGGCAACTCACTCGGCAGAAGATGTTTCCAGAGCATTCCAAAGTGCTTTAACAGGCGAAATGCAATCTTTAAAAGGTTTGGGAATACAAATAGGAGCGGCTGAATTAGAAGAACGAGCATTGCTCAAAACAGGTAAAAAAACAACTAAAGAATTAACTAAGCAAGACAAAGCGGCCGCTTTGTTAGAATTATCTTATGAACAATCAGGAGATGCACTTGCCGCTTATAACAAAGAAAGTTTAGATACACAAACAAAACTTGGTTTAGCGACAAAAGGATTTCAAGATCAAATGGCAGTTTTAGGAAGTCAACTTATACCAGTAATAACACAAGTTATAAGTGTTATAAGTAGAATGACGGCTTGGTTTTCCGCTTTAAGCGAGGGGCAAAGAAAAACTATATTGACTATACTAGCAGTTGTAGCTGCACTTGGACCAGCACTTTTAGTGTTTGGGCATTTAATAACTATAATTAAAGGCGTTAGTATTGCTTTGAATTTTCTAGCAATGAACCCGATAGTTTTAGTGATAGGAGCAATAATAATTGCTATAATTCTTTTGGTAAAACATTTTGATAAAGTTAAATTGGCAGCAAAATTTGTTGCAAATGCTTTTATAAGTTATTTTAATTTTATGAAAAATACATTGGGTGGAATATTTAAGGGTATTGGCAATATGTTTATAGGTTTGATAAACTTGTTAACGACTGGTATGAATAACTTTATAAGAACTGCTTTATTGCCGTTAAACGCTTTAATAGCGGGTATAAACATACCTTTAAAGGCTTTGAAACTAAAAACAATAAGCAAAATATCTCTTAAAATACCGAAGATACCAAAATTAGCAGTTGGAACAAATAATGTTGCTAGTGATGGACTCGCTTACTTACACCAAGGTGAGGCAGTAGTGCCCAAAAAATATAATCCGGCTTTAGGAGGCGGAGGTATGTCTAATAATCAAAGTATAATAGTACATATGCCAAATATTGAGATGGACGGCGATATAGTTAGTCAAAAAATGACGCCTTATATGTCAAGAAATCTAAAAGCGGGTGGTTTAAGTTGAAATTAAAAATAGGAACAGAGTTATACAACATAACTAATAACCCGACTATAAAAAAGTCTTCACGAGAAGTTACTTTTAACAACATAGAAATTGATTTTATAGGTAAAAGTTTTAGTGATAGACCTGTTAAATGGCAAGAAGTTTCGATAGTAGATGAGTTAGACAAAGTTTTACTTTTCGGCTATGTTTCTACCATATCAATAAATGAAATATCGACGGCTGAAACAGTTTTGATTATGAAGTTGACAATCGTTTCTCCTCGTGCTTTTGTTTCAAGAAAAAGTTTTACAGGTTCGGGAGATAATATTGAATTAAAAACAGCAGTTGAAAATGTTATAAGTCCATTATTTGAAGATGGCTTTACAATAGTTCAAAACGATTTACCTTTAAAAGAAATAAATTACACTTTTGTTTTAAAAAACATTGAGAAGATACTAAATGAAATGGCAGATAAATACAATTTTTATTGGTTTGTTGATGAGCAAAAAAATATATATATAAAAACATTATTTTCTTTGCAAAGTCAAGATGCCAAAGTCTTAGATGATGGTTGTTTTACTTTGAAGCCAAAACTATCAGCAATAGATTATGCAAATGTGGTAAACTTTAAAAATCAAATTATTTTTGAAACAAGAACATTGTTTAGTAGTATAGAATTGACAAGAGGAGTTACTTATCAATTACCTTTCCCAATTTCCGTATCAAAAAATACAGGTTCAAGAATAGTTTTAAATAATGAAATTGGTATTACTTTTTTGTTTTCTTTTACAGGAGTGGGCGTTGGTGCAAAGTTTGTAAGTTATGATGATAGCACTAAAGAGATTTTCTTTGGTAGTATGATAGGAATTGACGGAATTGATAATAAAGATATATTGTTAGTTCCAGATGCGTTTAACAAAACTTTAATAACTGGCTTGAAATTAGCTGACGATTACCCGACTGAAAAATATACTATAACGGACGTAAAATCAACAAGTGCTTTAATTCCAACTTCAACAATAGTTACAAATCCTTATGAAATAGAAAAACAAAAAGGTATTTCAAGCACTTCAGGAAGAATAGAGAAAACAGTTGATCTAAAAAATGAGTGGTTTACCAAAAAAGATAGTGTCAATTTTGCAAAAAGTATATTGAGTGAAAACTCGGTAGGAACAGATGAAGTAGAAGTTATTTTTAGAGGTTTAACTGATGAAATAAGAACTTTGTTTGATAACACTATTCCGTTCCAAAAAATAGAATTAAATTATCCTCAATTTTTAGTTGAAGGTAGTTTTATAATTACAGATGTTGATTTTGAATATGGTAACGAAGTTTCTAAAATGACTATTGACTGCAGAAATATAAATTTTGGCGAAAACTTTATAGATATTTTTAGAAAAGACGAATTTGACATTGAAGAAGAAGTGAATAGAATTATATATTCTTATGCGGTAATTGACGATGAAATAATAGAGAAGAAATTAACATTAGTAAATGGGGTGTTCGTAGATGATTAAAAATATAGAAACAAAAATAACGATAAAAAAAGCAGGGAAAATAATAGCGGAAAAGAGTTTAATAAATAATATATTATATAATTATTCTAATTTTATGTTGAGTAATACTTTTCCATATGACCCAGCTTTATACCCAGAATTTGACGGAAGTATAACGTTTCCGCTGCCTTATAGTTATTTAACAACAACAACACAAGCGATAACTAAAAACTCTAATACGATGAGTTATAATATTAAAACACCAGTTATATTTGAAAACAATGAGAACTCTTATTCTAAAGTTGAAGTCAACGGAGGATTTGCTAGATATGAATTGTTTTATACATTTAATATACCGGTTGGTTTAAATGGTTCTACCCTAAAAGGTTTAGGGTTTGGGCAAAATGACGAGGCAGAAGATATAGGTTTTCCGGCTGTTTCTGACTGGCTTTTGGCTTACTTGGAAGTTCCTGAAATGGTTTTATTAACAGATATGATTATAGAAGTTGTTAGAATTGACGAAATCAGAACTGATGGTTTAGCAATAGGAAATTGTAAGCATTTAGCACTTGATTTTGATTTAGGTATTGCCGACTTTGTCGACATTGCTAATTTAAACGAGGTTTGCTTGTGCGATGAAAACTTAATTCCA
>Ga0306898_1000738_pt1 | contig 11674 bp, 11 predicted proteins | sample AntRauMFilla1564_FD_190424 | JGI IMG/M metagenome (GOLD analysis project Ga0306898, IMG submission 190424) | Saline lake microbial communities from Rauer Islands, Antarctica - Metagenome Filla 1 #564 (v2) (version 2) | ecosystem: Environmental > Aquatic > Non-marine Saline and Alkaline > Saline ...
GAAATTCATTAACGACCCTGATACAGACGGTAATGCACTGGCCCGGCTTTTAGACAGCGTGCAGAAAGAAACCGATACCGGGCATAAAGATTAGCTTTAAAGCACTAGGCAGCTAACGCTGCCTGAAAACAAAGAAAACAGGACTAAGTATTTATACTCAGTCCTGTTTCTTTTGTGTTTTGTTTTCAACGAGCGACAGCTCGTTATTGGGAGTTGAGACTCAAGATACTGTATATAACGTTTTGTGCGACTATGGGCGCTGAGGTAGTCATTGTGATAGTTACGTCTCGCGTATCTGCATTAGTAAATGCCGTAAAGTTGAGAATCAAGTGACGCACTGAAGAGAACCAGCCAGTAATGGTTACAGGACACGCCGGGCCCGTAAAAAGGGGAACCGCTGCAGGCAACGTCAAGGTAAACCACACAGAGTTAACACCACTCACAAGGGAGGTTGTCAGAGAAGGTGAGGTAAACTGTCCGAAACGGGCTGTGAAAATCCCATTGCCGGTGCTAGTCTCAGTTGCCAGTCGGATGTGATTAGGGGATGAACTGATGAGGTTAATACCGCCCGTGCGATTTCGTACCCATACTGCATTAGCAATGGCAGGTGAGTTACTGCTGTATACCGGGGTTGTGCAAGTACCTTCTATGATATTCGGGTTATCAACGCCGGGAATAATGACTTTACCTATCCGGTCAAAAAACCACTCTGAATTAATGAGAGATTTAGTGTTACTGTTAGGGGCGGGAGTTGGACAAAATGGGCTGTCAAGCGCGCTGGGTAACATGATAGAGGCGAGCGCTCCCCACATACTGCTAGAATTAATTGCGTTTGAGTCACTAGCACTGGGTGCAGTATCCGGTACAGTCACGGGTCCCGTAAACACCGGGCTATCAATAGGTGCAAACTCAAGGGCTGCAATAGTAGAGTTAAGTCCCTCTACAATGTTTCTCACAGCGTTACGTGAGGGGGCATCCGTCTGACCTAACCACCCTGCTTCATCATAGGCAGTGTCATTGCCGTCAGTGCCAGTGCCTACCTCGCCGCGCTCGGACAGAGGGAACCAATTTGTAGCAACGGTAGGGTTAATCCCTTTCCAAAAACCTGCGGTTTTAGCCATATAGCTACCACCGTCGTATACCACTAAATCATCCCGCGTATAAAAGGCATCCGGTTCGTATAGTCCCCGGGGATTTAGCTGCAACTGCACTAAGGCACGTAGGGCCGGGTCAAGGGAGATTAGGTCGGCAATTCGCTTAGCACTTGTGTCCATGTTGTCTCGGACAATCTGAGTTGGAACCAACTCGGACATTAGAAGTGTAGCAACAGGCGGGACGGTTGCAAAAAAGTCAAACATCAGAGTTTTGACCTCTGTCGTAACTTCTTCGTCATTTTCATCTAAGGTGACAACCGACTCAATTTTGTTAAAAACCCATCGGTAGGGTTGTTCTAAACTGACTAGGGTTACCTCAAAAACACCGGCGGTTACAGCCTCAATGTGAGGCTCAGTCAGTCGAATTTCTGCAGTATTGGGGGTGGTTTCAAAACTTGCGAGAGAGATAACCATCTCGCCTGTTAAGGGGGAACCACCCGCGTCTAAAATCTCACCATACACAACGGTCATACTCGCTCGCTTCACTCGCTCGTGTTTGTTCATTATTGGAGACAGCGCGGGCTAGGCAGCTAACGCTGCGATAACAAGAAACCAACAGCACTGAGTATAAATACTTAGTCCTGTTGGTTTCTTGTATTCAGGCAGCGTTAGCTGCCTAGCCTCCAATAGGGAACAATGTGTCAGGTGACTAAACCTAGGCGGGGTGAATAGATGTTAGAGGAATATTTAATCAACGTACCGGGTGCTAGTGAGGCCGCTCCTAACCCCGGCGTTGAACCCGTGCCTGACTCTGTTGTTGCAGTTGGTACTGCACTTCCTACACTAGTAGCACTCGCCATCATAGCGCGTAGTTTTGCAGTTAAGTTATCTAAACTGCTGTCTACAATCAGTATGGGTATTGAGTTACTAAACACGGTTGTGTCAAAGGAGTCGGACAAAGTATCAAGGCTTGCAGGCACGGTAAGTGCTATCAGGTCCGATATACAGGAGGTCGTGTCAACGGGTCCCGTAACAGTTGAAACTAAGGGTGACGAGGCAGCTATCGATACGGTAGAACCCCCTAACGCAGCTATCGCTGCGGTAGAACCACCCAACCCCGGCAATGCAGCTATCGCTGCGGTAGAACCACCTAACCCCGGCAATATGCCTACTTAGGCAACGTAGCATAGCTACGATAACAAGAAACCAACAGGACTAAGTATTTATACTCAGTCCTGTTTCTTTTATTTATTCAGCGGTGTTAGCCGCTGCTTTGTTTTCAGCTTGTGATAGCAAGGTTAACATTGAGATAAGCGTATCCACTGATGGGTTAGCTGCTATCTCACACCGCCCTCCACTGCAAACACGAATGCTTGACACAACTTCATCGTTTTGTGAGGCCGCCTTAAAGTCTACCGTTGCGGTGATAGGGCCGAAATCTAACTCAAAAGTGATATCGGGTCCTCCTAGAATCTCCGATAGCTCGGAATACTCCTCCTGTGAGATAGGGTCTAAACCGGGAGCCGTGGGAGGCACTTCGGTAGCCGGTGACTCAACTACACCAACCGGACCAAACCCTGCTTGTAGAATATCGAACCCTGCTTTAGGTCCACCAAAGCCGCCATAGCTAATGTATGCAACTAAGTTGCTTACCAACTCACAAACTGTGGTACTTTCCGGAATGTCGAATGTGAATCGGTTACCCATAAAAGTGAGAATAACGTGTGTTGCATCCTCGTCTAGGGTGAGGGCGATGGGACGGCTCACTTTTTCACTTACTTGTGTGATGTAGCCTACTAGGGGCGACTCACGGCGTACTTTTTGGGTTTGCTCAAAGTGAGTTAGAACCTGTGTTAGGGCTTGAACTCCCTTACTGTCAGGGACCGAAATTGTGGGTGCTTCTATTTCGGCTTCCTTCATAGGGTATACTTTTTTGGGGAGGTTGTTGAGTGCTACAACCATGTGTTGCATACTCATCCCCTCTGTATCTACACCTGCACCCGCCAGTTTAGCCTTTATTTCGAATGCTGAGAAGCTGTCGGCATCATCATCTTTGTGGGCCTTACTGAATAGTTCACGTGATTTTTGGACCTGTTCCAATATTCCGTTGTCCTTGACGGGAGCCGGGGAAACGACCTCGGTAGGGGCCTTGACAGGAGCCGGGGAAACGACCTCGGTAGGGGCCTTGACAGGAGCCGGGGAATCTACCTTGACAGCGGCCGGGGAGGCTACCTCGGTAGGGGCCGGGGAAACTTTCTTTTCGCGTGCTTTACGAGGGGGCGGTGCAGGGAAAGAAAATTGGTCCTCAAAGTAGGATTCGATAAGCTGTTTCAACTCGGAACTACGGCCTACCGGGTACGACTCTTCAATGTCCTTACGAATGAATGTCAGGTCTAAACCATCGTAAATGAATATGGTATCCTCAATCTGATACCGCCGTCCTTTAAAGACCCGTAACGGCTTACAGACATCCACTTGAATAATGTTTTGTGGGTAGGCAGCGCGTGCTTTTTTCTTGTCATCACCCATTAAGGGGGCCATCTGAGTCCCCTTATCATCAATGACCGTCAGATTTACGATAGCTGCTATGGTTTCTTTAAGTTGTTGTTGAAGCTCCTCTTTAGTCATTTTAGAGGGGCTTTTGATAATTCCCCGTGCCAATTTACGAAGCTCGGAAACAGACAGGCAGTCACTGTCAATCTCGGATGAGTGACTCATTAAGATTTCTAGGGCTTGGGTGAGGCTTGTGTTAGTCATGGTGTTCCTTTATCTGTGTACTTTATGATTCTATCGTATCTACTGCTATCCGCAATAGTCAATGGAGTGGTAACCGTACAACTGCCGGTACGGTCAATTCCGCGCCGGGGTCCATTGAACTTTCTTCTAGGGACACTGACTTGCTATACACGAATTTAGAGTAACGTACAACGGGGTATGTGATTTCTACACAGCTACCATTGAGTATGTTTTGAGCTGTTTGATGTTGAGAATCCTGCGGGATGGCACGGGAAATCACTTTATCGTTGGACACAGGGTTCTTTTTGCGGGAGTTGGATGTATCATGCTGTCTGAAAGCATCCATCTCAAATTCGTGAGATGAGATAATCTTACGACCACTCGCGCCCCCTAGCTCAAAGTCAGACTCTACTGCATAGTGAGGTAACCATGCACCTGTCTCATCACGCGCTGTACAGGCATTAGGAACAAGTTTCTCATCCGAAAATAGACCCGGGCTTGATGCTGCTGCAATCGGCAAGATATAGGGAGAGAAGCTCTCAAGCGAGGGTAATGCAGCAATAGCTGCACCGATTAGGGTAAACAGACTTTCACCCAACGAAGATAGATTTCGCTCTGCACCTAGCCCGGTCAAAGAGCGGTTTATGCCGTTTTCTAGGCGGGAGCCTAGGCTACCTTTCCCTAGGCACTTTAAGGGGCCTGCAGAATCAAGCACTTTTTGGCCCCATGCCGGGGACAAGTTAGCGAGGCTCACAAGGGCGGGGACAATGTTTATCAAGCCGGTCGCCGTTGTGTAGGCTCCTCGCGGAAACTTTACTTTACGACTTGCAAGAATCCGGGCTTTATCCGACCGTGAGTCTTCTAGGTCAAACACGGATATGCACTTATAAACCTCCTTTAACCGCTCTGTAAAACCAGCCAGACTAACACTATCCGGTGTAAGCCCCATATTTAAAGCGATTGCCTTATAGTCACGGTGCTTGTTGAACCGAAAATCGGCCTTTTGTAGGTATGTGATAAGGGATATAACAGTCTTATTCAGACAGCCATAATCCTCTTTCCACGCCTCAATAGCGCCCTCCACAAGCTCGTACAGGTGAGGAACAAGTGCCTTGCCGTGCAGTAGCACTTGCATGGCCAGTTTCTCGATTTTGGAAAGGTCCTTTAGAGCCTTATCATAAAAGTACTCCATCTCTACCGAGTCTGGGTCTACACCCTCGTTCAACTTGTCTACAACGATGTTGTATAGGGGCGAGGTTTTAGATACCTTTGTGCTGCCGTCAAGAATTTTTAACATTTTAGGGGCGCGATAGCGCTGGTTGATTTATTTTCGCTCTCTCTATTATAGCATACCAAACACGCCTCTGACCGGAAAACCCAAAATAGTTTTAGGGGCGGTTAGACTGTCTGAAAAGAAACCAATAGCACTGAGTATTTATGCTTAGTCCTATTGGTTTTTCATTGGTCATAGCCTGTAACGCCCTAAACCCGTTCAAAAAAACGTGTTTTGAAAACACAAATGTAAAGCTAGGAACTGGAAAGGTGCTTATACGTGCGTGTGCGTTAGAATATTAATAGGTATATTAACATATCTCTTTACCCGTAAGAGATAGCTGCCGGCTTCCCAACATACATTTGTGTTTTCAAAACGTGTTTTTTTGAACGGGTTTTGGTCGTTACAGGGTTTTGCTGCCAAAAACATAACAACACTAAGTATTTATACTCAGTGCTGTTAGTTTCTTGTATCGCTGGCCATACCCGCGCTGCCCGGGGTGATGGAATATCGTAGTTGACACCCATTGGCACTTAAAGCGGCCTGTGAGGCGTGTCACCCCGGCTAGTGTATGTTTCTACCTAAAACAGATTTGCGCGCCTGTAGGGATGGTTGTTTTGACAACAAAAGACCAACGGGACTGAGTATAAATACTTAGTCTGAAAACAATGTGTACTTTGTCCTGTTTGTCGGTAAACCCCGTGCTATAATATAGAGAGGTAAAACAAACACGAGCGAGCGTAGCGAGAGAGTATGGCTTATAGATTCGGGATTAGCGGGTACGATGGCTCCGGTAAAACTCACCTTAGAAGGGCCGTTTGCCATCACCTTTTAGGCGACGGTAAAAATACGGTTAAGGGGACCTCTGTCTCTGATGGTATAGCGGATTACCTGTTCCCAAAATATGGTGAGAGCGTTTATAAGAAGCCCCTATCTGAGGAACTAAGAAGTGAGTTTATTCGTGAGGGGCTGTTGGTTTTAGAGAAGTGCGGTACATCGTACTGGATAGACGCCGCCATAGCACGTACAAATGACGCTGACTATTCAGTTATAGACGGCATACGGTATACATGGGAGCTTCCCAGATTAGACTATATAATCTACATCGATAACGAGCCGGGGTTCGATATGGTGTCACAGGCCCCCCAAAATCGCTCGTATGTCCCCCATCTAAAACTGATACGTGAGGCAGCGGATTACGTGCTACCTTACAGGCCCTCCCTATCTCAACAAAATGCCTGCCTAAAAGCACTTCTTACGACTTTCAAAACAGCGGCTACCGCCGCTGAATACATAAAACTTACCGAGGTCTAAAATGTCTAAACCCAAAATCCTAAAAGAGCATACCTTGAAAACCCTTGAGTACAAGGGAGTCTCCGTGTATGACGGGGACGTATACACAGATGAGGACGGTACTTGGTACATCCCCTTGACGGAAATCTTGCGGGTGTTAGCCCCTATGGAGCCGTGGTTGACCGTTGAGCGTATAGTCAATCGAATTGCAGAATATTCTAACCCTGAGTCATCCCCGGTTGATACTTTCTTGTATGTATCTACCGCCGGTGTAGGTGAGGGACTGTTTGTCCCACCTATGGGATATAGAACCATAATAGACTGCTATGAAGCTACCGGGAATCCTATGGCCTGCCTGGTACACCACTTTTACGAATCGGCTGAGGACGGGGTTACACCCTGGTTTAACGGGTTTAACACAAATTGGTTATGGTCCGATACTTTAACCCCAAGTGCCGCCCTTAAAAGGGTAGGGGTTGATTACAAGCAACCGCTACTGTCAGTGATGACACTACAGAAACTAAACATCCTTATTCAATACCTTGTGACAGTGTACTGCTTCCAGCCAGAAAGTGCTATTGAATTCGCTCTCTTAAGGATAGCTTTAAACATCAAAGAATTAAAGGCCCTCGGACTACTCACTACGTGAGTGGGACCTGATTAAACAAAACAGCGCTGAGTATAAATACTTAGTGCTGTTTGTTTTTATGTGAATGGTTAAAGCGTGTAGACAGCGCGTAGACAGGGACTGCCCTATGGCACTTAAAACGGGCTGTAAGGCGTGTCACCCCCTCCCGTGTATGTTTCTACCTAAAACAGATTTTCACGCCTCCTAGGCGTGTTGTTTTGATAACATCTTATCATTTTAGGGGGAAAACAGGGCCATCCCTACGGTGTCTACACGCCGGGTCTAGGTCCCTGTACAGGCGGCGATAGGGGCCTTAAAAGAATGAAATAGGACTGAGTATAAATACTTAGGCCTGTTGGTTTCAGGCAGCGTTAGCTGCCTATTTTCAGATTTTCCGGAATTCACTCAAATGTCATGTTAATATGGGTATAGACCAAAAACAAAAGCGGTTAGCCGCTAACAAAAAATGAGTACATACGGTGTTAAGTTAGTCGGACAAGTTCGTGACAATGAAGTAGCATTTGAGGAAGGCTGCTACGAGGGCGGCGGCATCCATGAGTTTGAACAGGCCCTATCCTATTTCATAGGGCCAGACTGGAGTGACTTTTTGTCACACCCCTTCCTTAACGCCTTGGACCCCGGGACCAATGAACACTCCATAATGCTACCCTTTCTTCAAGGGGGCGCGACTGTATCAGAGGTTTTCGAGGACAGCCAATACGGATTTTGGGTTAATCTGGAACCATATATCAAAGACGTAGCACGCGGTGACGGATACGAGCGCGACATCAAGGGGCTTCTACGGTATATGGGAGCGCCCTCTATTGGACCCGACCATACAGACGAGTGGTAGGTTAGGCGGTTAACGCCGCCCGAATACAAGAAACTAATAGCACTGAGTATAAATACTTAGTGCTATTTTGTTTTTCAGGCAGTTAACGCTGCCTAGGTGATGGAATATCGTATTGACCACCCAGGGTGCTTAAAGCGGGCTGTGAGGCGTGTTACCCCGGCCGGTGTGTGTTTCTACCTGAAATAGATTTACGTGCCTGGAAGAAGTGTTGTTTTGATATAGCTGCCTAGCCCGCCCCTTAAAAAGAATTTAAAAGTATTTTCAAAACTTCCGGGATTCGTTCAAAAACTGTGTTAATATAGGTATAGAGCAAAAAACAAAAGCGGGACACCCGCTAACAATCAGTCATGGCTATCAGAAAAATCACCGACAACAATTCAGTTCTATCCCTCCCCTCTGTTGAATCTGACCTTATGTCTTTACAGGTTGAAACTGAAACCCGTTGGGTGCAAGTACCTATGGCAGCCCTAGAGGGCTACCGTGAGGGCCTTTTAATTGCAGCAATGGCTGAGGATTTTGGCTGTCCAACTGACGAGGTTTCATCGCTCGTTCCATATTTACTTAAGACTGACAAAGGGGCGGTCCTATCATATTACGGACCACGTGTCGGTACGACAGACGATATGCCAATTTGTGTGCAGGTAGGGGACCGCTATTTAGAGGTCACACCGGAAAATTTCAAAAGTTTAGACTTTGCTGTTTCCAGTGACTTGCGCTCTGTAGCCGCGTTCGTATACGTTGAGCGATACAAGACAGCAATCCCGCTGGGTTTCTACCTACAGACACCGTTAACGGCGTCCGATTTACGAAATTTTAAATCCTATGACGAGGTGCAACAGCACCTACCTCACCTATCCCGTCGTGAAAAACCATCGTATTTGAAGCCGGTTGACTATCAAAACTTGGTTTTGAAAATCACGTCAGTCAGTGTAACCACTGTTGATGGTAAAGAAGGCAGCTATCAAGCTGTAAACGGCAGTGTGGAATTGCCCGATGGCAGTACCGGCTTGATGGCTCTCAAGGGTAAGGCGAAAAGTTTCACTTTGTCCGTCCTATCTAATGACGGTTCATACCCGCTTAAGGACGGCTCACTACTCACAATCGGTGAGGGAACAGAAAAAACGTACAAGGGTACAAAATACACGGCAGTACCCATGTTTATATCTATCCCTAACAATGAGTTGCTGCAACTCTGCCTGTTTTAAGTTAGGGTAGGATTGTGAGGGGGGTGCAATGGCCCCCCTCTTTTTTCGGTAAAAACCACGTGAGATAGAACAACCTATGTCAAATTTAGAAGACAAGATTATTAAAGAAACCGGGAAAGGGAAACGAGTGGGCGGGGTCCCATCGGAACCACCTACCCGGCCTTCTCTGTACCTACAATATATGAAGGTGTTTAGTGAGGTCGCTCCCGATTACGGGCTGCACGTGAGACAGGGTGGTAGTTGGGCGAACTTAACACTGCTAGTCCCCTCCATAGTTGTATGGGAGGGTAACCCACAAACCCGGCTTGTCCCCGGTGACCCCGGAGACGTAGCAACAGTCAAGCGGGTAGAGCGGTTTCTAAATGACCCTCGGACAAAAAGCATTTTACAGTACAGTAAGGACAGCCCCTACCCCTATGACTTACTAAGGCTGCTAATGGATAAACCGGGACCTAACACAGAGTTAGCACAAATTTTCCAAGGGCGTCAAGATACCTACACAAGGCTAGGAAGTCCTACTGGAAGCCCGGGTGCATGGGACTACTTTGTGCCAGAAAGGCTACCGGGTACTTCAATCTCGGATGAGATACTAAGCTGGTTACCACCCACCGAGAGGAGGGTTTTAATGTTGTGTATAGGACGCATTGTGTCTGGTGACACAATAAGCCCTTGGCGTACCGTGCCTCTAATCACCGGGCGGCCGGGGTTAGGTAAGACCCGCTTCCTAGCACGCCTTGAATTTGTGTTATCACAACTAGGTCACACTGCATCACACGTGCAGTCACCTGTGTCAAAATTCTCTCTTAACCGAGAGCTGGTTAACAGTCAGTTGCTGATTACAGATGATACAACTACGTCAGACTTGAAAACACTGATAAGCAACAGCGTCTTTAAAAGTTTAGTCACGGGCGCAAAAACCGTGATAGAGGAAAAGTTTCACACACCTTTTTCTGCTTCATCTAATGCCGTGTATTTCATATTGGGGAACGGCATCTTGCCGTCTGACCTTATCGGCGCTGACCCCGGTGTTATAAGCAGAATTTTCCTCCTACAGTGTAAGGATGATGCAGGCTCTACCTGCAAAATACTTAGTGATATGAGCGAGCGGCTTGGTATTACGGAGGTAGCTCTGATGGAACTACTTGTTAAAGAGTCTCTCACCCTGTATTGTGACATTACAGATATGGAGAAAGAGATACAGACATTACGGACTACGTCTGTACTCCCCTCCCCATCACTCGCACTTGCTGAGTTAGCCATAGCTGCAGCCTATTGTCACACACGACGTACCGAGTGTACACCAAAAGAGGCCCTAGAAAATTGGAGTTTTAACACCCTATTGGAGTGCGCTGAGAAAGAGACACTAACCGTTCCAAAATCCATAACAAGCCTGTTTGTAGAGGTTGACTGGAAAGGGGGTTGTAACTCTCTAATGAAGGCGTTATTGCACAGCCGGCCTACCCCTAAAAATGTAGCACAATTTTTCAGTACACGTAGTGGTACGTCGTTGCCTAGCACTTTAGCACCTTACAGACGTGCAGTAGAAGTAGCTGACAACAGCATTACCGCTCTGTTAGATGCCTACACTGAGGAGCTTATGGACTAGCCTTAAAGAATGGGGACGCCTTAAGGTAGGTTCCAACTTGCTTCCCACCCCGGGTCACTTTACCGCTTTTTGTATCTACCTTAAGGTCCGTCGGTTTGATATCTTTATCCTTGACCTTGAGTACCTTTACGGCCCCATCTATTGTTCGTTTAACTTCGGCTTTTGATAGCTTTTTGTCAATGGCCGTAACGCGGGGTTTAAAGTCTTTTAGGTCACCCTGTTGTAAAAGATTCAGAGTGCAAGTGGCACGGGTAGGGAAGCCCCCTAAATGGTTAATTTCCTCCCAACTGTAACTGACAATAATTAGCCCGGTGATAACCCGGTATTGGGCATAATCTACTAAAGTACCCCGGGCTACAAGGTTATCTATCGTAGCCCTCACCTCGGATACATCCTTATCACAGCCCCTTCCAAATACGATACCCGATAGTGTTAGACTAGTTGACTCGCTCTTTGTGCGAGAGTAGAAAGTCTTACTACCACCCAGCGGTGTCAAGGCGGCGTAGTCGGCCCCTCTACTCCACTGAAAACCTTGAGGCGGTACATCAAACTTTAGCACCGTCTTACCGTCTGCACTTAGCAAAAGCGCCGGTTTATACTTAACTGAGGAATTTATAGCTCTCATGCTTACAACTGAACAAAACGTATTGGTCAACCTTGGTTACAGCATCACCCACCTCCCGCCTGAGTTAGCACAATTAGAGTTTGATGCAAACACAACAGGTATAGTTGTACCCATCCTTGCTAGTTTAGCACTCATAGATGAGGCCATCTACAACCAGACAGTTTTAGACCCGCAAGTTACACAGCTTGATAGCATCAAATTGGACGCAACTAAGGCCGTAAACGGGTTAACACTTCTAGGTAGCATGAAGCTTAAATACCTAGCTGCAATCACGGGCATACCCATTGTACATAACCGATTTAGGGGACATAAATACCTGAGCCTTTACAAGCCACGGTAACAAGAAACCCATAGCACTAAG
>Ga0306898_1000739_pt1 | contig 11673 bp, 18 predicted proteins | sample AntRauMFilla1564_FD_190424 | JGI IMG/M metagenome (GOLD analysis project Ga0306898, IMG submission 190424) | Saline lake microbial communities from Rauer Islands, Antarctica - Metagenome Filla 1 #564 (v2) (version 2) | ecosystem: Environmental > Aquatic > Non-marine Saline and Alkaline > Saline ...
TCACGTTAGTGTTAACAAAGCGGTAATAACTTGGCATCCCGTAGTTAGGATCCAGCGGGTTCTCAATCGGTTGCAGGTCAGCCCGGTCAATACGGTGACGGTCAACAACCTTTATATGTTTGAGACCGCCTTTCTTAATACTGTTAATCTTAAGTGGCTGGTCTACAGGCTGACCGTCGTCAACATTCATTACAATAAAAGCAGTTCCGTAAAGTCGCGCCCATTTATGAGCTTGATTAAAAGCCTCAGCCAAACCAACACGTTCCTCTTCCTCTACTAGCATGGCGATAGTTTCTGGTTCTATATCGCCGTTGTAGTAGCGCCATTCCCGCGTCATATCGTCTGGGATAATGTCAACCACCTTACCGGCTAACCAGTCTGTACGGTAAAGGGCGTTTAACTCAACCTGATTACCATCTGCTGAGAGCCTTTTAGCGTTAACAAAAGTAGAGTGAGAACGTTTGTCTTGGTTAGTACCAAGCTCAGCCACCAGATTCTCTAAGCTGTCCTTTAATGCCGTTTGGTCAGAGTCCATTATATGGGCCTCCTCAAAAGTATGTTTATCCACTTGGTTATCCCCGTTGTTGATAATTTAGGTTAGTGATTACTATGGTTACGTTTTTGGACGCTGTATACCCTTACATATTTTGTATTTTATATTAAAATTACTATACACATTACCCCTAGTCAGTATTGATAACCATAGTAACCATTAACCCCCCCTAAAGCGTAATTTTATCAAATTCCTATAGCGTTAGAGCTATACAACATATCCTCAAAGACAATTAGGTCCTCAACTGCATCCATTGTAGGGTCTATTTGATCGTCGTGCTTATGGGTCATCAGCGGAGTAAACTTACGGAACTCCTCTTTATAATCATTCATCCAGTCTACATTTAACGGCAAATTGATATAACCGCTGGCAAAATATTTGACAACACCCATAGCCCTAAAGACTTTGTCGGTATTACGTTGTATAGGCTCTATAGGTATCAAGTAATTCTTTTTGATTGATTGTATAAGTGATGACCCAGAGCTCTTATCCTCTATTTTAACAAGGTTGGCTCCTAGGGGTTTGTACAAAGTAGGCTTCCATTTAGTCCAGAACTCAACCAGTTTAGACTCTAATTCAGGGGCTTCCCATTTACCCCTTATTTGATCTAGCAAGTATATCCCCTGATTAGGTACTCTTCCCCAGCATTGGAATACACTATAGTCATTATGTTCTCTGGTCTTTTGCGCTGTATCTCCGTAGATACGTATCATGTCCATACCCGCTGGCATGACTTCGTAGTACCTCCAGTATTTCTCTTTGAACATACCCCCGCCAGCGGGTGAGGGGTTTTGCTGCATCTGGCTGCTAGTAGTGTAGGGATCACCGGACTCCAGGGTACGGTATTGTTCCAGGGTATGTTTGAACGGCCAAAGCATACCGCCAACGGGTACGCGGCTTGGCACGATGTTTAAAATATCCCCTTGGCTAAAAAACATAAGCAGGGCCACCGTTGAGAGCCGCCAGAACGCCGTTTAAGCTTATGGGCTTGCCGTGGGTATAGTCTTTGGGGTAAGGCTTGTTGAGCGCCTCCTCAGACAGGAAGGTAGGAATTACGAGATGGTGCCAATGGTCGCCCGAACCACCTTTAAGCAGAAACCCGGTAAGGTCGTCTTCGTGTATCCTCTGCATAATATTAATCATAGGAACGCTTTCTACGGCTAACCGTGACCGCATTGTATTGTTGAAGCGGTTGTTAATGGCGTTACGTTTTACGTTGCTGTAAGCATCGTCAGGCTTGACTGGATCATCGTTTATAAACGCCCCTGTAAACCCGCTTTCCATTCGCCCTGCCCTAAAGCCGGTTATCTGCCCCCCGCTGGCGGTTGCCATCATGCCCCCACCTAACTCAGTAAACCATCTCTTTTTACCCTTGGTATCAGTACGAGTTTGCATAGGCCAAATCTCCTGGAACTCTGGAGATTGTACAGTTTGTTTTATCTTAGAGGAGTTCTCTTGTGCTAAGTCGCCAGAGTAAGAGGTATGAATATACTTAGATCTAGGGTTAAGGGCAATCCCCCTGCTAATAAAGTTGAGTACGGCTTGCTCTGTTTTGGTATAACCTGGAGCGATATTTATTATGAGCCGATCTATATTGCAGTCAAACACGCCTTGCAATACATACTCAATGACATAATGATGCCAGTTACGGATCATCTTATTACCTTCGCGTAAGCTAAAGAAATAACGCATGAACTGTATTCCGTCATTCTCTAACATAAACTTTAGCATTCGTCTTTCATTATAAGACCATCGGTCAATATCATCTGGGAGATACAGTTCAGAACCAGTCATTAAACTTCTCCCTGAATAACTCTATTTCCTCGGTTGTTAACGGGCTTTGACCAACATCACCGCCAGCACCTGAGCCTCCGTTTAAGTCTACCTGCTTACGCTTGGGATACATATACTCAGCCATCGTTTTAGCCGCCGTGATAGACTCTCCAAGTCCTACAGGGCGATATTTATACTCACTCAATACTATGTCAACAATTTCAGCCCAATCACTAGGGTCAGGCTCACCATCTGAGAATTCATGCAGTTCGGCCACCAGTTTATATAGACGAGATATCTGCCTCGGGTCTGCACCATTCATAACAGATTCCAAGAATATAAGAGGGTCTTTGGCTTGCCCCTTATTAATAAGATCTCTCAGATCTTCTATTGTCAGTGGTTTATGTTTCATATGGTTCTTTATTAACCCGGTTAAAGTGAGTTCAATATAAACCAATAGAAGGGAAGTGTAAATTTTAGGAAAAGAAAAACCCCGTTACCGGGTTAGCAGTAACGGGGTTTGTCTGTATTGTAGGGAACCTAAATGTTATTCAATATCCTCAGCCGCTTCCAGGGGAAAGCTAAACTGCTCCTCAACCAAACCGGCAAGATACCCCTCCTGGAATACTACGCTGTACTGACCAGCACGTAGTTTCTTACCGCTGCGAGTGTAAGTGGTCAACTCCCAGAACGCTGGTCTGCCGTATACACGTTCATTGTAAACCTTCTTACGGGTCATTGTGCAAGGTGCTTCAGGATTACCCGCTGCTAATGCCCGCATAGCTTTACCGACGCTACCAGACTGTCTCAGGGCTATTGAACAAGCAATGTTACCTCTACCCGTTGCACCCATTAACCGGAGGACACTGGATTCAAACTTAATGGCGTTTTGGATATCCATTACAGTACCCTCTTAACGATAACTAATTCACCAGTAGAGACTGAGCGGTAGGTATCGTCAACAGCTAGCACCAGTATCTCATAACGGTCTTTGTCGGTACTACCTGCAAGCAACTCACCAATAATGGCGTAGCTGGTCTCGCCCGGTAAGTTGCTGAAGATAAGGGTCTCGGACTTCTTGTCGTAAATTCCGTAGCACATAACTGTATTCCTGTTTTAGTGGTTTAGACAGCTCTAACTGTCTCAGGTCTTACGCATTTAACCTTAGTACCTACCATAACCTTAATCAAGCCGGTAGGGGTAACGCCAACCTGGATGCCCTGTATAGCCTTGATAACTCTTTTTCCGTCTCTGCTGGTAACTACGATTTCAACTTTCATGGCTGCTTTCCTGTTTTGGTGCGTTACTTGACTATGAACCAAGTATACACGCTTTACGAAGAAGCGCAACACCTTTTTTCACCTTTCTGCTTAACCTTCCTCCGGGCCATATTTTGTACCTACGTAGTCCAGTACCGGGTTAGCTTAACAAAGCTCTTATCAATAACGCATTTAAATAACAAAGAACAGAAGTAGATTGAGTATTAGTATCTACAGAAGGAACTCCGCCTAATGATTTTATTAAATCATTAATGTCTTCATACAAGACAATATAACCTTGTTCATGCCTTTCTATTATAGAAGTAACCGCTTGCACCATCTTATTCTTGTCTTCTACGTTCATATCCATAAATCACCCCTTAGCGTCGTAGTTCTGCTTACTGTAGTCGGTTGCCGCTGGTGGGTTTGCTACTACCTTCTCCTCCAGGGTCTGGCAGATCAACCCAGAGCATCCAGTAATGGTGATCAGCAAAGAGTAACCGAATACCTCAAACATAGTGGTAGAGAACAATGCTGCAACGGTAATGAGTACAGCGGTAAGCTTTAACAGCGTAGATGTTTTCATTTCTTCACCTCCAGGCCGGGGTAACTTATCTTCATTCGCTCAATAGTTTTCTCAATATCCCCGCCAGCAAGGCTGAGGGCAATATCACAGGCCATCTTGCCCTTGCCGGTTATACGCATTATCTCGTTCAACTTTTCCTGTTTGGTCATGTTGTCCATTCCTCATCTTCTATGCGGTTACTTGCTATTTTAAAATACTCTTCATCTAACTCAATACCGATAAACCTTCTTCCGGTTTTTACGCAAGCAACCCCGGTTGTTCCGCTGCCCATAAACGGGTCTAGCACTGTGTCGCCTTCGTTGCTCCAGCTTATTATGTGATCCCTAGCTAAGTTCTCTGGAAATATAGCCGGATGATTGCTGTTATTGGATTGACGGCTTACTTCCCATACGTTAAATCTTCTACTGTATTCCTTACTTATTCTTACTCTATCGCTAGCGACTCTATCTTCTTTATTACTTCTGTTCTCTTTATTTCTAACTCTACCTGCTGTTTTGTTCTTTCTGTCTTCTAGCAAATTAAGAGTCTTTGGTTTACCTTTACTAAAAACAAACATATACTCAAAAACATCATAATATCTACTTTGGGTAGGGGACTGAGGGGAAGGCTTGTTCCATATCATAGTATCGTATAAACTGAAACCGCAGTCCATGGCCCATAAAGCCTGTTTAAAGCTCGTCCCTGTTTCACTACCATTAACAGTTCCGTCGCTTACTATCCAAACAATAATACCTCCTATCTTAGTAACTCTATGCAATTCCTCAAATAAAGATTTCCATACTTCTTCGTTCCACTGGTCGTTGTTGCCGTTGTATTTTCTTATATTGTCGTAAGGAGGGCTAGTTACCGTAAGACAAATCGAGTTACTCTGTATATCTTTAACGCAATCAAGGCAGTCGCCTTGCATAAGTCTCATTTCTGTTCTCCTAGTAAGGCTTTCCACATATCGCAAATATACTGAGCCTGAAAGATAGCATCATCCATAGCGTGATGCAATACCCCTCCGGACTTCTTACTGAAACCGCCACGATAGGACTCATACATATCCTTAACAGTGCGGCAATCGCGTATGTTCCAAAACTTCCAGGGTATGTCTATACCATGCTGGCGGTAGGCGTTCTCCAATATACCGATGTCAAAGGTCGCCCCATTACCCCACACTTTCGCGTCCTTTGGTAGCCAAACCGCCAGTTCCGTTAGAGCGTCTGTAAGCTCCTCCAGGCCGTTTAAGGCGTTTTGGGCTAGTGGGGTATTGGTTGACCACCATTTACGGGTCTCAGGGTCTATCAGGCGATGCTGGTCGCCCCAATCTAGCTCCCGATAGAATGTTTTGCTGCTTACGTGGTTAAACCGGGGGTCAAACACTACTGCACCAATAGAAACCACGGCGCTGTCCGGCGTTATACCCATCGTCTCCAGGTCAATCATTACGTGGTTAGCCTTCATAATTCCCATTCCTCGTCTTCTGTTATTTCTTCTACAAGTTTAACAAAACGAAAAACACTAGCGTTCGCTCTACCTTTGGTATAGACGATGTCCATGTCTTCCAAGAACCCTCTCATCTGTTGTTTGGTTGCAAAGTGGTTTGACCAACTACGCCCTTCGATAAGTTCTCTAGGGTTTTTTAAATTGTCCAAATAATAAGAGTAATAATCGGCATACATATCTTTAAGAGATACCGTGTCAGAACGATCTTCCGTACGCATTAGCTTATTCATTAGAAACCCGAACAAAGAATCTAAGGACTCATAGCATTTCATCTGAGGAGACTTATTAATAATTTTCTTAATGTTACTCTGTATTGATTCATTACCTTTGCTTAGGATTTTATACTGGTTGTCGGTGAGTTCCAATTTAATTGTTTTCATAACTTTTCTACCTGTTTTGGTTACTGGTTTAAAACTTGTAACCATTTAACCTGTTTTATCTAACCTTTGCAACCACTATTAAGATAGTTACTAAAAATCGTAAAAAAGTTACCGAATTTAGGTGTACATACCCTATAGTTTTTTAGTTTCCAATTTACAAATTTTGTACATATTACCCCCCTAGAGTTTTACTAACCATACCACCACGTTCTAATAACTAAACTAAACCTCTTTAATTTATAGTAACCATACCACCACGTTTTATTAACTAATATAATCTTACCCACCAAAAAACCGCTCTGGTTAAATGGTTATCAAATTAAGTCTCAGACAACTCCTTTTGTCCTAATGGTTACAATGGTTAGGTAAATTACAAATCCTGGTCAAAATCATCAACAATTTCTTGCTCAATTTTGATATACCGGAAAACTTTCTTGTTAGCCCTTGCACTGGTATAAATAATATCCATATCTTCCATGGCTGACCTAAACTGCTGTTTTGTTCCCATCTTCTTAAAGTTATAACTCATGGCCCAATCACTAAATATCCTATAAGCATCACTCAACTCAACCGTATCGCTGTACTCTTCCGTAACAGTTACCCGCTCACTTATAAACAGTGCAACCGGATTAGACTCGTTCAACCAAGCTTCTTTAGCTACCTTGCAGGAACTAGGCTCCAAGAACTTGGTACGCGCCCTTAACCTTTGCAAACCCGCCAGCGCCGTATTCAATACCCCTGCTATTTCCTTTTCAGCAATTTGCTCAGCTAAATCAGTTATAGCACCTTGCTCATGGAACCCCCGGTTAAAGGGTATGACCATAGCCCGGCGACGGAAACCCCTGGATATGTCACGTGTAGACGGAAACCCGTTACTCAACATGGCTACAGTACATATCTTGGTAAACTTAAACCCTTGTACCCCTTTAGGGTTTGCAGTTAACTGACCGTCCTCAGAGAGCTTCTTAAGCGTACCGTCTGGTAATATAGTGTTACGGCTAAGGTCATCATCGTATACCAGCAGTTTACCCACCAGTTCCGCCAATGCGTGATTATCACCGCCTGCTCCGCCTTTAAACCTGTCAATGCTTTCTGGTAATACCGCGTCGCCTAGTAAGGCGCTAATAACTTTCATCAGTGTAGTTTTACCATCGCCCCCTGGGCCTTTAAGCAGCCACCAGTGAGCAGGGCGTTTGTCCGGGTGTAATACGTAACCCATAAACTCTTCAAAGTGGCGTATGATGTCCTCACCGTCCTTGAAGTTAGCAAATGTACGTTTAATAGCAGCGTCGTATATTGGGCATTCCGCACCTGGAGTGTAGTTAACCCCTAGTACCTGCAATAGGAAACTAGAGGGTCTGTGCTTCTTAAGCTTAACGCTACCATCATCGGCAATCCATAACTCACCATTGTTGCAGTTGATAACCGGGTAAGGCTTCTCGCGTAACCTTAGCGCGTCTTTGCTGGTTGCTGTGATACGTGTAAGGGTAGCCACTGCCTCACCTACTATGGTCGTCTCCTTTACATTAACGTCCATCTTCTTACGCATAAGGTCCAATACTTCCGTAACCTTTTTTCCAACGTAAGCACTGGTAATCGGTTCCCAGAACTTACCGTTATAAGCCCAAAACTGACCGTTATTATTAAAGACTAACCCCTTGCCCTTGTAGAATTTACCTTCTAAAGTCTTTTCCGCCAGTATACGACCAAGGTCTTCATCTAGTTTGTCTTTTATTTGCTGAACAATACCGTTGATTTCAGCTTTAGTCATACCAAGGGTTTTCATCAATATTTTCATTACCCTTGCTTGCTCAATTGTGCCAGCGTGTAACATAGCCCGTAACGCCTTAACAATTTCATCTTCATCACTATTGGAATGTAGCTTGTTTGCGATATCTGTAGCGACCCCTGGACTAAACCCTTCTTTTGTTTCTTGCTCTGACATTATATCATCAAAGTCAATTTCATCCTCAGGTTCTATTTCTTCCTCAGTATCATCCGGTTCATCAAACTTTTCAAAATCACTTTGAGCGCTCACAATACTGGTGTCACCACCATAAGCCAATACAGTTTTGAACAATGTATTAACCGTGTAGTTTAAACCCTTACCACCTAAGCTGTCCCATCTTGCCCTTATAAGCTGGTCATCCTCTTCAAACTCCAGGTCACCGCAAGACCATTCTATAAACTCTTCAATACCTGCACCATTAGTACCATGATGCGATGCACATAAAAGGGGGAACCATTTATCATTGGAACCAAAGTCTTCAATCGGTAATTGCTCCAATAACCCTTCTAACTGTTCAGGGCTGAGTGTACCGGCTTGCGCTTGGTTAGCTGGCGGCTCACGCTTTAGCAACTTAATCAATCGCCCTGGAATAGTAGGCTGTTCACCAAAAACAGGGCAAAAGTCATCCCAGCGGTAGTATTCAGCATTAGGATGTTTGCTACCAGCGGCAACCACTTGGCGACCCTTGGTCTTAAACTCTATACCGGGGTAATCATCGTGCATCTCTTTTATAAAGCAGTCAGCCGGTTTAACCATGTAATAATGGAACCCGCCACTACCTGTTATAACAGTAGGACATATATCTGCTAAATCCGGTACGCCTAAAAACTTACAAAGCTTTGCAAGGCTGTCTTCACCGGGTTTAAAATTACGGTGGTCAATATCAATAACAAGGTCACACTCACCCAACCGATAGCCGACGTTGTGGCCCTTTTTAGCCAGTGCCAGCGCCCTGTCCGTATTTTTGTCAGTGGTTGTCCAGTCACCTTGTAGGGGCGTTTTACCGCGTAGTTGGATTTTACCTTTGCGAACCGTTTGCTTGTTCCAAACGTGCAACGGTATAAGGTCTGCTCCCTGCTCTACATAGGGTTTTAACTGTTCATTGTCTACAATCATGTTGCACCAGTTAAAAGGAAGTTTCAGGGCGGAGTCTTTCAAGCGGGAATTCTTGTTTCAGGTATCCGTTAGCCTGTACCAGTTCCGCACCTTCTAAACTTATTCGCCCCCGGCTAACCCAACTATTAACGGTACTTACCGGCAACTTTAGCATTCGGGCTAAGTGGCTATTATTACCGGCATACTCTATCAGCTCTTTAAGGGCTATTTCTTGTAACCCACGTAACACTATTAAAGGGGGAGCAGACATTCATAATTCTCCTTGGTTTTTGGTGTATAAAGCTAGGCGGTTACTATAGTCACAAAGAAACCAATTTACAAGCCTATAACCGCGTTAACAATACGGGCCAAAATAAGGGCTTGCCATACCCGGTAAACCCTGTATAGTTGTTTCCACTGGCCGGGACACATAAGCAGTTAAGCCAGTAAAACAGACTAACCACAATTTAAGGGTATTATGATGGCTAAGGTAATTTACGAAATTGAGATGAATGCTGAAAACGCACCAATGATTGACCAAGTAAACCGGCTACTATTGGGCAACGGTTACAAAGCAGAAACCGCTGTACCTGCAAAGACCGAAGCCAAACCAGAGGCAACCAAAACGCCAGCAAAACCAGCAGCCAAGGTTGAGAAAGAAACCCCGGCAACTGACAGCAATGAGATGTCACTGGTTGACTTTAAAACAGCCGTTAAGAAAGCCAAAGCCGAACACGGTGAAGACTTTACTACTGCTACATTGGTAGCCAACGGCGCTAAAGCCGGTGATCCGCTGGGTCGTATGGTTAGCTCCATTGACGCCGACGATTATACTGACATTGTTGCCGCCTTTGTAGCAGGACCGGCTGAACAAGCCGAAGAAGCTGAAGAAGACGACTTTGAAGATGAAGAAGAGGAAGACACTAGCGAAGTAACAGCGGATGCCGTTAAGGTAGCGGCTAAAGCCTACGCCAAAGAAGTCGGCCGTGATGAAGCCAAAGAAATTATGAACAGTAACGGCGCTGCAACTCTTACCAAGATTGCTGACTGTACTGCTAAACAACTCCAGGCTATGTTCAAAGCCTTTACAGCGTAATAGCCTCCAGTTCCTGCTCTGGGTTAACAAAAGCAGGGTTATTAGGAAAGCAATAAGTTTCCCTAATAACGGGTCTTTAGCTTAGTTGGTTAAAGCGTCCGACTCATAATCGGTAGATCGTTGGTTCAAGCCCAACAAGACCCACCATCTTCTAAAACAACGATAAGTGAAAATAGTTGTTGCGCCTCTTCGTAAACCCTGTATACTTAGTTCATAGTCAAGCAAAACACCAAAACAGGGAAACAGCAAAATGGCATCTTTTAAGCAAAGCGAGTTTGAGATTAACCAACTACCAGAACACGCTTCATCGCTAGGTATGTCCGGTTTTGAAATTGACGATTACGGTTATACTAAAAACAGCCACGCCGAAGCAGCTTGTGATGAAGACTCCTACATTACCACCATACAAGATGATCAGGGTCTTTGGCATTGCGTATCGGGCAAATAATAAAACAGCCAAAACAACGATAAGTGAAAATAGTTGTTGCGCCTCTTCGTAAACCCTGTATACTTAGTTCATAGTCAAGCAAAACACCAAAACAGGAAAGCAGTTATGAGCAAGCAAATTACCTTCTCAGCCAAAAACATCCCAACTTCTTCAATCCTTGAGTTCCAAACCCGTCCAGACGGTACTCGTTCCATAAGTATTCTAGACGGCGAAGTTGCCCGCCGGTTAGATGTTGTTAATGGGGTAGTTACCCTGGACTTCCGTTCTAATGAATTTTGGTTGGGACCTTGGCTCCTAAAACACGGAGTCAAACTATTACCACCAAAACACTAATTTATTAAAGAGGGCTTCGGCCCTCTGCAGCCAAAACACCAAAACAGGAAAACAGGAAAACAGTTATGTCAGACTCACGTATTATCCGCAAGATGAAATCCCTAATGGCTATGGCTAACGATAAGTCTAGCGAGAACGAGGCAACCACTGCTCTCCGCCAGCTACACACCATGTTAGCCAAGCACAACATATCTGTAGAGCAGCTTGACGAGCCTGAGGAAGAGCAGGTTGACGAGTATTGCGAAGAGTTTAAAGCTCCGCCCTGGAAGCGTCAGGTGGCTATGGCAATAGCAAGGCTTTACTTCTGCGAAATGTATTACGCCAACCTTGGCAAAGGCAAAGCGAATATCTTCTTTGTTGGCACTGAGTCCAACCGTACCTTTGCAATGTGGGTTTTCAAAATGGTAACTACTTCCATTGAGCGAGATGCCCGTAAAGAGTCCCGCGAAATATACGGTAAGGAAAACTGCTCTTTTGTTAATAGCTTTTGGACTGGTGCTATGAAGCGTATTATATTCCGCTGTAAAGAACTGGTTAATCAGGCCAAAGCTGGCGACCTACAAGACGACGAGGGTAACACCTTACCCGCAATGGTGGACCTGTATACAAAACACTTGAGCGAGGTAGAGGGATGGCTCAGCGCCAATAAAAACCTCAAGCAAAGAGCAGCACGTACTCAGGTTAAAAACCAAGCCGGGTACAGCAGGGGAACAGCAGCCGGTGACCGGGTACAACTTAGCCGCGCTATACAAAGCCAGTCTTCAACCAAACTGATAGGCTGATAATTATGAGAGCTATGGTATAGGTTTGTTTGCCTTTATTATAGCTCTCATCTTTCATATTAGATTTAACAGTAAGGGTTATCACTTTATG
>Ga0306898_1000740_pt1 | contig 11654 bp, 17 predicted proteins | sample AntRauMFilla1564_FD_190424 | JGI IMG/M metagenome (GOLD analysis project Ga0306898, IMG submission 190424) | Saline lake microbial communities from Rauer Islands, Antarctica - Metagenome Filla 1 #564 (v2) (version 2) | ecosystem: Environmental > Aquatic > Non-marine Saline and Alkaline > Saline ...
TGATTACAGTGCAATATAAGGATTCTTTTTATAATAGCGATGATCCTACAAAGAAAAAGCCAGACCTCTCCGTTGAGAGTATCTGGCTTTACGGTTATGTGTAATCAAAAACCGGCTGCGAACGCAGCTTTAAATAGTGGGCCTGGAGGGACTTGAACCCCCGACCTCAACATTATGAGTGTTTTGCTCTGACCAACTGAGCTACAGGCCCGAATACAGGATGGCTTTCTTTGTTTTCAATACAAGTTTTTAAATTGCTGAAACCATCCTTAAAATGCACTGGGTTTCCGTTAATTCGGATTGACCATATTTCTATGGCGTTTTAATCCCTTTCGGGGAACCTAAACTAAACCCATTTTTCTACGATTTCCTTATACTGTAACTTTCTGTTAATCCGTGACAGTTTTTACAAAGGATCTCCAAATTTTCTAAACGATTATCAAATCGATCTCCGTTTAAGTGATGTAAATCTAAAGGAATTTTTTCATTAAACCATGTACTTCTTTTACATTTTTCGCATTCTTCCTTTTTCTTTCCTGATGAAATTAATCTGGATCTTAATCTGGAAGAGGAAGTATTTGTTTCCTTCTTTAGCCATTTAGCTAAATATTCAGTGTCACTTAATTTATTACTTGGTATTTTAAATCCTCTTTCACCTTGATTCCCCTTGTAATTTATTCCATTCTTTCTAAGATAAGAATCAAGAGTTCTTGGTCTACAATTTATTTTCTTGCATATCCAAGTTTTTGGTTTTTCTTCACTTATCCATTCTAGTATTTTTGGGATATTATTCTGTATATCTTTTCTCATACTTTATGTATCTTCACGCTAGAAGAAAAAGTAACGAGTATGTTAAAAAAGTGACCCGGGAGAGACTCGAACTCTCACGTCTTTTCGGACACTGGTGACTAAAACCAGCGCGACTGCCAATTCCGCCACCGGGCCAAAATAAAGGGAAGGATTTACGGTCATAAGGTTCCTCCCCTTCCTATCGTTGTCAACTTAAACCTGTTCGAAGAAGAACTGATATAACTTATACAATAGTTTGTGACCCCGGTGTGATTCGAACACACGACAACCAGATTAGAAATCTGGTGCTCTATCCAGCTGAGCTACGGGGCCATATAAAAAAGATACTTAACCAAGAGGATCACCCGAGGCACCCATGTAGCACTTTTTACAGTTGATCAATTCTGTTATGCTCACTAGGGCTTGTACCTTTTTGTTGAATCAAATATAAGGCTTTTCTTTCGAAATCTTATGCTTAATCCAATTTTTTTTGCGGAGAATAGAGGATTCGAACCTCTGGGACGCGTTAGCGTCCACTTGCTTTCCAAGCAAGCCCGATAAGCCACTCTGGCAATTCTCCAATACTGGCGGAGAGGGTGGGATTCGAACCCACGGACCCCTTGCGGGATCTCCGGTTTTCAAGACCGGTGCATTAGACCAACTCTGCCACCTCTCCGGATATTTACTAATTCATACGTCAAAGAACCCAAAACTTTAGTACCCGGAGAGGGATTCGAACCCTCATGGCCCGCAAGGACCAGGGGATTTTAAGTCCCCCATGTATACCTAATTTCATCATCCGGGCATACTTTTATGCCTGATCACTTCAATAATACTCAATAAGATTTAATGTAACTAAATCTAGGATTTTTAGAATCTCGTTGAGTAAAATTGATTATCTTCTCGACGAGAGTATCCTAGATATTCTCGATAAACTTAAGCTCAATAACCCTCTTCTGCTGGATAGCAGTTGTAAAGAAGATATGTTGATGTTGTTATACATTGCTTAAATTTGTTATCCTATATATGTAAATAGGTTTTAATTATATTGCGAATATAAGAAAAAGTTTACATTAAATTTTATTTTCCGGCTTGGGTTCATTAGTAAATTCCAAAAGATCTTCTATCGTTGTATTAAATTTTCTTCCCCTTGCAAAAGGCCGATGCATACACCGAGCCAACCATTTACCTTCCTTTGTATAAACATAAGCATAATCATGGGCATACTGGGCTTCAAAATATTTCTCTAATGAATCTAAAATTTCAGGAGGAGAATAATCTTCCGGTTCCCCGTCTTTTCCATAAGCTTCTGTTACATCATCTTGAGCTTCTTCTCTAAGTACATGTGGTAAGTTAGGATCAGGATCAACTAATGGTTTCAGAACTCTAAGAGTTCCGAGGTCTATGAGGCTTTCCAATTTGTTCCTATCGGAGTAATGATAAAGAAGGGTTTTTCCAACACCTTCCGGATATCCATCAAAGTGACAGTAACTAGCTTTAACCTTTCCTGATGGTAATTCAATTCCAATCCTTGCTGTTGTTGACATACTATTGATTGTATAAAGTTTTAGCTTTCAGATATCTTTCTTCTGCTCCTTTAAGAACATGATTGGAAACCTCTAATGTTAGATCCTTATTTTTGTAGATCCATTTAGTTGCCTCGTCCCATTCACTTCCTGTAGAGTGTGAGAGTTCGAAGATAACCTCGTTCCCCGTCTTATCGTTGACTAAAGTATATTGGGTTTTGAATACCACGAGCTTTCCGTCTAGAGAGAAAGTTTTGCTTTCCTTGTTGAAAGGAATTTTAAATTTCTGTATTGAGACCAACATTAGTATCCGGCTTTAAATGTGACCCACTTGGTTCCGTCGAATACGTATCCATATTCCTCAAAATCTGATCTTCCAAAACTTTCAAGTGATGCATCTTCTCTTGGCTTTTCTAAGTCCTCGTTTCTATCCCGATGATAAGCAATGCAAGTTTCAGGACAATCGCCGAGAGAAGAAATATCACCCAATTCCAGTAGTTCCTCTACCTTCTCGGTATCAGTGTAGCTTTCTTTTAGAATTTTTCCGTTGTGAGATTCATAACCTTCATAATGACAGTAAATCGATTGAACGGTTCCATCTGCTTTTACTATTCCAATTCTTGATCTTGTTGACATGTGTTTTGTTTTTGATTACTCTGCAATATAAGAAAAAAATCCCAGACTTCAGCGATATCTGGGGATTTAATTTACATTTTTCCTAGTCTAAAATACCAAGGATCTGAATCCAATCCTGGACTTGAATCAATTGCGGTTTCCATGAAAAGAACTAGTTCCTCCAAAGTATCAAATTCCACTACCTCATCTTCAGCCAATTTAGACATTTCCATTGGAAGAATAAGAACCTTTGTTGCTAACCCTATTTTGGAATGGGTTTTCAATATAAGATTCGTTTGGAGACTTTTTTCGGGGTGATCCATCATAGCCATTAGCTTGGTTAGATCAGGCTTCTTAACGATTCCGTTAATACCTTTTAAAGGACCATATAAGGATTCGTGTACTAGGGAAAGAAAACCTTTTCGTTGGTTGATAAAAAAGTTTTCAATTGAGATTTTTCTTGAGCTGTACCAGTCATGTTTTTGTTTTTGATTACATAGCTAATATACAAAAAAAATCCCAGACCTTAACGATCTGGGATTGATAAATTTCTAATTTTATCCTACCACCAACTGGAATAAAATATGTCGTATCCTTCATCAATTGCATTCTTTGCTTTTTGGATAAATGCGAGATCGTCTTCTTTTTCCTCCTCTCCACCCGAAGATCTCCCGAAAAAGAATCCAGAGGTTTCCGGGAGGTCTGAATTTTTAATTTTTTCCTCTATCCCCTCAATATCTTCCAATGAAAGATAAACCTTCTCACAGTTGAATTTCCCCTCGTTTCCTTTAGAGAGCCAAATTTCCTCCATAAGTCCTTGGATATTTGGATGCTTTCTCCAGTAGTGTATTTCCTCAGGTTCTGTTTCTATGAGAGACATTTCCTTTAAGAATTCAACGTCTTTGTTGTTTTCAATTTTTGAAACTTTAGGTATTTTGTAAGCGAACTGATCTAATCCCATGATGTGTTTTGTTTTTGATTACTCTGCAATATAAGAAAAAAATCCCAGACTTCAGCGAAATTGTGGATTTAATTTTAAGTTAATTATGCTCCGTGTCTTTCTTCTGGGAAATTTTCAATTTCTTTACCTCCGTAAGAATCATCACCAGACCCGAATGATTCCCCGTCTCCTACCTCCATAAGTGATACAGAATCTTGGAAATATAACTCTTCATCAACCTCGATGTTTTCGGCTACGATATCATATTCTTTTTTAGCAACTTCTAGATTAGAGAAAACTCTAATGTCTACGTTACCTTCAGTTGATTTCATTACTACGTACATATGTTTTATTTTTAATTACATCTCAATATACAAAAAAATCCCCGAACATTTTTGATATTCGGGGATTTAATTTTAGGCTAGAGTTTTCGCCATTTCCTCTATTTCCTGAGCGGACTGAAGAGAATCACAAGTGTCCTTGTCATCTCTTAGTGCTACTACCGATGGATGTAAAGTGGACCATTCACCTAGACTATTTTGAGAAAGTCCACAACATCTAATTTCTGCGATTGTTCCCATTAAGTCTTCCTGGTTTTCAGTAACCATCTTCATCATATCCTCTTTCATTCCTGAAGGATTTGTTTTAAGTAGTCCATCGGAAGATTCCATTCGAATTGTCGAGATGACATTTTCGTTCTTCGTACCTGGGGTTCCATATTCAAATCCAATGATTCGGAGGTCAATAGAAATCTCCAATTTCATTTTCACCTGCCAATTTGGTTTCCCGTCCTTCCAAGTTCCTCTGGCTGATTTTAGTACCGTACCCTCTAACCCTCTTCCGAGTGAGTCTTGGAAATGAGCCATGGCTTCTTTGTAATTATTTACAATTACTGTTTCCACTATTCCTATCCTGGTGGGACGTTTTAGCCCTATCATTATTCCTAGATATTGGTATCTATCTGAATAAGGACGAGTTGATTTCTTGGAGAAGTATTCCTCTGGAGTGATCATATCCCAAACAGTGAATCTGATCTTATTTAGAGCTTCTTGATAGTCGCCTCTTTTTTCCTCGAAGGCTTGGATTTTCTTAGCAGTTTCGGAAGGGGTTCTTGTTTCCCTTTTACCCTCTATGTCAATGATGGAAGTGATTATACCATTTGCGGTATATCGATCTATTCCGTCCATTGTTAGTTCTCCATTGAGAACACAATCAGGAAGTGACTCCAGTTCTTTAATTAAAGTGGCATTACCAATTAGGGTTTCTTCTCCTTGTCTAGAAACTAACTCTAGAGTTCCTCCCATGATGATGGCATTTGCATACCTTCCATCCTCTTTTATTTGACTTATTCCAGTTTGTCCATTTTCGAAAATAGCACGAGCTAACTTTTCAGAGAATGATTTAGCTCCCATGTATGGTGTTTTCTCGATGAGGCCTGGAATAACTTTGTTAATATTTGATCTTCCCATCCCTATCTTAAGGTCTTTATCAATAATTCTGATTAAGACGTAGGCCTCGTCTAATGACATTGATGCTAATAAACCTCTTAAGTGATTTGAAGCATCGTGGCCAGTTTTATTTCTGGTTGATAGATTTTCCAATACTGAATCGATTGCAGAATCTAATGAACGAGAATTTGTTTCGTTACTTAAGAACCGAGGGATTGCTTTAATGTAGAATTTGACTCTTGATGAGAGTGCGTTGTACATTACCTTTTGAAGTAGCTCATTGTCGGCGTACTTGCGGAGGATATCCATTTTAGCATTTGAACCTGGTTCAGCTGCTATTTCATCTAGAATTTTTTTGATCATTGTATCTGTTTTTGATTACAGTGCAATATAAGAAAAATAAAATTAGAAAAGGCGAATATTTGAATTAATTTCTCCCTGAACCCCTTATAGCTCTAGCTATAATTCTAATAGGTATCCAGAAAGGAGCTGTTAGAATAGTCCATTTTAGAATAAAAAACATTAGGTAGAAAAATGCAGGAATAAGTAGACAGATGTAAATCCAAGGTTGAGAAAATACTTCGATGTCGCTAATAAACATTCCCTTATAGAATTCTATTAGTTGGATTAGATATTTTAAAAATATTTCTTTCATCTATTATTTAACTCTTTTGAAGAATCCTCGATATTCTCCATGGTCTTTGGGGTAAGAAGATTCTCCGCGACCCAAGGTTTAATTTTTAAACTGTATCTTGTACAATATCCCATTGAATGTTTCTTTAGCCCAATATAATAAAAAAGTTCGAATCTAAAAAACACGAAACCTTTTTTATCCCCGCTACCCCTTATCCTTCCGGAAGTGCCAATAAGATCCTATAAAGAAAAGAACCACGCCAATGAAAAGTATCCAAGATGGTATATCAATATTTTCTGAATATGCTATAGCTATAGATAGCATAATAACAAATCCAATAATTAAAGTTATAAATGACCAAGTACTTTCTTTCATGTTCGTTTTTTTTTATTCGTAAGAATCTAATAGATCCTTAAACTCGTCCCACATATCTACGACATCAGCTGTAACGAAATATGATCCTTCTTTAATAGCATACTCGATCGTAGCTTCCTCACCGTCGTAACTTACGTCAGTAATTTCCGCTTCCGCCTCATCCGCTTGTGCCAGAATATGTCGATCCCATCCAACATCACCTAAAGCCTCTTCTATATCTTCAAGCTTCCATCTTTTTTGTTTAAAGTTATTATCATAAGATTCTAGATTACCCATAATCTCTTCTACTATTACATCAACATTAACATCTTCCACTTCTATAGAACCCCGGAAAGTTACCTCAAGGTGAGCTTCATTTTCCAGCTCTACCACATTTGTTTCGAATGTTGGATTCTCATTTATAGAGTAGTATGAGATATTATCATGAACTAAATTTTTTTCTGTTATTACTGACCCCCAAGCATCTTCTATATCGGATAAAGAAAAGGTATCCTCATGAACACCTAGATTCTGAAAATCTTTCATCAGGTCTTTAGTATCCTCGGTTTTTTCGTTTAACTTTTCTCCAAAAGTTTTGATCCTTTCCTTATGTTCTTTAAATGTTTTCATAATCCTAAGTCATTTAGATCTCCTACGAGATTTAGATCTTTTGAGAAAGACTTTGACATTTCCGGCGGTAGCAGAGCTATAGCTTTCGTAACTACTTCAGACTTATAAGCCGACTTCAGCAGGATCACCCACTTACCGGGAGCCTTTTGAATCTCTTTAGCTATTATGACTTCCGATCCTTCAGAATTCATAAATAGGGCCTGGGTGGTTTTGTCTTCTTCTTTAATCCAATGAAGAATTGAGGTAGGAATCCTTTTCCACATCTCAACAACCGATTCCTCCCAAGAGTCTTGGTTTGCTATTTCTTGTTGTATACTTCTTTTAGAAACTCCGAAAGCATCTTTAACAAACTTAGCTACAGTAAACTTTCTAAATGCCTCCATCTTATTTGAGTAATCTATAGGCATTTCTAAAGGGCCGCTTCTCAAAGAAGGTATAGGTGCGGGTGTCGCATTAAGGTGTGTTCTTACATATCCGTTTTGATGTATTACAAAATATCCAGGGGTACTACTGGGTTCGGCTACATTCCAATCTGTAGATTGCTCACCAAACAAAGGCAAGTTTGCAAACCTGAGGGATAGTCTTCTTTTCATTACCGGGGAAGACGTATCTTCGAAGCCCATGTCTAGGATCTTTTGGTATTCTGGTAGTTTTTGTATTTGTTCGTAAGTCATAGATTATATATCTCCCCGAGCGGCCGGAGTATGTTACTACTATACTATGTCTCTGGGCTATATTCCAAGCTCATTTAAATCACCAACTAAACCGAGATCGCTTTTGAAGGAGATTCTTAGTTCTTTATCTAGGGAATTGATAATTCTAATTATTGCAGGGTTCTTATAGGATCCCTTCATCCCTATAGCCATCCTTCCTGGAGATTCTTTTATAAGCTTAATGATGTCTTTTGCTATAAGATCTATTATTCTTTCAGAAATTTCACTTTCCATTTCGTTTAGCCAATGAAAAACTTTACTTGGGTTTTCGTTTAGCAAATAACTAAATTTATTTGAAAGTGAAGTTCTATTTCTACGAACGAAAACGAAATCGGATTTAGTAAATCCCATTCTATTTTCATCTGAAACTATTTTTTCAAAAATAAAATCAAAAATATGGGTTAGTCTAGATTCCCATTCTGATATAGTCATGACATGATTTCTGTCTCCCCTAATAGAATCTAGAATTTTATTAGGCTTGGTGTCATAGTATCTTAGGTATCCGGTTTGGAAAAGGGTTAGATTATTATAGTTTTCTGTACCCATTGAGTAGCCACTTGAATGTCTTGCTGTGATAGAATCTCCTATCCCTAAAGTTTCGTGATCCAACTTAATATTTATCTCTTCTCTTCTGGGAGACCAAAATACATCGGAAAGATCTCTACATCCTATAGTTATAAGATCTTTCCAGATGGCTAAATTATGTATGTCTTCTAAAGTCACATTCATTTTCAACCAAAAAAAGCCTTTGCGTTATGCAAAGGCTTTAGATCCTATTGAATTTTGACTTATCCTTTAAACTGAATATTCAAATTCACGTTTTCTTTTTTTGCTACTTTAAGAACCTTTCTTAACTGTTTGAAAGTTTTGATCTTAATGTTAGCATTGATTGTTGGGGCAGTAGTAGCCTCTGCAGTAACCTGAACGGTTTTGCCTTCCGTGTTAGGAATTGACCGGTTGTATGCTGCTGTTGAATTGTGGGGAAATCTTCCAGGAAGTCTTCGGTAAGTCTTTTGAGCCAATATTGCATGGGTAGTTCTTCCAAGTTCCGCTGCCACTTCATCCTTTGTGTTACCGGCTTTGAGCATTCTCTTTAGAGTTGCTATATCATTAGCAGACCAAGATCTTCCTCGAGAGTTTTTTGTCCGGGGTGTTACATCGGATACTAGAGAAGTTTTTGGAAATCTTCCAGGGATTTCATTATTGTACTTGAATGTTGTTATTGCATTCGGAGTCCTTCCAATTGCTTCTGCTACTTCATCTCTTGTATTCCCTGCCTTAAGCATTCTTTTAAGAGTTGCAATTTCACTTCTTTTCCAAGGTCGCTTGGTTCCGTTTAGGTTTCCCATAGTTTATTTTTTAGATGTTTTTGATTTAGAGACTTAAATATAATAAAAATTTTTGAACTATTCTGATTTTTTTTGAAAAGATTCTTTTTTTCCCTCTAGTATTAATTGGACTTTAGTTATTTTAAAAGATATTTCATTTAAAAGAGAAAGTAATTCTTTTTTTATTGGATCAGCTTTATAAGATGGAGAATCAATAATTGATTTTAACTTTAAGATTAGAAATGCCGATGTTCCTTCTTCCCAATCTTTATTAACTGGGTTTACTTCTAAGTCCATATTCTCTATGGCATTCTCTATGTCATCTAAAAGAATCTTACCTTTCTTCTTATTTAACTCCGGGAATGAAAATGTAGCATATGGATCCTCTCCGTTCTTTCCTTGATACATAACAATAGAAACTCTGTCCTCAGATATACCTAGACCCGAGATATCCCCGAGTAAATCATAAAGGTCAGAATCATCTGGTGTATCCATATTTTAATGTGATCTAAATTTTCTTTTACCATTTACCAAGATAGAAACAGAATCTCTACCTTTATTACCTAATTGCATTTTTAGACGCTGGAGAAAATATTTCAAAGGGGCAGTGGAAATTTTATCTGCTCTCTTAATAAAAATCTCAAGAGATTCTTTATTCATGTCAGATAAAGAAGGATCAAATTTAAATCTTCCTTCTTTAATCTGTTCTCTTATCTTACTCTCGTTCGTTTCCTCGCCTGTATATACATCTAAGATTTTAATAGTAGTATAAATCCCAATATAGGAACATTTTATTTGAAGCTCAACTCTAGCTTCTGATAAACCTAAAGAACCAAGATCTTTTAATAATGTATTTAATGGATCCATACCTAAGACAAATATAAGAATCTTTTTTTACCTACCTACCCTTTTACCTCAATTAATCCGGATTAGATGAAACTTTTTCTTTGCCATCTATAAAGAGAGCAGCACATCCATTGTAACCATAATTTCCAAATTTATAATCGAGCTCTCCTAAAAAATCTATTAAAGAGTTTCTGTACTTATTGCTGGCTGCCTCTATAAGTCCTAATATGGTTTCCTTTGTAGCAAAAAATCTAACAGGGGAACTTCTTTGACCGTACTTTATAATGTTAACATCCTTTTTCCCATGTGCTAACTCTGCCATGATATCTTTATCGGGGATTTCATATGTCGTTTTATCAAAGCCGGGCAGATAGATTTTTATTTCAGTATGCTCGTTTGTACTTCTCATGAAGATCCAAACTCTAGATTCAGATACTCCTAGATCTCTAAGATCTCCAAGGAGACTAGCATCATCATATTCTTTTAGATGTTTCACTTTCTATATATCCTTTACTTTTTGGTGTGCAGTTAGACTGCACATAGACGAGGATCTAACTATACGTTGTTAGATTCCCAATAGATTTCTTTACCGTCTATAAAGGCTCTTCCAAATACTTGACCTTTTCTTCTAGAAGGTACATGACGAGTTAATTCGAAGGTTGTCCATTTAAGTATATTCGGAATCTGTTTCTCTAGTGGGAGGTCTAATGTTCCTCCTTTAGTACTTTGATAGAGCAAAAGCCTAAGATCCGGAAGTGACGGTGTTGAAAGTATAAGTATCTCCTTCATGTTTGGTAGGATTTGAATCTCAAATTTAGAAGTCATTAAACCGAGAGTGATATCATTTTCCTTTATGGCTCCTCTTTTTTCATCATACTGTGGCATTGAAACTGACATAAAAAGTTCATCATCTAAGAAGTACTTTATAAGAACTCTAGATTCTGCGATACCTAGATTCACAAGATCCTTAAATAGTTCATGAGGATCTTCACTCTCGTACATTCTTAGGTGTTTCACTTTCTATATATTCTTTACTTTTTGATGTGCAGTTAGGCTGCACATAGACGAGGACCTACTTCTCATAGGGGTAGTCTATTATTCTCATCAGCTCTTACGACCCCATCGATAATAATTTGAATTCTAATAGGAACCGTGAAATTATTTGCTAACTTAAATGCATATTCCGAGAGATCCAACTTTGTATCTATTGACATAAATAGATTAGTTAGTAGCAGCACATCAAACTTCATATGGTACATGGACTCTAATTTTGTTGTATCCAATTTTATAGATGAGTATAGATCCGAAGCTTCTATGGTCTCTTCTTTATCTAATGTTGGAAACTTAACCACATAGTAATGTTTAGTTAGACCCTCGCCGGGATTTCTTCCAAAGACATTCAAAATAACCCTATCTTTAATAATTCCTAGATCTGCAAGATCTTTAAATAAAGAATTTAAATTCTCCCCTTCATACATTCTTAGATACTTCATTAAACTGCTCTTTCTTGTTCTTCTCCGTCTATTAGAAGTGTAGTGTAACCTCCAAATCCCCGATTTCCCATTCTATATATCCTTTATTTGAACTAATGTCTAGTACATAACCCCCGCTGAGGTCCTCGACAAAATTTTGCTAGCAGCTACGAACAGACGTCGAGGTCTTAGAAGACCTCGACGGTTCTGGGTAAAGTTATCATTTTTTCCAGAGGTCTCAGAGAACCTCGACGGTTCTGGGTAAAGTTATCATTTTTTCCAGAGGTCTTAGAAGACCTCGACGGTTCTGGGTAAAGTTATCATTTTTTCCAGAGGTCTCAGAGAACCTTATGCATTTT
>Ga0306898_1000744_pt1 | contig 11620 bp, 20 predicted proteins | sample AntRauMFilla1564_FD_190424 | JGI IMG/M metagenome (GOLD analysis project Ga0306898, IMG submission 190424) | Saline lake microbial communities from Rauer Islands, Antarctica - Metagenome Filla 1 #564 (v2) (version 2) | ecosystem: Environmental > Aquatic > Non-marine Saline and Alkaline > Saline ...
CTGACCAGATCCGCCGCAATGCCGGCGATTTCCATCGCCGAAAGAACAGCGGCGTTTTGTGGTGCGATCGTAATCGCATGATGCTAAGATTCGTTTCTAGAAAGGGAACAAAATGACACTTTATGTTGATAAGCCCGCCGAGAAAAACGGCGACCTGAAACGTCTGCAAACCCGCCTACTGAGGTTTCTTGATCAGGAAACCGCAAACGGTTTCGGTTCCGATTACGTCGGCGTCCAGGCCGCAACCTTCACCGTCACGGGGTTCAACCCCGAGGACGGCGAAGAGGAAACCTTTGTGGTCCGGTTCGATAACCAGATCTACACCGACGCATGATCCACCGATTCGTTTTCAATCCTCGCCTTCGGGCGTGATATCCAAAATATCGCCGCTCCCCTGAGCGGCGATTTTTTCTGCGAGCAGCATGAATTTTGAAATATCCTCATCGGATAATTTCGCTACCTTTTCAGGATCGAGTAAATCCTCCGGCGTAACGCTCATATTCATTTGCACCATATTCACCGGCAAACCAATTGCCCGGTTCAAAATTGCATTGCCCGCAGAAATACGATCTTTGTCTGTCGCTTTATCGTTTGTCAGAATCCCGACAAGAACTTTCCGCACCTCATCCGCATGTTCTAAATACCTCTCCTGAACATTCCGAATCGTCCTGGCGCGTAAATGTTTGTGGCTTTTTCTACCATCCGATTCCTCAAGAATCGCGGCCGCAACAATGTGATTCGGAACCTTGGTCAATGTTAATACCCTTAACATATATGTTTCTAACGTATTGAAAAGCCACACTTTCGTGTTTTTCTTGAAAGTATATTCGCTTTTATTTTGATAATAACCATACTCAAAACGTCCACCAGACGCAAGATTTTGCTTGACGATTGACCCTTATTTGTTTACAAAAGATAACAGAACATAGGAGAGAACCACCATGTCACCCAGCCTCCCGATCTCGCCGAAAGACCCCGCTTTCATCGCGTTCTGTTGCGCTCGCCAGATGGCTTACGTCGGCGCCGAACGCTGGCGGTACACCCGCGCGCTTGATCTGGCGGAATGGTCACACGGCTCCATCTTGACCGCCCTCCAGCGGTCGCATTGGGCTGTTCTGGGCCTGTACCCACAAGACCCAACCGAACTGCAAGCCCGCCTCGACCAACTGAACGAAATGGAAACCGCCGCGCTCACACGCGACGAGCAGACACTCTGGACCATCGAAACCGGCGCGATGCTGGCAAACGCGCCCCACTGAGCGGCTTCACTGGTCAGGGGCGGGTATCCCGCCCCACTCCAGTGCAACCGCCCCACAGCCGCCTCTCAGCGCCTGTCAGGCATATCCAAGGAGACTAACCATGCTGACCCCTGTACAAGTCGAAAACGCCGTGGCCGCCAAGGGCACGCGCTTCGCGACCGTCCATTTCATCAAGAAGGACGGATCCCCGCGCGCCTTGAATGGGCTGTTTCGCCCCGTGTCGCATATCTTAGGCACTGGCAGCCCCACACAGCCTCACCTGGTGGCCATCTGGTCCCCTCGGGAGGGGTGGCGCTCGTTTCGCAAGGACAGCGTGCTGGCAATTAAATGAGCGCGCGCACGGTATCACGATTCGTTTCCGGTAGCCGCGTGGCGGCTATCGGGTTCGCGCTCGCCCTGTCACCCGCGCCGCTGGCCGCTCAGGCGCAGGACTGCGCGCAATACGAGATCGAAGTGTTCGACGCCGCGCTGGCATACCAGCGCGGCGCGCGGCAAAGCGATCTAATCGCGGCCGCTCCCACCTTGGCCCACCGGGTCGCTCTGGGCGGTCTGCGCCGTCAGACCATCTACCTGACGCGCAAGCACCAGAAACGCGCCGCAACATTCTTCGCGGCACGTGCCGCGGGGCTGTTCTGCGGGCCTTGAACGGCGGGTTTTACCTTGATTCACGTGTTTTGTGTTGTTTATCAACAGGTTAAGCCAAAAAGAGGGGTACTAGAGTAACTAGAGGGAGGTATTCAGGCTGTCGCTACTACACGGAATAATAAAAAATTATCTTAATAGATTCTCCATTAAATTATTTTTTTATGATTCCTCACGTGGAGCCAGACTAAATACCTCCCTCTAGTTACTCTAGCCCCCCTCTTTACCGCTTAACACACGGAAAACAAACAAAAAAGGCGGGGCTTAAGCCCCGCCGAAATCCCGCGAAATATCGTGGTAGAAAACACACGAAGGAGAGTCATTAAGAGAAAACACAACCAGAGAGGGTATTTTGGTAGAAAACTACCGAAAACTGGTAATTTATTCCCGCGGATTCTTGATGTGGTCAATTTTTACCAAAGCACGTTTCCGCTTCTCACGCCACGATCCGATCTCTACGACCTCCGAATCTTCGTCGGACACGACACGATAAGCCGAAGTGACTTTCTTACTTTTCGGTCGTCGCATCAAAAGCGTTAGTCCTTGCGCCCGCGCGTCCTTCCTAAATCGCAGGAACATACCGACGCCAACCGTCGTCGTCTTGTTCATGGCGTGGTCGAAAATTGCTGCCACCGGCTCCGATCCTGCCGCCCTGGCGCTCACCGCATCCGTGACATCCGCCGCCGTAAACCAGTCCGAGCCGAACAAATCGCGAAGGCCAACCATGAGCATTGCCGTCTCTTCCATCCTTGGATCGTCATCCCGCGTTGCCCACAGCACCGCCGCCGGATCCGCATACTCGTCCAGCCCCAGCGCAGCGACGGTCTGGGCCACGGCCACGTCCCACGACTCGAACGAGCCGACCCGTCCGAGCCGCCGTTGCGGCACCGCCCACCTGATCAGAGTCAAAGCCGCTGCGACCATGTTTACGCGATTCGTTTTCACTTCTGCCAGAGGATCGAAGTCGAACTGCCGCGCTGCGGGCACCTCGCATTCAGGGTCGATACGGATCAGCAGGACGCGACGGGTCATATCGCCGACGATCGCCATATTATTCCCCGAAAACAGCATCAGCATATTGGTGTCGGCCACCACTGTGTCAGAGCCACCGAGCCGCCGCGCCGAGTACGAGGGCATAGTCAGAACCGCCGCCAGCGACGCGGAGTCGACCATTCCGACTTGGTTGTCGAACAGGACAGCCCCCGGCTTTTGGAGCAGCAGCGACAGCAACACCTTCCCGATCTCTTCTTCGGCGCGCATGTTCAGGGGCGCGTGGGTCCGCCCCGCCCCGCCGAGCGCCATCAGGCACTCACCAAGCCGGGTCTTGCCCGAGCCCGCCGAGGGCGCGTCCAGAGCGAACGCCGGCGCGGTACGCAGGGACGGTCGCACCACTGCGGTCAACAAGGCCGCCAACAGTGCCCCCCGGGACTCAGCACCATCCAGCTTGAACTCGCGAAACGGGTGCATCAAAACGTCAAGCGCCGACAGGGCGTCCGCCCGCGTCGGCCTGTCCGCAATCAACCCAGAGAACACCTTTCCAGCGCGCACCAGCAGTCCGGTCCCCGCGTCCCAACCGTTTTCCACAACCAGCCCGCCGTCCTCGCGCAGGACCGGCACATCGACCACGCCGCGCAGATCACGAAAAGGCGCCTCTCCTACGAGCGCAGCGACCTGCCGGGTCAGCATGGCGGGCGGATCCACTTCAACGATCTCCACTTCGCGCCCTTTTTTATGTTCTTGTGTGCAGCAGACCAACCCGCCGATTTCGACCGAAAGCCGCGCCTCTACCATGGATACGATCGCGCCGTCATCAAACACGGACGTAACAAGCCCGTTCATTCGGTACAAATCGGGCGACAGCGCGAGCCATTCCGCGACGGCCCAGGACGCGGAGGTCATTTCGCCCACGTTCACGGGCACGACACGGCGGCCAGCGCCGTCGGCCAAGACCTGCACCACGTCATCAGCCTCGCCAGCCTCACCAGCCACCCCCTGAGCATGGTTTTCGGATTCGTTCTCCCGCAGGCCACCGTTCCGGTCCATCGGAACCATCCCGCCGCCGCCGCCGCCGCCACCACCCGCACCCGCCACGAGCCCACGGGCGCGAAGACGCGCCCCGAGATCAACGGCAAGCATTTTCATATCCAGATCGGCGGGCCGATAGAGAGTGTCAGTGGCCGAGTCCCAGACTTGCACGCGACCATCGCCCGGGTTCAGGGACACCAGACCGCGCGTCGTGTTCAGGGCCGACGGTCCCTCCGTAAACGACAGGGACACACGCAGACCCGCACCGCCCGCACTCATCGACCCGCCCGCCAGCGCCTCAAGCGCTTCCATGTCAAGCACGTCACCGTCATTGGTCACGAACTGCATGTCGGGCGATAGAGTGTAGCTGCGGATTTCCGTGATCTTGCCCGAGCGCGATGACACTTCGTAGACCCATTCGGCCCGCGCCAGCTCGCGCGAGACGATATCCACGATATCAAACACGTCCTTGCGCCGCAGCGCGGGCAGGTCCACCAGCGCCACGTCCGCCAGCCCGCGCCCGTCCTCCCATGAGTATTCGCGGACGACCTCGTGATCCGCGACAGTGTGCGCGCCGTAGACACCAACCTGTCGGCCACGGGTCTGTCCCGAGAACACCTCCAGCCGATGCAAACCCGCGCCACCTGCATCACCTGCCGCCTCGATCTCGGCGGGCGAGTAGAACGCCTTGGACCATAACTTGTCGATCTTGCCGGTGTCCAGACGACAGAAAAGACAGAGTTTCGCGCCCTTGCCCCGCCGAGTCGGCATCTGGTCCATCAGGTCCGCCAAGCGCTCGTCATGGGCAGCAATGGCGTCCCACACGCGGTCAAGCATGGCGTCGTCGTCAATGTCGAAGTCCAGCGCGATCAGCGCGCCTTCCATCCGCACGCCCGTGGCTACATAAGACCGCCTGTCCGCCCAATCGGTGATCACATCGTGATCCACCTCCACGTCAGACCAGCGCTTTAGAAAGCAGCGCTTGTCAATGTTCGGGAGCGGCACGTAGCCGTTTTCTAGCAGCTTGTGCCGGATAGCCGTCTGTTCATCGACACGACGGGTCTTTTCTTGCGAATCCATTGATCGCCTCCATGAGAGCGGGAACTTAAAAGTGTATCATAGCGCGGGATTCTGACCAGCCACTAGACTTGGTGCCTACCGACCGCGCCGCGCGCTAGGGGTTGTTTTTGGCCGCCCCCGGATCGACCAGATCAGGGTTGGCGGCCAGCGCGGCCTCAATACGGTCGCAGGCCACGTCAAAGTAGGCGTCGTCCATCTCGATCCCCACAATCGCCCCGTTTGGCTTTACGATCCGCTTTAGATGCTCCCGCATCGGTTCAAACGGGATAACGCTGTCCCACTTGCAGGCGGTCGTGCCATACGGCGGGTCGGTCATAACCATGTCCACCGATCCGTCCGGTATCTCAGCCATCAGGTCCAGACAATCGCCACACATCAAGTCGATACGATCTTTCATTTTCTCTCCTTTACCGCAGCCCGCAGGGCCGCGCGCTCGAACTTCCGCTGGCGCATCATGTTTCTGGCGCGCACCGCGTTCATCTCTTTCCACGACAGCCCGCCCGTCGGCATCGCGACCGCGCCCGACGGACACGCCGTCACGGCCACACCGGCGGCGCAGGTGACACCGTAAGCCGCGGCGATCCGCGCGGCCTCGGCTTGGCCAACTTTCATGCGCGTATGCTCTTTTTTCCTTCGCGTGGGATCCGCCACCCGGTTTCGTACACAGTGATAAAACGTATCTTGGTATCGTTTATGACCACCAGCGCGACTCCGCGCTGGCCTCTCGGGAAGGCGAACCGGTAGATGCGCTTGCCGTCGCGACTCACGCGCCCGAGATAGATCACGGCCCCGGTTTCGTTGTCGATCTCCCACGTGATCGCCGCGGCGAGCACCGAGGCATCCACGTCCCGCCCCAACCGTTCCAGCACCCGAGCGCGCCAGTGATTCGTGGCAACGACCAGCCGTTCCGTCATTATTTCAGGACGATTCGGTGCTCTGCCACGCCGTCGTGGCCGGCGCTGGAGTGGCGCGCAAAGACCCCAGCCCGCAGCACGTCACCGTTCGGCAGGGTCATCTTTGGTTGTTCATTCATACCTTAAACTCCTCCCATGTTTCTTTTACCTGCGCGAGCGCGGCTCGCTTCTTTTCGCTCTCGGGCATATCCAGCGCCGCCTCGACAGCCATTATCGCGTCCCTGATCCGCTCATCGCGCGTGTCCGCTTTGGCGAGGCGGGCGTCGGTGACGATGGCGTGCATCAGTTGTTTTCGATCAATGTTCAGTCTCAGACATTCCGCTTTTATGAAAACCGAGTTTTCGCACGGCGGATTTACCTTGATCTTGACACGGTATTTATCCGCCCGCGCCAGCCCACATTGTTTTCTGACACGGCTGACCAGCGCGGGGTCGCACCCGAATATAGCCGCGACCTTAACGCCATCAACTGACGGGTTGGCGACCACGTAGTCCTGCACCGCCGACGCGATTGACCCTTTTTTACGAACGGTCATTGGTCGCACTCCGAAAGATGCCATGATTCATTTTCTTTGTTAAGTTGAGGCCAGTCGGCAGGCCGGTAGCCGTCGAGGTACGCCTGCATCAGGCGCGCGTGCCACACCGGCACGGTCTCCGCAGCCTCAATGTTGTAGATGCGCGCCGGATCACCAAGGCCGAACAGCGGCGCGGCTTGCGCGGCTGTCAGTCCAAGGGATAGGCGGGCGGCTTTGAAGGATGCGGGTGTCAATCCAAGTCACGCAGCAAGGCAGAAACTCTCGCCATCGCGCCATCGTGGTCGCGCAGGTAAATGTCTTGTCGTATCTTATGGATTTCGCTGCGAATCTCGCCGTACAGGTGCTGAGTGAACACACGCGCGGCTTCGCGACGCACATAATCCTCTGCGTCCTTTGCCTTTATTACGGTAAATCGCAGTTCACAGCTTGCCCGGTACTCACGATCGTTAGTATCCCCACCGTGGGACGGCGGTTCTGCGGTGAATGATGTTGATGCGATTGGACCGCGCGCCGGCACGCGGCGCAGGATATCAACGCGCATGGCTTGCAAAAATGGAATGTTCATCAGGTTAGCCTTTCGGGGTTTGGGTATCGGCGGGCGCATCCGCTTCTCGTTTGATTCGTTCTTACGAATTGACTATGCGCTATTCGCACACTGAAAGCAAGAGCAACGTGCAATTCTTGCACATTGCTCCCACTCGTTCACACCGCGGCCGTGTCCGCCAGCAGCGCCGCGAACCGCGCTTCGTCCAGCACGATCACCCGCGTGGTGTCGGGGTACCACGACACGCACGTCTGCTTGGCGTTCCACGCCGCGATGAAGTCGTGCAGCCCATTGGCGTCCACGATCTCATCGTTCGCCTCTTCGTGCATGTCGCTGGTGACGTGCTCCAGCATTTGTTCGGCGTCTAGGCGTAGATTTGTGGGATTGCATGGATAGCAGAAGATAGGAGCGAGCGTGGATTCGTCGTCGCACCACTCAAGGAGCGCGTCGATGTTGGACGAAAACCCCTCACCCCAATCGCCTTCAAGCTCATTCGACTGCACCGGATCGGCCCAGGAGCCGCCGTCCACCTGAACCGCGCGGCGCAAGCGGGCCTGCAAGCGGTGCGTGGCGCACATCGTCCAATATTTATCGACCCCGACCCCGCAGACCGAGCAGGTCGAGGGCACGCAGCACGCCTCGGCGGCGGCGCGGGCGGCTACATGCGCGGCCTCGGCCTTGCAGGCGTATACCTTGGGCGAGTGCATAATCCCGCACTTGCCGCACGCATAGAGAACGGGTTCGTTCTCGCCTTTGAAAGTCAGTTCACGAATGTCCATCATTCCACCTCATTAACATAATGGTTCACCGGGCTCGTGGTGGGATGCCACGGGCTCATCGGCATCGGACACGTGCCCTCGCACTGCGACCAGTCGTTACCAGATGTCTCGCCGCATTTGGGGCAAGGTCCAGGGTTTTCGCCTTTGAAAATAAGTTCACGAATGTCCATTGTTTTTCCGCCTTTTAGCTTCGCGCTTCTTTTCGTTGCGCTCTTTCCACCGAATTGCTGGGTCGTAACGTGCCGGCAACAAGACCAGAATCACGGCTAGGATAACCAGAAAAATTTCCATCACTCCACCTCGCGGACATAGTGGTGCACGTCGGCTTCCGCCTCGCACCTGAACGCGGTTTCCACCCCATCCGGCGAGACGACAACGATTCGGATGATGTCACCAAAGCCGCGCTCGCGGCCGTCGCGCTGATCCCATTCGTCCTCGGCGGCAAAACCGGCGGCGGCCTCAGCAGCGTATATATGCTGCCAATCGTAATGCGAAATATACGAAGCGTCTTCGGTGGTTTCATCCGCATCGGGCAAGTAGTATTTCCATTTTGATTCTATCGTAGACATGATTCATTCCTCCGCTGTGTCAGTAAAAAATAGTCGCAATAAGTATGAGACCAGTAGCAAGCCCGATGGCGTAGCCTATCCAGAAATCCATCAGTATTTCTTCCCATTTTCCGCTTGCCGCGCGGACAGCTTATGGTCGGCGCGCTGCGCATTGAAACGATTCTTTTCGATAAGCGCGCCGGCCACGTCCAGCCCGAGCGCGGCGGCGGTGTCCAGCACGCGAAGGATCAGGTCGGCGAAATCAACCTCGCGCCCGTCACGGTGCGGGAGTTTGTCGTCCATCAACCCCTTGCGGTCAGCCTCCAGAGCCTCACTCAGTTCGCTGTGCATGAGGGCCACGACCTCGCCGAAGTTGCGCGTGACCGGTTCGCCCGTGGCCGGATCAGTGTACCAGCCCGCGTCAAGCGCGGTCTTGTGCGCAAGGTGCTGCGCCATACGCAGCCCCGACCAAGCCGAAAATTCGTCCTGTGACATATCATACTGGTTCATTTTTCGATCCTTTATTGGGTTGTTTCAATTATCCTGACGTTTTCGTGTACCAACTCTCTATCGTCGCCTCGACCGCCAGCGGCAGCCCCGGCGCCCACTCAGGCGGGGTGGACATCACCTCGACCAGATAGGCGGCAGCGGCGGGGCCTTCGGCCTCGTCCACGCAGATCATCATTTCGTCGTGCGTGGTCAAGATCACCTCGTATCGCGCGTCGCGATCAATCGTCACGAGCGCGTGGCGCAGCAGGCAGGCAGCCGTCCCTTGCGTGCTGTTGTTGCAGTTGTGAACTATGAACGGCTGGCCGTCATCTCCTCTGACCACGAAACGCGATCTGGGTCCGCAGTTGATGAGGTCATAGACAGCCCGTGGTCCCAGCGATAGCGAAGGGTGCTCTGCCCTACCCCCGTCTTTCGGCTGATATCTTTGATGCTCACTGGTAAGCTGCCGCGCCGGTTCCGTGCCTGGACCTCCATCGTCACCCATTCGCAGTTCTGCGGCCCGTAGTTCCCCTCGTTGTCCACACGCTCCAGCGTCAGCCCCTTCTTCCAGGTTGGCCCCATGTCCGCCCAGAACGCCTCGAACGTCTCCCAGCACGGGTCCACTGTGATCCCCCGCCCGCCGTAGTTGTGAAAAGACTGATGGTTCGGTTGACGGCAACGATGATGCGCGTTCCGCCACGCTATGTAGGCGACGTGACTCGACATCCCGTGTGTCGTCCGCCCCTCGCTGATTCTCTTCTTCCCGCACGGACCCGCCGAAATGAACCCGTTGCGTTTCAATGTCCGATTCACCTCGGACCCGTCCTTGACGACTTCCAATCCGCAGTCGCACCGAAACAGCCACTTCGCCGTTCTCGACTTCTTCCGGTCCTTCGTCGGCGCGCCCGAGACTCGTTGAATAGCCGTCAGGCAGCCGAACCGCTGCCCCGTCAAGTCCTTCGCACTGTGATGCATCTTTCCACCCCTCGGTTGTGAGAACGCGATGATTCGGGGTCATTTCAACCCCGTTAAGTGGGATGGTATGCTTATATCCTTTGAAACACAACCCTTCATGCGCGACCCACGCAACGCCGTCCCAGATACGATCTTTCGCGGTGATGGAATCAAGGCGAGCCCAACCGCGATCTGTAGCCACTTCGGTTTCGCCCGAGAGGCAAAATATCCCCGCCCAGATGCTGACACGGGCCCGGCCTGACCGGTAGGTAAGCTGTGTTTTGGTCTCGACCTTCCCGGTCATCTTGTCCTTGCGCTCGCGCTCCTCCCACCGGATCGACGGGTAGGACAGCCAGGTTCCATCGGGGAGGACCATGAACAGCGTGCCGCGCAGATAAGCGGGGTTGTAATAGAAGGTAATTCGACCCACCTCGCGGGCGTCGCCGGGGTTCGCCATGCACCACAGCGCGGCGTCCCACATAGCGTAGCCGAAATCCATCGCCCATCGATTCTTCGCGCGCCACTTGTCGATGATGTCCTGCGCTTCGTCCTCGGTGAACGACGCGCCGTAGTTTCGGGCCATACCGAACAGTGCGCCCTTGCCGCCGAGATAGGCCAGAGAGAGGCGCGAAACCTTACCGTAGGCGTTGCGCTCTTTCTTCGTGACCTCGCTGGGGTCTTTGTGCAGGATCTCGCCCGCGTCCATCATGTAGATGTCAGGGCTGCTCGGATCGGCGTCGTTCACGCGGAAGATGTCAACGACCTCGTTCGCCCCGCGCGTGTCGGCCAGCCAAGGGCAGACCCGCGCCTCGATGGCGGACCAGTCCGCCCACACGAACACCTTGCCTTTCGGTGCCACGAACGTGGGCCGGATCAGGCGCGACAGCGTGCGGCCCACGGGCCCGAAGCGCTTGGTGAGCGCGCGGTAGGTGCGTTCGACCTGTGCAGCGTCAGTCATCTTGAGCCTCGCGCACATGCCGCTCGCCCATTTCCTGCGACGATTCATACTCCGCGCGATCAAGGTGGGCATCGTTCACGCCCGTATTGAAAGGGTCAAGAAGCAGGATCGCAGCTGCGATACGGTCAAGTTTCGCCTCCAAGTGTTCCACGTAGGCGCACGTGGTATCCGGCCACTCCCCACGTTCCACGTCGCTTGGTTCACGTACCTTGGTACTCATCCTATTTCTCCTAATTCTGTGACCATTTCGATAGCGTCCAGCTCGTCGTCGCGCCCGCCGATCGTGGCGCGGGAAAGATTGTGGATTTGGAGGCCGCGGCTGGAATATCGTGTCGTGGCCGCCGCCCCGCAGAAGACGTACTGGCCCTTGATGCGCCCCTCGTCTATCGCCAGCAGGGCCTTGCCGAACTTCTGGGGCGTGGCCGACGCGCCGTAGAGACGCACTTCGAGCACTTCCAGCGCGGCGAACTCGGCGTCCGTCAGACCTTGCTCCTCGTCCATGCGCTCAAGGTAGACGATCAGTTCCTCGACCCGCGTGCGTTCCAGCGAATACTTTGGCACTTGGCGCACGTCCTCGCCGTCCTCGCCCGGTTCTTCAAGGATTTCACGTGTCAGGATCCGGTCCACCTCGGGTAGCATGACCAGCTTCTCGCGGACCCAATCAATCAGACGGGCAGCCTGCGTCACCTTGTCGATTTTGGCCTCGCCAGTCAGACGCTTGATGTCACCGTTCGCCTTGTCAGCGGCGAAGGCCGCCAAGACTGCGGCCCCGCGCACGAACTTCTCGTCCATCGGGATGCCTCGATGGTTGATTCGTTCCGACACCCAATATTCTTCCCAAGTGCGCCGGGGCAGGGGCATGGTGCCCCAGAAGATTTCGCGCATGGCGTTCA
>Ga0306898_1000745_pt1 | contig 11615 bp, 21 predicted proteins | sample AntRauMFilla1564_FD_190424 | JGI IMG/M metagenome (GOLD analysis project Ga0306898, IMG submission 190424) | Saline lake microbial communities from Rauer Islands, Antarctica - Metagenome Filla 1 #564 (v2) (version 2) | ecosystem: Environmental > Aquatic > Non-marine Saline and Alkaline > Saline ...
CACTTAGTTGTATATCATTTCTTATAGCTAACATTTCATCTAAGCTTGCACCATTTTCATAAGCTTCTTGAATTTTTATTTTAGTATCTTCATGTACTTGTGTAGCTGTTTTTGATGCTTCATCAAAAGTCTTTACATTTTCTATAGTATTATCAATAATTGCGGTATTTACTTCTATTTCTTCATCTACTAAGCCACTATCAATAGCCGCTTGTCTAACTTTATCTATATTACTTGCTGGTGTTTCTATATCGCTTGTTTGCATTTCTTCTTTTGGAAGCTTTACATCAACACCTTTTTTACCACTAGCAAAAGCTGCAACTGTAGATATAGTACCTGGTACTATTGCTCCTACTACTCCACCTTTTATAGCTATTTCTTTAGCTTCTTCATCAGACTTTCCGCTACCTTTAGCAATATTATATTCTCCTACTGCATTTACAACAACACCATCAGTTACACCAAAAGCAACTTTTCCTAAAGCTGGTGCTATAAGTTTTCCACCTATTCCACCTGTAAAAGCTGATATAGCATTTATAGGGTCTGTAGGAACAATACCTGCTACTACGCCTTGAGTTGTAACTTCATCAAGATTTGTACCTAAATCATATAGCTTTTTTGCAACTGCTGGTACATTTTCTATACCTCTTGCATCGCTAAGCTCTTTATCTACTGCTCTTTTTTCAGCTATTCTTTGAGGGCTAAGATTCTTTTCAGATACATTTTGTTTGACTTCTTCAAGATTTTCAAGCATCATTGCATTTTTATTTGAGAATTTATCAGATATCAAATCAGGGAAACCTGCTGCATTACTAACACCATCCACAAATGCAATACCTCTTGCTGTTGCCTCCGCCCCACCTCTTACTATTCCATCAATTGCATTATCTCCATCAAAAACATTTGATTGTTTTTGATTCTCTTGCTCTTTTTGTTGTTGTTTGATTTTGTTATATCTTTCTTTTGCAATAGCAATAATCTCATCATCAGTTTTAGTAGCTTTTAACCAGTCAAGCTCTTGTTTAGGTATAATTTCTGGTATTTTCATAAGATAAATCCTTTTTTTCTAATTTATCTTATGCTAGTATTTAATTATAGATATTTTGTCCTAAACACCTTTAAAATATCTGACCTAACACATCATCAATACGTTTATCACTCACATTTTGATATCTTAAAGTCATACTTATATCTGTATGTCTAGCTAGTTTTTGAGCTGTTTTAATATCTCCTGTTTTTTCAATAACTCTTGTAATGAACCCAGCTCTAAAACTATGTGAAGTATATAAAACATTTAAATACTTATTTAAGTATCTGTTTATAAGTTTTGTGAATCCTGTTACGCTCATACTTTCTTGACTATTATTTTTATAAAATAGATTTGTTTTACAATCACTATAGTCCAGCTGCTTTAAAATATCTATTCCTTTTTCATGTATGAAAAGCTTTTGTACTTTATTGCTTTTAGTTTCTAACAGCAGGAACTCTTTTTTAGAATAAATACTTTGTATATCATCTATACTCATATTTGTAATTTCAGAAACTCTAGCACCAAAAACATACAGCAAGCCATAAGCTCTAAGTAGCTTTTTCTTTGTATTACTCTTGATGCTTTTATCTCTTTTTGTTAGTTCCACTATCTTTGCATATTCAGCATTCATTATTGGAAGTCTATCTTTTTTACTTTTTAAAGGTCTACCTTGCATTTTTATTCTCCTTGTGTTGAATATTTTTTAATTAGTTCTTCAAACTCTTTTTTAAAAACTTCTTTATTATCTCCACTAATACAAAATCTACTACTATTAAAATTTATATAACAATCGCCATAAGGATATACTTCTATTTCATAGTTGATAATATTTCTAAAAACTAAATCTTCATCTATAAAACAAATTTCATTTTTAAATTCAATCTCTTTAATACTCATAATTATCTCCTATTTTTTCTATATTTTTTCAATACTCTTTTTTTAGTAAGAGTATCTACAATTTCATTTGCACATTTATAGTGTCTTGACACTTCATTTTTACCTTTGCCCATTCCTTTTTCAAATTGAGCTAATAGTTTTAAAAAGTCTATGTCTTCAAAATCCTTATAACCTTTTTCAGTAAATTGTCTAAATACTTCTAAGGCTAAAAAAGCAGGAATCCATCCATCACCAACTTTAAAATGCTTACCTACAATATCACCTACACTATTGTAATAATCAGATAAAAAAGGAAGAGAAAGTGATCTAGTGTAAACAGCTTTATGAGTATTGTTGTTTTCTTTTATAATATCAACTATTTTATGCATAGTATCTCTTACAAATTCTACATCTTGTACACATACGTCACCATTTTGTACATCAGCTTTTATAAGCTGTAAAGAAAAGTAAGCTTGAACTGCTTCAAATTTACTTTTCTTTGGGTTTAGTATCATATTTTGTATCATGTTCTTAACTCTTTTCCAGCAAATACATTTCTTAGCTGATAGTTATATTTTCTGATCATAAAATCTTTGTTTTGTGTTTTTACTGGTTGATATTCTTTAAAAAGATATCCACCAGCACTTATCCTGTTGTTATTTTCATTTGCACAATCTCTAATACTTTCTCTTTTTATGTTTAGTTTTTTTGAAGCTTCAGTTATACTTTCGTATATTTCATAAGCTAGGCTTCTTTCTTCATATAATTCATTTGCTCTATAAGATGCTACTCCTTTTGGTAGCTTGTATGCTATTATCATTTTTCTATGGGGCTGATTCATTTTTTGTAAATTCTTTTGCTTTTTGGACCTAGTGTAATTGTTCCAAACCTTATGCTTGATTCCATATTTCCACTTTTCTAAATTATATTCTTTAATTAGATATCTTATATTAGATGTTAATACACCTCTTTTTTCAGCACACATTTTAGCGGTCCAGTTTAAATCTAAATAATGCTTTCTTAGCCATTTTTCACTAATGCTTTTCATCAGCTTTTCCTAATAAATCTATCTGTAATAGTTTTATATAGATTATAAGTAGCTTGAATGTCTTCCATAGCGTTATGTTCTTCCAGGGCAATATCAAAATATTCACATACAGTTTTTAGCTTGTCATTCTTCGTCTCAATCAATCCCAGGTGCTTAAGTGTTATCACAAGTGGAAATACATCTAATACTTTATAGTGTATATATTTATTCCATTCTTCACCAGCTCCATTATCTTCAAACCAAGCTTTTAAAAAATTATTGTCAAACTTTACGTTGTAACCTGCAAGTATAAAGTAATCATCTTTATCATCTTTATCTACAAATTCATCAAAGATACTCTTAACTGTTGCAAATACACGCCTACTATCATAGTATTCATCTAAATCCTCAATTGTTTTCCCTGAAAGTTCAAGTGCTTTAGGGTCAATTTCTATACTTTTATTATAAGTTCGTGGGTCTATAAAAAATTCTTCTTGGTATACCGTAATGCCATCAATATTTAATATAAAAGCAATTTCTCTTAAGCCATTTTTCTTAGGATGTAGTCCTGTAGTTTCTGTGTCTATCCATAATACTTTTTTCATAAGCTACTCTCCTAGTCTAAGAATATATCCTTGATTAGATATATTCTTAACAATTTCATAATAAGTCTTGATCCTAAGCTTACTAATTATATTTCGCATAGTAAAAATTGACATATCTTTATTTTCCCACACCACTTCTTCTATTTTTTTATAAGTTACTACTTCATTTTTATTATCAGCTAATATCTTAATAAATCTATTCTCTAAGCTTGTAAGCCCAACTTTTTGATTATCTTCATCATATAAAGAGCTTGTAGCTTCACACCAAGTGTAGCCATTGTAAAGACTTAATACTTTTGAAACTGTAAATGCTATATTGTTATCAAGCATGTTATCTATTTCACTTGCTTTTAATTTTTTATACTCACCAGGTGTAAACCTGTGAATAGTTTGGTTTAATTTGCTCATAATCTTCCTTTTTATTTTCTTGTAATTTATTTACTCAGTTCTATTGATTTGAAAATGAAATCTCTCCATTTCTCCCACCACTCAAATGCATCCTTATCCATTTCACTTATTTCTTCCTTTGTAAAATTTCTCCACTCTACTATTGAATAATTTTTACAGCCAATTTGTAATCTGTCTTTCGTGAATCCTATTGCATAAGTATCTATTTGCATCGTTTTCAATTCTTTTTTATTGCCGATAGCATCACTCAAATCAGCACCACGCAAATTAGCACCACTCAAATTAGCACCACTCAAATCAGCATCACGCAAATTAGCACCACTCAAATCAGCATCACGCAAATTAGCACCACTCAAATCAGCATCACGCAAATTAGCACCACTCAAATCAGCATCACGCAAATAAGCACCACTCAAATCAGCATCACGCAAATAAGCACCACTCAAATCAGCACCACGCAAATTAGCACCACTCAAATCAGCACCACGCAAATTAGCATCACGCAAATAAGCACCACTCAAATTAGCACCACTCAAATCAGCATCACTCAAATCAGCATCACTCAAATTAGCACCACTCAAATCAGCATCACTCAAATCAGCATCACTCAAATTAGCACCACTCAAATCAGCATCACTCAAATCAGCATCACTCAAATTAGCACCACTCAAATCAGCATCACTCAAATTAGCACCACTCAAATCAGCATCACTCAAATCAGCATCACTCAAATTAGCACCACTCAAATTAATTTTTTCTTTAAGTGCACTTTTCAATAAATCTAATAAGCTACTACACTGTGCTTCAAATATAATTTCTTTCGTTCTCCAGCTTTTTATGTTCATAATCTTCCTTTTTATTTTCTTGTAATTTATTTTGTCATTAATAATTTGTTAAAATGTCTTAATTGTCATTTAACTTTGTTATTTTCTAATCTTCCAGGTTAGCTTCCATTGCTGAAGCTATATCAGAGATAAGTCTATTTATATTGTTAAAGGCACTTATGTTTGCATCTTCATCTGTGTAATCAACTACATTATGAATCACATCTATAATGCGTGCCACACCTCTTAAATCTCTTGCTAAAGCATCCATTTGTAACCTCATATCTAAGTTATCACTCTTTAAAACATCACATAATACTTTTGAGTTTTCAAGCTCTTGACATACTTTTTCTAATATTGTTGAACACATTTTATTTCCCTTTTTCATTTTAAATATAAACCCATCTTGCATAACATTTAGATATCTTAAAAATATCTGCTAGTGTTGTTGCTGTCATTTCTCTACTCTTACCGTTTACTCCGAAAACTTTAATTTTTATCATCTTTTATCCTTATTTATTTATTCAATTGAATAATTATTTATAGAATTGTATATCTAATTAAATAAAACATAGCTTAATTAATTATTCATTTAGATAAAATTAGTTAAAATAGTTATCCAAATAGATAATATAAAGTTGATAACATGACAAAAGAAGAATATAATAAAAAATTAAAATCAGTTGGTCTAACTAAAAAACAGTTAGCTCATGTACTAGGTGTCGCAGAACAAACTGTAAATAATTGGGGAAGTACAAATAAAGTTCCATACTGGATAGAAAGTTGGCTAGAAAATTACACTAAAGCAAAAGTAAGTGATGATATAATTGATGTGGTTAAGCCTTTTATAAAATAATAATAGATAAAATAATTATTATATTAATAAAAGGTTTAAATTATGAATAAAATTTTATTGCTGTGTTTGTTTAGTATATACAGCATAGCTTCCTGGGAAATGATAGCAGATAATAAAGGCGGTGCGTTTATATATAATACAAAAGATGCAAGAGTTTTGTATTGCAAAACTGATAATACAATTAAAGAGTAATTAAATGAATAATGAAGAATTAAAAGTACTATTAAAAGAAGCAGGATTAAATAAAAAACAATTAGCAGCAACATTAAATATTTCTCAACAAACTGTTAACTGTTGGGGAACTACACAAAATGTTCCTTATTGGGTGGAGAGCTGGTTAGAAAATTACATCAAAGCAAAAGTTGGTGACAATATAATTGCAGCTGTTAAACCATATTATAAATAAAGAGAATGAAAATGAAACCAAGCAAAACAGATGTAGAAGGATTAAAATTCTATTTCTTCTTAATATTTTTCATTTTACTTGCAATGAACAATTCTTATCTATCAGTCATGTATTTATTGGGAACCTGTTTCTTTAGATGGGTTGATACTAAAGCAAGTGAAAAAGAATATGACTTTAAGGAACTAGGATTTTCCCTGGTAGTATCTTTTTTGATTTTAGAACCTTATATTAATATTTAACTGCACAAATACTAAACAATACTATTTATTAGGCTTATCCTAATATTCTAAGTTATGTTTAAAGTAATGTAGTGTATACTTCTATATATACAAAATAAGGGAGACGAGATGAAAACTTTAAGATTAGATTTAAATGAAGTTACAGAGGTAAAAGTTTGGGAAAGAGATGGAAAAGTTAGACTTTATTTGAAAATAAATGGGGTTTCTGCTTATCAACAAAAAAAAGGAAGTTGTTTTATAGAGCTTTATAACGGGGAATGGGTTGGTAATTATATAACTAAAGGTTATTGCCCAGATTTATTAGCTTCTTTAGAAAACTTAACTTTAGAGCAAGTAAAGGAAATCTTAAAAAACGGGTTTATCGAAATAGAAGAAGAAGAAACAGCTTTAAATTTAGGTTACGAATACGGGATGACAATTGTAAATGGTGGGGTGGATTTAGAAGATATTACAGCTGATTTTGGAACACCTTATGTACAAAGTGATTTTATAGAGACAATGGAAGAAATAAAAAACATAAAAATTGATGAAGAATTTATTAAAGAAAATCTAAACGATATTGAAGCAGGATACCATTCTGCTTTAAAAAAAATTGGGTATAAAAATGAATAACAAAAAAATTATTAAAACAACACAAAAAGAGCTAGCAGAATATTTAGAAATAACAACTGCTAGTGTGTCTGGATACAGGAACACTACAATAGGAAAAAGAAAACTACAGCTTATGCTAAAAGGTTTAGAGAAATTAAAAGAAGAAAAGGAGTCAAGACAAAAGTCTTGACTCCTTTAAACTATTTAGCTGCACAAATACTAATCCAAAACTCTAACTAACAAGCCTCGTCCAACTATGGACCACTTTCAAGAGAGATTCACACATATATCTAGGTAAATGAATCAATATACTAATTTGCGGTAGCAAATTGTCCTTTTAAACTTAACAGCAGGTGCGACACCAGGAACGATTATTCCTTAAGCACGAAGAATAAGCACGAAAGCTTTTTAAAAAAAGAGCAAATAGCTAAGAAGATTCACGGTCAGGTGTAAGACAAGCTTTATTCTCAAAATTATATCCCATCCCATTGAAACATTGAGCCAAAACAATAAAATTGCTAATATCTGCATATTTATAGGAAAATAAGCAAAACTACTTAAAATATATTATATTAAGTAGTTTAGTTTAAGTTTAAGTACCTATTCCTTAAGTTTAGTGTATTCTTTAAGGTTAAACGCTGATTTAGGACTGATTTGGCTTAAGAAAACTATTTATCTGTACTCATTTTACAGACACAAATGAGTCATCCATTTTATTTTATGGGGGGGGTCATGTACCCCATCGAGGTTTACGTATATATATAGATAGTGTAAATTTTATAGATAGTTTTTTCAAATTTGCTAATTTTGATTTAATAATAATTATTTTATTTAAAAAAGACTTAAACCTTTTTATTTATCCGCTTTACGCCCAAGCATTCGTGCTTATTGGTTTTTGGCTTGAAGATGCAGCTTAATCCCAGGTGCTATCTTCATCTTCTTCATAATCATCTATATCATGATTCTTAAATGCTTGGAATCTTCTTTGGTAGGCGATTGTATCAATAATATTATCTTCATCACCTTCTACATCTATATCAAATGCTAGAAATTCTGCTTCTGCTTTTGATGTATTAGGGTCATTTCTATTAAAAAATATTTTACCGGCTAAGAATAATACTTCTAAGTTTGCTATTCTGATATTTTTATTTACTCCATTATGTGAAACTTCCTCAACTGGAACTCTTATTCCTGTTGCTTTTTGAAACTCATTAATAGTATAAAAATATTCATTTTGCATACCTCCTGATTCTATTCCTAATTTTGTATAAAGAAATGTTTTAAAGGTTCGCATAATATTAACTGATTTATCAAATGGGGTCCACTTACCAGCTGATATATCTAAAATGTACATATTATCATTACTATCATATGCAGCTGTTACAATTACACTATCATCATTTCCTTTTGCAGTTTTTGAACCTGTTGAGCCTTGGTCTTTTGTTGCAAACCTTACTGTATCTTCTATCTTGATTTTTGTACCATCATCTAATACTATATTAATAGGAGTTGGGATTAAAACTCTTTTTTTCTCTAAAGCATTTTCAAATTCTAAGTAAGATTCTTTTGTGGAGTATTCTACATGTGAGAAATATTTAAAATATTCAGTTTTAAACATTTTACTTTCTTCAGCTTGTGCAACACAAAGGTACTCTTGATAAAAAGCTTTTAATTGACCCAACTCTTCATATGATTCTTTAATTTCTTCTAAAGATTCTATTTCTACTTCTTTGCCAGTTTTTTCGAATATCTCTTTTGCTTTAGTTCTTGCTTCTTCTCTAGTAAGCGGAAATCTATCTTTCCATGAACTTTTACCATCTTCTATAATTGGAATTACTAAAACATCCCATTTGTTTTTTTTCTTAGCTGCATTCTTTGGATTGATTAATCTATTTAATAAACTATCTACATGAAGAATTGTTCCTATGTAAATAACACGTCCATGAATGGGATCAAGTGCAGGAATACACTCACCATAAAACCATTTTCTAAGTTTATTCCTATTTGCTCTAGTTTTTATAGCATATTGACCTTGGTTAGATTCTATATCATCAAATATTTGTAGTGTTGGTCTTGCAAATTCATATGTAGAACCTCTTGGGTCTTGCCCAGCTCCATAAACCTCTACATAACAAATAAATATATCATCTACAATAACTTCAATAGCATTGTTTTTCCAAACGCTACCTTTTTTGATGTTATAGCCTTTTTTGATAGCTGATAAAATCATAGTCTTAGCATCAGATATAAACATCTCAGCTTTCGTACTTGTAGATGAAAATATCTGTGTAAATCTTTCATGCTCATAAAATATCTTTGAAAACATATCAATTTTATTTATAGATGTAGTTTTACCACCACCTCTAAACATACATAGAGCTTTATATTTTGAGGGTCTATTTAAAAAATCATGTACTCTAATATGAAATCTAGGAGTCTTTTCTGTAAATATTGCAGGGGCTATATGTTTTGCTGTTTTTAGTTTTAGTATTGGAGATACTGACATATCAATACTTAGCTTATATTTTCAACTAGTATTATTAAAAATACTACTATTACAAATAATAAACCATTGTATTCTTTCATTATTTATCCTCTATTTCCATATCAGTACTTCCAAATCCACCTTTTCTTTTTTCTTTTGTATCAACACCCAATAAATATGTTTTGTGTTTTACTAAGCCTATCTGTGCGATTGGTTGACCTTTTTTAATTTCTAATCTACTTGCTGTTGCCCATTCGTGATTTAAAACATCACTATATACTATTGGCTTATGCAAACAAATCTTAATCTCATCTTCATAATCTAAATCAATAATCCCCGTTCCGTTGGCAATAATTAATCCATGTTTTGCACTCATTGAACTTCTTATGTGTAGGTTTAGTTGGTGTGACTTCATGAACTCCTCCACTTTGTCTCCATCTCCTTCATTTGCTACCTCTCCATTAGTAGTTACATTAACACCAGCTATTTCATATAAGAAAAAATCACTATCTATCTTAACCCCTAGTGAAACTAAAGCAGTTTCACCTGCACCAATAACCACATCTTCTCTTGCATATAAATCAACGCAAGCTGAGTACTTACTTCCTTTAGTTGGCTTACATTCTTCTATCATTTCTTGTAGCATTTTTTTATCTCCGTTTTCTTTAGTTTTTTCTCATACTCTTTATGTAGTTTTTCTTCATGTAAAATTCTCATTTCTCTTTGCCTACTTTCAGGGGTGTTATATCTATTAAACTTTTTTATATCGTGGTAATGTCTTTTTTCTAAATTAAAATTTATTAAAGGTTTAGTTTTCATATTTTTTCTTTTTCAAAATAACTTAAAAACATTATGTTTGTTGCCATATGTGATAAATGTGTTAAGCCACTTTCGCAATCTATCAATTCACCTTTTAAATAACTCATTGTATGCCTAAGTAAAGCATCCTTATATCTTCTTTCGCAATCTTCCACATGTTGCCAGCTATTAGGTTTGTATTTTTTAGCTCCAAAAGTTAATACCTTTGCAACATCTTCTATAAATTCAGGTTCAACTAATGACATTAATAATTTATCGTCATCATATTTTAATCCTACTTTTGGTTCATTATTCATCATCCACCTCTATATCTACATCAATTGCATCAAACTCTTTTTTCATATCTTCACTTGATAATTTATCTGTACCACGTTCTGCAATTCTATCAAGCAATTTATCTTCACGTCCACCTGTAAAAACTGCGATATCTTTTATGATTTTTATATCATCTCTTTTTATCACCTGGTGCTTATCATAATTAGCCGCAACTTGATGTGCAAACAATTCCATAAGCTCATAACAATCTGCGGTTAGTTCGTTGTTTCTATTTATATCTACTAAACTTTTTTGAACTGATATAGTTAAAGCTTTATCTTTAATAGAATTTTCTTTATCATTTATAATTACTGTTTGAATTTGAAATTGGAGGTATTCTTCAAAATTATACTTTTTATGCCATCTTTGAAGTGAACTACTACTAGCTTGCAAGCCCTCTTTTGCTAATTCTTCAGATAAGCGTGCAAATGTAAAAGGCTTATAGTCGTTAAAAATAGTTGCACTTTCACAATATATTGTTAAAGCTCTTTTTTGTAGTAATGACATATCAGCTGGTGCATTAGTTATTTCCATCTATACCCCTTTTTTCCATATAAATTCCAATTATTACAAATATTGTAAGTTCTATTGATATTTGTAATGTCACCATAATTATCTTTTATATAATTTTTAGCTTCAAAGTGAAAATCAAAATTTAAAATCTTTTTTGCACCTTTTGGCGGTGTGATAATAAGCCTTGTTTCCAAACCAATACATTTTCCATTTTTTTTAACATCTTTTGATTTTGTGATGCCATACTCTTTAACATGTATTTCAATATTATCCATGGGTTATCCTATTATTTTTACATTGTTTTTGTGTCTTAATATTTTTGGCTCAAAATTTGGCTTATTTGTCTTATTCTTTGTCTTATTTACTTTTCGCTTTTGAGCCATGAAAATTCCTATTGTTTGGGGCTTTCTATTTGGTGTCTTGTTTGTCTTACTTTTTTTATATTGAAATATATTAAAATAAATAAAAATAAATAAAAAAAGAGGAAAAATATATACAATATAGTTGTAATGGGGTTGAGACATTAAGACAGACAAGACTACGCCCTTAAAATTCGGTGTTTGTTTGGCTTAAAAGCTTTTGAGCCATTAAGACAAAAAGTGAGCCATTAAATAAAGTATA
>Ga0306898_1000747_pt1 | contig 11597 bp, 13 predicted proteins | sample AntRauMFilla1564_FD_190424 | JGI IMG/M metagenome (GOLD analysis project Ga0306898, IMG submission 190424) | Saline lake microbial communities from Rauer Islands, Antarctica - Metagenome Filla 1 #564 (v2) (version 2) | ecosystem: Environmental > Aquatic > Non-marine Saline and Alkaline > Saline ...
CGTTTGTGGCGTCCATTTCACGGCCACGGATGCGGGCCGTTAGTTCTTCGGTCTTGCCCTGAGCCTGCAATAAACGATCCGTCAAGGCCACGCGGTTAGCCGCCACCGCAAACAGCTCGTTCATGCTGGTGATGTGAGGTACAAGGTTCGCTAAGCTGTCGCCCATGCGCGTGAATTCTTCTGTAATTGCAGCCGCGCGCGCCGCCTCGTCCAGACCCTTAAGCGACAATGAAAAACTGTGCGTGAAGTCGTCAAATATGTCGCTCGAAACACCAAGCGATTCAGTTGCGCCGATCACGCTTTCACGGATGCCGAAAACCGCCGCCTGCAATGGTGCGCCGTCTGCGCCGGATATTTCGCTGGACACAGTAGAACGTCTTTTGCGCAAACCCCAAAAACGCGATTTTTCAATTTCCCTGAACGATTCAAACATCGCGTCTTCCATGTCGATCGTTGCGCGGATTCCTTCGTCGATGGTTTTGGTTTTGGATTTGAAGAATGAGAACACAGCCGCCGCTGCTGCAACGAATGGCAAAGCCGCGCCTGCAGCCGTTGCGAAGCCAGACAGACCGCCCATAGACAACCCGCCCGAGATTGCGCCAATGCCCGCCTGTGCTGCACCGCCAAGGCCACCAGCCATCAATCCATTGCCCACCACTGACAACCCAGACCCAAACGCACCTGCCGCCCCTGTGAGACCCCCAAGGATGCCGCCACTACCCACGGCACCCGCAACGCCAGCGCCGACCCCACCGATGCCAAGCGCCAGCTTGATAGGATTGGCAATGGCAAACTGTACCGCCTGCAACAGCGTGCTTTTGATGATGTCCAGCAAGCCCGAAAAGCCGTCGCTAAAGCCGCCAACTGTGTAGTCAATCGCGCGCCCCATGCCGTCCATGAATGTCTGCGTGAATTGGTCGGTTGCGCCCTGTGCGTCGCGCAATTGGTCGGCTAGTTCTTCAACCGCAAGCGCATATGCACCGTCCGACAGGCCTTGCAACTTAAGCTCGTCAAGTTCCTTCATGCCCCGATTGTAAGCGCGCAGGGGGTTGGCCGCGTCCTCAAGGGCGCTGATTTGGTCGCGCATGGCGTCGGCTGTTTTGTTGATCGCACCGGATGCACCGCCGCCGGATGAAATACCGTCCAACGCGCTTGATGCGCCTGTAATATTTATTTCAACTCTGCTTGATTCATCGGCTAGGTCCGCCATAATTTTAGTAAGTCGCTCACTTCTTGCGGCTGATTCTGCCGCTGCCGCGTCAAATCGTGGATCACGAGGGTCAAAGATAACAGGTTGAGCCGCCTGAGATGCCGCGCCCAATAGCCCCATCATTTGCATCGCCGCGTGCAGTGATATGCTTAACCTTTCGGCAAGTGCCTGAGCGCCCGCAACAGCGCTGGAAAAATTGATGTCGCCCGCAGATGCCGCAAGACGGTCAGATAAACTAACCCCGCTCACAACTTCACCGTTAAATGATATCATCCCATTTTCGGCGTCCACCAAAGCAGCCTCAATAGATTTAATGTTTGCCTGAGATTGTTCTTGCGCAGCCACCTGCTCGTCTGAAAGAAAGTCCATTTCCGAAAGCGCAGCATTGATGTTTTTTTGCTGGCTTAAAAGATCAATTAAGCCTGACTCTAAATCACGAACAAGGCTCACTTGATTGGTATTAAATGCCTCACCGAATTCATCCATGTATTGGATTTCTTCGCCTGTCAGTCTGTTTCGCGCGGCTGTAAGTGCAGACTGAGCGTTGGCGATGTCGATCAAAACGCTATCGGCCCCAAGTTCCTGCCGCGCCATTGCCTCGTTCTGGCTTTGCATAGCCGCGACATCTTCAAGCCGCGCCCGTGCGCTTTCAAGGTTCACCCGTGCGCTTTCAACAGTCATAACGTTGCCGCTGCTTATACGTGTTGCCAAAAGCGCGGATTGCGTAATCTGGTCCCCCATTGCGATTGTGGAGTTGTCGATTGCCAGTTCTGTTGCATCCATTGCCGATTCAAGATTATTCGCTTCCTGCGAAATTCCAAAAAACGCAAGCGCCAGTTCTTTTGCCCTTGAAAACCCGTCAACCAAGGCAGTTAAACCGCGCGTCAGTCCAGTTATTGCCTGCAGAACCCCGCGAATAACCGCAGTCAAACCAGCCTCCCCTAAAGCGAGTATCAGCCCAGACAGAGTTGATTGCATTGTTGCGATGTCGCCGCCCAGGTTGTCACGCATGGTATCAGCCATGTCAGCCGCCGCGCCTTCTGCGTTGCCCAACTCGTCAGTAAATGTCCGCAGTTGATCCGCGCCCTTGACCAGCACAAGCGCTCCTGATGCCGCCTCGCGACCAAAGATCGTCATGGCGTCTGCCGTGGATAGGCCTGCACCTTGTAACCTGACAAGAACGTCTGATAGGCTGTTTGTCGCAGGGTCTACGTCACTGATCGCAATCCCCAATCCATTCAAGACTCTGGTTGCCTCGCTCGTTGGACCCGACAGCGCCGCCAGAACACCACGCAATGCCGTGCCTGCCCTCTCGCCCTGTATGCCTGCGTCGGACAAGATGCCGATTGATGCCGCCGTGCCTTCCAGATTGATGCCAAGCGCCGCCGCAATAGGGGCAACCGTGGACATAGCGCCGCCAAGCTGTGACACGTTTGTGTTCGAGCTGGACGCCGCCGCCGCCAGCACATCAGACACGCGTGCAGCCTCAGCCGCCGCAATGCCGAAACCTGACATAATGTTAGACGCCGTGTCGGCTGCCGCAGCCAAGCCAAGACCGGACGCGGTGGCTAGGTCAAGCACGGCGGGAATTGCGGCCATGCTTTCCGCAGCGCTAAATCCAGCCTGAGCCAGAAACGTCAGACCGTCAGCCGCTTGGCCCGCGCTGAATTCAGTGGTTGCGCCAAGTTGCTTGGCAACATCGCGCATCCCTTCAAGTTGAGATGTTGTTGCGCCTGAAATTGCGCCAAGTTTTGAAATGCTCGTTTCAAACTCGGAAATTGTGCGGACGCTAACCGCAAATGTAGCAACCAATGACGCTGCCGCTGCCGCTGCCGCACCCATCTTGGCGGACATACCCGCAAACGCGCCTTGAGCTTTACCAGCAGATTCACCCGCCCGGTCGCCGGACTTAGCAAACTTGTCCAGATCGCCAGTGGCTTCCCGAACGGGGCGGCTGTCAACCCCGAGGCCAACATATGCCATGTCATCCATGCGGATTACTCCCTAAACGGCTGCGGCGTGTTTTTGCCATTCGACCTGCTCGATTCATCCGTGTAGACTGCACTCATTTTTTGCAGCCATTGCGCTTCGTCGCCTTCAAACTCGAGCCCTACATTGGATGCCCATGCCTGAATTTCCAAATGGGACAGGGCCGCCGGCCCCATCCCGCCTTGCATCACCGGCCCCACGTCGAACAGCCATTCCGCAAGATGGCGGCGGAACAACAATTCTGGAAACTCAGGCTCTTCATTTGCACGCTCCAAAAAACTCCAACGCGTCTGCTTTATGTCCTTCGGTTGTCCAGATAACCAAGCGTGTTGTCGCGCCCAGAGGCAAAGAGCATCTAGGCTTGTGCGAAAAAATTGGCACGATCCGCGATGAACTCGTCAACTTGCGCGCGCAACCATGCCCGCTCTGCATAGAGTTTGCGGCAATTTTCAGGGCTGAACTTGAACGGCTCACCACCCCAAACCCAATTGTCTGACCAGCCAATCGTCGCGCGGGCAAGCGCGTTCACAGTCTGCCGCTCTTGCTCTGCAGGTGATACTTTCTTGCGCCCGCTTGCCGCTTGGTTGATGTCCTGCACCGCCCGTTTGAACGTAGCGCTGTCAACACCATGAACCTGAATCGTCAACGGCTTTTCGTCCGATCCTGTCAACAATTCATCGGTTACGGGGTGGCGCACGCTGAACGTTGCGCCCTTTTCAGCATCTGCAGCCAAGTCTAGATTGTTCATATCCATGGTTTGTGTCCTTGTGGTTGTGGTTAAAATTCGGGGGATGCGGTCAACCACGCCTCACCCCCCTAGCCTGCCGGAGTTGCAGGATTACGGTGCTGCGACTTCCAGGTCGGCGCGCGTGAACTCGATGTTGCAGCTTGCCATGTTGACCGACCCGACCGACTGGCCGCGCGGGAACGACATGACTTTGCCCATGATATAACGGATCGAGCCGTCGCTGCGCGTCTCGCGGAAGCTAATTTCATCCTTGGACGCCAGCGCAGCAAGCAAAATGATCTGGCCAGCGTCAGCAGAATCGTAGCCAAGCGGGATAGTGATTGACCCGTAGTTCAGTTCGCCGTGAAACTTGTTCACGATGCCACTCTTGAGCGGCGTGAACGTGACCGGAGAATAGGCCCCGCCAAATTCCGGAACTTCGGATGCTTCGCCCACTTCGGTCCACGTCAGCGCGACGTATCCGGCTGCGTCGAATGTTGCGGGGGTGGCCGCCGAGACGGACAGAAACCCGCCGATGCCTTCAGTAAGTGCCATGATGATTTCCTTTCATGGGTGGATAGGCGGGATGCCTACTTCTTGACCGGGACAAGACCCGATGTAAACTCGACCAGAACTTCACCACCTGCTTCGGTAGCGTCCGCCACGGTGCCGGAATAAGTGACGCCGTTGGTCATTGCGAATTGCATGACCACGCCTTTCTCAGGCACATCGCCATTGTAAATCATTGCAGGCGTTGTGCCCGTCGGTGTTGGCATTGTAACGATGCGCGCGCCTGTGATCGGCCCAGCCTTTGCGCGGTGTGTTTTCTTGTCCATATTTAAGGTGTCCTTTGAAAGATTGCGCGGCAACGGATCGACACATTCTTGCGAAAGTATGTGCCGTCGATTGCGCCCGGCTGTGGGTCGCCCATATCTGTCACCTGAATTTGACCGTCTCCTGCGGATAGTATCAGATCAATGGGGAATTGGTCAATGATGCGCTGCGCCTGGTCGTCAGCCTCATCCTCGAACGTGCCTTCTTGCACAAAGACCGCCACAAACAGCCGAACAGTCATCAGGCTTGACTTGGACAATCCGAAACGCTCGGGCGGGGTTGTGGTAAAATAGGCCAGCCAATAGGGCGGCTCAGGCGTGATGTATTGCAGCGATGGGGTGTCATAAACACCGGGCGCATTTTCACCCCAGACGATAAGCGGCGCGGACGGTGTGGCGGCCAAGCGTGTGCGCAGGGCTGTTTTGATTTCCTTGTGGTTCATCCGACCCGTGCCTTTGCTTTTGCAATAGATGCCCGCACAATCGCGGGCCATTGATCGACGGCACCCTCGACAAAGTGCGCGCCGGGACGGCCATTGCGGCCATTGTTGACTGGTCGCGCATATGGAAATTCGCTGTTGCCCCAAGTAAAGGTTGCCAGGTCGCCGCCCCTCATGGTGGCCGCTACCATGATGTAGGATTCCTCACCCTGCCCTGACGCACCGCCAGCCACTGACGATTGCAGGCTGTTGCGCAAGTTGCCTGTGATAACCGGCATCCGCCCGCCCTTTTCCCGTGGAACTTGCGCCACGGCCACCACGGATTGCGCCGAGTCCTTCAGCACAGCGTCAATCCTGCGTTGCGTCTTTTTCGTCCACTGATCAAGCTGAGCAAAAGTGTATTTTACCATCAGGTCAACCTCGCGAAAAAATCAATACGAACATCAACGTAGCATCGGCAATTCACGGTTTCACCTGCTGGAGCCCCGAGGCTCGTGTCGCCGGGATACATCATTTGATACCCGCCCACAATAAACGCCCCACCTTGCGGAACAGCCTGTCCGTCTGCCGCTGCGTGCGTCTCGCGGGTTTTGCCGTCGCCCGTGGAATCCCACGCCCTCACGACATCCTCAGCCCGCACATCGTTGTTCGGGTTTTCGATTAGTTGGTCCAGCGCTTCCTGCCGCCCGGCGTTCAACGCCTTGAGCGTTTCAGTGCGCGCGATTGTTTCGCCGCGCAACGCCAGCAGCCGACCCGAATAGCGACCGGCCATGCGGTCAATGTCCGCCTGCCCGACAGGCTTGCCGTCAGCCATAGCCCGGCGCACGATCCCGTCGAAACGCTTGTCGCGGCGCGTGCGCGTGAAGTAGTTTGCCATGCGGTCGGGGTCGGTCAGTTCCCCGCGCATGGATTGCACATACCCCGCCTGCGTGCTGTGCAGCCCCACCAGACCGCCTTGCCGCTTGCCGTTGACCACGCGCCCGCCGATGTCCAGTGCGGTGCGCAGCGGCCCCGCGCCAGCCTCCAGCCCGGCACGGATTGTCTGGGCAATCAGGACGCGTGTGTCGTCTACCACCTCAGTCACCAGCCGCGATCCAAGATCCCGCGCGATCCGCTCTGCCCTCTCGTTCCGGCCCCCGAATGACTGCACGATCCGGTTGGCAATCGGCGCGCGGCGTGTGGCGTGTTGGAATGCGCCCATCTGGTAATTCCCGCCAGCCGCGAGTGCCGCAGTGATTGCCGTATCGGTGCGGAACAAATCGGCGGCGTCGAAACGCAATGCACGAAACGCGGCGTCAACATCACCCCGCGCAATGGCAGCTTCAAGTGCCCGCATGTCCGCTTGGCTTTGGACAGACTTCATGGCCGCGACAAACTCCGACTGGACGCCGGGCCATGTGTCATCCAGCAGCTTTAAGAAGGCCCGGCGTGTGTCGCGGGTTGTCATTTTGCCACCTTAACCAGCCAGGATATGACAAAGCCAGCAGAGTCCATCGGGATAACCTCCTGCACGGGCCATTTCACGCCGTAGATTGTCAGCACATCCGATGTGCTAGGGGTGATCGTCACGCCATGATTGACCAGTGAGTATGCCAACTCGCCCGCGCCAAGTGCCAAGCCGGTCCGCTGCGTGTAAGCCTTGGCGGACGGCTTGGCAACAAACGTGTGAACCACCGGTGCGCCGGGCGTGGGCGCCCATTCCGGCCCCGTGGGGGTGCCGGGCCGACTGATCGTGACAGACACTGCCCCAAGCCCGTCGCCCGCGTCACGCCCCGCCTCAGCATAGGCCAGCGCGACTTCTGCGGCAATGGCTGCACCAGCCATTATGCGCGCTCCAGAAATGTCGTGCTGCCAGAGGTAAGATACGGGCGCAACAGGTCCATTGCCATACTGATGACCGGACGGGATGCCTCAACCGTGTTGGGGGCTGATTGCAGCGTCCAGCTTAAGTCTCCAACGGCTGTCAGAACCTTCTTGCCGCTCAATGTCACGTCAGGCGACAGCGTGCCCTCGGACGTAATTTCAGCGCGCGCCAAAACCATTTGCGCCTGTTTAACCACGTCTGGAATGGTGCCAAGGAAAAGCGGGAATGTGGAGGCGTTCCAATCCAGAGCGCGAAGGTAAACCCACGCCCTGCGCAAGCCGACTTCCTTGGCCGCGTCAGTGCCCGTAACCGCCAATGTAAACAGCGCGGATTCCAGCGTCGTGAACTCCGCAGCCGTAATATAGCTGTCTGCACCCACTACGCCCGCGCCTGTTTCGATTGTTACGGCCATTGTTTACATATCCACAAACATGGCGCTGATAAGCATATCGCGCAATTCTGGCAGCTTTGTGCCTTCACAGTCAGCCTCGGTCAGGCCATGTGCCTCTAGCAATTCCACCACATCAGCGCGCTTCATCTTGGCAATGCTTTCGCGCGTGATTTCGCCAGCATCATCAGGCGCAAACCGCGCGTCGATGATCTTGTATCCACCGGCCCGCAATTCGGCTTTTCGTTCGGGCGTAACGGGGTGTGGTTCATAGATCACATTCATTGCGATTGCCTCCTGTGGATTTAGTGACGGGGCGAACATGCCGCCCCGCTTCTAAATTCACTGTGCGGCGTCGGCAATTGCCATCACGCCAGCAGTCAGCTTGTCGAACTGGGCTACCTTGTCCCAGTTGGACCCGGTTGCGATTTCCGCGTCAGTTGGCGACTTGCCACCGTTGGCCTCGTCCCACGAATAACCCTTAAGGCCAACCGTGAACGTGTAGTCAACCTGCATGGAAGTCTCAATCCGCAGCTTGCCGTTAGTTGTTTCGATATTGGACACAACATCAGAAGCGCCCTCAACCTCAGCCGCGCCACGAACAAGGCCCAGAACCTTGGACTTGTCGGGCGTGCCTGCCTGAAACAGCGCGGGCGCATCAGTGATAATGACGGCCTTGCCCAGAATGTCGATGATGTTGACATTGCCAGCCGTAAACAGGCGCGTGCCGTTAGCAAGGTTATCGCCGATCAGCTTGTGAGCAACGGTGCCTGACATCACGTTTGCAACAATCTGGCCCGACGCATCGCCGAATTTAGCGTGCGCACCGTTGATCGCTGCATATGACATCGCACCCGCGCCGCTGGAACCTGCCGACACATCGTTCACAACTGCGGTGGTGTTTTCAATAGCCGCCACAAGTGCTGCAATCGCGCTGTTCAACTGGTCCTGAACAAGCAATTCTGCAAACGACACAGACGCGGCAGCAATGCCCTGTTGCGTCGGACGCTGCAACCAGGTCAACTGCGAAGGCTCAAAGACAACCGGGCCGAACCCGCCTGCAATTTTCACCTTGCTGCGCTTCAACTCGGCAAGCTGTGTCGCGGTGGCATCGCCGTTTACAGCGTAACGATCAACCCGACGCCGTGCGGCGGCAAGCGATGCAAAGAAGCTGTCGCGCATGAAGTCGCCGGTCATGCCTTCGGTGGAAAGCGTAATGGCCCCGGCAGAAGCACCGTTAAATGCCTCAATCTGTTGAGCCAAAGAAACGATGGTGGCAGGCATGACGTATTCGTCAAAAACCTGCATATTTGAAAGAGCCATTAGATTATCCTTTCATGGCTATTTTTCAGGAAGGTCCGCGAGTGCGGGAACCTTTTCGAGTAGCGGGTTTCCGCCTTTTGTCGTAACTGTTCCGGCCTGCGACCCTCCACCTTGCGGCTTTGAGACGAACGCCTTGCCTTCGCTGTTTGCCCAGCCCTTGACGAAATCGCCCAGAACCTTCGGACCCATACCGGTATCAACGTATGCGGTGCCATCTTCACCTAGCTTGACCATTGGGGCCAGCTTGGCGGTCACCGCATCAAGAAACGCCGGTTCAGTCACGCCCGCACTTTGCAGCGCAGACTTTAGCGATTGATCCCGTGTCACCCCCGTGTATTTCCCCTCCCACTCGCCCGCTTTGGCTGTTGCCGCTGCAAGCTGTTCCTCCAGCGCAGTCATCTTGGCCTGCGCGGCGGCTGTGTCGGGTGCGCCTTTTTGCAACACGGCAATGTCGGCTTTCAGTTTTGCCGCTTCGCCCTTTGCCGTGTCCTTGTCCGCTTTGGAACGAGCATAGGCATTGCGCAAAGTGGCAACGTCGGGGTGGTCATCCACACCTTCGATCTGCAAAATAAACTTGCCATCGGTTTCGGTGTAAAACGATTGGATCGCGTCATCGACGCCTTCAAGGGATTCCAGAACAGTCTTCAGGGGCATCGCCCGTCTCCTTTGCCATCGGCGTTATGGGGCATTATTGCCCAGATCGCCCGGATTATCAATCCTTGCGTATTCTTCTTCGGCTTCAACCTCAGCAGAAAACAATCCGCCGCGCCGTCCAGCCGCGTGGTAACTCTCCCAAGACATGCCGCCTTTGTCATAGACGTCAAACAGCTTGGCAAAATCAGTAGCTGACATGGTTTGGTCGAGCAAGTCCTCTGGCGGCGTCACGATGACTTGTTCCTCTGGCAAGCCCATAATCATTGCGACATTGCGCAGGCTCTTTTCCAGCAACATGCACGACGATTGTGCAATGCTTGTGAGGGTGGCGGTCTCGGATGCAAACCGCAGTTTGCGCGCCTCGCCACTTTCCTGCACTCCTGCGGATTGTTCCAGCAGCCGTGCGCCAGCCATAACAGCGGCCTCGCGCTGGTCCATCATTGCCAGCTTGTGCGCATCGATCCCGATGCACGACGGCGACACATAGCGCAGATCAGGCATCTGGCCTTCGCCGCCCGTCATCTTGTGAACAACCCCGGCGCCTACCGTTGTTGGCGCTTCACCGTTGACAGCCAAAAGCGTTTCCTGCCCGGACATATAAAGTTGATGCCGGTAGTCTGCCGATAGTTGATAAATAGCAATCGCCGCGTTTGCGACACCGATCAGGGGCGGAGCCTCAACGCGGGGCGATAGGTCAACTGCATTGCCGACCGCAAACGGGATGCGTTCAAGGGGCGATCCACCCCGGCCACGCACAACAACAGGTTCGCCCGCCTCCAAATCACCAGAGAATACAAATGGCGTGTAAAGGCCATTGTCAACAGTCAGCAGGCGGTATCGCTCCATTTGCTGCCACGCAAACCCGTCCCGCACATCGCGGCTTTCGTCCAAAACCCAAAAGTTATGATCCCAGTTGATCAGCAAATCGCGCGGGAATCCGACCAGATAGGGATCGCCTCCCCCCTCGGGCGCGTCGGCCAGAACGGCAAACCCGCCAATGACCAGCATTTCGCGCGTAATACGCCGATGGAACGCCTCAAGGGGTAAACCCACACCGTCCGCGTTTTCCCATAGGAACATCATCGCGTCAGGCATCTCGATCTTGATTTCGCGCCCGTGGATGATGCCTATCATGGCTGAAATGGAGGGGGCTAGAATTGCGGGAAACTGTGCGCGCCCCTTATAGGCTTGATACATTCCAAGTCCGGCGTCAGCTTGTGCCTTGAAGCCGCCAGGCATTGCCAGGTATAACTCACCCGTTGATTTAACCTGCGCTTCGCCGTCCATACAGTCGCGCATCCGCTTCCACTCGGCAAAACGAACGGCAGTCATAGCCGGGTGGTATGTGCCGACCGATGCCATTCAATAATATCCTTGCAGCGTTTGTGTGACGGATGTGGGTTTTTTCATGGCGGATATCAACGGCTCAACTGCATATCGCACAGCATCCCATCCATGGTTATGCGCGTCAATGATTTTCGTGCCAACGTCGCCCGCATCGTTCACCTTATAGCTGTAAAGCCGCGCTTCTTGCTGCATGTTAACACAATCGGGATGAATTACAATACGGACGAAGCTGCGCAGATATGCAATGCCGTCCTCGATGCTACCAGGCCACTTGCGCACAGATGCAGCTAGGGGCAGGCCGTGCCGCTTTAGGTGGCTGATCGCGGCAGGGCTGGCACTGTCCCATCGGCTCAGTTGACGCTCAAAGCCGGGGATCGCTGATTTGACTGCGGATGGCGTGTCGTCATATTCCAAGCCTTTGCCGAATTTCTCGCGCCGGATCCAGATATCCGGGCCAAATAGCCAGACCTCCACAGCCGCAGTCGGGTCTTGCGAATAGCCAAAGTCGCCGCCGAAATATGGGCCATCCCATCCGGGGCCGGGATTGAACTCCTGCACATGCGTCTTGCCGTGAAACACCTGCGCGTTGCTGTTTTGCAGATAAGAGCCATCCCAAACGTGCGCATATGTGCCGGGATCCAATCGCTCTTGCTGCAAACGGCGCAGCTTTTCCAAGCCCGCAGGAAAGAAAGGATTATCGGACCAGTTGACCTCTGCCACGATTGCGGACGCGGGCGGGTTTTGCCGGAACCGCTTGTCAACCGGGCTGGATTCATCGCGCGGGTTCCATAGCGCCCATATTTCGGATTTAGGCTGACGGAA